>ERZ1022729.133-NODE-133-length-11114-cov-5.719233_pt1 | contig 11114 bp, 10 predicted proteins | sample MGYA00520880_ERZ1022729 | MGnify/ENA primary metagenome ERZ1022729 (study PRJEB33162, sample SAMN09537598) | freshwater metagenome | isolation source: freshwater | place: Canada:Alberta | collected 2017-07 | study: EMG produced TPA metagenomics assembly of the...
ACTTCAAACAGCCCCAAGGTCAAAGAACCAAGACCTGGTCCAATTTCCAAAACCAAGTCATCGCTGCGCAGATTCGCTTGCGAGACGATTCTTCTAATTGTGTTCGGATCAATGACAAAGTTTTGTCCCAGCTTCTTGGTTGGGCGAAGCTCTAGAGACTCCGCCAGCTGTCTTATTTCAGCTGCCCCCAACATCTAAATGCCGTCCGACCATAGACCATAAGCATTTTCGGTGTTTCTATTCACTTGCTCTGCTAAACGATTCACGTCGACTTCCAAAAGATTTGCCATGTATCTAAGGGTGTGTGGCACAAGATATGGTGCGTTCGGTCTTCCTCGCATGGGCTCGGGAGTTAGAAAAGGGGCGTCAGTTTCAACTAAAACCTGTCGGATATCGGCTGCCAGAAGTGCATCTCGAAGATACTGATTTTTCTTGAATGTGATGTTTCCCGCAAAGGAGATAAACCATCCGTTGCGCTTGGCAATCTCGACCAGCTCAACGTCACCTGAAAAACAGTGTAAAACTACTTTCTCTGGCTGACCCACTCGTTTTAGAGTTGCCACCACTGAGTCGTGAGCTTCTCGATCGTGAATCTGAAGGGCCAGACCATAATTTTTTGCAATCTCGATGTGCTGCTCAAAGGAATCCTGCTGCAACTTTAAGTGATGATCGCTGGTGGTCCGAAAGTAATCGAGTCCGGTTTCGCCGATAGCGCGGACTCTAGACTGAGAGGCAAGCTCTGCTATTTCAGCTACTGCAGCATCTAGAGCTGGCTTTGTTTCATACAGTGGTGCCTCGTTTGGGTGCAGAGCGACAGCTGCAAGCAGCATGCGATTTTCACTTGCCACTTGTGCAGACCATTTAGAGCTCTCGAGTGTCACCCCTACCTGGACTGCGCCGAGCATTCCCACTTGATTCATAAGCGATAGGTGTTCAGCAACAGTGAGCGGGGTGTCGCCGTCGGCGATTTCTAGGTGAGTGTGGTTGTCATAGGTACCAACTTCAAGCGGCTCAGGCAGCTCTGGGTAATGCTGTGGGCGAGTTTCGTTACCGTCATAGCTGACGCGAGTTCTTAGAAACTCTGTCATTTAGTTTCTTCAAGGCGAGGGAATAGCGCCTCTAGCTCTGAAATCTTTTCCCCTGGCTGGAGTTGCCCCCAGGCTGCAGCAGACTGAATTTTCTGATTTTTCAAATCACCCAGTGAGCTCGCTAATGCAACAAAAAGTTTGTTAGTTGCTTTCGGCATTATTGGCGCTAGTAAAACCGCTAGAACTCTTAGGCCTTCGGCAGCTGTATACAAAACAGTTGCCAACCTCTCACGATTCGCCTCATCTTTCGCAAGCGCCCACGGCTCTTGAATGGTTATGTAGTTGTTTAGCTCATCAACCAACGTCCAAGTCTTGGCAATAGCCTCATGAATCATTACCTTTTGCATGGCCTGATCGGCATCAGTGACCGCTGCTTTGGCTACCTCTTGGACGGCTAAGTCTGCCGCCTCAAACTTTCCAGGGGCTGGGATCGATGAGTCAAAATAACGATGAATCATGGCCAATGTTCTGGAGGCAAGATTCCCAAAACCGTTTGCTAGTTCTGCCTGATAGCGGGCCGAAAGATCTTCCCAAGAGAATGAGCCATCAGAACCGAATCCGATTGCCTTCATAAAGTAATAGCGGAATGCATCAGATCCGAAAGAATCGGTGATTTCATTTGGGGCGATGCCGGTGAGTTTTGACTTGGACATCTTTTCCCCGCCGACCAATAACCAGCCATGTCCAAAGACTTGCTTAGGAGGCTGAAGGCCAGCTGCCATTAACATGGCGGGCCAAATGACAGCGTGAAAACGCAAAATGTCTTTTCCAACTACCTGCACATCCGCTGGCCAAAGTGAATTGAGCTTTTCTTGATCTTCACCGAAACCGATTGCTGTTATGTAGTTCAGAAGCGCATCAAACCAAACATAAGTGACGTGAGAGTCGTCCCATGGAATATCGATTCCCCAGTCAAATCTTTCTTTAGATCTAGAGATAGAAAGATCACTTAGGCCTGAGCGGACAAAGGAAACCACTTCATTTCTGGCAGATTCCGGCTGAATGAAAGTGGGATTCTTTTCGTAATGATCAAGCAGTTTTTGCTGAAATTCAGAGAGTTTGAAGAAGTAATTAGTCTCATTGAGTTGCTCTACAGGCTTGGAATGAATTGCGCACACTTGTTGATTAGCAAAGTCACCAGTGCCTGGAACAAGGTCAGAATCGTTTTTGTACTCCTCACAACCAACGCAGTAATTTCCCTTGAAAGATCCCTGATAGATGAAGCCATCGTCATGCAACTGTTTGAGGAACTTTTGTACCGCTACCTTGTGACGAGACTCAGTGGTGCGAATGAAGTCTTGATTATCGATGTCAATTGTCTTTAGCAGCGGAAGCCAAGCAGACTCCACTAATCGATCAGTCCAGTCCTTTGGATCCGCGTTATTGCCTAACGCAGTTCTCAGGACTTTTTCACCATGTTCATCAGTTCCTGTGAGCAGGAAGGCGTTTTCACCGCTTTGCCGGTGCCAGCGGGTGATTACGTCTGCTGCGACCTCTGTGTAGGCGTGACCAATGTGCGGAGCATCGTTGACGTAGAAAATCGGAGTGGTCACGTAGAAGGACTTGGTCACTTCGATATCCTAGGCTTTCTGACGCAGTGCCCGCTCGTAAATGACGCTCTTTGAAGCACCAGTCTTACTTGCTAACTCGCTCACAGCCTGTTTCAAACCAATCCCAGTGCCGGAGAGCTCAATGGCTTGCCGGGCTAGCTGATCGTAATCAGGCTCGGCCGGTTGCATTCCGGCGATAAGCAATACCATCTCGCCCTTAGGTTCTGTTTCAGCCCAACGTACGAGCTCTGAAAGAGTGCCTCTGGTGACCTGTTCAAACTTCTTGGTGATTTCTCGAACAACCACAGCCGGGTGATTTTGCCCAAACACTTCAGACGCATCGCGCAAGCTGTCTGATATTCGATGGGGTGCTTCAAAGAAGACCATTGTTCTGTCTTCAGCTAGAAGTTTCTTAAAAACTGATTTTCGTTCACCAGATTTACGCGGAAGAAAGCCTTCAAAGACAAATCGGTCCGTAGGGAGCCCGGAGATAGCCAGGGCAGCTAGAACACTAGAAGGTCCGGGAATAATCGTGACTTCCACTTCTTGTTCTATGCAAGCACGAACTAAATTGAAACCTGGATCGGAAATGGTTGGCATTCCAGCATCGCTAACTACCAACAAATCATGACTACGAGCTACCTCTACTAGCTCTTGTAATCTCGAATGCTCGTTGTGATCATGCAAGCTGAAGAGTTTGGCCATAAAGCGGACATCCAAGGCACTGGCTAACTGCTTGAAGCTGCGAGTGTCTTCACAGGCTATGTATTCACTCGAGCGCATGGCCTGGAGCAGCCTTGGAGAAGCATCCGAGAGGTTGCCAATGGGAGTTGCAGCCAGAATCAACACAGCAAGCAAACTAGCATCTAAGCGTGGTTTCAGCGCTAGCTAAGGTTCTTTCCCGGGTTTCCCAGCACCCACGGTTTGGGCTGTTCTCAACATTATTCATAGTTTTACTTGGAGCCCTCATCCGATTGGGCAATCTAGCGATTCCGCAGTCTTTAGTTTTTGATGAGACGTACTACGTGAAGGACGCCTATACCCTGGGCAAATTTGGCTCAGAGCGCAGCTGGCCAGAATCTGCTAACCAATTTTTCGAATCAGGTTCTGCGGATGTCTTTGAAGACACCGGTTCTTACGTAGTTCACCCGCCGCTTGGTAAATGGATTATCTGGTTGGGGATCGACCTATTTGGAGTTGAAAACAGCTTCGGATGGAGATTCTCAACTGCCGTGCTAGGAACAGCCTCAATCGCTCTCGTGATTGCAATTGCTCGACAACTTACTAAATCAAACGCTTTTGCAGCTATTGCAGGTTTCCTATTTGCAATCGAAGGCTACGCAGTCGTGATGTCTCGCACCGCAATTCTTGATGGCATCTTGAGCTTCTTTGTTTTACTAGGTTTCTTAGCTCTATTGCAGGCAGACCAAGCTTGGAAAACCAGACTGCGGCAGCGACAGACTCTGATGCTGCAACCCTGGCTGGTTGTGCTTGGAGTTGTAATGGGGATGGCGGGTTCCGTAAAGTGGTCAGCGCTCTACTTCCTAATTGCCTTCGGTCTGTTCACGTTTTGGTCTGATTGGCGAACCCGCGCCAAGCTTGGCTTGAGTAAATCACCGGCGATTGTCCAGGGAGCAGTAAACGCAATAACCCTCACCGTGGCTTCCTTTGTGGTCTACCTCGCGTCTTGGCTTGGATGGATAAGAGACCCCCAAGCTTGGGGCAGAAATGCCGAGTCAGATTGGTGGTCATCGCTTTTCTCTTACCACCTACAAATTCTTGATTTTCATGCGAATCTTCAAACAGATCACCCCTATCAAGCAAATGCTTGGCAATGGTTATTCAACCTTCGCCCGACGGCTTTCTACTTCGAGCAGTTTGAAGGATCTGAGATGTGCGGTCTTTTGCCAAGCTGCACGATTGCCATCACTGCGATTCCGAACATGGTGGTTTGGTTTGCGGGATTGTTTGCAATTGTCTGGCTCATCAAGAATCGCCTACGACTGCCGCAGGCCCAACTCGTTGTCTTGGGCTTTTTAGCTGGTTGGCTGCCTTGGGTGTTCTTCTTGGAAAGAACAGCGTTTGCGTTCTACGCAGTGGCAATCTCCCCGTTTTTTGTATTGGCCTTGACCCTGGCCTTGCAGCACTACTGGCGCAGAGGATTCTTACTTAAGGTTGAAGCGCTAAGGGAAAAGCGCATCACGGGACTCTTGCTCTTAGCTGCGGCAGTTGCGGCGTTTTACCTTCCAATTTGGATTGGTTTGCCAGTCCCTTATGATTTCTGGCGTCTGCAGATGCTACTTCCGATTTGGATCTAGGTTCTTCTTTTCCCCAGCAGTTGCAGCAAGCGACCAGATTGTCGTGATAATCAGGGTGATCATGATGACAAACAGCGACAGTTCAGTCGGAATTTCAGGAATGACTGTCACCGCTTCACCGCCATTAATGAATGGAAGCTCATTCTTATTCAGAGCATGAATAACGAGCTTAATTCCAATCCACGCAAGAATTAGAGAAAGACCAACGCCCAAATACTTCAGACGCTCCATTAGCCCTCCCAGCAGGAAGTAGAGCTGTCTTAGGCCAAGTAGCGCAAAGACGTTAGCCACGAAGACGATGTAAGGCTCCTTGGTCAGACCATAAATGGCCGGGATGCTATCCAGGGCGAACAGCAAGTCAGTGAATCCAATTGCCGCCATTACCAAAAGAAGTGGGGTGGCATATCTCTTGCCGTCTTTTACGATGGTCCACTTTGAGCCATGGTATTCCTTGGTGCTGCGCATGCGCTTTTGGAGGAATTGAATGACTTTGCCACCGGCATATTCATCATGTTCAGGTTCTTTGAGGCCATCGAAAGTGTCCTTCATGATCTTCAACGCTGTTAGCAGTAGGAACGCGCCGAAGGCATAGAACGCCCAGCTGAAGTTCTCGATAAAAGCAGCTCCGAGCAAAATGAAAACAAACCTCAAGAAAAGCGCAATCGCAATTCCAATTAGTAGGGCCTGGCTACGCAGTTCTCTTGGGACAGCAAATTGGGTGAAAATCACTAGAAAGACAAAAACGTTGTCAACCGAGAGTGACTTCTCAGTAATAAATCCTGCGAAGTATTCTTGGGCATACTGTGGGCCCCAAACGCCACCGATCACAAAGCTAAACAACAGTCCCAGCGTGATGTAGATCGAGCTTTGGATTGCAGACTCCTTGAAAGAAGGGTCGTGCGGATTCCTGGCCTGAACAATAAAGTCCACAATTAAGACGGCCGTCAAGATACCGATGGTGAGTACCCAGACCCAGAGTTCTACGTTCACAATTTCCTAGCTTTGGAATAAACAAGTAGGGTCCATTGTAGAAGCTCAATGGCAATCAAAAGGAGCCTGTGGTGAGAGTTCTTATTTCCGGTGCGACTGGCCTAATTGGGACAGAGCTAGCAAAACAATTGACTGAACTTGGCCACACCCCTGTCCGATTGGTTAGGAGAGCTCCTCGTAACCAAGATGAGGTCTATATCGATGCCGGCCGCGGGGAGCTGGACTTCTCGGTCATGGATTCGATTGATGCAGTTGTGAACCTAGCTGGCGCGACTACGGGGAAAATACCTTGGACCAAGAAATACATGAAAGAGATTGTCGACTCTCGCCTGCAAACTACCCGCCTACTAGTCCAGGCGATTAACGCTTCTAACAATCCCCCAAAGGTACTCATCTCTGGGTCCGCCTCGGGAGTCTATGGTGATCGAGGCGATGAGCTGCTGGATGAAAATGCCGGCAAGGGTGAGGGATTCCTATCAGACCTAGCATTCGCCTGGGAGGAAGAAGCCAACAAAGCAAAGACCCGTGTGGTGCTGATCAGAACAACCATGGTGATGAGCAAAAAGCTTGGAGCTTTAGGAAAGCTTTTGCCGCTAATCAAACTAGGTGTTGGTGGCCCGTTGGGTTCGGGCAAACAGTGGTGGGCTTGGATAAGTTTGGAAGATCAAGCCAGAGCCATAATCCACCTGATAGAAAATCAAAAGGCGAACGGCGCCTTCAACATCACCGCTCCTGAACCTGCTACCTGCGAACAGATAGTCCATGCCTTGGGCAAGGCCCTGCACCGCCCAACTTTCTTTAGGGTGCCAGCATGGCTGATGAATTTGGTCATTGGAGTGGCGGCAAAAGAATTGCTTCTTTGCTCACAAAAAATGAGTGCTGAGAAATTGATTTCGTCCGGATATAAATTCAACCACCCCACATTGCGTGGGGTGGTTGAATACGTAGTTTCTTAAGACTACTTAAGCAGCTACAGCAGCCTTCTTCTTACGACGGCGAGCTGGCTTCTTTGCAGCAGGAGCAGCCTTCTTAGCGGTCTTACGCTTCGCTGGCTTCCTTGCAGCAGTTGCCTTCTTAGCGGTCTTACGCTTCGCTGGCTTCTTTGCAGCAGTTGCCTTCTTGGCAGCAGTCTTGCGCTTAGCAGGCTTCTTTGCAGCAGTCTTCTTAGCAGCGGTCTTGCGCTTTGCAGGCTTCTTAGCAGCAGTTGCCTTCTTAGCAGCGGTCTTGCGCTTAGCAGGCTTCTTTGCAGCAGTCTTCTTAGCAGCTGGCTTGCGCTTTGCTGCCTTCTTTGCAGCTGGCTTCTTAGCAGCTGTCTTCTTAGCAGCTGGCTTGCGCTTTGCTGCCTTCTTTGCAGCAGGCTTCTTAGCCGTGGTTGGCTTCTTAGCAGCTGCTGCGGTTTCTGTAGTTACAGTGGTGTCCATATGTGTGTCTCCATTCACCTAGACAAATAAAAGCGTATAGCAATGTCAACTAAATTGCTCTACGTCGAGCAAGAATTTCATCAATCTCTTTGCTCGTCATCATTCGTCTAGGCTTTGATATATCGATTACATCGGCGACGTCCGGAGCAGATGCAGAATGCTTTTTGCTCAACGGATCCGGAATCGAAATAGGTGTCCACTCCTTATTATTTACGGCCTTTTTCATAGCTCTCGAGGCCGAGGAGCGCACCTGCTGTCGCGCCGAATAGATTTCGTGGGCGACTTGACCGGCTTGCTTGGCAGCCAAACGAGCCACCAACAAACTCAGGACGGACAGTCCGCTCACGGTAATCGACAAAATCCACGAGCTGGAGTTTCCTCCAGCGAGTAGGCCGGTCGTCAAGCCGGCAATTAGTAGAAGTACAAACAAGATTGAGAAGATTCGCTGGGTAATCACCAAACGATTTAGTCGATATTGCGGTGAGCTTTGCTCTAACTCGCGTTCAGCTTTCAATTGCTGATCTGCCTTTCTCACGGCGTCAACGATTTCGCCACGCTTTGCCCAACCAGGGACAAAGACCATTAGCCAGATAACGGCTGCGATCACTAGGAGGACCCCACCCATTCCCACCGGAGAATTCATGCCTCAAAGGTATGGTCAAATAAGGGCAAAACTGGCTATTTGAGTTGCGTGTTTGCTAGGCGATTTATCATCGTGTCGGAACGTTCTTCACGTGTAATTGCGAACACAAAATGATCTCTCCACGCTCCGTCGATATGTATAAACCTTTCCTTGAGACCTTCTTTTCTTAGACCAAGTTTCTCTACCACTCGAAGGCTGGCTAGGTTCTCTGGTCTGATATCAATCTCGACTCGGTGCAGGGCTAAAGCGTCAAAAAGGTGGTCAATAGCCAGTGCTACGGCGTAAGGAGTGATGTTTCTGCCCGCATAATCCTTGGCTATCCAGTAACCAATGGTGGCTGAGGAGACTGAGCCATGAAGGATATTGGCCACGTTCAATTGGCCCACCACTAAACCCTCATAGAGGATTACGAAGGCTAGTCCAGTTTGTTTTCGCTCGTGATAGAGAAGATTCGAAACCATGGCTCGAGCGTTAACGGGATATCGAATCCCAGGAGTGGAAGCTTCCCACGGTTTCAACCAGTCGCGATCAGCTTCAAGTAATTGTTGAAGGATTCGTGCGTCTCGACGAGCCAGCGGGCGAAGTTTTACTTTGCCAAAACTAGGGTTCAGGAATGCCTGCACGCTGGCAAGATTACGCTATGGAAAACCAGAAAGAAGGATTGCGTAGCAAACTGCAATCGCTTCGCCCTCACTCATCCGCTGGCCTCACAGAGCAGTTGGAGGATTTACTCGCAAGGCTAAAGCCCCGAACCCTCGCCAGCTACCAGCCTCAGGAGAATGAACCGAACGTTGAGCGCTTCCATCAGCTAGCAGCTGGGAAGGTGGAGCTGGTTTTCCCCAGGGTCATCGGCGAAGAACTCGAGTTTGCAGGTGGCCAGCTAGTCCCGGGGAAGTTTGGAATCCTGGAGCCCACAGGTGAAGCGGTAAAAAAAATAGATTTGGTTTTAGTACCCGCCTTGGCAGTTGACCACCGCGGAAATCGTCTTGGCAAGGGGCGCGGCTTTTACGATCGTTTTCTAGCTGGCTTTTCGGGGCCGTGTTATGCAGTGGTGTTCAATGAGGAACTGCTGGAAGACGTACCAGTGGATAGTCACGATCGCAGGGTGAGCGGAGTAGTTACACCGTCGCGAACATTCGACTTTGATTAGAATTTAACCCCATGCCTACCTATTCCTACATCTGCAAAAAATGCGAGCGCGGCTTTGAGGTTCAACAGTCTTTTAGCGACCAGCCTCTAACCAAATGCGACGATTGTGGCGGAGAGCTTAGAAAAGTCTTTGGGAATCTAGGTGTCACCTTCAAAGGGACGGGCTTTTACAGAACAGATTCGGCCACGAAATCCGACAGTAGCTCCAGCGACTAACCCCAGTGCGGGGGCTTGTCATCGCGCAGGCGATCATCATTTGAATCCTCGCCGTCGCCCCAACTCCGAGGAAGGTCTTCGCTGGCAATCTCTTCAAACAACTTCTCGGGCTTTCCCTGCAGGTTGATTCCTAGCTTTTGAGCAATCCGGTTTGCCACCTCTTGCGGCCTAGCGAAAATCTCGAAGGCATGCACTCTTTGATACTCCCAGCCCATTGCTCTTAGCAGTCCGGGTCGCAACCTAAGCAGCTCGTCCCAGCTGTTACCAACCAGTGACCAGTCGGCATCCACCACAACCGCCTTTGAGCCATAGCTTGCCGCCAGTCCAATGCGAGATGCGAAATTCAATACAACTTTTATCCCAAGTTTCTCCAGTCGCTTCGCCAGGTCTTGCAGAAGCGGATCTGGTTTACCATCTGGGGTTTCTTGCAAGAAGCTTGGGGCGACTAGGTCCTTAAGCCAGCGCTGGTTTTCTGGCAGGGACATGCCAGCGAAATCCTCAAAGTTGTAGCACGAGACAGCGGTCATTCGTTTGCGAGCAGAGACCAGCTGATTCACCATCCATCGTCCAGCGCTAGCTGAATTGAAATCGCCCAAGGTGCCAGAGATTCTTCCCTCGGCTGTTCTACCAAAGCCGACCGTGAAGATTAGTCGGTCAGCCAATCGGTGGGTTAGTTCACTCATGCTCACGCACTCAAATCTCTCGCGGCCGTGAGCGTCAAAGAACTCCGCCAGCTCCGGCTGCTTAGCAACCTCTTGGGCGACTCGCTCCTCAATGCGTTCAGCATGCAACTTGGATGCGCTGACCACTAATAGGGACTCATCCGGGGTCCAGCGAGCGTGAGAGAGCACCAGGGCAACCACCTGTTCAACCTCTGACGGCAGAGACTCAGTTGAACCATCGGAACTGGCGATGGCCAGAGCATTCTCGGTCACCTCAAAGTGTTCAAAGTTGTGTTCTCCAAACAGCATGGCTGGGGTTGGCTCAAGAACCAGTTGGTTGTTATAGAAGGTCTGATTCAAATACTTACCCAACACCTGTCCACTTATGCGCCAATTGCGATTGATCGCCAGGGCCTCAAATTCCTCGGCTATGAGTTGATAGGCAGAGTCGCGTTCTGCTGGCTCTTTCTCACTGCTCACCCTGGCCACGGTGTCAAAGTTTTCCGGCGCTGCAATAACTGGGTCGCCAAATGCAATCACCTGCTCGGCAAGCGATAGAGCCGGCAAGATCTCCGAGACCCCAGTCGAAGCTGCGTCCAAAATCAACAGAGCATCGAACTGCTCCCCCTTGGCGAGCTGACTGATTCGATAGGGAGAAAGCGAAATGGCTGGGGCTAGCGCCTTCCATAGCTCTCCTCCTGTGAGGGCTCCCTCTCGCAAGCTAAGTGATCGCAGCCTCAACTGCGCTCGAAGCTTGTCGGCATTGGCAGGGTGTCTGGCGATCCCGCCTCGCCAGCGCTCAGCAAGTGCATGCTGAGTGCTAATCACACCCTGCTCCACTAGTTGATTGCCAGACTGCTCAAAGCCCAATTCAATGAGGGCCAGCTTTTCTGCAGAGTAATCGAGCAGTTCTGGGCTGCGAGCGACAATGGCCTCTAGTGCTGACTGCCACCATGAAAGTTCAAACTCAAGCTTGAGCTGATCTAAGGTGGGCGACCCCTCGCTCACCTCTCGAATGAACTGTCCCAATCCAAGAGACTGGAGTTTCTCGGTGATGGGTCGCCTGTCTTCGAGTCG
>ERZ1022729.134-NODE-134-length-11091-cov-15.107466_pt1 | contig 11091 bp, 10 predicted proteins | sample MGYA00520880_ERZ1022729 | MGnify/ENA primary metagenome ERZ1022729 (study PRJEB33162, sample SAMN09537598) | freshwater metagenome | isolation source: freshwater | place: Canada:Alberta | collected 2017-07 | study: EMG produced TPA metagenomics assembly of the...
GCGACGAGCAGCACGAAGGTCCAGAAGGGCTCGCGCAGCACGCCGGCGATGACGGTCAGCGGGTCGCCGATGATGGGCGCCCAGCTCAGCAGCAGCGACCATTTGCCCCATCGGCGATACCACCCCTCGGCACGCGTCAGCTTGTCGGGCGGGACCGGGAACCAGCGCCGGTCGCGGAAGCGTTCCACCCCGCGTCCCAGCACCCAGTTGATGCAGGAACCCAGCGTGTTGCCGAAGCTGGCGACCAGAACCAGCGCCCAGACAGGCTGGTCGCCCAGCAGCAGCAGCGCCACCAGGACGGGTTCGGATTGCATCGGCAGGATCGAGGCCGCGCCAAGGGCGACGGCGAACAGACCGGCATAGGTGGCGAAGCTTGTCATGTGCCACCGCCGGATGTGCCGCGGCCGGCAGGCCCGTGCAAGGGCATGCCGGCCGCGCGCGCATCATCGGAACGGCGCCGCCTAGTTACGCGGCGGGCCGCCCGCGGAACCCGCATCGGAGGTCCGCAGCGGGCCGCGGCTCACCATGTTGAGTTCCGGATAGTCCCGCAGCATCGGCGCGCCGAGCAGCGGACGGTTCACCCCCTGGTGGCAGGTGGCGCAGTTCATCTTCAGCACGTCATTGGCCGGCCCGACCCGCAGCGGATGGGGCGCGTCCGGATGCCCCAGGCGGTTCGCCTGGAAGACCGGTGCCAAGGGCTCCATGTAGTCGCGGTTCATCGCACGAGCCATGCGGATGCCGTGCCACGCGGTCAGGCGCTGGGGCGGGCTCTGCTCCCAGCTCGCGAAGGCGCGGCTGTTGTGACAGAAGGTGCAGTTGACGCCGAGACCCTGGGACATGTGCACCATGAGGGAGTAGGTCCACTCGGCGATGCGCGTGTCGTCGCTGTTCTGGCCCGGATGCCAGGTGGTGCTGATGTTCCGGATGTCCTGGTCACCCAGCAGGAAGGGGGTGAACGGGTCGAAGGGCAGCGACGACTGGTTGATCTGCGGCGTGGCGAGGTTCTGGCCGAGCGCATGCGGCCCGACAAGGCCCGCGCGGTTCGGCTGGTTCGTGGACCACACCGCCGCCGGCACCGCCTGGCCACGATGGCAGGTGTAGCAGGTGACGCCGGTCTGGGCGACGTGGGTCGACCAATCCGTGTTGATGGTCCGCGTCATCTGCAGCATCCGGCGAGAGACCACCTTCGTGTAGAGCTCGTCGGACGCCATGTTCTCCGGGTTGTGGCAGTAGTTGCAGCCATTCCCGGCTTCCCGGACATGCTGCGGCACCACCCATTCCGTCATCGCGACCATGAGGCGCACGAACTGGGCGTTGCTCAGCTCGCCCAGCACCTGCACGTTCTCATAGACCGCCGACGCCTTGTCCGCGTCATCCGTCGGACCATCCGCCGGGGGCTGGGCCTCCGGCACTTGGTTCGCGGCCACTTGCCGCGCCGCGGTGCGCGGGTTGGCCACATGCTCCATCGCGGTCCCGCGGAAGCCGTTCTGGCTGCTCCGCACCGGCGGCCGTTCGAAGGTCATGACGACGATGAGCAGAACCAGCAGGCCCGCCAGAACGATCAGGGCCTGCGCTGTCCAACTGAGCTTGATGGACCTCATCGGGGCGCTCCTTGCACCAGGGCGGGATCGGAGATCGGCGCCCAGAGGGTCGGGTACTCGGGGGCGAAGTTCCGTTCGACGGCCCAGAGGTACCAGTTGTCCACCACGGTGCCGGTCAGCAGGATGCCGATGCCGCCGGTCAGCGGGCACAGCACCGCGAACCACCAGGCCCAGCGATGGATGCTCTCGAAGCTGGCATTGAAGCCGATGCACCAGCGCCAGTAGAGGGCACCGCGCTCGGCCGCCGTGCCGCGATCCGAGATCAGCTCCAGCTCACGCTCGCCGCCGTAGCGGCCCAGCGCCAGGATCGTGGCGCCATGCATCGCGAACAGCAGCACGGAACCGTAGAGGAACACGATCGAAAGCGCATGGAACGGGTTGTAGAACAGGTTCCCGTAGCGGATGGAGAACGCCGCCGTCCAATCGAGGTGCGGGAAGATGCCGAAGGGCACCGCCTCGCTCCAGCTGCCCATCGCGAGCGGCCGGATGAAGCCGAGCACCAGGTACAGCCAGATCGCCGCGGCGAAGCACCAGGCGACATGCGTGCCCATGCCGAGCATGCGGGCGCGCCGATAGGTGCGGGCCCACCAGAGCAGCACGGAGATGGTGAGGAAGAAGCCGGCGACCAGCCACCAGCCGCCGTCCCGCATCGGCGGGAACTGCAGGCCGTACTTCGCCGGCGGCGGTTCCAGGGCCAGCCAGAACAGCTGCCGGCCGAACTGGATGATGTCCCAATTCACCGAAGCCCACATGTTCAGGCCGATGATCAGGAAAGCCAGCGTCCCGAACAGGATCGAGACGAGGCCCATGATGCCGAGATAGATCGGCCCGACCTGCGCGTCGCCGAGGCGACCGAACAGGTGGACGAATGTCGGCGTACCTTCGCGCGCTCCGTCGCCGGGCTCCTGCACGACGCCGGGATAGGCGGCGGGCGGGCGGACCTGGATCCGCGTGAAGATGTTCTGGTATTGGACGAACGCAGTCATGTGTCTCGCCCCTCGGCCTAGTTGCGCCAGATCGGCAGGTTGAGCCACCAGCCCCACCACTCGGGCCAGCCGCGGGTCCAGAAGGGTCCGCTGATCACGATGCAAACGGCGCTCCAGAAACCCGCCGACAGCGCGAGGAACAGGCCGAGGCGGTGGATGCCCAGCGTGCCGATCGAGTAGCCGATGAGGTCGCGGAAGTAGGTGTTCTCATGCTCCGCGGTCTTCATCACCTCGCCCTTGGGCGGGTTGGCGGCCGACAGCACGAGTGCGCCGTGGAGACCGAGCGCGAGGACCGTGGTGAAGAAGAACGTCACCGCGATCATGTGCGCCGGGTTGTAGTGGAAATGCAGGTGCTGGTAGCCGACGTTCGACACCCAATCGAGGTGGCTCCAGATCCCATAGGGGAAGCCGTGGCCCCATGCGCCCATCAGCACCGGCCGGATGACCACGAGCGTGATGTAGGCGAAGACGGCGACGCTGTAGGCGACGGGGATGTGGTACCCCATGCCGAGCTTCCGTGCGATTTCGGCCTGGCGAAAGATCCAGGACACGAAGGCGCCGATCGCGCAGACCGTGATCCATTGCCACAACCCGCCTTCGCGGATCGGCGCAAGGCGCAGGCCATAGGCCAGGTCGGGCGGCGCGATATTGATCAGCCACGGGTTCCAGGTGCCCTGGATCGCCGCGCCGTAAAGAATCAGGCCGGTGCCGAGGAAGGTGAAGAACGCTGTCGTGACACCGAAGAACCCGATCCAGAAGGGTCCGATCCAGAAGTCGAACAGGTCGCCGCCCACCAGCGTCCCGCCTCGGACCCGGTATTTCTGTTCAAAGGTCAGCATTGCCATGGATTGAGACTCCCATCCTGGCCAGGCAACGACCTGCCTAAGCCCTTTGTCGTCCCCAGCAGCGGGCGAGGCCCGCTGTGCTTGCCTCGCCCACTGCCGCGGAGCGACATCAGCGACGAACGCTACCTTCCGACGGGCTGGCCCGGCGTGAAGGTCGGCGAGGTCGCGCAGAACCCAAGGTGGTCGCAGTAGCGCGGGCTGCTGAGCACCACGAAGTGGATCAGCGCCGCGACGGCGATCACGCCAACCATCGCCAGGAACAGCGAACGGCGGGGGTCAACTACCATCCAGATCTTGTGCATGGATTTGCTCTCCTTCCTCGGCTTCTCAGAAGAAGCGCCAATCCGGCGGGACCACGGAATTCCCGTAGACCAGCGGACGCCACAGCCACACCAGGATATGCGCACCCATCGATGCGAAGACGGAGAAAGCCCACCCCTGGATCAGCAGGCGGTGGATTTCCCGCGCTTCGCCCTCAGTGAGGCCGGTCCTCGAACCTTCGGCCATACATCGAGCCTCCTATTGGCCTTGCGGCCGTTACCGCGCAGAGCCCGCGCGGCCGGGTTGCCAGGCGGCGAGCCGCCATGGCGGTCCCACACCCCGACAAGACGCGGCACGAAGTGCCCGACCTGATCGAAGCGCGGGATTGCTGGGGAACCGTGATCGTCATGCGACGCCCTCAAGAAGCGTTCGTGCGACACGGTCCGCTGTAACGCGCTGCTCCCCAGCAGTGCGTGCTGCCTTCTCCACCTGCTCGCGCAGGCGTTTCGCGGCGGAGATGCGGAGCAGGAAGGGCTCCGCCTCTACTCTTTCGTCCAGGATCGCCACGGCCTCGTCGTCCCAGGGCTCGGGCGTGCGCGCCGGCGTCGCCTCGACACGGTCGAGGTCGGTGCCCAGCGGCAGGATGTGGAACAGCGCATCGAACAGCGCGTTGCAGTATTCCTGCACGATGTAGGTCGCGCCCGCATAGCCCATGAAGGGCGTGCCGGTGGCACGGCGGATGATCGCGCCCGGGAAACTGGCCGGGATGTACATCGCGCGGCTCTTCAGCTCGGCGGCGTACATGCGTTCGTTGTAGCTGCCGAACAGCACCAGCGGCGGCGACGCCTTCATCGCGGCCCGCACCGCCGCATTGTCCGGCTTCTCGCCGGCCTTGCGCGCGAAGGCGAAGGCGCAGGGCACGCCCATCTCCTCGCCCAGGAAGCGCTGCATCCCGCGCGCATAGGTCTCCGTCGCCACGACCGCGAAGGACGCGCTGGCGAAGAAATCCTGCGTCACGCTGCGCCAGAGATCCCAGATCGGCTTGATCGTGGTGTGCTTCTCGCGCTCGATGAAGGGCTCGGGGTCGAGGCCGGTCAGCTCGCCCAGCTTGCGGAGGAAGTTCGTGGTCGCGAACAGCCCCATCGGCGCGCGCAGCCAGGGCCGTTCCAGCTCCTCGCACAGCTTGCGGCCGAATTCGCGGTACATGCAGATATTCACATCCGCATCCGGCAGCTTCGCGATGTCGTCCACATGGCTGCCCAACGGGAAGACCAGGTTGATCTCGCAGCCGATGCCCTCGACCAGCCGGCGGATCTCCGCGAGGTCGGAGGGCATGTTGAAGGTGCCGTAGATGGGGCCGATGATGTTGACCCGCGGCTTCTCGCCCAGCTTCGGATTGCGGGCGCGCATCTTCCGCCCGCGCGCGCCGAATTCGGTCCAGAGCCACATGATCGCGCGATCCGCGGCCTGCCACTGGTCCTCATCGATCGTGCGGCAGATGAAGCGCTGCAGGTTGCTGCCCTGGGGCGTCACGCCGCCACCGATCATCTCCGCGATGGAGCCGGTGACGACCACGGCCGGCAGATCCGGATCCTGGGTCGCGGCGGCGCGCCGCAGATTGGGCTCGGTGCCGTTCTGACTGAGGCTGTCCTCGTCGAGGCCGGTGACGACCACCGGCAATTCATGCGGCGGCAGCGCGTCCGTGTAATGCAGCACCGCCGTCACCGGCAGGTTCTCGCAACCCACCGGCCCGTCGATGACGACGCGCAGGCCGCGCACCGCCGAGAAGGCGTAGATCGCCCCCCAGTAGCCACCAGCCCGATCGTGGTCGAGGACGAGCATGGGCCTAGGTTCCCACCGCTTCTTCGGCCTTGGCTTTCGCCAGGCGCAGCTTTTTCTGCCGGTCGCGGAAGCCTTGCGGCTCCTCGGGCTTGCCCTTGAAGCCGTAGCCCGCGCGATCCGGCGTACCGACGCCATCGAAGAACGACACCATGCGGGAGAAGCGCTCGCGCCCGCTCACCTGCGCCGCGACGATGCCCGCCATCGACCCCGCCCCCGCCGGCCCGAACAGCGGCCGGGCAGAGACCATGTTGGTGAAGTAGAGCGCGGGAATGCCGAGCTCCTTCGCCTTCTGCACCAGCGGCGTGGTGCCGAGCGCGAGATCGGGCTTCGCGTCCAGCATCGCATGGACGTCCTGCTCCAGGCTCGCGCGGTACTGCACATGCGTGCCGCGCGCTTCGAGCCATTCGCGGTCGGGGTCCGACCATTCGGTGCGCGGACAGGCCGTGCCGACATAGGGCACCTCGGCCCCCGCCTCGCTCAGCAGCCGCGCGACCAGAAGTTCCGAGCCTTCGTAGCCGGAGACGGTGATGCGCGCCTTGATCGGGCTGCCCGCCAACGCGCCCTTGATCGCCGGCAGCATCCGGGCCTTGGCGGCATCGAGCATCGCGGCCGGCACATCGGCCGCCTTGGCGATCGCGTCCATCCAGGCCGCCGTGCCCTCAAGCCCCACGGGGCCGGAGCCCACGACCGGGCGGCCCGCGGCGCGGAATTCGCGGATGCTCGCGGTGTAGAAGGGATGCACGGCGGCAACGGCCACGGCATCGAGCGCGGCATACAGATCGCGCCATTCCCGCGCCGGCGTCTGCGGCGCCAGCCCGAGGCCCATCGGCGCGAGCAGCGCGCCGATGCCCATGGGATCGGCCGGGAACAGCTCCCCGATCAGCGCGATCGTCCGCTCGCCCTCGACCATGTTGCGCGGGCGGGCGACGGGGCCGGCCTCGGCCTCCAGCCGCGCATAGCGCAGCATCGCGCCCGAGAGCACGTCCTTCGCCTCGGCATGGGTCGGCACGCCGAAGCCCGGCACGTCGATGCCGATGATCCGCACGCCGTCGATCGACTTCGGCAGCAATTCCAGCGGCACGCCGGACGCGGTCGGCACACAGAGATTGGTGACGATGACCGCGTCATACTCCTCGGGCTTCGCGGTCTCGTGCACCGCGTCGCGGATGTCCTCGAACAGCTTGCCAGTCACGAGCGTCTCGGAATTGAAGGGCACATAGCCCACCGTCCGGCGCGCGCCGTAGAAATGGCTGGTGAAGGTCAGGCCATAGACGCAGCAGGCGCTGCCCGAGAGAATCGTGGCGACGCGCCGCATGCGAAGCCCGACGCGCAGCGAACCGAAGGCCGGGCACATGCTCTGCGGCTGGTCGTGCGGGCCGCGCGGATAATCCTTCGCGAGACGGTCCATCGTCTCGCTCTTGCCGGCGGCACGGGCGGCCGCCTCCATCGTCTCCCGGCCACCATGGCAGCCGGAGCCTTCGGGGATATCCCTCGGGGTCTGCGCGCTGGGGGGAGGGAGCGTGTCCATCGCTCAGGCGCCCTCGTAGACCACTTCGAGGGAAGGCTTCGCGGTCACGGCGGCGCCGCGCATGTCGTCCTGCGAAGCGGGCTGCAGCACCACGTCGCGGCCGACCACATCGCCCTTGAACAGGCCGAGCAGGCCTTCCTGCGTCAGCGGCGTCGGGCGCAGCGGCGGCGCATCGGACACCTGCAGCCCCAGCGCCTCGAACAGCGGGCCCCATTCGCCGTCGGGCCGGCCGACGATCTCGTAATTCGCGCTCTTGCGCCGGATATCCTCATGGGCGGGGATCGCGGCGAGAACCGGAATGCCCACGGCCTGCGCGAAGGCCTGCGCCTCTCCCGTGCCGTCATCCTTGTTCACCACCAGGCCGGCCACGCCGACATTGCCGCCGAGCTTGCGGAAATACTCGACCGCCGAGCAGACATTGTTGGCGACATAGAGGCTCTGCAGGTCGTTCGAGCCGACGACGATGACCTTCTGGCACATGTCGCGCGCAATCGGCAGGCCGAAGCCGCCGCAGACCACGTCGCCCAGGAAGTCGAGCAGGACGAAGTCGAAATCCCATTCGTGGAAGCCGAGCTTCTCCAGCAATTCGAAGCCGTGGATGATGCCGCGCCCGCCGCAGCCACGGCCGACTTCCGGTCCGCCCAGCTCCATCGCGAAGACGCCGTCGCGCTTGAAGCAGACATCGCCGATCGTCACCTGCTCGCCGGCCGCCTTCTTCTTCGAGCTGGTCTCGATGATGGTCGGGCAGGCCTTGCCGCCGAACAGCAGCGATGTGGTGTCGCTTTTCGGATCGCAGCCGATCAGCAGCACGCGCTTGCCCTGCTGCGCCATCATGTAGCTGAGATTGGCCAGGGTGAAGGACTTGCCGATGCCGCCCTTGCCGTAGATCGCGATGATCTGCGTCTGCTTGCGCGCGGGCTCCGTGTGCACCGGATCGGGGCCCTGCTCGGCCTCCTGGCGCAGCTGCTCTGCCATACTGGCCTGCGCGTCGCGGGCAGGCTGGAACCCGGCGGGGGCGTTCATTGGCAATTCCTCCAGTCCAGAACCATTTTCAGGCAGCCCGGATCTTCGAAGGCGGTCCGGTAGGCGTCCGGGGCGGACGCGAAATCGCGGTGATGGGTCACCAGGCCGCCGAGCGGCAGCCGCCCATCGGCGATCAGCCCGCGCACCGCGACGAGATCCGGGTCGCGCCATTCGGCGGCGATGCGGATCCGCGCCTCTCGCATGAAGGCGGGCGGGAAGGCGAAGGACAGCGGCGCGCTGTAGAAACCGGCCAGCACCACTTCCCCACCGGGCGCGAGGCGCTGGATCAGCGTATCGAGCAGACCCGAATCGCCGCTGACATCGCAGATGCAGCGATAGTCGCGGCGCGGATCGGCCTCTGGCGCCATCACCTGATAGCCGCGCGCGCCATCGGCACGGCGCGGATCCAGTTCCCACACCACAGGCGGCGGCCCGCCCATGGCGACGACAAGACGCGCGACGAGGCGACCGAGCACGCCATGACCGACGATGAGATCGGGCGGCGCGACGCCGGGCACGATCGCATGATGGGCCGTTGCGGCCAGGGCGAGCAGCACGCCATCGGCGCCCAGCCCGTCATCGATCGGAACAGCCTTGGCGGAGGAGACGACAAGGCGGCGCGCCGCGCCGCCGAACAGCCCACGCACCGCGCCGAAGCAGCGCGCGCCGGCGACGAAGACACGTTCGCCGACCCGCCGGTCCGACTCCGCGCCGGCCTGCGCGATGCGCCCGACCGATTCGTATCCGGGCACCAGCGGGTAGCCCATGCCCGGAAAGGCCGGCATCCGCCCGGTGTAGAGCAGGCGCTCCGTCCCGGTGCTGATCCCGCTCCACTCGACATCGACCACGACGTCGCCTTCGGCAGGCGCCGCGAGTTCGAGCCGGCTGAGGGCCAGCTTCTCAGGTGCTTCCAGGACGACTGCGAGCGTGTGCACGGTTGCGAGCTTTTCTCCAGACCGTCACCCTAACCTGACATTGATGCATGTCAAGACAAACTGACAGTCAAACGTCAGGCTGGGATGACATCCGCCACCAGGACGCGCGCCAGAAGCGGCGTGTGGGTGGGCAAAAGGCGGGGCCGCGCGAAGCCGGCGGCGACGAGCATGGCGGCGAGTTCATCCGGATGCCGCGGCCGCCCCCGCCCCATCGCGAGCAGGTAGAAGCCGAAATAGGCATCGCCCGCCGGCTCGGCGCCCGTGGTGCCGGACATCGGTTCCGCGATCAGCACCCGGCCGCCGGGGGGCAGCGCCTGCCGCGCGCGGTGCAGCAGGGCCATCACCACATCGTCGTCATGGTCGTGCAGCACGCGCACCAGGCTGATCAGGTCGGCCCCCTTCGGCAGGGGATCGCGCGTGAAATCGCCGCCATGCGTGCTGGCGCGCCCAGCCAGCCCCAGGCGCTGAAAGCGCTCGGCGCCCAGCTCGGCGACCGGCGGCAGGTCGAACAGCATCAGCCGGAGCTTGGGCGAAGCGGCCGCCACGGCGGCCAGGAAGGCGCCGCTGCCGCCGCCGATATCCAGCAGGCAGCGATAGGCGCCGAAATCATGGGCCGCGATGACCTCATCCGCGACCATCGGCTGCGACGCGGCCATCAGCGCGGAATACTCGGCCGTGCGGTCGCGCCCGAGCGCGCCGGGCGCCTCGGCGCCCGTATAGGCCCAGTAGCCGGACAGCGCATTGCCGCCCCGCGGCCGGCGCAGCATGGCCACGGGGTCGGCGAGATCCGCGTAGAGCATCGCATGATGCTCGACCATCGCCGGGATGCCGGGATTGTCGATCATCGCCGCGCCCAGCTTGCCCAGTGCCCAGCGCCCATCCCCGCGACGCGCCACAAGGTCGAGGGACGCGGCGGCCCGCAACAGGCGCTCCGCCGCCTCCGGCGACAGATCCATCTGCGCCGCCAGGACGCGCTGCTCCACCGGCCCATGCCGAAGCCGCTCGAACAGGTCGAGTCGCACCGCGGCGAGCAGGACCTGCGAATAGACGAAGCCCGCGCAGAGATCGAACAGCGCCCGCGCGCGGCGGCGCGCGAAGGGGCGCGTCAGCGGGAAGCGCGCCGCCCAGCGCCGGAACCCGGCCGATGCCGTTAGCCCTTCCCGCCAACTGCGGAAGCGGTCACGGAAGGCGAACTTCACCGGCGCCTCAAGACCGGCAGACGCGCTCATGCGACGCTGGCGAGCTTGCGCGGCACCAGGCGCTGCGCCTCCTGCAGCATCAGGGCGCGCAGCATGGCCTGGCCGGGACAGGGCGGGATGGCGGCCACCGCCGCCTCGCTCAACTGCCGCAGCCGCGCCACCGCGCCGTCCAGGCCGAACACCGCGACGGCGCTCGGCCGGCCCAGCGCCGCATCGCGGCCCACCGGCTTGCCGAGGCTCGCCTCATCCTCCACCGCGTCGCGGAGGTCGTCGGCGACCTGATAGGCCTCGCCCAGCCGATCGCCGAGCAGGCGCCAGGCCTCCGGCTCCGCATGCCCCGCCGCGGCGGCGCCGGCGACGCAGGCGGCGGCGAACAGGGCGCCGGTCTTCTGGCGCTGGTATTCGGACAAATCGACCTGCGTCTCGCATTCCCAGGCCTGGCCCGCGACGATGCCGAAGGGCACGCCGACCCCGTCGCCCACCGCGCCGAGGATCGTGCCGAGCCGCTCCGGCGCGCAGGGGGCGACGCGCGCGAGGGTCTGGAAGGCCAGGATGATCAGCGCATCGCCCGCCAGCACGGCCAGCGGAACGCCGAAGCTGCGATGCACGCTGGGCTTGCCGCGCCGGGTCTCGGCATCGTCGAAGCAGGGCATGTCGTCATGGACGAGGCTGGCGCAGTGCAGCAGCTCGATCGCGGCGGCGGCGGCGGAAGCCAGCGCCGGGCGGTCATCGCCGCAGGCCGCGGCGACGGCCAGCGTCAGCCGCGGGCGAATGCGTGCGCCCTTGGGGAAGACCGCGTGTCGCATCGCGGCCGCGAGGCGGGGCGGGGCCCCGGCGGCCTCCGCCAGCAGGACGGCATCGGCCAGGCTGG
>ERZ1022729.135-NODE-135-length-11061-cov-7.633291_pt1 | contig 11061 bp, 9 predicted proteins | sample MGYA00520880_ERZ1022729 | MGnify/ENA primary metagenome ERZ1022729 (study PRJEB33162, sample SAMN09537598) | freshwater metagenome | isolation source: freshwater | place: Canada:Alberta | collected 2017-07 | study: EMG produced TPA metagenomics assembly of the...
CACGCGTAAGATCGTCGGCAGCGTCAGATGTGTATAAGAGACAGAATTTAAGGTAAATAATATGTCTAAAGTTTTTACAACGATAACAATAAGCAGTTTTTTAGTAATGGGAAATACAAACGTTTTGTTAGCTCAAACGGAAAAATCTCTTTTTTTAGCTTATCCCCCCAATAATCATCAAACAACTTCTAATAAAATTTTCTTGATTGGAAATGCGCCCCAGGATGCCCAGGTTTTAATTAATAATTATCCCGTTGAACGGAGCAAAACAGGGAATTTTGCCCCCACTTTTCCCTTGAACTTAGGGACAAATCAATTTACGATCCGCTATAAAGATCAGGAAATTCAACGCACTATTATCCGCACCAGTTCCCAACCTGTTTTTCCTGCGGGTTTAGGGTTTGCTACTAATTCTCTTTTCCCTAATCAAGATATTGCCCGTTTACCAGGAGAATCGATTTGTTTTTCTGCGATCGCGCCTAGTAATTCCCAGGTTTCCGTGCAGCTAGGGAATCAAACTCTTCCCCTAATGCCCCAAGGAAAAAATGTTGAATTACCCCCCAATTCCGCCGTTTTAAATAATGCGAATCAACCGATCGCCGAATCAACGGGAGAGTTCAAAGGATGTGTCAGTTTTGGACAAGGGGGAAATGTGGGAGTTCCCATTTTTCAACTGCAAAAAAATAATCAAACAATCACAGAATCGGGTAAAGGAAATATTACAATTCTCTCGCCGAATAACCTAGAGGTGATTGAAGTGACCGCCGCCGCAGGAGTTGCCAGAACTGGCCCGACGACCGATCATTCTCGATTAACGCCCTTACCCAAGGGAACCCAGGCAAGTGTAACGGGTCGGGAAGGCAATTGGCTCAGGCTAGATTATGGAGCTTGGATTTTAGCCTCGGAAACCCGTCTTTTGGATACGAAAATCGCACCGCGATCGCTGATTCGGAGTGTGACTTCTCGACAAAATGAAAAAGCGACGGAAATTATTTTTCCCCTGCAAGTGCCTGTTCCCGTCAGTATTAAACAAGAAGACAATAAATTCTCCCTCACCCTCCATAACACTACCGCTCAAACCGATACCATCCGTCTGGATAATGATCCTGTTATTCAGCGTCTCGATTGGCAACCCGTCCAACCGAATCAAATTAAATATACTTTTTTACTCAAATCCAAACAGCAATGGGGTTATGACCTGCGTTATGAAGGAACCAGTTTAATTTTGTCCCTCCGTCATCCTCCCCAATTAACCCAAGATTTCCCTTCTCTTAAAGGTGCGACGATTTTGTTAGATGCGGGTCATGGGGGCAAAGAATCGGGGGCGATCGGGCCGACAGGTTATCCCGAAAAACAGATTAATTTACTGATCACCGAAAAACTGGCTCCTATTCTCAGAGAACGGGGCGCGGTTGTTCATTTAACCAGAGAAACCGATGTGGATGTTTCCCTCGGCGATCGCGTTAATTTGATTAATCAACTCAAACCAACCGTAGCGATTTCCATTCACTATAATTCCCTGCCCGATGGCGGAGATGCGATCAAAACCAAGGGCCTAAGCACTTTTTGGTACAATCCCCAGTCCCAGGATCTGGCCATGTTTTTGCAGACCTATTTAGTCAAAAAACTCAATCGACCGTCCTACGGCGTGTACTGGAATAATCTAGCACTCACTCGTCCCCACACAACCCCTGCCATTTTGTTGGAATTGGGTTTTATGATTAATCCCCAGGAATTTGAGTGGATCACCAGTCCCCCCGACCAGGAAAAATTAGTCAACGCGATCGCCGATGGAATTACAGAATGGCTTCATAAATCCCAGTAATGCTTAATTTTGCTAAATATTGGGAATTATTAATCGATCTAGTCCCAAAAAAAACGTTGCAATCTCTCCAAACAATCGTTAGACTACTTCAAAATATCCCCACTTTCAAGGGATAATAATGAGAACTTAACTTTCGACTCCTAGCTTGTCTTAAAATTTTAAGCAACAAAGGAGTTTTGTCCATAACCGAAATACTCATTTTAATAAAGTGTCTCTAAAGACCTTAATTGTCAGTTAAATAGAAGGAGCGTCAATGGGACTACCTTGGTATCGAGTTCATACAGTCGTCCTGAATGACCCAGGTCGGCTAATTTCCGTACACCTCATGCACACCGCTCTCGTAGCAGGTTGGGCAGGTTCAATGGCTCTTTATGAGCTTGCTATTTTTGATTCTAGTGATGCCGTTTTAAATCCCATGTGGCGGCAAGGGATGTTCGTGTTGCCGTTTATGGCCCGCTTAGGCGTGACTTCTTCCTGGGGCGGCTGGAGCGTGACAGGAGAAACAGGTCTTGATCCTGGCTTCTGGTCATTTGAAGGCGTAGCGGCGGCTCACATCGTTTTGTCTGGTTTATTGTTCCTTGCGGCGGTTTGGCACTGGGTTTACTGGGATTTAGAATTATTCGTTGATCCCCGTACTGGTGAAGCCGCTCTAGATTTGCCGAAAATGTTCGGTATCCACCTATTTCTTTCTGGACTTCTTTGCTTCGGTTTCGGAGCATTCCATCTCACAGGGGTTTGGGGGCCAGGAATGTGGGTATCCGATCCCTACGGACTGACGGGCCATGTTCAACCCGTTGCACCCGAATGGGGGCCATCAGGCTTTAATCCCTTTAATCCAGGCGGTGTTGTGGCTCACCACATTGCGGCAGGGGTTGTGGGTATTATCGCTGGACTTTTTCATCTTACCGTCCGTCCGCCCGAACGTCTTTATAAAGCCCTGAGAATGGGAAATATTGAGACCGTTCTTTCGAGTAGTATTGCCGCCGTCTTCTTTGCCGCTTTCATCGTGGCAGGAACCATGTGGTATGGCAATGCCACCACTCCCATCGAACTATTTGGCCCCACCCGTTACCAATGGGATAAGGGTTACTTCCAAGAAGAAATCCAACGTCGTGTGGATACCAAAGTCGCTGACGGAGCTTCCCTAACCGAAGCTTGGAATAGCATTCCCGAAAAACTCGCTTTCTATGACTATGTCGGTAATAGCCCTGCTAAAGGCGGCTTATTCCGTACTGGTGCAATGGATAGCGGTGATGGAATTGCTCAAACCTGGATCGGACACCCTGTCTTTAAGGACAAAGATGGTCGAGAATTAACCGTTCGTCGGATGCCCAACTTCTTTGAAACTTTCCCCATTATCATGACCGATAAAGATGGCGTGGTTCGCGCTGATATTCCTTTCCGTCGTTCTGAATCTAAATTTAGTGTGGAACAAACGGGCGTTACGGTTAGTTTCTACGGTGGCGAACTAGACGGTCAGACCTTCTCTGATGGCCCTTCTGTGAAGAAATTTGCTCGTAAGGCTCAGTTGGGTGAAGGCTTTGAATTTGATACCGCAACCCTCAATTCTGATGGGGTATTCCGCACCAGTCCTCGTGGTTGGTTCACCTTTGGTCACGCTGTCTTTGCTCTGTTATTCTTCTTTGGTCATATTTGGCACGGTTCCCGTACACTCTTCCGAGATGTGTTTGCTGGAGTTGAGGCTGACATGGAAGAACAAGTCGAGTGGGGCTTATTCCAAAAGTTGGGCGACAAGACAACCAGAAAAGAGGCTTAAGTTGTTTAATCCCCCCTTTGAGAGCGTATTTGTACACACATCTACTTGCCTCCCTAGAACTTTGATCCCCCTGCCTATGGCATCCCCCTTAAAAAGGGGGACTTGATTATTGATAAGAATTTAGCCCCCCTTATCAAGGGGGGTTAGGGGGATCAAAGCCTAAATGTCTAGAGATTAAAACTTGTGTGTACAGGGTAGCATTTGAAAGGGGGAAACGGAAACAACTTAAATAAACTTCCATATTTACCAAAAGAGGATTGGAGTCGAAAAATTGACTTCTCTCCTCTTTTTCTTGAAATTACCACCAAAAACGAAAAAACTGGGAGTCCTGAAAAGAAAACCCAGTTATTTTTTGAGATTGACTAAGCTCTGATGAGAATAGTTTAGAGAACACCGAAAAAGTGGAGAACGCCTTGACCAGTGGTCAATTCGAGGATCAAAGCTGCGGAAAAACCGATCATAGCCAAGCGGCCATTCCAGTTTTCTGCGAAGGTGGTAAAGCCAAATTTGCCTTCAGATTCGTTCATAGTATCTCCAAGAAATTTTGTTAAGGTCTGTAACGAGTTATGTCAATAAATGTAACAAATTCTTGTAAAAAAAGCAAGTATAAGTTTTGACTTTTTTTTGAGCGCGATCGCATCTTCCTTTCCTCAAGGGCCACACACTTTATCTAGAACGGCTTTGTGGTCTAGGGTTCGCGTGATAATGGCTTGGCGTTGGGAATCGCTCAAAGGGACTTTTTGGGTATAAATCTTTTCCCAGGTTTGGCTAATCAAACTAGGATTATCGGGTAAGTCGGTTAACTCCCAGCCCGACATATGGGCCTCTGTCATTAAACGGCTAACCTTCGGGTCATAGCTCAACGCAGAACAACGAGAGCCTTCTGAAGCCGCCATAATCAAGCTATGGAGACGCATCCCAATAGTCAAATCAACGCCTTGAAAGAGTCCTTTCAGTTTTCTGGGGTCGGATTCCTGCACAATTTGATAGTTTCCCGTTAACCGAGCCGCGATCGCGTTTGCCAAATCCAAATCCTGGGACATTTGAAAGGGAATTAATAACAAACTGGTTTGGGTTGCCTGTTGGAACTGGACTAGGGCTGTAATCAGGGTTTCTAGGCGATCGCGGGTCAGAGAAGAATGGCGACGCAAATTAACTGCCACGATCGGAGGAACTAAATCTTGCTGTAAATCAGATTTTTGCCCCGTTAACACCCAGACAGGATCGGGAGCTAGGACATAGGGAATTTTCCATTGGTCTAATAATTTAGCAGAGTCCTGATCTCTCACACTCACCGCCGTACAGCGTTTTAAAGTCTGTTGAGTGAGCCAACGGGTCAACGGTCGTTTAATAGGGCCAATTCCTTGACCCCAGGCAATGGTTTTTAAACCCAGTAATTGGGCGAGGATCATTAATCCACCATAATAAAAGGGACTAGCGAAACTGGTGGCATCCTGCATCAAACTGCCGCCGCCCCAAATAAAAACCTGCGATCGCCTTAAGACTTTAATAATGTCGGGAAAAGAGCGATTGGGACAATTTTCTACCCCATAATTTTGAGAGGTTTCCTGGGGAGTGGCTGAGAGAACGATGGGTTTAACGTGGGAGGGCAACATTTCCAACAAAGAAACCAAAAGGGCTTCGTCTCCCCCATTGCCCTGGCCATAGTAGCCACAGATGACTGCCTGCATGAAAATAATTCCTAATCCTTAACGAGAATTTTCTCTGTCGCTATTTTAGTTACATCTAGAAGGGACGCGATCGCACTCAGGAGATGCTAACATTTTTTGGGCTTTCTTACGGTTTTTCTAACCAGTTGGAATTTTAAATTTCGATGATAAAAATAGCTCCCTGGGGATGATTATCTGCGATCGCGATCGTTCCCCCTTGAGCGTCAACGGCCATTTTACAAAAAGCAAGACCTAAACCCGTTTGAGAAGTATTTTTCTTGAGACTTCCAACTTCAAATTTACCAAAAATCTGTTTTTTTTCTTCGTCAGTTATGCCTGTTCCTGTGTCTGCAACCTTTATTTTCAGGTGATTTTCAGGAAGATATTCTAAACTTAAGCTTATTTGACTATTAGGGGGTGAAAATTTAAGGGCATTAGACATCAAATTATCAATGACTCGACGAAGAATAGTCGCATCAATGAGAATACTTTCACCGACGTTTGGCAATTCACTCTGTAATTCAATTTGAGAAGCATTAGCCATCAATTCAAAATCTTTGATCACCTCCATTCCTAACTCATATAAATCCGTTGGAACAGGATTAAAGATAATTTTTCCTGATTCTAGTTTTGCCATCAACAATAAACTGTCAATCATTTTATGGATTCGCTGCCCTGAAAACTGCATTCCATTTAAGCTTTTTAAAATTAAGGGTCTTTGATCCACCCGATCAATATATTTTTGGACAATCCCTGTGGCCAAAATCATGGATGATAAAGGATTTCGTAGGTCGTGGACAATCATATTCGACATATCCTCTCGCATGGTTAGGGTTGCTTCTCGTAGTTTCAGTAATTCTTGTAATTCAAGATTTTTTTGTTGAATTTCTGCTTCTGCCCGTTTGCGATCGCTGATATCGGTCAAGCTTCCGATGTAGCCAGTGACTTCCCCTATCTCATTGAATTCTTTGACGACTTGAAAATAATACCAATTAATGCTTCCATCGGGACGAAGATGCCTGCCTTCCCCCGTCAGTAAAAGTTGTTGGGATGAAAGAGAGTAGAACTCGTGGTCAATGAGTCCTATTAGCAAATCTCGCTCATCGGGATGCACCGCTTCGAGCCATCCTCTCCCCATTGCGGAGGCGGCCGATCTTCCCGTCATTTCGCACCAACGCTCGTTGACATAGATACAGTTTAAAGGGCGATCAAATCGAAAAATGGCAACAGGGGAAGTGGAGACTAGGGTTGAGAAACGACGTTCGCTTTCTTTTAAGGCTTCTTCGGCTTGTTTGCGATCGCTGATATCAAAATTAACCCCAATAATACTCTGGGGATTGCCTTGAGGATCTTGGACAATAACCCCATAGGCCTTAATAAAATGAATACTGCTATCGGAATGCACGATCCGAAATTCTGTATTGTATTCTGCTTCCCCTAAGAGGGTTTGTTGAAGCAATGTTTCGACGAAGTGACGGTCATCGGGATGGAGTGCGTTTACCAAAATTTCGCATTCCGTAAGGGAATTAGATTTTTGATCAATGCCATACAGTTCATACATTTGTTCATCCCAAAGGGCGGCATTATTGACTAAATCCCACTCCCAACAACCGATAGCCCCAGATTTGAGCGCAATAGCAAGGCGATCAGTGTTTTTTTGCAACTTTTCTTCGGCTTGTTTGCGATCGCTGACATCCCGAATAATCATTAATACTTCTTGAGCATTAACAGGGGCAATGCGAACCTCTTCATAGCGTTGTTCGTCTGGAAAATCGACGATTTGCTCATAAATTTGTAACGTGCCACTTTCAAGGGCGAGATGACTAAAATAAAGCTGTTGTTGCGCTAAATGGCGGGGTAAAATATTTTGTACGTTTAGCTCACAGAATGGGCCTTCTGGTTCGATTAACCGTACATTTTGGCCTCCCGATTGACGAATATAATTCCCTTGGCGATCCATTTGAATAAGGAGATCGGGAATGGTTTCCAGAAGGACACGATTAATTTCTTCGCTCTGCTGGAGACTTAATTCCGTCTGTTTGCGATCGCTGATATCCCGCACAATCGCTAAAACTTCCTGCTCATTAATGGCTAAAATCCGAACTTCTTCATAGACGATCTGATTATTTTTGAGGACTTGATGTTCATAAACCTGCAATTCCCTGGTAATAATTGCCTGTTCAATCACTTGCAACTGCCTTTCCAATAAATCGGGCGGTAGAAATTCCGAAAGATGTAGTGAAATCGGCTCAAAATTCTCTTGATGAACCTTGGGGGGAATATAGCTCAAACAAGTTCCATCTCGATACAAATGCAATAATAAATCAGGAATTGCCCCTAGAATACTGCGATTAAAGGATTCACAAACTTCTAGGGCGTAGATATGCTCTTCAACCCTAGCTTGTAATTCTTGGTTAACTTGCTGAATTTCGGTTAATTTTCTAGAAAGATTCCACTGAGCGATCGCCGTTTCCACATAATGACAAAGGGTAGAAGCCGTAATATCGTCCTTAATCAAATAGTCACTGGCTCCTAATTCCATCGCCTGCACTGCGAGGCGTTTATCCCCCTGCGAGGTCATCATGATAACGGGAATTTTTTGTGTTGGGTGTCTTTTCTTGATCGCCTCTAATAATTCCAAACCGTTACCATCGGGCAGATGAATATCGGTTAACACCAAATCGGGAGACTCGGCTTGCCACCGTTCCAATGCTTCTGCTAGGTTTTCTGCTTCTAGAATCTGATACTCAACATCCTCGTTCGCCAAGAGATAACGACGGTAAATTGCGAGATCGCTCTCCGAATCTTCCACTAATAAAATGGTATATCTGCCATTCATGTCCCAATCTTCCCCAAGACAGAGGCCATATCCTAACCTTCTGCTAATATTAACATCATCCTCAGCAGACAGTGTTAATCAAAAATCTACGAAAAATAGTGATGAAGACCGCGATCGCCATCTGAGTATCAAAACTTTTTCAATGAACAATTACAGCCGAATATTGAAAACGATCGCGAGGAAGAAATGATCACCAATTAAGCGATCGCCATAAATAATTTAGTCTCAGGATCATAAGACCAGGCAACACCGTCGGGATCTTTGCTCAAACTCCAATCCGCAAAATCAGGCTCGGTTTTTCGTCTGGCGATCGTGCTGGAAGTGGTATCGAGTCGTTTAGCCAAGTCTGATTGAATGAGGGTTAGCGCATTGCTAGTGACTTGAGGGGGAGCAGATTCGGTTGCAATAACTTCGGCTACGGTTTCTTCAATTGGTTCAGGAATCTTTTCAGCTTCCGTGATCGGAGTCATTTCGGCGATCACATCGGGAACAGTTTGACGCTCTTCTTTGATTTCCGCTAAGGTCGCAAAGGGAGATACAACCGTTTTTTCGGGTTCAGGAATAGGGGAAGCGATCGTCACAGGAGGAGCCGAAGCGGTCAAAACAGGAGTTTCTTCTTCCAGTTCACTTTCATCAAAAATTTTGCCCAGAGTGCTGGCGGTAATAAAGTAATAAACCGTTCCTTTATCTTGATAGGAACGACGATAGGCTCCGAATTCATCGGCCTTGCGCTCCAAAAATTTCCGTGCGGCGTTAGGGGTTAGATTGCCCTTTAAGGAGAGATCAACGGCAGTCAGACAGCCCTGATTTTCCTGAATCAATTGATTAAAAATGGGGTTAACCTGCAAAGACCATTGTTCCCATTGATAAGTTGACCAGACGTTCCAAGCAAAAGCGGCAGCAATAGCGAACAAGATATATAACCAAGCTCTATATAAAAGCACCAAACCAACGCCCAGGGGAAGGATAAGAACGAGAATACCGGCTGATTTATTATTTAAAACTTTTCCTGTCATAATGAATTGATGATTCTGTTAGGGGCTGTAGTAAGCGCATCAAGACAAACTTTACTACTTTTAATGATTGAATGAAAATATTTAAAAACCACTATTTACCAGTATATGGGTAGCTTGTCCCTTGGTATCACGATTCGGTAAAAATTATTGACATTTTTTCAAGCTAGTTAGACTTTTCCATAACACCCCGTTTTCTCTTAAAAACGTCTGGTTTTGTCGATACTATAGGAAATTCCTAAAATTAGACTTAATCCGATTAAGAGCAATAAAACGCCCCCTGGTAAGAATGATAATACCCCTATTCCCCTCAGAAAATAGATTGATACGGTGAGAATGAGTACCGCAAACAAAGGGAGGAGAAAAGACGAATTTCGCGATCGCCCTGAGCTACTTTGCGATCGCAGATTTTTCTGAGCTTTTTTTTGAGCCATAGGGATTAACGGGTGATTCTTTCACAAAATCAAAAGTAGAGATGAGAGGGGGGATCTTTCAGGGATATAGTTATATTTTGGGACGCAGTGAGTCCTTTTGCCTTTAAGACTACGCCAACTTAGAAAATTATGTTAGATTTAAGCGGAAAAACTGCCTTTGTTACAGGAATTGCCAATAATCGCTCCATTGCTTGGGGAATTGCCCAACAGTTACATAAAGCGGGTGCTGAGATTGGTGTAAACTTTTTACCCGATGAGAAGGGACGTTTTGAAAAAAAAGTGCGGGAATTAGTAGAGCCGATTAATCCTAGTTTAATTCTGCCCTGTGATGTCCAAAGTGATGAACAAATTGACACGATGTTTTCTGCGATCGCCGAGAAATGGGGCAAGGTTGATATTTTGATTCATTGCTTAGCCTTTGCGGATAAAGAGGGTTTAACGGGAGATTTCAGTGCCATTCCCCGCGAATCTTTTAATAAAGCCCTAGAAATCAGCACCTTTTCCTTTGGACGTTTGGCCCAAGCCGCTAAACCTTTAATGCCCGCAGGTGGCAGTATTATCACTCTCACCTATCTCGGCGGTGTAAAAGTGATTCCCAACTATAACCTGATGGGGATTGCCAAGGCAGGTTTAGAAATGAGTGTTCGTTATTTGGCGGCAGAACTCGGCCCGTTGAATATTCGGGTTAACGGCATTTCGGCTGGCCCTATTCGGACGCTTGCTTCCTCTGGGGTAGGTGGAATTTTGGATATGATTCACCACGTTGAAGAGATTGCCCCACTGCGCCGTACTGTGACCCAATTAGAAGTGGGCAATACGGCGGCTTTTCTCAGTAGTGATTTAGCGAGTGGGATTACGGGACAAATTATTTATGTTGATTCGGGCTACGAAATCACAGGGATGTAATCTCTCGCTGCGATCGCGTTTGTTTTTTAAATTAATAGCATCTTGATAATCTTGCATTTAGGGACATGATGCTATTCGTCCTTGGCTAGTTGGAGAACCAATGTTTTTCACTAGCCTATCAGAAGCAAAGAGAATGTTGCCCTTAAGCAGTTAGTGTTGAAGTTGTAAGAAGATTGCGATCGCAGAATTGGACTCAGTTTTGGAGGGTAATTTTGTTTTCCATTATGCTAGGGCATAGCCTGAAAACTGCCGTAAGTATGTTGTATGAAAGCCGATTACAATGTCTTGTTTGGAAATACCTCGATTAACGAGTTCTTGAGCAATATCAAGTTCTGTATTATTGACTTGTATCCAAATTTTACCTTCTTTAAGATCGAGGCGAAGGGAACAGCCATAGATTCTTTGTTTACCATCCCAGCCGACAGCAATCACTTGATAATGATCATTTTCGGAGTCAAAAAGGATTTGAACTTCTATATCTCCATAGGATGGTTGATAACTTGCATATTGTTTTAAAATCTCTTTGATAATGGTACGATAGTTATTAAGTCTGTCTCTTATACACATCTGACGCTGCCGACGATCTTACGCGTGTAG
>ERZ1022729.136-NODE-136-length-11042-cov-5.850642_pt1 | contig 11042 bp, 18 predicted proteins | sample MGYA00520880_ERZ1022729 | MGnify/ENA primary metagenome ERZ1022729 (study PRJEB33162, sample SAMN09537598) | freshwater metagenome | isolation source: freshwater | place: Canada:Alberta | collected 2017-07 | study: EMG produced TPA metagenomics assembly of the...
CTATATGGAAAAGTTCTGCGCACATCTAAGAAGATCAAGGCGCACGACGAGAACAACTCAGCTGGTGTAGGCGACTTCGTGCTAATCCACGAAACCCGTCCACTTTCAGCAACTAAGAACTGGCGTCTAGTCGAGATTCTCGAAAAGGCGAAGTAACCCGCGAATAACGGTCGGAAATCGTTATTCACTAAGCAAGGAGAAAGCAAGTGATTCAGCAAGAATCCAGGTTGAAGGTAGCCGATAACACTGGCGCCAAAGAACTGCTCACCATCCGTGTAATGGGCGGTTCAACCCGTCGTTACGCAGGTCTTGGTGACGTTATTGTGGCCAGCGTTAAGGATGCAATTCCAGGCGGCACCGTAAAGAAGGGCGAGGTCGTCAAGGCCGTAGTCGTTCGCACCGTAAAAGAGACTCGCAGACCAGATGGTTCTTACATCAAGTTTGACGAAAACGCAGCGGTGATCATCAAGGCAGATGGCGAGCCTCGCGGCACGCGTATCTTTGGCCCAATTGGTCGTGAGCTGCGTGAGAAGAAGTTCATGAAGATTATTTCGTTGGCACCGGAGGTGATCTAATGGCGATCAAAAAAGGCGACGTAGTTCAGATCATCACTGGTTCTACCAAGGAGCGCGGCGGAGACAAGGGTAAGACCGGTCAAGTCCTAGCGATTCTGAAGGACAAGAAGGATGTCAACAAAACTCGCGTAATCGTCGAGGGAGTAAACCTAGTCACCAAGCACCTCAAGGCAGGTCAAACTGACAAGGGTGCGAAGACTGGCGGTTTGGTTACCGCAGAAGCTCCAATCCACATTTCTAATGTGGCACTGGTTGACCCGAAGTCCAAGAAGCCAACTCGTTTGGGTTCTAAGGAAGTTGAAGGCAAGAAGGTTCGCATTGCGCGAAAGAGCGGAGAGCAGATCTAATGGCTACCGCAACTAAGGCACTGCCAAGACTTAAGGCTCTCTACCGCACAGAGATTTCGGCTGAACTGCAAAAGCAGTTCGGTTACGCAAACCCTATGCAGGTACCAGGGCTTACCAAGATTGTTGTCAACATGGGTGTTGGCTCTGCTGCCAAGGATGGCAAGTTGATCGAAGGAGCAATCCGCGATCTAACAGCTATCACTGGTCAGAAGCCACAGGTAAACGTTGCCAAGAAGTCCATCGCTCAGTTCAAACTGCGTGAGGGACAGCCAATTGGTGCACACGTAACCATGCGTGGAGATCGGATGTGGGAGTTCCTAGACCGCCTACTAAACCTTTCTCTACCTCGTATCCGCGACTTCCGCGGACTTCCATCGAAGCTTGATGGCAAGGGCAACTACACCTTTGGTCTTTCGGAGCAGTCAATGTTCCACGAGATCAACCAAGACTCAATCGACAATGTTCGTGGTATGGACATCACCGTGGTGACCACTGCCAAAAACGATGAGGAAGGTCGAGCGCTTCTCAAAGCTCTCGGTTTCCCCTTCAAATAAAACCCCAATTGAAGTAGGTCTGCGGAGCCCGTCAGCGCCCAGAAACCGCCTCGAGAAAGAAGATAAAAATGACAATGACAGATCCGGTGGCAGATTTCCTGACCCGGCTGCGCAACGCCAGCAAGGCGCATCACGACTCGCTAAGCGTTCCCTACTCCAAGCTGAAGGGAACCATCTCAGATATCTTGAAGGCGGAAGGTTACATCGCCTCCTACAAGGTTGAAGATGGATCAGTTGGCAAGCAGCTAATTGTTTCCCTGAAGTACTCCGAAGACCGCAAGTCCAGCATCGCTGGAATCAAGCGTGTTTCGAAGCCAGGACTTCGCGTTTACGCAAAGAGCACCGAACTTCCAAAGGTTCTAGGTGGTCTTGGTATCGCAATCCTTTCCACTTCATCCGGTTTACTAACTGACCGTCAGGCAGCTAAGAAGGGAGTAGGTGGGGAAGTCCTCGCCTACGTCTGGTAATAGATATGTCAAGAATTGGAAAAATGCCGATTGCTCTGCCTAGCGGTGTGAGCGTTGAGATCAGTGGCCAGGATGTCAAGGTCAAAGGTCCGAAGGGTGAGCTTGCGCTAACCATTCGCGAACCAATCAAGGTGGTTTTGGAAGACAACTCCATCATCGTTACTCGTCCAGATGATGAGGCAACTTCGAAGGCACTACACGGACTTTCTCGCACACTAATTGCGAACAACGTCGAGGGTGTTGCCAAGGGTTTCTCTAAGTCTTTGGAAATTATCGGTACTGGATATCGTGCTGCGTCCAAGGGTTCCAACCTCGAGTTGGCACTTGGTCTTAGCCACCCAGTGGTCGTTACTCCTCCTGCCGGCATCACGCTGACAGTCGAGGGAAACAACAAGATCATCATCAGCGGAATCAACAAGCAGGCTGTGGGTGAGGTGGCTGCGAAGATTCGCAAGCTACGTGCACCTGAGCCATACAAGGGCAAGGGAATCCGTTATGAAGGCGAATACGTTCGTCGCAAGGCTGGAAAGGCTGGTAAGTAATCATGGCAACTAAGTCAAACTCCCAGGCACGTTCCACCCGCCACGCACGTGTTCGTAAGAAGATTTCGGGCACCGATCAAAGACCACGTCTAGTGGTCACTAGATCTGCTCGTCACGTGTTTGTGCAGGTAGTAGACGACCTAAAGGGTCACACACTAGCTAGCGCTTCCACCATGGAAGATGCAATGCGCAAGACAACTGGAAACAAGACCGAGAAGGCTGCCCAGGTGGGCAAGCTAATCGCGGAGCGCGCCAAGCAGGCGGGCATCACTGAGGTTGTATTCGACCGCGGTGGCAACCGCTACGCCGGAAGAGTAGCCGCAATTGCGGATGCTGCACGCGAAGGAGGGCTCGTACTGTGAGCGAAGAAAAGAAAGCAGACCAAGTGGCACAAACTACTGAGTCAACTGAGAACCCAGCTGCACAGTCCCTGCCAGTTGATCCAACTGAGCGTGAACAGCGCAGAGGCTCGCGTGAGCGTGGCCCTCGTGCTGAGCGCAAGGATCGCGAGGACAAGTCCAGCCCATTCCTAGAGCGTGTTGTAACCATCAACCGCGTAGCCAAGGTGGTCAAGGGTGGTCGACGCTTTGCGTTCACCGCACTAGTCGTTGTTGGTGACGGTCAGGGCATGGTCGGCATCGGATACGGCAAGGCCAAAGAAGTTCCAGCTGCAATTGCGAAGGGTGTTGAGGAAGCTAAGAAGAGCTTCTTCCGCGTTCCACGAATCGGCTCAACCATCCCGCACCCAGTGCAGGGTGAAGCCGCTGCCGGTGTTGTACTTCTTCGTCCAGCTGCTGCTGGTACCGGTGTAATTGCCGGTGGTCCAGTTCGCGCTGTGCTCGAGTGTGCAGGTGTTGCAGATGTTCTATCCAAGTCACTTGGATCTTCCAACACCATCAACATTGTTCACGCAACCATCGCAGCACTTCGTCAGCTAGAGGAGCCAGCTAACGTGGCTATTCGCCGTGGCAAGACTGTTGCTGAGGTTGCTCCTGCAAGATTGCGTGGAGAAGTTGCGAAGGCAGGTGCTAACTAATGGCCGCTCGTCTAAAAGTTACACAACTAAAGAGTTCAAATGGTGGACAGCAGTTCCAGCGTGATTCGCTGCGCACCCTTGGTCTGAAGAGAATCGGCGACATCGTCGTTCGCGAAGACAACAAGAGTGTGCGTGGGCTTGTCGCTGCAGTTGCTCACCTCGTGAAGGTTGAGGAGATCGACTAATGGCTGAAGCAAAAAAGCCAGCAGCTAAGAAGCCTGCTGCAAAACCTGCAGCGAAGAAGACCGCTGCACCAAAGACCACAGCAAAGCCTGCTGCAAAGAAAACTGCAGCAAAGCCTGCTGCCAAAGCAACAGCAAAGCCTGCTGCTAAGGCAACCACCAAGCCAGCTGCTGCGAAGGCAGAAGCGACAGAGCCAAAAGCACCAGTTGCTAAGGCACCAGCCGCTAAGCCAGCTAAGCCTGCTGCGAAGAAAGTGCAGAAAGAAAAGTCTGCAATTCTTCGTCTTCACCACCTTCGTCCTGCACCTGGTGCAAAGAAGGAAAAGACTCGTAAGGGTCTGGGTGAGGGTTCCAAGGGTAAGACCGCAGGTCGCGGTACCAAGGGAACTGGCGCTCGTACCACCACTCGACTTGGTTTCGAAGGTGGCGGTGTGAACCTAGTTATGCGCACTCCTAAGCTGCACGGATTTAAGAACCCGTTCAAGGTGGAGTACCAGGTTGTCAATGTGGCTGCTCTTTCTGAGCTTTACCCACAGGGCGGCAAGGTTACTGTCACTGATCTAGTGGCTAAGGGCGCTGTTCGTAAGGGCAAGCCAGTCAAGGTCCTAGGCAACGGAGACGTCTCAGTTAAGCTGGAGGTCGTTGTTGACAAGGTATCGCAGTCAGCAAAGGTCAAGATTGAAGCTGCCGGTGGCAGCGTCAACGGCTAAATAGCCATCGGAGGTGCAGGGTGATTCAAGCCATAGTTAGAGCGTTTAAGACGCCGGATCTACGTAGGAAGCTTTTCTTTACGCTAGCTCTAATCGCTGTATTCAGACTGGGCTCGTTCATCCCTGCGCCAAACGTGGACTACACCAACGTCCAGCAGTGTTTGGCTCAGACTCAGACCACTTCAGGTCTTTATGAGTTGGTAAACCTATTCTCTGGTGGAGCGCTGCTGCAACTTTCCATCTTTGCGCTGGGCATCATGCCTTACATCACAGCTTCGATCATCACTCAGCTACTTAGAGTTGTGATTCCACGCTTTGAGACTTTGTATAAAGAAGGTGCAGCTGGCCAGTCCAAGCTGACTCAGTACACCCGTTACCTAACCATCGCACTGGCGCTTCTGCAGTCAACCACCCTGGTTACTGTGGCAAGACAGGGAGCACTCTTTGGTGCTGACTGTACGCTGCCGATTTTGGTGAACACCGACGCCCTATCAATCACTCTGATGGTCATGACCATGACCGCTGGAACTGGTTTGATTATGTGGCTGGGTGAGCTCATCACTGAGCGTGGTGTTGGAAACGGTATGTCACTGCTTATCTTCACCTCGATTGCATCAACTTTCCCATCCTCACTTCTTCAGATTCTGCAGACCAGAACCATTGAAATCTTCGTTATCGTGATGGCAGTTGGCTTCTTGGTGGTTGCACTGGTTGTGTTGGTGGAAGAGTCCCAGCGCAGAATTCCAGTTCAGTATGCAAAGAGAATGGTGGGCCGCAAGGCTTACGGCGGTCAGTCCACTTACATTCCAGTGAAGGTGAACACCGCTGGTGTTATCCCAGTTATCTTCGCCTCTTCAATGCTTTACTTGCCTGCACTGCTTGCGCAGTTCAACCAACCAGACCCAACTACCGGTCAGGTTGCGCCGTGGGTTACCTTTATTTCTACATATCTAACCAATGGTGATCACCCGGTTTACATGGCGCTTTACTTCGCCCTGATTGTTGGATTCACCTACTTCTATGTCGCAATTACTCTGAACCCAGAGGAAATCAGCGACAACATGAAGAAGTACGGTGGATTTATCCCTGGTATTCGTGCCGGTCGTCCAACTACCGACTACCTTGAGTACGTAATCTCCAGAATCACCGCTCCAGGTGCCATCTACCTTGGTTTGATTGCTCTGATTCCTCTTGTTGCATTCAGCGCTATTGGAACCAACCAGAACTTCCCATTCGGTGGAACATCGATTCTGATCATCGTTGGTGTTGGTCTGCAGACTGTCAAGCAGATCAACGCTCAGATGGAACAGCGTAATTACGAGGGTCTACTGCGGTGATTCGGTTACTCCTGATCGGCCCACCAGGCGCCGGGAAGGGAACCCAGGCAGCTGAGCTTGCCAAGTACTTTGGGATTCCTGCCATCTCTACCGGAGACATCTTCCGTGAGAACGTGCGCAATGAAACCGAGCTTGGACTCAAAGCAAAAGCTTTCATGGATCGAGGCGAATACGTTCCTGATTCACTAACCAACGAACTAGTTCGCGATCGTCTTTCTAAACCAGATGCTCAGGCAGGCTTCTTGCTGGATGGTTTCCCCAGAACTATTGATCAGGTTGAAGAGCTAGATCAGATTCTTGATGATGCAGACAAAAAACTTGATGCGGTTGTTCAGCTAACAGCTGATGGCGATGAATTGGTTAGAAGACTTTCTGGTCGTGCTCTTGAGCAGGGCAGAAGTGATGACACCCCAGATGTGATTCAGCGCAGACTTTCTGTTTACGAAGAGCAGACCGCACCTTTGATTGACGTTTATGTTTCTCGCGGTGCTGTTGCGATGATTGATGGTCTCGGTGATGTTGAAGAAGTCACTGGCAGAATCATCGAAGCACTAGCTGCTCGTGGTTTTAGCAAATGAGAAAAAGCTACACCCTAAAAACTGACGAAGAAATTCGCAAGATGCGAGTAGCTGGACTACTCACTGCCAAAGCATTGCAGAACGTCAAGGCTGCTGCTAAACCAGGTGTTACAACTTTAGAACTCGATGCAATTGCAGAGAAAACTATTCGCGATGGCGGGGGAGTTCCAAACTTCCAGCTGGTGGACGGTTACTTTCACACTATTTGTGCATCTATCAATAGCGAGGTTGTCCACGGCATCCCTTCGAATCGTGTTTTGAAAGCAGGCGATCTACTTTCGGTTGACTGCGGCGCTGAAGTTGATGGCTGGAACGGCGATAGTGCTTTCTCGCTAGTTGTTCCCGGCGATGACTCAGAGCTTGCAAAGCAGCGGCAAAAGCAGTCGGATGTTTGCGAAGAGTCGCTCTGGGCTGGCATCGCCGCCTTTGCTAAGGGCAAAAAGCTAAATGATGTTGGAATTGCCATTCAGGATTATGTGCTGAGCCAGGGTCCCTATGGGATTTTGCAGCAGTACATAGGTCATGGAATTGGCCGGTCCATGCATGAGGATCCAGCGGTTTTCAATTACCGAACCCGTGATCCTGGTCCAAAGCTGGTGCCGGGGATGTGTATTGCGATTGAACCGATGATTACTGCGGGCGACCAGAGCACCTTTATCCAGGATGATGACTGGACCGTTGAGACCATGGACGGCTCCGATGGGGCCCACTGGGAGCATTCAGTTGCCTTTCACTCGAGGGGAATCTGGGTGCTAACTGCCCCGGATGGCGGAAAATCAAGGCTTGAGCGCTATGGCGTGGTGCCGGTGGAGCTGGACTAGCCCCACTAGCGTTGCCGGCTAAAAACCCCTAGACTTGCACTTCGGCGTTTCTGACGTGCAAACCCTTTGCTTTACAGCCTTGGTTTTTTCATGTTTGTTGCGCTCAACGTAGTGAAGTGAGTATGGCCAATAAAGACGGCGTAATTGAGATTGAAGGCGTAGTCAAAGAAGCTCTACCGAACGCAATGTTCAGAGTGGAATTGACAAATGGACACTTAGTCCTCGCCCACATCTCAGGAAAAATGCGACAGCACTACATCCGCATCCTCCCAGAGGATCGTGTGATTGTAGAGCTTTCAACTTACGACCTGACTCGCGGCCGAATCATTTACCGCTACAAATAAAAAGGATAGGGACATGAAGGTAAGAGCATCTCTCAAGTCACTGAAGGACAAGCCGGGTTCAGTGGTAGTGCGTCGTAAGGGTAAGACCTACGTCATTAACAAGAAGAACCCAAAGTTCAAGGCTCGTCAGGGCTAACAACTAAACAACCAGGGCAACTCAAAGCGCAAGCTAACCTCCGGTAGAAGGCCGGAGCCCGATCTGCCAGATTGGGATTGAGTTGCTGAAGACCTTCTTATTAGTAAAAGGAATTTCCTTATGGCACGTATAGCAGGAGTTGATATCCCTCGCGACAAGCGAGTGGTTATCGCGCTCACCTACATCTACGGAATTGGCCCAACTCGCTCACGCGAGATTCTGAAGTCAACTTCCATCGCAGAAAGCATCCGAGTTAAGGATCTATCTGACGACCAACTTGTTTCTCTGCGTGAGAGCATCGAAAAGAACTTCAAGGTCGAGGGTGATCTTCGCCGTGAAGTAGCAGCCGACATTCGCAGAAAAGTTGAAATTGGTTCATACCAAGGTATTCGCCACCGCAAGGGACTCCCAGTCCGCGGTCAGCGCACAAAGACCAACGCTCGTACTCGTAAGGGTCCGAAGCGCACAGTAGCCGGCAAGAAAGTCGCAACCCGCTAGCCGCGGTTTGATTAGGAGATAGAAAATGGCAGCCCCTAAAACCACAGCGGCAAAAGCAACTGGTGCCGCAAAGAAGCCAAGACGTAAAGAGAAGAAGAACGTCCCAACCGGTCAGGCGCACATCCGCTCGACCTTTAACAACACCATCATCACCATCACTGACCCAACTGGAGCTGTTATCTCCTGGTCATCTTCAGGTGATGTTGGGTTCAAGGGATCAAGAAAGTCAACTCCATTCGCAGCTCAGCTAGCCGCTGAGAATGCAGCTAGAAAAGCACAGGAGCACGGCCTAAAGAAGGTTGATGTTTTTGTGAAGGGTCCTGGATCCGGTCGTGAGACCGCCATCCGTTCCCTGCAGGCTGCTGGATTGGAAGTTGGTTCGATTTCCGATGTGACCCCACAGGCACACAACGGATGCCGCCCTCCAAAGCGTCGCCGTGTCTAACTAAAGCTTCAAACAACTTAAAAACCAAGTCAGTACGAGTATCAAATAGTGGGTACTCAGACGAAAGGAAATAAATAGTGCTAATTGCACAGCGCCCAACCCTGCACGAAGAAGTAGTAAGCGAAACCCGTTCACGTTTCATTCTTGATCCGCTGGAGCCAGGTTTTGGTTACACCCTAGGTAACTCACTCCGCCGCACCCTCCTGTCATCCATTCCAGGAGCAGCGGTCACCAACATCCGTATTCAGGGTGTTAGCCATGAATTCTCCACCGTTCCTGGTGTGAAGGAAGACGTGGTTGAGCTGATTCTGAACATCAAGGAATTGGTGGTCTCCTCTGAGCACGATGCTCCAGTGGTAGCTCATCTTTCCAAGTCGACAGCCGGTCCTGTTACCGCTGCTGACATTCAGGTACCAGCCGGTGTCGAGGTACACAACCCAGAGCTAGTGCTAGCCACCATCAACGGAAGCGGCAAGCTTGAGATCGAGTTCATCATTGAGCGCGGTCGTGGTTATGTTCAGGCCAGCCAGAACCGAAACCCTGATGCTGAGGCTGGGGTTATTCCGGTTGACTCGATTTACTCCCCAGTTCTTCGTGTTGCTTACCGCGTTGAGGCAACTCGTGCCGGTGAGTTCACCAACTTCGACAAGCTAGTTATCGACGTTGAGACCAAGCCTTCCACCAAGCCACGCGATGCAGTTGCATCTGCTGGCTCTACTCTGGTTGAGCTATTCGGTCTTGCCAAGGAACTAAACGCCGAGGCTGAAGGAATTGAGATTGGACCAGCTCCAGTTGAGATGGCAGCATCCAGCGAGCTATCAACTCCAATTGAAGACCTAGACCTAACTGTTCGCTCCTACAACTGCCTAAAGCGCGAGGGTATCAACACCGTTGCCGAGCTGATTGCATTGAGCGAAGACCAGCTGATGAACATCCGTAACTTCGGATCTAAGTCAGTGGACGAGGTTCGCGACAAGCTGACCAGCCTCGGACTTAGGTTCAAGGATGCAGTACCAGGTTTTGATTCCGCCTACTTCGGCGGCAATTACGACGACGATCAGATCTAAGGCGCAAGGAGAAACTAATGCCTACCCCAACTAAGGGCCCACGTCTCGGAGGCGGACCAGCTCACGAGCGACTAATGCTCAACAACATGGCGACCTCGCTGTTCAAGCACGGCAAGATCACCACTACTGAGACCAGAGCAAAGCGTCTGCGTCCGGTGGCTGAGCGCCTAATCACCTTCGCAAAGCGAGGAGATCTGGCATCACGTCGTCGCGTCATGCAGTCTGTGCTCGACAAGTCAGTTGTCCACGAGCTATTCACCGTGATTGCTCCACAGGTAAACGACCGCCAGGGCGGCTACACCCGCGTAACCAAGCTTGGTTTCCGCAAGGGTGACAACGCTCCAATGGCAGTAATCGAACTTGTTCTTGAGCCAGTAACTTCAAACCCAAGAACCAACAAGGTCAAGCTAACCAACAACGTTGCAACTACTGCAGCTGCAGCAGCACCTGCTGTTGAAGAAGTAGCAGCTGAAGCAGCACCTGCTGTTGAAGAAGTAGCAGCTGAAGCACCTGCTGAAGTAGTAGAGGCTCCAGTTGAGGAAGTTGTTGCAGAAGCTCCAGCAGCTGAGGAAGCAGTAGCGGAAGCTCCTGCTGAAGAGGCAGCTGCTGAAGAGAAGTCCGAATAGGAATTAGTTCCATGAGTGCGCCCGCTGGATCTTCCGGCGGGCTTACTCGTTTTCGGATAGACCTTTCTTACGATGGCACTGACTTTGCTGGTTGGGCCAAGCAGCCAAATCTAAGAACTGTTCAAGGTGAGCTTCTCAGAGCACTAACTGAAATTCTTGGTGCAAGCCCAGATGATTTTTATATGCGAGTGGGCGGCAGGACTGATGCCGGAGTCCATGCCGATCACCAGGTTTGTCACATAGATCTAAATCCTGCCCAGATCAAGCGGCTGGGAAGAAATCCTCTCAGCGCTGGGCGAATAAATTCTCTTTTGCCCTCTGACCTGGCTGTTTTAGATGTTCAGCTTGCTAAGCCTGGATTTGACGCCAGGTTCTCAGCCAGTGGCAGAAGCTATGTTTATGCGATTGCGGATAGTGAGTGTGCTTCTAATCCAAAATGGGTTCGCTACACCTTGGTTCATCCCAAGCAGCTTTCGGTTGAAAAGATGAACTCGGCTGCCAAAAAGCTGATTGGGCTCAAAGACTTCGGGGCTTTTTGTAAGCCGAGAGAGGGTGCCACCACGATTCGTGAGCTGAAGAAGCTTTCGGTCAAGCGGGAAAAAGATGGTCGAATCCTGGTCTTTGTCTCGGCCGATGCATTTTGTCACAACATGGTGAGGTCGCTGGTGGGAGCCTTGATTGCAGCCGGTGAGGGCAAGCTAACCCCAGCCGAGCTCTCAAAGATCCAGCAGGCGGCCAAGCGAACCAGTGCATTTAAGGTGGTGGGGCCGCAGGGGC
>ERZ1022729.137-NODE-137-length-10982-cov-6.760502_pt1 | contig 10982 bp, 9 predicted proteins | sample MGYA00520880_ERZ1022729 | MGnify/ENA primary metagenome ERZ1022729 (study PRJEB33162, sample SAMN09537598) | freshwater metagenome | isolation source: freshwater | place: Canada:Alberta | collected 2017-07 | study: EMG produced TPA metagenomics assembly of the...
AGATTCGCCTTAGTCTCGTGGGCTCGGAGATGTGTATAAGAGACAGACAATATATGGCTCAAGCAAAGGCTTTTGTCTATGCCGCCTGTGAAGACTTTGGCATTGCCCTCGTCGAAGCCCAAGCCTGTGGAACCCCCGTTATTGCCTACGGAAAAGGAGGAGCCTTGGAAACTGTTTTAGATATTCATCAATATCCCGAAACAGGCACTGGACTGTTCTTTTCCGAGCAAGATCCCCGTTCCCTAGAGAAAACCGTTGAAACTTTTTCCCAAATTGAGCATCAATTTAATCCAGAGAGTTGCCGCACCCAATCGGCAAAATTTTCTCAAAAAATCTTTGCAACGTCTTATTTAGCGTTCTTAGAGCAATGTTGTCAACGTTTTTTTGCCTAAACTCGACAGCGATTTTTTATATTTTATTGCCCCTATTTGTCTAATTAGACTAATCAGGCTTTATCATTGGGACAGTGTGGTGTGATGTGATGTGAAGGAGTACGATGACTGCGAATAGCCAATTTATCCCCGTCAAGGCGATACAAGCTTTGATGAGACGTGGGTCACCCCCTACGTTCTCTCCACGACGATATCAGCGTCCTTGGGTAAATGCCCTCGATGGTATTGTCTTTAAGCGATCCTTTGATATTGCCTTTTCCCTGTTTGTATTGATTGTTTTTTCCCCCCTATATCTAGTTCTAGCTGTATTAATTAAAATTGATTCTTCTGGCCCAATTTTTTATATTCAGCAACGGGTCGGTAAAAACCATAAACGTTTTGGTTGTATCAAGTTCCGCACGATGGTAACAGATGCAGACGAAATTTTAGAATCCCTGATTGCGGACTGCCCCCAGACGAGAGCCGAGTTTGAAAACAACTTTAAGTTGCGAGAAGATCCTCGGATTACCTGGATTGGCAGGTTTCTTCGTTTAACCAGTTTGGATGAGTTTCCCCAGTTCTGGAATGTTTTGAGGGGAGACATGAGTGTGGTTGGCCCCAGACCTCTGGTTCCTGAAGAACTCCATAAGTATGGCAATCGTATCGACAAAATCTTGACTATTCGTCCTGGTTTAACAGGGCTTTGGCAAGTATCGGGACGTAATGATATTCCCTATCCTCAACGGGTTCAGATTGATGTTTATTACGTCAATTATCGTAACTGGCTAATGGATCTTTGGGTAATTGTCAAAACCCTCGGCGTGGTTCTTTTTCCCAATAATAATGGGGCCTATTAGTTCTGCGTTCACTCACAGATTTGATCACTTAAACATCATATCTATCGTTTAGTCAGTATGTTGAGCGGATCATAAATCTTTAGGGTAAGCCCTTGTTAAACCTCTTGTCTTCCTTTAGAACAGGAGGTTTTTTTGTAATTAAATCAGAAAAAACCAGAGAAATCAGAAAAAACCAGAGAATTATCGGTTTGCCGCGATCGCGAAGAGTTCAACCACTCAACATAACGGTAGCGAAAAATACCAATAAAATAATATTGCTTGACTAAATTGCTTAGTCTGGTATCTTTAAATCTTGAGAATGAGTTGTTCACATAACATTAAGGGTAAGGAATTTATCAATGTCCGAATCAAAATCTGCTCTAATTACGGGGATTACGGGTCAAGATGGCTCTTATTTAAGCGAATTTTTATTAGAAAAAGGTTATACCGTTCATGGAATCATTCGTCGGACTTCGACCTTTAACACCGATCGCATCGATCATCTCTATACCGACCCCCATGATCCAGCCGCAAAATTATTATTACATTACGGTGATTTAACGGACGGGACGACACTACGACGGATTTTAGAGGAAGTTAAACCCGTTGAAATTTATAATCTAGGGGCCCAATCCCACGTTCGAGTCAGTTTTGATTCTCCTGAATATACGGTCGATTCTGTCGGTATGGGAACGTTACGATTATTAGAAGCGATTCGCGACTATCAACAACGAACAGGAATCGAAGTTCGTTTTTATCAAGCAGGTTCCTCGGAAATGTTTGGGAAGGTGCAGGAGGTTCCCCAAAAGGAAACCACTCCCTTTTATCCCCGTAGTCCCTACGCCTGTGCAAAACTTTATTCCCATTGGCAAACGGTGAATTATCGCGAATCCTACGATTTATTTGCCTGTAATGGGATTTTGTTTAATCATGAATCTCCTCGACGGGGTGAGACTTTTGTGACTCGCAAAATTACCAGGGCGATCGCGCGCATCGTAGCAGGAACCCAGAAAACATTATACCTGGGTAATTTAGACTCCAAACGGGATTGGGGCTATGCCAAGGATTATGTAAAAGCCATGTGGTTGATGTTGCAACAGGATGTACCGGATGATTATGTCATTGCCACAGGAGAAACCTACGCGATCAAGGAATTTCTAGAAATTGCCTTTAAGTATGTCAATCTCAACTGGGAAGATTTTGTCGCCTTTGATGAACGTTATTTACGCCCTGCGGAAGTCGAATTACTCATTGGCGATCCAACAAAGGCCATCAAAACCTTGGGTTGGACTCATTCCGTTACCTTTGAAGAATTAGTTCGTCTGATGGTAGAAGCAGATTTGGCGGTATTAGGTCTATCTTCTCCCAACCGAACGGAACGAGAAGAATTTTTATTGTCCCAGGACAATGCCTTTGTTCGTCAACCGATGAGCATGATGGTCGATTAAGGTTTTTTGTTATTAGGGGGGGCATTTCTGGAGTTCTCTCGCCTAGCATTTCGTCAGTTTTTGTCATCTGTTAGTAAACCCATTCATCCACAAAGGATTTTGATTTATGTTAGAACTCAAGGAAAAACGCATTCTAGTGACAGGAGGGGCTGGCTTTTTGGGAAAACAAGTGATTAACCAGTTAATCCAAGCAGGGGCAACTCCAGAAAAAATTACCATTCCGCGATCACGTGATTGTGATCTCAGGCGTTTAGAAAGTTGTCAACAGGCCGTCAGTGGTCAAGATGTAATCGTTCATCTAGCCGCCCATGTGGGGGGGATTGGTTTAAATCGGGAAAAACCTGCCGAACTTTTCTACGATAACTTGATGATGGGAACCCAGTTAATTCATACCGCCTACGAAGCAGGGGTTGAAAAATTTGTTTGCGTGGGAACCATTTGCGCCTATCCCAAATTTACCCCCGTCCCGTTTAAAGAAGAAGATCTATGGAACGGCTATCCCGAAGAAACCAATGCGCCCTACGGTGTCGCCAAAAAAGCTTTATTAGTGCAATTAGAATCCTATCGTCTGCAATACGGCTTTAATGGGATTTATTTATTACCTGTGAATCTCTACGGCCCTGAAGATAATTTTGATCCGCGCAGTTCCCACGTTATTCCTGCCCTAATCCAAAAAGTTCATGAAGCCCAAAAACGAGGCGATAAAACCCTTCCTGCTTGGGGTGATGGCAGTCCTACCCGTGAATTTTTATATTCCACCGATGCGGCCCTCGGTATCGTCATGGGAACCCAATTTTATGACAAAGCTGACCCCATTAATCTGGGAACCAATTTTGAAATCTCGATCAAGGATTTAGTAGAACTGATCTGTGAATTAATGGATTTCACGGGAGAAATTATCTGGCAAACGGATCAACCCAATGGTCAACCCCGTCGCTGTCTGGATACGACGAAAGCAAAAGAAGCTTTTGGTTTTACCGCCCAGGTGGAGTTACGCCAAGGATTAAAAAATACCATTGAATGGTATCGGCAACACGCGAGCTAACCCTTGTGACGTAGGCTACTAATTTGATTAGCGCAATCGCCTAGACGTTTTATGATCAAAAACGACTTGTTTTTCATGAATACCTCTTAGGGAAAATTAAGCATGGCCACCGAGCTTAGACGATTAACGGAATTAGCCCAGGTTTTTTTGAAATTAGGCATTCTCGGATTTGGTGGCCCTGCTGTTCATATCGCCATGATGGAAGAAGAAGTTGTTACCCGTCGTCAATGGCTGACGCGATCGCAGTTTTTAGATTTATTAGGCGCAACTAACCTCATTCCTGGCCCAAATTCGACGGAAATGGCCATTCATATTGGTTATTCCTACGGCGGCTGGTTAGGATTATGGATTGCGGGAAGCTGTTTTATTTTGCCTGCGGTTTTGATTACAACGGGTTTTGCTTGGCTTTACTTAACCTGGGGAAATTTACCCGCTTTAGGCCCCATCCTCACAGGAATTAAGCCAGGGATTTTGGTGGTGATTTTGGCCGCCCTCTGGCGTTTAGGCCAAAAAGCTTTTAAAGACCGCAAACTGATTTGGATTGCTTTATTCGTCATTCTTTTGGTTTTAATAGGAACTCCTGAAGCGATCGCCCTATTCGGTGGCGGAATTTTGGGTATGATCTGGATCATTTCCCAACAAGGAAAAAATCCATCCCAGGGAACTTTTTCCATTTTGCTTTTAGCTGTGGGTACAACCTCAAAAACGGCGATTATCTCTCCCACTTTATTAAAACTCGGCTTATTTTTTCTTAAAGTTGGCAGTATTTTATTTGGCAGTGGCTATGTCCTATTTGCTTTCTTAGAAGGAGATTTGGTCAATCAATACGGTTGGCTAACCTCACAACAATTATTGGACGCGATCGCCGTCGGTCAATTTACCCCAGGCCCGATTTTATCAACAGCGGCTTTTATTGGCTATTTGATTCTAGGAATCCCAGGCGCGATCGTGGCAACCCTGGGAATCTTTTTACCCTCATTTTTCTTTGTCATTATCTCTCACCCCTTTATTGCTAAAATTCGCCAATCCAAATGGACGAGTGCTTTTCTAGATGCCGTTAATGCCAGTTCTGTTGCCTTAATCACCGTTGTCACATGGAAATTAGCCCAAGCTTCTTTATTTCCCGTTAACGGCGGTTTATTAGGTAATTTTTCCGCTTTTTTCATTGCTATTTTCGCCAGTATTGCTGTTTTTCGGTATCGAGTCAATAATGTATGGATTGTTTTGGGTAGCGGAACTCTAGGTTGGTTGTTTTATCAATAAATGAGTGACTGAATAAAATTGATCAAAATTACACCTATAATTGAGAAATAGAAGAAGATAAAACAGGAAAGACAAATTAAAAATGCTGTTTATAAATTAATTTTAAAAAATAAATCCCCATCAAAAAAAGGAACTCTTGCTAAAGACAAATGAATATACAGCCCGCTATTGATCCGACTCCTTCACGACGGATTGTGATTGGAGACGTGCATGGTCACTATGATACCCTTTTACGCTTATTTGACGCGATCGCACCGAATGAGCGAGATGGAGTCTATTTTATCGGAGACTTAATCGATCGAGGCCCAAATAGTTCCCAGGTCGTCGATTTTGTCATTAAAAATAAATATCATTGCTTATTGGGAAATCATGAGCAAATGTTACTGGACGCAGTGGGAAGAGGGGGCGTTTCCCAGCAACTTCTTCAATCCTGGCTTTATACGGGCGGACTGGCTACCCTGGAAAGTTACCACCATCATATTCCCCAGGAACATATTGATTGGATGCAAGGTTTACCCCTCTATTTGGATTTAGGGGATGTGTGGTTAGTCCATGCGGGGGTTGACCCAAAATTGCCCCTAGCGGAACAAACCGCAGAACAATGTTGCTGGATTCGGGATGAATTTCATCAAATTTATCGACCGTATTTTGCCGATAAATTAATTATTATTGGCCATACAATTACTTTTACCTTTCCAGGCATTCAACCTGGAAAACTTGCCTGTGGGCCAGGTTGGTTAGATATCGATACGGGAGCTTATCATCCCAAAAGTGGTTGGTTGACGGGTTTTGATGTTACAAATCGCTTAGTTTATCAGGTTCATACTAGCAGTAAATCGATTAGAAAACTTTCCTTGGATGATGCCGTAACCTATGTTGATCCTGCAATGGTGGCAGGAAAACGCCCTAAGAAAAAGGGTTTATTCGGTTAAGCTTTATAAAGATCTGCTATGACTGATAGTAGTGATAGAGATTTTTTCCTGTTCAGCTACCACGCATTTAGATTGCATAATGATTTTGCTGAGAGTTTTGTAAAAAGGGGCTTAAACTCCTTGCCTGGATAGGTTTTAAATAATTAACAGCTTATCAAAGATTACAGCGATCGCAATGACCACAGCGAAAATTCGTTTTATCTTTCAACCCAAAGGCCGTTAACAAAAAAGCCCAACGACAGGATTTAGTGTAAAGATATTGCTTCATGGAATTTCCTGATAAGCGTTCTTGCTGGGATGTTGTAATTTTTTTTGTACCTTGAGGACGGGAATGAAGTTGATAATGAAAGGGATCTAACCATTCTAATTGTCCGATTTGGTCTAAAAAAGCTAGGGATAGTTCAATATCAGCAAAATTCTTTTTCAAACTCAAAATATCACCCTGTTGGGGAATTTGTTGCGCGATCGCCTGGGCTTGTCGAGCTTGCTTTTCCCGTTGTTGATTAAAAAAATTGCGGCGTTGTTGATCGGTCGGATCTAGCCAACCCGTCGGCTCACTCACAAGGGTAAGGGTCTCAGCCTTCAGTCCATCCCGACCTCCCCGACCAATTTCTTGTAAATACTCTGAAAGTAAATGGGGCGGATGAAAATGGGCAATCCAACGAATATCGGGTTTATTAATGCCGAGGCCAAAGGCGTTGGTACAAATCACAAAAGGCAAATTTCCCGTCAGCCATTGTTCTTCAATTTCCCGTCTTTGATTCGCTCCTAAACCTGCATGATAGGCCGCCGTTCGATAGTTGAGAGGTTTTAACCATTGCACTAAAAATTCACTGTCAGGGCGCGATCGCACATAGATTAAACCCGATTGCTTTCGATGTTTTTCCAGAAAATTTAATAATAAATGTTGGCGACAACGGGCAGTCCAAGCAATTTTAACCGCCAATCTTAAATTGGGACGATAGGGACTCAAGGTAAAAATATCGGGATTTTCTAATCGGAGAATAGTCCGTAATTGATCTTGAATAACCAAATCCGCCGTTGCCGTAAAAGCCGCAATAGAAAAATTTTTAGCATTCTTTTTTTGGGCTAACAGGGCGGGACGAATCATCCCCAACCGTCGATAGGCAGGCCGAAAGGAATCTCCCCACTCCACCAAACAATGGGCTTCGTCGATCATTAATCCCGCGATCGCCACCTGGGGTTGACACAATATCACCCAGACAGGCTGACTCAGGAGCGTTTCAGGAGAAATATAGAGTAAACGAACTTTTTGCTGTTGAATTTCTTTCAGAATTGTCTGACGTTGAGCGCGGGGCAGTTCACTATGGAGACATCGAGCAGGCAATTGGCGATCGCGTAACTCCCTGACTTGATTTTCCATTAAGGCAATCAAGGGAGAAACCACTAAGGTCAACCCTTCTTGAAAAAGTGCAGGCAGTTGAAAGCAAACCGATTTTCCGCCTCCTGTGGGCATGACAATCAGTCCATCTTTCCCTGCTAAAAGACAATCTATAACTTCCGCCTGGGGAAATCGAAAGGTAGAATAGCCCCAAATAGACTGGAATAATCTCTGAATCTCTTGTTTTTTCAATTTTATTGACTCCCGCTTTAAATTCACGGTAAAAAGATTTACCCAAGACTGGTCTCTTTATTTTGACATTATTCAATTGAAAAATCGTAAATATCTTGCCAACATTTTTTCATAAAAACAACCTACTGTATTCAGAATTAGTCATTAATATTATGATCAAAATACCGAGATTAAGCTATTTTTTAAGAACTAATATTTTCTAATACATTTTTAGGAGATGACAAAAAACTCAGCATTGATTGATAGAATCTTTGTTAGACAGGGTATAATCGGAATAGAGGAAAGGGAAAACAACTTATGAATGAAAATGTTGTATCGACTGAACGGGCATCGGAAAAGGTAGAAGTATCCATCCAATTAGATCCCGCCGTATTGGAGCAAATTCAACACTTAACGAACGATCCTGCGCGAATTATTGAAGTAGCGGTTAAGCAATGGTTACGGGGTGAGCCTGATCGGGATGACGATTTAACCCGTAGTTTGAGACGGAATCCCCCTATTCCCCCCAAAGGTGAATGGAACGATTAGACTTGCTGGATTTGGGGAAAATAGCTCAAGTTTAATGATGCTTTTGTGGAGTCGCCTCAATTGACTCCCGTAGGAAGCCAAGCTCAAGATTATAAATAGTGTTCTCAGTCTCGTTCTTCTGGGAGGAATTGTAAGACTTATCTGGACATCATGAGGTTTTAGGGTTACAACGATAAGTGCAACCCACTCTTTTGATGACTGGGCTATGCGTTACCCTGCCAAAAGACTATGGACAATCTCGTTAAAGATTGCTTGCTTAAGTCATAAATATCAACGTTGAGTTCATTAGTGTCCATTTCTACCGATAGTAATAAAAATACTCCTGACTATCAAATAGACTCAAATATAGTCTCCTTCGAGGCGTTAGGGACAGAATTGGTCTTTGTCCAGGATAATCACGGTCGCTATTTGAGTTTTTATTGGCAGTTAGCCCAAAAATACGGTATTTCTCCTCTCCAAATTATTGATCATCTTCCTGAAAATAGCTTTTGTCCTGTTGACCTAGAGGCCTACGTTGAAAAACTGCAACGAGTTATTCGGTACAGAGTGCCAGACCAATATTGTGGTTTATTTTCCTATGAAAATCAGACTTTTCCTCTGAAATTAGTCATTAGTCCTATTTTATCTGGTGTTAATGCTGTCACCAGGGTTTTGGTCATGGGATGCAGTCTTGCAGATGAGGAAGGAGTGTTGAGCAGTCCATCGGAGGGGTGTGAACTGTTCTCTGAATCCTCTCAAAGATTATTGACCAAAATTTCTCGTAAAATACGAAGAACCCTGGATTTGGATACGATCTGGCGCGAGACAGTAGAGGGGATTGGGGAAAGTCTCCAGGTTAGTCGCTGTTTGATGTTGAGTAAGGAATCTCCATTTCAAGTCAGGGCGGAGTTTTGTCAATCAGGGATTAGCTCTTTATTGGGAGAATGGATAGAGTATCCCTGGGGAGACATGGAGGTAGAAACAATAGAGGAATGTAAGCCCATTTTTTGGGATGATTGTCTCTGCGGCCAGTTCCAGACTTGTTCGATGTTGATCGTTCCGACTTTTCATCAGGATCAATGCAATGGGTTGATCTGTATTCAGCAGTGCGATCGCCATCGAGATTGGAGTTTAGAAATTATTGAATTTGTCCAAGAGCTTGCCGCTCAGGTCGGAACCGCGATCGCCCATGCGACGCTATATCAAGAATTAGAAGAAGCCACCCGTATTGCCAAGGAAGCCTCCCAACTCAAAAGCGAATTTTTAGCCAGTACAACCCACGAACTCCGCACTCCTTTAAACGGAATTATTGGTTTTTTGAAACTCGTTTTAGACGACATGGCTGATAGTGAGGAAGAAAAGCAGGAATTTCTCGAAGAAGCTCATCAATCCGCTCTGCACCTATTAAATCTCATTAACGATATCCTGGATTTAGCAAAAATTGAATCGGGTATCATTGACCGAGAATTGGGTAGGGTCGATCTAACGGAATTATGTCAGGCCGTTAGTAATTTTGCTATTCCCCAAGCCCAAGCCAAAAAGCTGGATTTTAGATTGACACTTCCCTCGACCCTGACTCCTATCACGGTGTACGGTAATTATCGATGGCTTTTACAGGTAATGCTCAATATTGTGGGAAATGCTATCAAATTTACCCCTACAGGAGAAATTACGATTAGGGGAGAAATTATTAAGCAAAAAATTGAGTGGAAAGACCAAACGTTTCCTGGAAAAATCAAAATTAGCATAACCGATACGGGAATTGGAGTATCTCTAGAAAAGCAAGCGAAATTATTTGAAAAATTTGTCCAGATTGATGGTTCTCATACCAAGGCCTATGGTGGAACAGGTTTGGGTTTAAGTATTTCCCAAAAACTCGCCGAAGCAATGGGGGGAAGCGTCGCTTTTTTCAGTATGGGAGAAGATTTGGGTTCTACGGTAACGTTTAGCATCCTGTTGGATCATTTACCTGTGTTGAAAACCGAAAAAAGTTCAACCGAGGTCTCCCAATGAAGGGTTTAACTTTAGGTCTAAAATAGGGATTAATTCTCGTTTATTTTGAACCAACATTATGACTATCACGACAACCGCCCAAGATATCTTTCGCACTGCCTACGAAAATCGTTATACCTGGGATAGTCAATTTCCTGGTTATCGTGCTGATTTGACCCTCAAACAAGGTGATGAGGTTTTTCAGGGAAAAATTCTGGTTAATGCTGATTTTAGTGTGGAAGTGACTGGTTTTGAAGATGAAACAGTCAAAGAAAGTGTTTATAATCAACTCCGAGATATTGTCACCCACCGCAAACTGGGCAATTTTGAAAAGTCTCACGGTAAAAATAGTTTTGATTTTGGCGAAAAAGATCCGACTGGCGCAGTAGAAATCCTCGTTCAAGGGGATGCAATGGGGTCAAATTACAAAGTACGGGGACAGGAAATTTGCCAAGTCAGTCGTGTTATGGGGCCTGTCGGTTTCACTATTAATACGGAAGAAAGTCTCAAAACTGAGAATGGTTATATTGCCGTTCGTTACAATGCTATTTTTCGGAATCCTAAAACGGGAGAACTCAAGGGAAAACGGGATTTTCAGGAAACCTATGAACAAATTGGCGGCTATTATTTACCCAAAAGTCAGGTGATTGACGCGATCGCGGATGGTGGAGAAAAAATCACCACAGAATTTGTGTTTAGTCAGCTTGAATTACTTGGTTCTCCCTAAGCTGATGACTTTGGGCGTAGATTTTGCGCCCTCTCATTTATTTTTATTGGCTTTAATTGCGATCGTCTGTAGTTAGAAACGTTTTACTGAATAAAATTAGAACTCTTGTCCAATGACATCAATGCCTTGAGGTAAGCATCTATTTTGTGATATGGATCACACAAAAAGCGAGATCTGCATCACAGTGTATTTGCTTAGACAGTAATATACTGTATTTATAGCTGTCTCTTATACACATCTGACGCTGCCGACGATCTTACGCGTGTA
>ERZ1022729.138-NODE-138-length-10953-cov-5.920261_pt1 | contig 10953 bp, 11 predicted proteins | sample MGYA00520880_ERZ1022729 | MGnify/ENA primary metagenome ERZ1022729 (study PRJEB33162, sample SAMN09537598) | freshwater metagenome | isolation source: freshwater | place: Canada:Alberta | collected 2017-07 | study: EMG produced TPA metagenomics assembly of the...
AAATTTAGCAATACATTTGAATTCAGTTAATCATTAAACTTTTAAAATCAGATCAATTTTTGACAACCATAACTTTTTTTTAATCAACTTTTTAAGATGCAAATTAAGACAGAATGGGTTCAAGTCCAGAATGGGGATCTAGCCATTGATGCCTACCTCGCGACCCCAACAGGATCGGGCGTTTGGCCATCGGTAATTGTCATCCAAGAAATTTTTGGGGTTAATGAACATATTCGGGATGTGACCGATCGCATTGCCAAGGAAGGTTATGTCGCGATCGCGCCTGCAATTTATCAACGACAGGCTCCTGGTTTTGAGATTGGCTATACATCGGAAGGCGTTGCTGAAGGGAGAAAGTATAAAGATCAGACGAAAACGAGTGAATTATTAAGTGATATTCAGGCAACCATTGATTATCTCTATACCCTGCCAACCGTAGAGAAAACAGGCGTGAGAACCATTGGGTTTTGTTTTGGGGGATTAGTGGTTTATTTAGCGGCAACTTTGCCAGAAATTAAAGCAACGGCTTCGTTTTATGGGGCAGGAATTGTTACAGGTTCCCCAGGCGGTGGTCAACCTACCCTTAACTGGACATCGGAGCTCAAGGGAAAAATCTATTGCTTTTTTGGCTTGGAAGATGACAGCATTCCTGTTGAGCAAATTGACAAAATTGAGGAAGCCCTCACCCAATACCAGATTCCCCATCAAATCTTTCGTTACCAGGGAGCCGAACACGGGTTTTTCTGCGATCGCCGAGCCAGCTATCAACCCAAAGCCGCCCAGGATGCTTGGCAAAGAGTTTTAGAATTATTTAGTCAACCGTAAAAATGACGACTCGTTATTCCAAATCTAATCTACCGAGTAAAATCTGTCCTGTTTGTCAGCGTCCCTTTGAATGGCGCAAAAAATGGGCAAAATGCTGGGATGAGGTGAAATATTGCTCTGAACGTTGTCGTCGCGATCGCGCTTAATTTTTCCTACTTGAATTTTACTGTAAGTTTTCTAAGGCCCAAAGAATGCGAGTTTTGACAATAAATTCTGTTTCTATTGCACTTAGTTCCGTTAATTTTTCCATCACTTCTACTCGTAACAGTGCTTGATTCATTGCAAAAGATTGTAATCCTGCGATCGCGGCATAACGGACAACCCACTCGGTATCGAGAGCAACAGAAGCTAAAGTAGTAAAGGTTTTTTCTAGATCAGGGAAAATGTCAGTTTCGAGGGAATTTTGCCATTTTAGATTCCCTAATCCCTTCACTGCACCCCGACGCACACTAAAAGAAAAATCACTGGTTGCTGCATCAATTAACACTTCTAAAGCACGGGGATCGCCGATGCCAGCTAAAACACGAGTCGCCCAAGCCCTGGCTCCATAGTTGTAACCATCAATATTTTCCAAAAGATGAGGAACGGCCACTTCTCCTAAACTAACCAGACCATCTACCGCCGCGATCGCTGCCCCTGGGTTGTTATAGCGTAAAACCGTCGTTAGGGTAGGAATTGCTTCTTCATGTTTCAGTTGAGATAAAGCTCTCACTGCCTTTACCAATTTTTCAGCAGAATCCGCTTCGTCAACGGCTTGAATTAAAGATTGAACTGTCTGTTCCATTATTAATTGCCTTCAAAGCCTCCAATTTCGCTACAAACTTCATAAAAATCGGTGACGGGAGGTTTGACAAACAGCGGCCCCATTTGTTCTAAAAATTGCTGATAGGCTTCATTTTGATTCGCTTCCATGTCTTCAATATTTTCCCAGATAATAATGGCAATCCCCTCATCGGAATTTGGTTTTTGCAACAAATAAGCTCCTTTAAAACCTTCTTTATAGGTAGAAACCGCTTTTTCGTAGAGTCGTTGGGCTTCGGCAAAGCGACCAGGTTGAAATTCTCCGATCGCGACATAGGCGTATTTATGGTGTAAAAAGTCTAAAAATTCTGGCATAGTTTTTTCTCTCTTTAAATTATTAATGACTATGATTACTAAGATTTTCGCTCAGGTCGGTCTATTTTTACTCGGTTTGGTTCGCAATAATAATGTTTCTTAACCTGATAGATTAACCTACGACAGATACACCATCCACTAAAACCGAAGGCGTATAGCAAGATCCATTCCATTGGCGATCGCTACCGAGTGCGAGAATTTGTTTGAGAATAGTATAGACATTCCCCGCGACCATTGTATCCTTGACCCGACCGACAATTTCGCCATTTTCGATGCGATAACCCAAATCCACATTGATAGAAAAATCCCCCGAAATATCAGGGCCACCGCCCAAAATTTGATCAATGACAAGACCATTCCCCATTTGGCTAATCAGTTCGGGTAATGATCCCTGACCCGATTCGATGATGCAATTGACGAGACTGGGGGTGGGATAGCCGCCGAGTCCTGGACGAAAACCGTTTCCTGTGGGTGAATGACCCAAACTTCGGGCGATGGTGCGATCGCTATAAAATTGCTCAATTTTGCCCTGATTAATCAAGGTTAAAGCCTGGGTGGGTGTTCCTTCATCATCAAAGGGGCAATCGTAGGGAATGAATTTGGGATCTTGGGAAAAGGTTAATAATTCGGAAAGGACTGATTCCCCTGATTTTTGGCTCCAGGGCGAGGAATCTTCTAAAATACGTTTGCCATTGAGGGCGGCGATCACGGTTCCCCAGAGCATAGTAGCCGCATTGGGAGTAAAAAGGACAGGCACTTTACCCGTTGGACTCGGCGCGTTATCCTTTGCCCAGACTAGGCGTTGGAGGATTTGCTCAACAATTTGGTTCGGATTAATTTTCTCTCTGCTATATTCTCCGTCATAAACCGCTAAAAAATCTTCCCCCCGAATCCACTCTACGCCGAAGTAATAACTGATGGCCGTATCCTGATGTTCACAGTGTAATTCCTTAGAATTGAGCAAAATTGTCTGGTCTTCTTCGCATTCTAGTTCTCCACTACACAAAACCTCTGGATAGGCTGCTCGGATTTGCGCGATCGCCGTTTTCCCGACTTCCACTAAGGTTTCAACGGGTAAGGTTTTACCAACGGATTCCGCAATCTGGATTCGGGCTTCGTTTAATTCGGGCGTTTCAGGGGGATTTAGTGAAGATAACGCGATCGCTTTTTCGACTAAAATCTGGGGATCAACGGGGCCATAGGCAACTGCTAAACCAGGACAACCTCCCCGCCAAACCCGTAACGCCGTTCCTTCCGATTCTGAACTTTCGAGTTGCTTGAGACGATTGGCTTCAAAAAAAACAGGATGGGACTGCGATCGCGAATAATAAACCTCGGCATCTTCTGCCCCTGCACGTTGGGCTAAGGTTAATAATTTCTCTAGTTCTTGTTTCATCATTAGATCCTAAAATTCCCTTTCTTTATTATTAAGGATGTTGCCGCCTCTTGCCGAGAAAAAGGGGTTAAAACGATTAGCAAACGGCTAAGGTCGATTGGGGAAAAAGGCGATCGCGGTTGTTTTCTAATTGACGTAATTCTAAACCTTGTTCAAAAATTTGATTAATCGCCAACATTTGCCCATCTTCGGTCATAAATTTATGATCAGCCGTCGCACGAATCACGGAACCATCTTCTAGGTTATATTCAAAGATTTCTTGAGACCCCCGATCATGCCATTGGGCGATCGCCTGGGTAAATACAAATCCGTTGCGATCGACGCTATAAACTGTGCAGGGAATTTTTTCTTCGACAATTTTACCAATGGGTAAAACTCCATATTCAACCGTTAGGATTAAACTGTCATAGCTTAAGCAATATTCCGCAAAGTTTACCATCTGATCAAAAAGACTTTCAGAAATATGTTTTGTAACCCCATTTTTGGCGGCTCCTGTAATAAATTTCTCCCGATGCTTCTGCATTTCTGAGGCTTTCTTTTTCCCCATTGCCCGCCGCAATAAATCCGCTTCTCCTAAAGAATATCCCGCCAAATCTTGAGCCATTTTCATGATTTGCTCTTGATAAACGAGGACTCCATAGGTTTCATTTAAAATCGTTTCTAATAGTTTATGTTCATAAGCGATCGCTTCTCGGCCATGTTTGCGATCGATAAACTTAGGAATTAAACCCGCATCCAAGGGGCCAGGCCGATAGAGAGCCAAAATAGAAGAAATATCTTCAATACTAGAGGGTTTTAAATCTCGAACAATTTGGCGCATTCCCGACGATTCTAACTGGAAAATTCCTTCCAAATCGCCATCTTCTAACAAAGTATGGGTTTTTTTGACATCTGTTGGTAATTTTTTGATGGTTCCTTTAGCCATAATTTCTAAGGCTTTACGTTCCCCTAATGGCAACTCATCCAGGTCAATAATTTCTCCCTTATTTTGTTTAATTAAATCCGTTGCTCGTTGTAAAGTCGTGAGATTTTTTAACCCTAAAAAGTCCATTTTCAATAAACCCAATGACTCGATATCTTCCATAAAATATTGAGTAATGACTGAGCCATCATTATTTTTTTGTAGAGGAACAATTTCATCTAAAGGTTCCGAGGAAATGACCACCCCCGCTGCATGAACGCCAAAGGTTTTATTGGTTCCTTCGATCCGCATGGCCATATCCAACCAACGTCTGACTTCAGGATTATTATCGTACTGATTTTTAAATTCAGGCTCTGGAGTTTCATCGGAAATCATCACCTTTAATTTGGTAGGTTTGCCCCGTGAAACAGGAATCAGTTTAGCCATTTTGTCAGACTGAGCGTAGGGAATTCCTAATACCCTGGCCACATCTTTTAAGACAGATTTAGATGTTAATCGGTTAAAGGTAATAATCTGAGCAACATTGGCTTCTCCATATTTTTCAGTGACATATTTAATCATGTCATCCCGCCGATCAATACAAAAATCTGTATCAACGTCAGGCATGGATTTTCTTTCAGGATTGAGAAACCGTTCAAACAGTAAACCATGATGAACAGGATCAATATTCGTAATTCTTAAACAATAAGCAACTAAGGAACCTGCTGCGGAATTATGGATAGCGATCGAATTCCCAATATAGGAGGTGTCATCAGGAACCGTAATATCATAAACCTTTCCGTTATGATTGAGCTTTTTAGTCTCTTTTATTTTTAAATAAATATAATTTTCATCAACCCAAAAACCATCATTACGATGAAATTTTTGTTCTTTAGTGCCAATAGGAAAAGCAAGGAAGTCGGCATTCCAATCAAGAAGCTGTTTTCCCGCTAGTTTAACTGAGAATTCAACGTTCCAATTAGGATTAGTTTTTTTACGTTTAGTAATGGAAGCCCAATAACCAAAACGAGCTAACAGTAAGCGCAATTGTCCCGCTAAGGTGGCTGAAACTGTTGTATATTTAATACTAATTGTTTTGGTGGATTCTCCGTTACGCCCATCCCCACGAAAAAGATAAGCAATTAACGTTTTAACTTCTTCTGAACGTCCATGATTAATAATTTCCGAAGAAATCTTTTTATTAATTGCTCCCTTCCCACAAAGAGAGCTTAAAAATTCACCAAGGATGCGGGAATAACATAAAACTTGTAAAGAGTTTTTTTCTGGATGGGGATTAATGGTACTTTCTAAATTAAAAAGATTTTTCAATAAGCTTTGAACTTCTTCAGCATAGTTTAATTCTTTTTTAGCAAAACCAAAACCAACCGCATTTTCTCTTTCTTGTAATCTTGACCATCCCTCTGCGATGTAATAACCTAACAGTTTTGCAAAATCTTGATTAAAAGTAACATAACGAGGAATTTTCTTGGTTGGTAAATAGTTAGTTCCTATCTCATACCATAAATAATCATTGTTATAACGTAGGTGAGCTTTCGGTTCAATAAAATGTAAAATATCAAAAATTAATTCACTTTCTGAAGATTTAGTTCTAGGGAAAACAACAAAATCATTTTTATTGAGCTTACCTGATTCAATCCATTGCAACTCATAGTTCTGATAGGGTTTTTCTGAACAATAGCGAGAACAACTAGGTTTACAAACTGCCGCCATTTTCTGACTATTTACTACACAATTAGCACTTAAAACAGCCCAAATTTTATGATCTTTAGTTAAAGAAACTATTTCATTAGCAACTGTCAATTGACAAATTTCTTCATTGCAATCATATTCGTGGACATGAGTTACTGATTTAGGATTACCTAAATGGGTGATAATTTCTTGCCCGACCTTAATATCTTGAATAGAAATTTGTTGCCCATCAGATAATAAAACCTTTGTATCTCCTAGAACACAACCTCTTCCAGGCCCTACCGCAATATTATTATCTCTTGCATATTTAATGTAATCCCACACTACTAAGAAATAGGTCGAAAACCCCATTCTTTGTAACATTTTTAATTCGTATTCTAGACGTTCTTGATAAACGGGATCAACTTCACCAAAGGAACGACATTTTAATCTGTCGAGTAAACCCTGCCTAGAAATTTCTTCGACATAGGTATCGGGCGTATGATTAGGAGGAACGGGATAATTAGGAATTCGGGGTTCTCCTAATATATTGTAAGGTTCTATTTTATCAGCAACTTCGAGGGTATTATTAATCGCTTCTTCGATAACTTTATGAGGTAAGTGATCTCGAAATAATTGCCGCATTTCTTCGGCGGATTTAAGATATTCTGTGCCACTGTAGCGGAGTCTTTTGTCTTCAATAATTTGTTTTCCTGTTTGAATGCAAAGTAGGGCATCATGGGCTTCTACGTCATAGCAGGAAATGAAGTGGGAGTCATTAGTCGCAATAATTTTAATCCCCAATTCCTGGGCAATTTTAACAATTTGAACATTGACGATTCTATCTTCAATCGAACCATGATCTTGGATTTCTAAATAATAATCTTCTCCAAATAAATCTTGATACCATTTAGCGACTTCTCTGGCGTGTGCTAGATCTCCTTTAAGAATTGCCTGGGGAACTTCTCCCCCTAAACAAGCACTGGTTACGATTAAGTCTTCGTGGTATTGGCTGAGTAATTCTTTGTTAATACAAGGTCTAGAAAAAATACCTTTCCCTTGGATTCCTTTGAGGCTAGAAATCGTTGTTAACTTGACTAAATTTTTATAACCTTTGGTATTTTTAGCTAAAACGACCTGGTGAAAGCGACGATTTTTTTTGTTTTCTTCAATATTGCCATTGATGACATACATTTCGTTGCCAATAATGGGCTTAATGGGTTTATTGCGACAGAGTTTAATCATTTCGATCGCGCCATACATGACTCCGTGATCTGTTAAGGCGATCGCGGGCATTCCGAGTTCTACGGCACGGTCAATCAGACTGGGTAACTGGGAAGCACCATCGAGCAGACTGTAATCACTGTGAATATGTAAACCAACAAAAGACATTTTTTAATAAAACCTAAGTTTAATAATTTAATCAATTTTCTGGGCAAGGGGCTTAAGCCCCTTGTTTTTATTAATCCATTTAATTTATGTTAACTATTACCATCCTCTTTCCTAAACAAAATTAACGGGCATCAATCCGCACAGGATAGGGAAACTTACTCTTTTCTATATTAAACCATTCCTCTTGAAGATCATGATTAGCAGGACTAGCAATCACGGCATCGACTACCTGTTTCCATTCACTATTTTCTTTTGGTAAAATGCAACCGTATAATTCCGTTGTAATCGGTTGGCGGGGCGTAAGGATAAATTGACGGGGATCTTTGCCTTCTTTGACTAATTCTCCAATTAAGAGAATGCCATCACTCACCACCGCGTTCACGTTACCCTGGGTTAATTTAGCAATGCCTTCTTGACGGTTTTTGACTTCTACCCATTGGGCGGTGGGATAGATTTGGGGAATAATGTCAAACGTAGTCGTATTAGGAATATAGGCGATCGCCTGATTTTTCAGAGTTCCATTCACATCAAAACTTTCGTCATCAGATTTTTTGATTAAAAACTGTGCGCCCGTAATAAAAAAAGGAATAGAAAAATCAACTCTTTCTAGCCGTTCTTGGGTAATGGTTGTCGCTTCACAAACAATATCCAGATTACCATTTTTAACTTCTCTAAAACGATCATTAACGGTCACATTCGCTAAATTAAACTTAATTTTTTTATTGAATTTTTCCTCTAATTTTTTGTGAATTAGAGATAATAAATCAACGGAATAGCCCTCTAATTTACCCTGTGGATTAGTATAACTAAAGGGAGGATTAGTATAACTAAAGGGAACCGCATCGGCCCTAGTCCCCGCTTTCAATTCTCCCGTTCGCGCGATTTTTTCGAGAACTGTCTCTGCTCCTACATTAGCTGAAAAAGTCGTGAGAGCCAAAAAAGTTAATAAAGAAAGAAAAATCCGATTGTGCATAGGGTTAATTGTCCGTAAAATTCCATAAAAGGGCAAAAATAGATAAAATACTGGAGAGGAAAGATTAATTCCTGAAGCCAGGAAGCCTTAATCGCAAAATTGTGGTAATGATAGCAGTTTTGTTATCCCGTAGTCGATAGGCAAATTTTCTGCGTATCCTAGAAGAGTAGCGTTAATCAACCCATCAATCATTATATTTGGATGACCCTATGCGTGATTTGGTACAAAAAGCCTTTTATCTGGGAATTGGACTGGCTTCCTATGCCGCCGAGAAAGCCAATGTTAATTTACAAGAATTAAAATCCCAAGCTCAGAAGTTGGCCGATGAGATGGTCTTGCGGGGCGAAATGACGGCGGATGAAGCTCGTCGCTATGTGGAAGAACTGGTGAATCAGGCTCAAGTTAATCCTGCGGAAACAACGGAAAGCTCTGGCTCCCGCGAACCCCGTCGGATTGAAATTGTGTTTGATGATGCTGAGGAATCTGGTCAGGAGGTTGCTAAGGCTGAAAATCCCACCAATGCCGAGGATTTACGCAAACAAGTAGAAGCTTTACAGGAGGAGTTGCGGCGCATTCGTCATAATTAGGATTAACTACAAATTTGACGCTTGTACGAGTGTTGCGATAACAGGATAAACATAATGACTAACCCAAATCATGATCCCCAGCGTTCCAATGATCCCAAGGATACCTTGCCACCCGATCTGTCGGTTTTTTTAGAGGCGATCGCCCTTAGTTTTGAAGATTTTTTAGGAGAAATCAATCAGGCGATCGAGGAGGTTGCGGATAACCTCCAACGGGAATTAGGGCAAGAAATGGAACTGTTTTGGCAGGATTTTGTGGCTCCCTTGATGGATTTAGAGATTGAGTGGGAAATTCGTACCGATTTAACCGATCTAAGCGATCATTTTACCGATGACCCCGATGGTTGGCTGAATCCTAAAGTGGAAGCCACCAGAGAGACCCATCCCGCCTGTATGGGCTGTGCCAATTATCATGGTCGTCTCTATAACGGGACTCTTTTAGTCTGTGGGATGCACCCCTACGGCGTGGAAGAGAGCCATTGTCTGGATTGGGAAAGGATGCCCGACAGCAGGTGACGGTAATCCTCCCCTCGTTCGTTGGGGAAAAGATCTGCCACGATTGCTATTGTGGAGATTAGGGTCATTATTTTCTTGGAAAATCAAGGCGAAAACCTATGGATACGAATGATTGGTTAAAACAGTTATTGTTAATGGGTATTGGCACGACTTCTCTGGTTGCCGAAAAATTTGGAGAAGCCAGTGAGCAATGGGTTAAAGATGGTAAGATCAATCCCGATCAAGCCAAAGCGTTTGTGGATGATTTACTGCTTCAAATTAAAACGGAACAGGATCATTTTGAAACGAATTTAGAACGTCAATTGCGAAATATGCTCCAGGATATTGGGGTTCCCCGTCAGTCTGAAATGGATGAGTTGCGGGGTCGCATTGACCGCCTAGAACGGCAAATCCGCGAGTTAGAAAATCAGCGTTGGCGATAATTTTGATCATCGTCAAGGCAACAATGAGGAATCGTTAATGAAAGAAGTTTTAATTAGTTTTTCTGTTGTACTCTTTTTTTGTGGTTTATTGATTGTTTCTGCTATTTTTAAACCCAATACATCCCCTGCGATCGCGGCAAATTTATCAGTTCCCTCCCCGATCATTGCTCAATCACCTATCACCCAAGAAACTATCACCATGAATTTAGACAATGCGATCGTCACTCCTTCAGGTTTAAAGTATATTGATATCGAAGTTGGCACGGGAGACAGTCCCACGACAGGACAAACCGTCAAAGTCCACTACACAGGCACTTTAACGGATGGCAAAAAATTTGATAGTTCCGTTGATAGAGGGCAACCTTTTTCTTTTAAAATCGGTGTCGGTCAAGTGATTAAAGGTTGGGATGAAGGCGTTGCGACCATGAAAGTCGGCGGTAAACGTACCTTAATTATTCCTCCTGATTTGGGGTACGGAGAACGGGGAGCAGGTGGAGTGATTCCTGGCAACGCGACCCTTCTCTTTGATGTGGAATTATTGGGCATTAATTAAATTTAGTTATTTGCTCAAACGACGAGAATTATTGAACAACAAAACCTCAGTGTCTATTCTCTCAAGGTTTTAATTGATGTATTGATGTGGATCGACCTGAGGATTTTTGGTTTTGGCAAAGAGTTAACGCGATCGGGTTCTGATTTTTTTAATTGTAAATATTTCTTTCGGGATGCTATGCTTATGTCATGGATTTGTGTATTTTTCACAAATATTAGTTTTAGACAAAAGCTATGCTGATTGAATTTAGCGTTGGTAACTATCGATCTTTTAAAGAAAAAGTCACTTTTAGTATGGTGGCAGCAGATTTAGTTGCCAAGGATAAAAAGCTGGATGAAAATAATGCTTTTGCAGTCAATAAAGATTTACAATTACTTAAAAGTGCCGCTATTTATGGGGCGAATGCAAGCGGAAAAAGTAATCTGGCCAAAGCTTTAGCTTTTATGGCCGATTTTATGATTGATTCCTCCAGAGAAACTCAAAGTGTAGATGAGATAGCAGTAGAACCATTTATTTTAAGTTCGGAGACAAAGGATAAACCATCATTCTGTCTCTTATACACATCTCCGAGCCCACGAGACTAAGG
>ERZ1022729.139-NODE-139-length-10944-cov-13.647902_pt1 | contig 10944 bp, 12 predicted proteins | sample MGYA00520880_ERZ1022729 | MGnify/ENA primary metagenome ERZ1022729 (study PRJEB33162, sample SAMN09537598) | freshwater metagenome | isolation source: freshwater | place: Canada:Alberta | collected 2017-07 | study: EMG produced TPA metagenomics assembly of the...
GCCCTCACCCTGCCCTCTCCCCCCGTTGGGGGGAGAGGGTTCAGAATGGCGCATCTTCCCAGCCCGCGCCTTCAATCCGCCAGGTAGCGCGCGGTCAGGTGCGCGGTGAAATCGGCCGGGTCGAGCGGCTTGCCCGTCGCGTGGCGCAGCAGGTCCTGGAAGCCGAGCCGCGCGCCCTGCCCGTGCACATGCAGGCCCAGCCAGCGCATCATCCCGGCCATCTCGCCCCGCCGCAGCTGCGCATCGAGGTCGGGGATCGCGCGCCGGATCGCCGCCATCAGCTGCGCCGCCGCCATCGCCCCCAGCGTGTAGGACGGGAAATAGCCGAAGGCGCCGTCATGCCAATGGATGTCCTGCAGGCACCCCTGGGCGTCATCCGGCGGCGTGATGCCGAGGCTCGCGCGCATCGCCTCGGCCCAGGCGCCGGGCAGGTCCGGCACGCGCAGCGTGCCGCCGATCAGCGCGCGTTCCAGGCGGAAGCGCAGGATCACATGGGCCGGGTAGGTCAGCTCATCCGCATCCACGCGGATGAAGCCGCGCTCGATCCGCCGCCAGAGCCGCGCGAGGTTCTCGGGCGCCGCGACGTCTGGCGCCACCCCAAAGGCCGCGCGCAGGCGGGGCCCGAGGAAGGCGAGGAAGGCATCCGACCGGCAGGCCTGCATCTCGACGATCAGGGATTGCGATTCATGCGCGGCCATCCCCGCCGCCTCTCCCACCGGCTGGCGGGCGAAGCCGGCGGGCAGGTGGCGTTCGTACATCGCATGCCCCGTCTCATGCAGCACGCCGAGCAGCGCCTTGGCCGGGTTCGCCGCGTCATAGAAGGTCGTGATGCGGATATCGGACGGGTTGCCGCCGCAGAAGGGATGCAGCGATTCATCCAGCCGCGCATGGGAGAATTGCAGCCCCACCCGCTCCGCCATCTCCTGGCACAGCGCGCGTTGCGCCGTGACCGGGAAGGCGCCCGAGAAGGGCAGCGGCGCGGGGCGGCGCGCCTGGATCGCCTCCGCCCGCGGCAGGGCATCCCGCAGCCAGGCCTCATAGGCGGCGAAGACAGGTTCCACATCGCCGGCGGTGACGCCGGGCTGGTAGCCATCCATCAGCGCGTCATAGGGATCCATGCCGAGCGCGGCGCCGAAGGCCTGCGCCATCTCTCGCTGCAGGGCCACGACCTCGGCCAGCGCCTTGGCGACCAGGCCGAAATCGGCCGCCGCCTTGGCCTCTCGCCACAGCTTCTCGCAGGCGGAATTGGCGCGCGTGGCGGCTTCCACGAGCGCGACGGGCAGCGCCGTGGCGCGCAGATGCGCGCGGCGCATCAGGGCGAGGTTGGCACCGTCCCATTCCCCTGCGGCCTTGGCCTGGGCGAGGTCATCGCCGACGCGGGGATCGGTCAGCAGCTCATGCGCCACACCGGCGAGGGCCGCGAGTTGTTCGCCGCGCGCATGCGCCCCGCCCGGCGGCATCATGGCGGAGGCATCCCAATGCAGGATGCCCGCAGCCTCATTGATCGCGCCGATGCGGGCGAAGCGGGCCTTCAGGCGGTCATAGGCGGCGTCGGTCATCAGCGCGGTCGTCCCCGTCGGAAAGCGAAGGCAGCCAGCACGCCCACCAGCGCCAGCGCCAGCCCGTACCAGGTGATCACATAGCCGAGATGGTTGTTCGTCGGCCGCGGCAGGGTGCGCGCCGGATCGGGCAGGCCCCCGCTCGGCCCAAGGACGACCAGCCCATAGGGCGCGACCTGCGGCAGGCCGAGCGCCCTGCCAATCGCCGGCGGGTCGAAGGTGTAGAAGCGGCGCGCGGCGGCATCGTCGGTGGCGGAGAAGGTGCCGGGGCGGTCGCCGGGATGCACCCAGCCCTCCACCACCACCGGCCCATCTGGCCGCGCGATGGGGCGGTTGCCCTCCAGCGGCACCCAGCCGCGATTGACCAGCACGGGGGGCGCGCCATCGCGCAGCAGCGGCGTGACCAGATGCGCGCCGAGCACCGGCCCGCGCACCTCAAGGCCCAGCAGCCCTTCCCGCGCATGGTCGAAGCGCCCGGCGATGCGGACCTTGAGGAAGGGCGCGGGCGGGTCGGCCAGCGGCACGGCGGCGGCCGATTCGCTGGCGGCGATGCGCGCGATCAGGTCGTTCTTCCACTGCAGCCGCTGCACCTGCCAGGTGCCGAGGAACAGCAGCAGGCCGAGGACCGGCAACGCAGCGAGGGTGGCGATCAGGACGGGACGGCGCATCGCGGCGATATGTGGGCCGCCTCGGTCGATGCCGCCATACCCAGCGCATCGGGACACGGGAAGCCCAAACGAGAATCCGTTGCGCGAGTTGGATGTGGGGTGACATCGAAGGAGACGGGACACCCCCTCTCCCCCACTCATGGGGGAGAGGGCCATGTCCCGGTGCCGCCTGATGCGCAGACGATGGCGGTTCCCACACCCAAGTCCGACAGCACAAAAGCAAAAACCCCACCCGCTTGCGCGGATGGGGTCGGAAGGCCGGTGCGGCGGGCGGGATCAGTGCGGCGCGATGACGCCGGCGCCCCACCAGTAGATGAAGATGAACAGGAACAGCCACACCACATCCACGAAGTGCCAGTACCAGGCGGCGGCCTCGAAGCCGAAATGGCGTTCCGGCGTGAAGTGGCCGCGCATGGCGCGCACCAGGCAGACCGCCAGGAACACGGTGCCGACGAAGACGTGGAAGCCGTGGAAGCCGGTCGCGAGGTAGAAGACCGAGGCGTAGATCCCATCGGTGAAGCCGAAGGGCGCGATCATGTATTCCTTGATCTGGAAGCCGGTGAACATGACGCCCAGCGCCACCGTCAGCGCCAGGCCCCGGATCAGGCCCTTGCGGTCGTTCTGCAGCAGCGCGTGATGCGCCCAGGTCACGGTGCAGCCCGACAGCAGCAGGATCATCGTGTTCAGCAGCGGCAGGTGGAACGGGTCGAAGCTGAGAATGCCCTCAGGCGGCCACATCGCCTTCGTGGCGCCCGACACATGTTCGGGGAACAGCGCGAAGTGGAAGTAGGCCCAGAAGAAGGCGACGAAGAACATCACCTCGGACGCGATGAACAGCACCATGCCGTAGCGCAGGCCGAGGCGGACCACCGGCGTGTGCAGGCCCGGCGTCCGGCTTTCCTTCAGCACATCGCGCCACCAGCCGAACATGCAGGCGATGGTCGCGAACAGGCCGAGGCCCGCGAGCCACCAGCTGTTGTTGTGCGCGATGAAGATGATACCGAGCACCAGCGCGCCGCCCGCGAAGGCCGACAGCAACGGCCAGGGCGACGGATCCACCAGGTGGTAGGGGTGCTTGTAGGGGCTTGCGCCCGTTTCGCTCTGGCTTGCCATCGCTCGTCCTGGGTCGTTCTTGTCGCGCCCCGCCCCCGCACCGGAACATGTCGCCCCGGCCGGTCGCGCAACGCTGCACAGGGGTCTGCCGCCCCTGACTGCCACTGGCCTTCAATCGCCCGGAAGGCGGCGAAGATCAAGCCCGTTGCACGCGCCTACCAGTGCTCACCGAGGACCTCGGGCACGTAGCGGACGGGGTGTTCGGCGGCGAAGCGTTCATACATCCGGCCGTCGCCCTGCTCGCTGCGGTCGTACCATCCGCCATAGCCCAGCCAGAGGTCCCGGCGCATCACCAGTTGCATGCAGTCGATCAGCCCGAGCCGCGGCGGATAGCCGGACAGGATCATGGCATGCTCGCGGCTGTTGCGCGTCTCGTACCAGATGCGCCGGCCATCGCATTGCAGCCCGATCATCAGGAGCGCGAAGATCACGATGGCGTCGTCGGATCCCGGAGGGGCGCCAGGACGCGGACGGCGCGGCACGGCCAGGGTACGACGGATACTCTCAAGGGCCTGCGGATAGAGAAGGTTGTCGGCGCTGAGATGGACGATGTAGCGCCCGCGAGCCTCCCGGATCCCGCGGTCGCGGAGGCTGTGCCCCCATTGGCCGTCATGCGCCGCGGTGACCTCAACACGGGCGAGGTTGGGATAGGCGGCGAGATCCAGCTCCTCCGCGAAGGGAAGGGATTTCGGGCCGTTGTGGTAAAGCAGGATCTCGAAGTCGCGGCAGGTCTGGGCGTTCAGGCTGTCGAGCGCGCGGCGAAGTTCCGCTGTCGTCACCGAGCCTTCGAAATGCGGCACGATGACGGAAAAGAGCGGCGCGGTCGGCACGGCCGCCTCAGTTGGCCGGCGCGCGCCGCCCGACATGCGGGCCCGCATTGGCCATGTAGCCGCTCCGCTCCGCATCCTGCAGGCTGCGGTGGAAGGTGTAGTTGACCGTGATCGTGTGGATCCCGCGCGTGTTCGGATCCTGCGCGATGCGCGGATCGACCCAGAAGGCCAGCGGCATATCCACCTGCTGGCCGGGGGCCAGGGTCTGTTCCTCGAAGCAGAAGCACGCGGTCTTGTGGAAGTACTTGCCGATGACCTCGGGCGTGACGTTGTAGGTCGAGATGCCCGTGGCCGGCCGGTCCGAGATGTTGCGCGCGATGTAGAAGCCCACGCCTTCCTCCCCCACCCGCAGCTGCATCGAAGGCTGCGCGGGCTCGAATCGCCAGGGCAGGTTCGGCTGGGTGTTGGCGTTGAAGCGCACCGTCACCACGAAGTCGCCCGGCGTCGCCGGCGCCTGCTGGCCGATCATCGGCGTGCCGCCGAAGCCGGTCACGCGACAGAACCAGTCATAGAGCGGCACGGCGGCGAAGGAGACGCCGACCATGGTGAACACAACAGCGAAGGCGCCGCCGGCCACCCGGCGGTTCCGCTTCGCGATCAGGGCCTTCCGCTCGGCATCCATGCTCAACCCCTCAGCACACGCGCCATGGAGATGAAGTAGAACAGCGCCACCAGCCCGACGAGCGTCAGCAGGATGGCCCAGTTCCGCGCCCGGCGGCGCCGTTCGAAGGCAGTCTTTTCCTCGGGCGTCATCCGAACACCAGCTTGTCGATCGCGAGCGCGCCGAACAGCGCGAAAAGATAATACAGCGAGAAGCGGAAGGTCGCCCGCGCCGCGGCGTCGTTCGCCAGGCTCCGGCCGGTCTCGTCCTGCGCCTCGCGCAGCACGCGCCAGGACTGCGCCAGGAACACCGCGCCGAGCAGCGTGGCGACGCCGGCATAGACGAGGCCGCTGAAGCCCACGAACCAGGGCGCGAGCGTCACCGGCACCAGCGCGACGGTGTAGATCATCACCTGCCGGCGGGTTTCCCGCGCGCCATGCGTCACCGGCAGCATCGGCACCTTGGCCCGCGCATAGTCGCCATGCGCCCAAAGGCTCAGCGCCCAGAAATGCGGCGGCGTCCACATGAAGATGATGGCGAACATGATCAGCGGCATCAGCCCGACATCGCCGGTGGCCGCCGCCCAGCCGATAACGGGGGGGAAGGCGCCCGCGGCGCCGCCGATGACGATGTTCTGCGGCGTCCGGCGCTTCAGCCACATCGTGTAGATCACGACGTAGAAGAAGATGGAGAAGGCGAGCCAGCCAGCCGCCACCCAATTGGTGGCCAGCCCCATCACCGCGACGGAGGCGAAGGACAGCACCAGCCCGAAGCCGAGCGCGGAGCCCGGCGCGATCCGCCCCGCGGGAATCGGCCGCCGCGCCGTCCGGCGCATCACCGCGTCGATGTCGCGGTCGTACCACATGTTGATCGCCCCCGCCGCGCCCGCGGCGATGGCGATGCAGAGGATGGCGGCGACGCCGAGCACCGGGTGGATCCCCCCCGGCGCGACCAGCATCCCGACCAGCCCGGTGAAGACAACCAGCGTCATCACGCGCGGCTTGAGCAGCGCGAACCAGTCGCTGACCTCCGAAAGGTCGGCGGATGCGTTCGGGGGGGCTTGCGCCCCCCCGTTCTCGACCGTGGCGCCGCTCATGGTGGCGTGTCCCTCAGGCCCAGGTCGTCAGCGGACCCGCGGCAGCTCGTCGAAGGTGTGGAACGGCGGCGGGGAAGACACCTGCCATTCGAGCGTGGTCGCCCCCTCGCCCCAGGGGTTGTCGGCGGCCTTCGCGCCCTTCGTGAAGGTGACCCAGAGCACGTAGAAGAAGAACAGGAAGCTCGCCACCGAGATGTAGGACCCGATGGACGCGATCGCGTTCCAGCCGGTGAAGGCATCCGGATAGTCCGGGTAGCGGCGCGGCATGCCCTGGTTGCCCAGGAAGTGCATGGGGAAGAAGGTCAGGTTCACGCCGACGAAGGTCAGCCAGAAGTGGATCTTCCCGAGCATCTCCGGATACTGCCGGCCGCTCATCTTGCCGAGCCAGTAGTAGATGCCGGCATAGATGCCGAAGATCGCGCCCAGGCTCAGCACGTAGTGGAAATGCGCCACCACGTAGTAGGTGTTGTGCAGGATCTGGGTGATGCCCGCATTCGCCAGCACCACGCCCGTGACGCCGCCGACCGTGAACAGGAAGATGAAGCCGATCGCGAACAGCATCGGCGTGTCGTACCTCATCGACCCGCCCCACATGGTGGCGATCCAGGAGAAGATCTTCACGCCCGTCGGCACCGCGATGACCATCGTCGCCGCCATGAAGTAGGCGCGCGTGTCCACATCCATGCCGGAGGTGAACATGTGGTGCGCCCACACGATGAAGCCGACGAAGCCGATCGCCACCATCGCATAGGCCATGCCGAGATAGCCGAAGACCGGCTTGCGGCTGAAGGTCGAGATGATGTGGCTGATGATCCCGAAGGCCGGCAGGATCATGATGTAGACTTCCGGATGGCCGAAGAACCAGAACAGGTGCTGGAACAGCACCGGGTCGCCGCCGCCGGCCGGGTCGAAGAAGGCCGTGCCGAAGTTGCGGTCGGTGATCAGCATGGTGATCGCGCCCGCCAGAACGGGGACCGCCAGCAGCAGCAGGAAGGCGGTGACCAGCATCGACCACACGAACAGCGGCATCTTGTGCAGCGTCATGCCGGGCGCGCGCATGTTCAGGATGGTCGTGATGAAGTTCGCCGCGCCGAGGATCGAGGACGCGCCGGCCAGGTGCAGCGAGAACAGCGCCAGGTCCATCGCCATCGACGGGTGATAGGTGTTGTCGGTCAGCGGCGGATAGATCGTCCAGCCGCCGCCCGCGCCTTCGCCCACGAACAGCGACGCGGCCAGCATCAGGAAGGCCGGCACCAGCAGCCAGAAGCTGATGTTGTTCATGCGCGGGAAGGCCATGTCCGGCGCGCCGATCTGGATCGGCACGAACCAGTTGCCGAAGCCGCCGATCAGGGCGGGCATGACCACGAAGAACACCATGATCAGGCCATGCGCCGAGACATAGGCGTTCCACATCTGCCCGTCGGCGAAGATCTGCATCCCCGGCGACTGCAGCTCGATCCGCATCAGCAGCGACAGGCCGATGCCGATGATCGCGGCGACCAGCGAGAAGGCGATGTAGAGCGTGCCGATATCCTTGTGGTTCGTGCTGAACAGCCAGCGATTCACGAAGGACGGCTTGTGGTCGTGGTGGTCGTGGTCGGCGTGGGTGGCGTTCGCCATCGGTCGGTATCCGATCCTTGCGGTTCTTGGCGGCGCCTTAGCGGCGCGCCTCGGCGAGGGAGAGGGGGGCGGGCGCGGCAGGCTCGGCAGCCGCGATCTGGGACGGGTGCACCGGCGCAAGGCCCTGCGCGAAGCGGGTCCTCGCCTGTTCGGTCCAGGCGTTGAACTGCTCACGCGGGACGGCGCGCACCTCGATCGGCATGAACCAGTGGTTCACGCCGCAGATCTGGTTGCACTGCCCGTAATAGACGCCCGGACGGTCGGCGCGGATCCAGGTCTCCAGCGTCCGGCCGGGGATCGTGTACTTCTGCACGCCGAGGGAGGGGACGAAGAAGCTGTGGATCACGTCCTGGCCCGTGGTCAGGATGCGGATATTGGCGCCCACCGGGATGACCAGCGGGTTGTCCACCGACAGGCCGCGGATCTGGCCGTTCGCCGGGCGGATGTCCTGGTCGGCCACCGGGTAGCTGTCGAAGGTGAAGTTGCCGTGGTCGGGATAGGCGTAGTGCCAGTACCACTGGCGGCCCTGCACGTTGATCGTCATCTCCGCGTCCACCGCGCGATCCTGGTAGTAGATCAGGCGGAAGGACGGGATCGCGATCACGACGAGCAGCAGCACCGGCACGACCGTCCAGGCGATCTCGAGCGCGGTGTTGTGGCTGGTCTGGCTCGGGTTCGGGTTGGCCGAGGCGCGGAAGCGCCACATCGCATAGGCCAGCAGCACCGCCACGAAGATGGTGATCGCCACCATCATCCAGAAGACAAGGGTGTTGAAGGACGAGATCGCGTCCTTGATCGGGCCGCCGGAGGCCTGGAGCCCCATGCCCCAGGGCTGGGGCGCGCCGACCATCGCGTCCGCGCCTTGCGCCAGCGCCGCGCCGGATCCCGCCGCGACCAGGGCGACGACCATCGCGCAGACGGCGCTTGCGCGGCCCACGCATCCCAAGAGAACGCCGATTGCCTGCCTCATTCTGCCGTCCTGCCGGGGCGGCTTTGCGCCGCGCCTTATCCTCGAACCTGCCACCAGCCCGGGCTGCCGCCCGGCGGCACCGCCGACCCTGTCACGGATCAACCGCGGCCCCTGCTATAGAAGCGGCTCCCGCACCGCACAAGTGAGCGTTGAGAAGCCCCTGGCAAGGGTTGGGGGGCGGAAAAGCATCCCCCGCCCCCCGTCAGGCCCCGGACGCGGCGTCCGCCTCCACCTCGCCCTCGGCCACGTGGTCGACCATGTCGGTCAGCATCGAGCGGATGTGGCTGTCGCCCACGACATAAAAGACCTGCCGGCCGCGACGATCCGCCTGCAACAGCCGCGCCGCGCGCAACAATCGCAAATGGTGCGACACCAGAGAGGCCGAGAGGCCGAGCCCCTCCGCCATGTCCCCCACGGAGACCGGCGCATCGAGGCAGGCCAGGATGATCCGCAGCCGCGTCGGGTCGCTCATCAGGCGGAACATCTCCGCCAGCTCCACCACCTGGTCCTCGGCCATCCGATCCCGCACGCCCATGGCCACGCCCCCTATTGCTCCCCGCCACCATCGACCGCCGCCGACGGCGCGTCCAGCGCCGCGTGCGACCGCCCCTTGACGCGCCACCGCCGCAACGCAACTTGCGGAGCGGCCCTACAAGCCATTGAAAACAAAAGAAACGTATGAACAGATGAACAGGAGTCACATGTCTACAGGCCTACATCTGAACAACCATGCGGATGACAAGGCTGCCGCGCCGCGCCGACGCGCCCTGCTGGCCGCCGCCGCGGCGGCCCTGCTGCCCCTGCCCGCCCTGGCCCAGGCAACTGGCCCGCGCGTCCCGCGCAACGTCGTCGCCACCGTCGCCATGGTCGGCGATGCGGTGCGAGAGGTCAGCGCCGGGCGCATCGCCGCCACCACCCTGGTGGGCGAAGGCGTGGACCCGCATCTGTTCCGCCCGACCCGCGCCGATATCGCCCGCCTGCTCGGCGCCGATGCCGTCTTCGGCGTCGGCCACCGCCTGGAAGGGCGCATGGGCGATGTGCTGGAACGCGTCCGCGCCGCCGGCAAGCCGGTGGTGCTGATGGCGGAAACCCTGCCGCGCGCGCAGCTGCTGGCCAATGAGGACTACCCCGACGCCGCCGACCCCCATGTCTGGATGGACCCGACCCTTTGGGGGGAAGCCGCCGGCAGCCTGCTGCCGCCGCTGTCCACCATCGCCCCCGACCTGCGGGAGGGCATGGCCGATGGGCTCGCGCAATTCCGCGCCCGCTGCGCCCGGCTCGACGCCTATGCGCGGGACGCCGTCGCCACGGTGCCGGAAGGCGCCCGCGTGCTGGTCACCGCGCATGACGCCTTCAGCTATTTCGGCCGCCGCTACGGGCTGGAGATCGAAAGCATCCAGGGCCTCTCGACCGAGGCGGAGGCGAATCTCGCGGGGATCGAGGCGCTGGTCGCCAAGCTGGTCGCCCGCCGCGTGCCGGCGGTCTTCGCCGAGACCTCCGTGCCGGACCGCGCCGTCCGCGCCCTGATGGAGGGCGCCGCCGCGCGCGGCCATCGCGTTGCGCTGGGCGGCAACCTGTTCTCCGATGCAATGGGGCGGCCGGGCACCTATCTGGGCACCTATGAGGGCATGATGGACCACAACATCACGACGATCATGCGCGCGCTGGGCGGCCGGGTGCCCCCGCGCGGCCTGAACGGGAGGCTGGCGGCGTGACGCCCCCCGCCCCGCTTTCGGTCTCCCACCTGACGGTCGCCTATGGCGAACGCCCGGCGGTGTGGGACGTGACCTGGTCCGCCCCGCCGGGGCTGACGGCGATCGTGGGACCGAACGGGGCGGGCAAGTCCACCCTGCTCAAGGCGACGCTCGGCCTGGTGCCGGCGCTGTCGGGGGAGGTGCGGTTCTTCGGCCGCCCGCTGGACGAGGTGCGCGACCGCGTCGGCTACCTGCCGCAGCGCGCCTCCGTCGATTGGGACTTCCCGGCCACCGCGCTCGATGTCGTGTGCATGGCGCGCTACCCGCGGATGCGCTGGTGGGGCCGCGTGCCGCGCAAGCACCGCGACGCGGCGCGGGACGCGCTGGCCCAGGTGGGCATGGAAGCCTTCGCCGATCGCCAGATCGGCAAGCTCTCGGGCGGCCAGCAGCAGCGCGTCTTCCTCGCCCGCGCGCTGGCGCAGGATGCCGACCTCGTGCTGATGGACGAGCCCTTCGCCGCGGTGGATGCGGCGACCGAGACGGCGATCGTCGCCGTGCTGCGCGCGCTCGCCGCGCGCGGGCGGCATGTGGTGGCGGTGCATCACGACCTCGGCACCGTGCCCGAGTATTTTTCCTCGGTTCTCCTGCTGAACGCGCGGGTCTTCGCGGCCGGGCCGGTGAAGGACGCCTTCAACGCGGGGATGATCGGCGCGACCTATGGCGCGCGCCTGGCGCTGCTGGATGAGGCGAGCGTGGGCGCGGAGGCGGGCGGGGCGTGATGGGCAGGTTGCGC
>ERZ1022729.140-NODE-140-length-10936-cov-12.255859_pt1 | contig 10936 bp, 11 predicted proteins | sample MGYA00520880_ERZ1022729 | MGnify/ENA primary metagenome ERZ1022729 (study PRJEB33162, sample SAMN09537598) | freshwater metagenome | isolation source: freshwater | place: Canada:Alberta | collected 2017-07 | study: EMG produced TPA metagenomics assembly of the...
AAGCTGGTCTTGCGGCGAAGAGCCTGGTTGTGGCGCATCGGCATCGGTCTCCCATTGGGCCCGGCGGACCCTGCGGGGGCCTGCCTAGAGCACGACCGGGCCGCGCCGCAAGGCTGTGTTTGGCGCCCGGCCGTCGCTGCCGCGTGGGGATCCGGGCGGTTGCATCCAAGTCGTGACGTTGCCTCGGAAGTTGAGGTCGTCGCCGTTCAGGCGGCCGATGGGCGCTTCGCCCCGCGCGGCCGCTGGAGCTTCGCGAGATCGGCCAACCGCCGGTCGAGGAAGGCCCGAGTCGCGGGGAAGCCCGGCGTGTCGTCCTGCATCCAGAAGGCCAGCGTCGCGCCATAGACACCCGCCAGCGTCGCCCGCCGCGTGTACCAGGAGAAATCGGCCGAGGTGTCCCCCGCCGCCGCCCACATCGAATCGGCCGTCCGCGCCACGGTGCGCAGCGCGGATGGCACGTTCCAGGGCAGGGATTGCAGCGCCAGCGCGCGGCGGATCGCGTCCTTGTTCGCCGCGTTGCGCTCCAGGCGGATGGTGATGACGCGGCGGATGCGCGCGGGGATGCGCTGGCCGAGCAGGTCTTCCTGCCGCGCCTGTTCCTCCATCTCCCGGTCCGCCAGGTCGCACCAGGCCTCCACCGCCTCCACCGGGCCGCCCGGGAACAGCCATTCGGCTTCGCGGGGATCACGGCCAAGGTCGCGCAGCCCGGCCTCGAGCGCCGCGCGCGACCAGCCGAGCGCGGGCACATGGGGCAGGGCGGCGCGCAGCGCCTCGTCGCGGTCGTCGCTGCGTTCGATCATGGCGTCTTCTGCCCCTCATCCTGCGGGCGCGCGGCGGAAGCGGCCCGCGCCAGGTCTTCGGTGAAGCCGAACCGGGTGAAATCGGTCATTCGCATCGGATAGAGAAGCCCGTCCAGGTGGTCCGCCTCATGCTGGATGACGCGGGCGGCGAGGCCGGCGGCCTCCCCATCCACCGGGCGCCCTTCGATATCGACGCCGCGGAAACGGATCCGCGCGGCGCGGGGGACGCAGCCGCGCAGGCCGGGGATGGACAGGCAACCTTCCCAGCCTTCCTCCGTCTCCTCCCCCACCGCTTCGATCTCGGGGTTAATCAGCGCGATGACGTTGCCCGCGCCGCCGCGCCAGACGAACAGCCGCAGCGGCACATGCACCTGCGGCGCGGCGAGGCCGATTCCCTGGGCGTCCTGCATGGTCTCGGCCATGTCGGCGATCAGGCGCCGGATCTCGGGCGCGGTCGGGTCCGCCACGGGCTCGGCCGGGCGGATCAGGACGGGGTGGCCCATGCGGGCGATCTTCAGGATGGCCATGTCGGTCCGGGACGCTACATTCGGTAAGGTAATGCGTCGCCGGGCTTTCGGGAGGCCTTCCTTCGGCGCGGCAATGCGTGCTAGACGCTCCGCTCCGATGTCGGGGGCGCCGAGGGAGACCTTGGGGCCCTAACCGGCATTTGTCCGTTTTCGATGCGTTAAAACGCAACCAGGAGGTTGATCCGCGTGCAGGTCGTCGTCCGCGACAACAATGTCGACCAGGCCCTGAAGGCGCTGAAGAAGAAGCTCCAGCGTGAGGGCGTGTTCCGTGAGATGAAGCTCCGCCGCCACTACGAGAAGCCGTCCGAGCGCCGCGCCCGTGAGGCCGCGGAAGCTGTGCGCCGCGCCCGCAAGGTGGAGCGCAAGCGCATGGAGCGCGAGGGCTTCTGAGGCCGCGCCCCGGCCGCTGGCCGGGGTTCGACGCCATTTCGGCCTGATGGACCGCGGCGCGGGGGGAAGCCCCCGCGGCCCGCGGTTTTTTGCTGTGCGGCTGTCAGCGCGCGCCCTCAGCCGCCTCCGGCATCTTCGCGCGCTCCTCCCGCCCGAGCGTGCCGCCCCAGGCGGCCATGGCGTCGAGAATCGGGCCGAGGCTCTCGCCGCGCGGGGTGATCGTGTACTCGACGCGCGGCGGCATCTCGGCGAAGGCCTCGCGGCGGATGAGGCCGTCGCGCTCCAATTCGCGCAGGGTCTGGGTCAGCATGCGCTGCGTCACGCCCGGCAGGCGCCGGCGCAGGTCGCTGAAGCGTCGCGTGCCGCCACGCAGATGATAGAGAGCGAGCGGCTTCCAGCGGCCGCCCAGCATGTCGAGCGTGCGCTGCACCGGGCATTCCTCGGGGCGCGGGGCGTGGATCGCCTCCGGCGCACGGCGCCGGAAGGGGCGCGGGGCAGTATCAGCGGCGATACCGGGTTCCATTTTCCTGCCTTCTGACGCGGGGCGACGCGATCCCATAGATGGGTGGCCGGCCCCATCAGGAAAGGATCCGGCCCATGACCACGACCCCCATCGCCGCCGTCACCGGCGTATCCGGCGCGCAGGGCGCCGCGATTGCCGCCGCCTTTCGCGACGCCGGCTGGCAGCTGCGCGGCCTGACGCGCGGCCTGACGCGCGGCGGTGCGGCCGCCCCGCCGGGCATCCAGCCCGTGGCCGTCCCGCCGGGCGACGCCGCCGCGCTGGATCGCGCGCTGGAGGGTGCCTCGGTTCTCGCCGTCACGCTGCCGCTCGATCATCGCCGCTCGGTGCGGGAGGCCTGGCTCGCCGGGCTGCTGCTGGCGGCGGGGCGTGCGGGCGTCGGCCGGGTGGTGCTCAACCTGGCCACCAGGCCGCTGCCCGGGCATGAGCGCCCGATGGCGCTGGCGATGCGCGCGATGGAGGCGATGGCGCTGGCCGGGCCGGTGCCGGCCGCGGTGCTGCGCCCGACCGTCTACATGGACAATCTGCTGATGCCCTGGGCGATCGGCGCGGCGCGCGAACACGGCGTCTTCGCCTATCCCGTCGCGCCCGACATCCGCATCGCCTGGATGTCGCACCGCACGCTGGGCGCGGCCGCACTGGCCGCCGCGACGCGGCCGGAGGCGGCGGGGCGCGGCTTCGACATCGCGGGGCCGGAGGCGGTCACGGGCCCCGAGATCGCGGCGATGCTGGGCGGGGCGCTCGGCAAGCCGGTCGGCTTCGCGACCCTCGATCCGGCGGTGCTGGCGGCGGGGATGAATGCGGGCTTCGGCGCGCCGGTGGGCGACGACATCGCCGATCTCTATCGCCATCTGCCGATAGTGCCGGATGCCCTGGCGGGCGGCGACGGCAATGCGGCGCTTGGCCTCGCGCCCGAGAGCTTCGCGGCCTGGTTCGCGCGCCAGACTCTGGCGGCCTGAAACGACGAAGGGCCGGGCGTCGCCGCCCGGCCCTTCGCGACGGAATGCGTGACCGGGCTGCTACCTCTGCAGCGCCTGCACGATTTCCTGCGTGACCTTCTTCGCATCGCCGAACAGCATCATCGTGTTCGGGCGGAAGAACAGCTCGTTCTCCACGCCGGCATAGCCGCTGGCCATGCCGCGCTTGATGAAGAACACCGTCTTCGCCTTCTCCACATCCAGGATCGGCATGCCGTAGATGGCCGACGACTTGTCGGTCTTCGCGGCCGGGTTCGTCACGTCATTGGCGCCGATCACGAAGGCGACGTCGGCATCCGCGAATTCGGCGTTGATCTCCTCCAGCTCATGCACCTCGTCATAGGGCACATTCGCTTCGGCCAGCAGGACGTTCATGTGGCCGGGCATGCGGCCCGCGACAGGGTGGATCGCGTAGGAGATCTCGGCCCCTTCCTTCTTCAGCAGGTCCGCCATCTCGCGCAGCACCTGCTGGGCCTGCGCCACCGCCATGCCGTAGCCCGGCACGATGATGATCTTCTGCGCGTTCTTCATCATGTAGGCCGCGTCTTCCGGCGAGCCGGACTTCACCGGCGCCCGGTCCGCCGCATTGCCGCCCGCCGCCGCCGCGCCGCCTTCGCTGCCGAAGCCGCCGAGGAGGACGTTGATGATCGAGCGGTTCATGCCCTTGCACATGATGTAGGACAGGATCGCGCCCGAGGCGCCGACCAGCGCGCCGGTCACGATCAGCAGCAGGTTGCCGATGGTGAAGCCGATGCCCGCCGCCGCCCAGCCCGAATAGCTGTTCAGCATCGAGACGACGACCGGCATGTCCGCCCCGCCGATCGGCACGATCAGCAGGAAGCCGAGCGCGAAGGACAGCAGCGCGATCAGCCAGAACAGCACCTGCGACCCGGTGGCGCAGAAGGCGATGATCAGCACCAGCAGCAGCACGCCGAGGCCGGCGTTCAGCATGTGCTGGCCCTTGAAGATCAGCGGCGCGCCAGACATGCGCCCCGCCAGCTTCAGGAACGCGATCACGGAGCCCGAGAAGGTGATGGCGCCGATCGCAAGGCCGAGCGACATCTCGATCAGCGACGCGACCTTGATGTTGCCGGGGGTGCCGATGCCGAAGGCGTCGGGCGCGTAGAAGGCGGCCGCCGCGACGAAGACCGCCGCCATGCCGACCAGGGAGTGGAAGGCCGCGACCAGCTGCGGCAGCGCCGTCATCTGGATGCGCTGGGCGACGATCGTGCCGATGGTCCCGCCGATGGCGAGGCCCGCGATCACGATGACGATCCCGCCGATCCCCATGCCCGGCTTCAGCAGCGTCGCCACGATGGCGATGCCCATGCCGATCATGCCGAGCAGGTTGCCCCGCCGGCTGGTCTCAGGGTGCGACAGGCCGCGCAGCGCGAGGATGAACAGGACGGAGGCGACGAGATACGCCAGCGTCGAGAAGGTCTGTGCCATGGCTCAGCTGCCCTTCTTCTTGAACATCGCGAGCATGCGCCGGGTGACCATGAAGCCGCCGGCGATGTTCACGGCCGCCAGCGTCACGGCCAGGAAGCCGAAGGTCTTGGCGGCGATGCTATCCGACAGGCCCGTGGCCAGGATGGCGCCGACCACGATCACCGAGGAGATCGCGTTGGTCAGGCCCATCAGCGGCGAATGCAGCGCAGGCGTCACGCCCCACACCACGTAATAGCCGACGAAGCAGGCCATCAGGAAAATGGTGAGCAGGAGCAGGAAGGGCTCCGCCGCCGCGGCGACGGGCGCCACCGTCTCGGCCATCTGGCGCGCCTGGTTGGCGAGTAGCGCCGCGCGGTCGGACAGGGCCGCCGCCTCATTGGCAATCTGCTGTGGTGTCATCGCTCTGTGCTCCTCAGCCGGCTGCCAGGGATGGGTGGACAACGGCGCCAGCGCGGGTCAGCGCGACGCCCTTCACGATCTCATCTTCCTCGACCAGCTTCGGCTTCTTGCCTTCCTTGTCCCAGAAGGTGGTCAGGAAGGTGAGCAGGTTGCGCGCATAGAGCGCGGAGGACGCGCCGGCGATGCGGCCCGGCCAGTTGGAATAGCCAAGCACCTTCACGCCATTGGCGGTGGTGATCGCCTCGCCCGGCTTGGTCGCCGCGACATTGCCACCGGCGTCGGAGGCGATGTCCACGATCACGCTGCCCGGCTTCATCGAGGCGACCATCGCTTCCGTGACCAGCGTCGGCGCCTTGCGGCCCTGCACCAGCGCGGTGGTGACGACGATGTCCTGCTTGGCGATATGGGCCGCGACCACTTCCGCCTGCTTGGCGTAGAATTCGGCCGAGAGCTGCTTGGCGTAGCCGCCCGAGGTCTGGGCCGCCTTGCTCTCCTCATCCTCATAGCCGACGAAGGAGGCGCCGAGGGACTTGATCTCTTCCTTCGCCGCCGGGCGCACATCGGTCGCGGACACGCGGCCGCCGAGGCGCCGGGCGGTGGCGATGGCCTGCAGACCGGCGACGCCCGCGCCCATGATGAAGACATTCGCGGCCGGGATGGTGCCGGCGGCGGTCATCAGCATGGGGAAGCCGCGATCATAGGTCGTCGCGGCCTCGATCACCGCGCGGTAGCCCGCGAGATTGGCCTGGGAGGACAGGACGTCCATCGACTGCGCGCGGGTGATGCGCGGCAGCATTTCCATCGCGCAGGCATCGATACCGCGCTCGGCATAGGCGCCGGCCATGGCCTTGTCGGCCTGGAGCGTGCCGATCAGCAGCGCGCCGCGCGGGATCAGCGCGAGTTCGTCCACCGCGCCTTCGCCCGCGCCGAGCGGCGCGCGCACCTTCAGCACGATCCCCGCCCCGGCCAGGGCCGCGGCGGCATCCGCCGCGATTTCCGCGCCTGCGTCCTTGAACAGCGCGTCGGGGATGCCCGAGGCGAGCCCGGCGCCGGTTTCCACCGCCACGGTGCAGCCAAGCGCCTGAAGTTTCTTCACCGTCTCCGGCGTCGCGGCAACTCGTGTTTCCGCCGCGCGCCGTTCGCGCAGGACCGCTACCCGCATGCCAATAGATCCCCCGGTTGAGGCTGAGGGGCGCGATATGACGATCAAACCCGCCTCTGACAAGGCAAGGGATGGCGAAAGGCTTCCCGCCACCTCATCTCCTGCCCTTGGGGCCTGGTTGCCAGCAGGGGTATGCGATGCTGTTCAGGGATTTCCCGGACGGGTCCTGGCTCGCCATCAGCCAGCCGATGCACGCCCTGGTTTCGGGCCAGATGTTGCGCGCCTGGGGCAGGCCCCCCTTCCTCCGGCCCGACCCGTTCGAGGAGGTGGCGACCGCCTGCGCCCAGCACGATGTCGCCTGGATGGGCTGGGAAGCCGCCCCCGGCTTCGATCCCGCCACCGGCCGCCCGACGCTGTTCCGCGACCTCGGCGCCCGGGTCCATGCGCCGATGTGGGCCGAGGGCGTGGAGCGCGCCATCGCCGCCTGGGGGCCCTGGGTCGGGCTGCTGGTGAGCCGCCATGGCACGCGCATCTACACCGCCTACCAGGATCGCCACCGCGCATCGGGGGCGGATGCCGATGCCGCAGCCGTGGCGGCCTATCAGCGCGACCAGGCCGCGCTGCGGGCCCGGCTGATGGCGGCGGTCGGCGCCACCGACCGGCAAGTGGAAGATGCGGCCGCCCTGGTCGCGGTGACGGATGCGCTGAGCCTTGCGGCCTGCGGCGGGGTCGTCACGCTGGGTTGGACCGCGCAGGCGCCCCTGGCCGGCGGCGGGACGGTGCCGTTGCGGCTGGAGGAAGGGGAGGGCGCGATGACCGTCGATCCCTGGCCCTTCCTGGGCGATGAGGTGGTGTTGCGCTGGACCGCGCGGCGTTTCGCGCCGGGCACCCGCTTCGCCGATGCCACGGCGATGCGCGCCGGGCTCGCAGCCGCCCCCGTCATGCCGGTCACGGCCCGGCTCCTGCCCCGTTAGACCCAGATCGCCGCGACGGTCGCGGCGAAGCGGGTCTAGTTGGTTGTTTTATCGCATTGTCTGAGTCGCCAAGCGATTCCGCTTGCCTTGAGAATGCTTGAGCCCCACCGCGTCAGGCGACGCTTGGCGTGCGGAGCCGCGCCTCCGCCGCCACCAGCGCGCGGGCCTGTTCGGCCGGGGCGGGGCGGCCGAGATGCCAGCCCTGGCCGCGTTCGCAGCCCAGCGCCAGCAGGCGCTGCGCCTGTTCCTCCGTCTCGATCCCCTCCGCCACCACCGTCATGCCCAAGCCCTGGCCGAGCGAGAGGATCGCGTTCACCACCGCGCCGACCCGCGGATCGGCCCCGAGATCGCGCAGGAAGCCGCGATCCATCTTGATCTGGTCGAAGGGGAAGCGCCGGAGATAAGCGAGGCTCGACCAGCCGGTCCCGAAATCATCGAGGGAGATCGACACGCCGAGATCCTGCAGCCCGGCCAGCACGCCCGCCGAGACGTGGTCTTCCCGCAGCAGCAGGCTTTCGGTCACTTCCAGTTCCAGCCGGTGCGGCGGCAGGCCGCTTTCGGCCAGGGCGTCGGCGACCGTGGCGAGCAGGCCATCCGCCCGCACCTGCGCGGCCGAGAGGTTGACCGCGACCTTCAGCCCGCCCGGCCAGGTCGCGGCCTCCGCGGTCGCGGCGCGCAGCACCCAGGCGCCGAGCGGCACGATCAGCCCGCTCGCCTCCGCCAGCGGGATGAAGTCGTCGGGCGTGATCATCCCGCGTTCGGGGTGGGGCCAGCGGACCAGGGCCTCGAAGCCGATCAGGGCCCGGTCCGACAGGCGCCGCTGGGGCTGCCAATGCAGCGTCAGCGCGCCGGCCGCGATCGCCTGCCGCAATTCGCGCTCCAGCCGGCGGCGGTCGCGCAACGCGGCTTCCTGGTTGGGGGCGAAGCAATGGATGCTGGGCACCGGCGCGGCGCGGGCGGCGGTCAGCGCATCTTCGGCGCGCGCCAGCAGCAGCCCGGTCTCGTCCCCGTCATCGGGCGCGATGGCGATGCCGATATCGGCCGTCATGGTGGGGCCCGCGCCGTCGATCGGCAGGGGAGGCGCCAGGGCGGCGACGATGCGCTCGGCCAGTTGCAGGGCGCCGGCCGGGTCCTGCAGCGCGGTCTGCACCACGGCGAAGCGATCCGCGCCGAGGCGGGCCACGATATCCTCGCGCCGGACGGCCTCCCGCAGTCGCGCGGCGACCAGCCGCAGCGCCAGGTCGCCGCCGGCGCGGCCCAGCGTTTCGTTGACCTCCCGGAAATGCCGCAGGTCGAGCACCAGGACCCCGCTTTTCCAGCCATGGCGGCGGGCCATGGCCAGGGTGCCGTCCAGGCGTTCGCGGAAGCCGGCATGGGCGGGCAGGCCTGTCAGCGCGTCGCGGGTCTGCGGCGCTTCTGTCCCCGTCGCCGCGAGCCGGCGCGAGAGGGCGGCCGCCAGCAGCAGGCACAGCGCCGCCGCGACGGCCGCCATCGCCGCGGCCGTCAGCGGGACGCCGCTGGTCTGCGGCTGCGCGGTCAGCCACAGGGCTGCGCCGGCCAGCATCAAGGCGGCGAGCCCCGCGAGCGCAGGCAGGGTCTTCGCGGCGAACGAGGAGCGGACAGGACCGGCCATGAACGGTACGATGCTGTGGGGATGGTAAACCTGGGGTTGAATAATCGTAATTCAACTCGCTTGCGCCCTGGATTTGCCGCCGGCCCCATGGCTGGGCTATCCGGTCCGCCCCGCACGCGACCGACGGAGTTCCCTGGCCATGGCCGGCCATTCCCACGCCAAGAACGTGATGCACCGCAAGCAGGCGCAGGGCGCCAAGCGCGCCCGCGCCTATGGCAAGCTGATCCGCGAAATCACCGTCTCCGCCAAGACCGGCATGCCCGACCCGGCCCATAACCCGCGGCTCCGCGCGGCGGTGAAGGCGGCGCTGGTCGCCAACATGACGCGCGACACCATCGACCGCGCCATCAAGCGCGTCGCCCAGGGCGCGGCCGGGGAGAATTACGAGGAAGTCCGCTACGAGGGCTATGGCCCGCACGGCATCGCGGTGATCGTCGAGGCGCTGACCGACAACCGCAACCGCACCGGCGGCGACCTCCGCTCCATCTTCGCCAAGGGCGGCGGCGCGCTGGGGGAGACCAATTCGGTCGCCTTCCAGTTCGAGCGGAAGGGCGTTCTGCGCTACCCGGCCTCGGTCGCCAGCGCCGATGCGATGCTGGAAGCGGCGATCGAGGCCGGCGCCGAGGATGCCGAGAGCGGGGAGGAGGGCCATGAGGTCTCCACCTCGGTCGAGGATTTCGCCACCGTGCGCGATGCGCTGGAGGCGCGCTTCGGCACCGCGGAAGCCGCGCGGCTGGAATGGTGGCCATCCACCATGCTGGCGCTGGATGCGGACAAGGCGGCGGAGGTGATGAAGCTGCTCGACGCGCTGGACGACCACGACGACGTGCAGCAGGTCTATGCGAACCTTGAGGCCGATGAGGCCGCGATGGACGCGCTGACGGCGTAGGGTTCCCGGCCGACGGGCGTCCCGCTGACGCCGCCCTTGCGCCGCCGCTGTCAGACCAGCGGCGGCATCTTGGCCCAGTCGTAGCCGCGCCGGCCCAGCGCTTCTCCGTAGTCGTACAGGCGGCGCATGTAGCGCTGTTCGAAGGGCTCGGTGAATTCCTCGGTGAAGTCGGCGCCGATGAAGGCGAGGTTGTAGTCGATCCCGTCCCGCTGGGTGGTGAAGTACATCCGCACCACATCGTTCAGGCCGCTCGCGGCCGTCATGGTGAACACGGCGCGGCCGGCGATGCTGATGGCGCGCCGGTCCACCGCCGCCCATTCCGCATCGAGGCGCCCGTTGCGGATGATCCAGGCCCGGGCCGGCGCGACTCTCTCGTGGTGCGCCAGCCTCTCGCGCCGCTGGCGCGTGACCGAGGGGGGATAGAGAAAGGCCTGCACGAAGGTGCCGCCATCCACATGCATCTCCTGGTGCGGCCGGCCGTCGATGGTCACGTCGAACATCACCGGCGGGAAGGCGCCGGGGATGGCGGCGGAGGCCAGAAGCACGCGGCGGATGGTCTCGAGCGCGAGGGGATGCCCGCTCCGCGCGATGGCGCCGATGTTCCAGATCACCGGGGTTTGTGAGTCGAGGTCGGCGCTGGCGATCAGCAGCAGCCGGCCTTCGTCATAGGCGCGGGCGATGGCGACGAGCATCGCCTCATCCAGGTATTCCGAGATGGTCGCGAACAGCGGCGCGGTGTCGGCCAGGCCGTCGTCGAAGATCGCCGCCGTCAGCCAGCGGCGGATCAGCACCCGCTCCGGCGAGATCTCGGTGTAGACGCGGCGCAGCACGGCGTCCTGGCCCGGCCCGATATAGGCGAAGGGCGCGGTCAGCGCGCCGGTCGAGACCCCGGTGACCAGGTCGAAGACCGGGCGGCTGCCATGCAGGGTCCAGCCATTCAGCAGCCCCGCCCCGAAGGCGCCATTCTCTCCCCCACCCGAGATCGCCAGCATGTCGAGCGTGGGCAGGATGGCGCCGGGGGCGAGGCCGAAATGGCGGCGTTGCCTGGCATGCGCCGCGATGAATTCGCGCTCGATCGCCACCTGATCCTCGGGCAGCGCCGTGCGGAAGCGTTCATTCGGCAGGCCGAGCACCGTCGCCTGGCCGGTCTGGCCGCGCGGCACCGCCGGCAGCCGGGGCGGGACGGCGCAGGCCGGCAGCGCCGCGCCGAGCGATAGTGCCGCCGCGGCCCGAAACAGGGATCGTCGGCCAGTCATGTGGTGGGGCCGGACAGGGG
>ERZ1022729.141-NODE-141-length-10930-cov-11.198713_pt1 | contig 10930 bp, 8 predicted proteins | sample MGYA00520880_ERZ1022729 | MGnify/ENA primary metagenome ERZ1022729 (study PRJEB33162, sample SAMN09537598) | freshwater metagenome | isolation source: freshwater | place: Canada:Alberta | collected 2017-07 | study: EMG produced TPA metagenomics assembly of the...
GCAGCAGCGCCACATCCGCCGTCATGCGCGACAGGATGTCGCCGGTGCGCGCGGTGTCGAGGAAGGAGGGGCTGAGCCCCAGCACATGGTCGTAGACGCGCGTCCTGATATCGGCCGCGACCCGCTCGCCGAGCCAGGACACCAGGAAGTATCGCGTGGAGGTGGCAATCGCGAGGCCCGCCACGATCGCCACCATCAGCCCCGCCGCGGCATCGAGCCCCGGCCCGCTGCCGGGCCCGAGCCCGGTGTCGATCAGCCGCGCGACCCCCTGACCGAGCGCCAGGGTCAGCAACGACGCACAGAGCAGCGCCGCCCCCGCGCCGATGGCGCGCGGCAGATAGGGGCGCAGATGCGGCAGGAGCAGCCCGAGCGCCACGAGCGGCGCGCGGGAGGGGGAGGGGGCGATCACGCCGACAAGGTGAGCCTGCCCGCCCCCTCTCGCAAGCCGCCGCTACTTCAGGAAATCCGGCTCCAGCAGGCGGGGCAGGAACAGCGCCACATCCGGCCACAGGATCAGCAGCGCCAGGACGCCGAGCATCGGCAGCAGCATGATGCAGGTGTCCTTCAGCACATCCATCACCCGCACCCCCGCCACCGCGCAGGATATCAGCAGGCATAGCCCGTAGGGCGGCGTGACCAGGCCGAAGGCGAGGCTGACGATGCCGACCATGGCGAAGTGGATCGGGTGCATCCCCGCCGCTTCCGCCACCGGCTGGAGGATGGTGCCGACGATGATGATGGCCGGGATCGCATCCAGGAAGCAGCCCACGACCAGGAAGACGCCGGCGATGAAGAAGCCGGTCAGGATCGGCCCCATCTCCCACGCCGAGACGCCGGAGAGCAGCGCGTCGGGGATCTTGTAGAAGGCCAGCAGCCAGCCGAAGGCGCTGGCCGTGCCGACGCAGAACAGGGTGATGGCGGCGAAGCGCCCCGTCTCGCTGAAGGCGGTCCAGAGGCCCTTCAGGTTCATCTCCCGGTACACGATGACCGAGAGGATCATCGCGTAGAGCACCGCGATGCAGGCGGCTTCCGTCGCGGTGAACCAGCCGAAGATCTTGCCGCCGATGATGATGAAGGGCGTCATCAGCGCGGGCACCGAAACGAACAGCGCCGAGCCGAACTCGCCCCAGGTCGCCTTGCCATAGGTCGGGTAGCCGCGCGCCTTCGCATAGGCATGCACGGTCGCCATCTGCACCAGGCCCAGCAGCAAGCCGGGGATGACACCCGCCAGGAACAGCCCGCCGATCGAGACCGTCAGCACGCCGCCCCAGACGATCATCATGATGGAGGGCGGGATGATCGCCGCCAGCACCGCGGAGACGGCGGTGATCGCGACGGAGAAGGAGACGTCGTAGCCTTCGCGCCGCTGCGCCTCGATGAACATCTTGCCCTGGCTGGCGGCGTCGGCCGTCGAACTGCCGGAGATGCCGGCGAAGAAGATCGACAGCACGACGTTGATCTGCGCGAGGCTGCCCGGCAGGTGGCCGACCAAGGCGCGCGACAGGCGGATCAGGCGGTCGGTGATGCCGCCGATGGTCATCAGGTTCGCCGCCAGCAGGAAGAAGGGCACGGCGAGCAGGATGAAGCTGTTATAGGCGTTGAACGTCTCCTGCACGAGGATCATCGGCCAGAGCCGGTCCTCGATCAGCAGCGGCGGCAGGCAGGCGAGCCCGAGCGCGACCGCGACGGGCACGCGCAGCGCGAGCATCCCGAAGAAGCCGCCGAACAGGATCCAGGCGGCGGTGCCTGGGTCGATGACATTGCCGCCCATCACGGCTGCTCCCTTTCGCCGTGGATGAGCACCTGCAGATCGTCCCACATCCGCTCGCCCTGGAAGATGATCCAGGTGAGGCCCGCGATCGGCCAGGCCATGTGGATGGTCCAGAGCGGCAATTCCGCCAATTCGCTGATGCGGAACCAGGCGGTGTCGGTGAATTCCCACCCCCACCACAGGAAGACGACGGCCATGGCCAGCACGAAGAGGCCGGCGAGGATATCCATCGCCGCCTTGATGCGGCCGCGCAGGACGGGGAAGAGATCGACCGTGAAATGCGTGCCTTCCCGCACGCCGATCATCGACCCGATCATGATCATCCAGACCAGCAGGAAGCGCGAGAGCTCCTCGGTCCAGATGTAGCGCGGGACGATGTCGGTGAAGCGCGCGAAGATCTGCATGGTGACCGGCACGATGATGATCGCGACAGTCAGGACCAGCAGCAGGTCGAGCACCCGGCTGTAGAGGAAGCTCATGCGGCGCAGGAAGCCGCGCGCGCCGGGTTGCGGCATGCCATGGGTCCTTCGGGACGAAGTCGGTAAGCGGGCCCGGAGCGGCGGCTAGGCCGCCGCCCCGGGCCGCTGGGGTGCCCGCAGGGCTACGACGTCAGCGACGCGATGCGGCTGTGGATGCTTTCCGCGTCGATCTCTCGTGCATAGGCCGCCATCACCGGCTGCACGGCGGCGTTCATCTGCGCGCGTTCGGTGAAGGCCACGCGGCGCAGGCGGCCGGCCTGTTCCAGCGCGGCGATCTTCTGGCCGTCCTCGCCGCTCTCGGTCTGGCGGCCGAAGGCGGCGGCCTCACGGCCGGCGCGGCGGATCGCCTCCTGCAGCTCGCGCGGCAGGCGGTTCAGCGTCTGCACCGAGAAGCAGAGCGGGCGGATGGTGATGGCGTGTTCCGTCATCAGCAGGTTCGGCGCGACTTCGTAGAAGCGCATCTGCTCGACGCCCGCGGCCTCGTTCTCGCCGGCCTCGATGACGTTGTTCTGGATGGCGTTGTAGACCTCGTTATAGGCGATGACCTGCGGGGCCATGCCGATCGCCTGGAAGGTGCGCGACCAGATCGGCGCGCCTTGGACGCGCACGCGAAGACCGCGCAGCTGCGCCATGTTGGTGGCCGGGCGGTTCGAGAAGATGTTCCGCACGCCGCCGCCGGCATAGCCGATCAGCGCCACGCGGGCACGGCGCTCCACCTCATCCGCCACGGGCTTGAACAGGTCGCGCTCGATCACCTGGTTCCAATGCGCGAGGTCGCGGAACAGGAAGGGCGCGTCGATATAGGGGGCGGCGCGGCTGAAGGTGGACATGTGCGCGGGGCTGACGATGGCGAAATCCACCGCGCGGCCGGCCGACATGTATTCGAAGAACTGCTTCTCGAGGCCGAGCGAGCTGTTGTTGTGCATCACGAAGTTGATCGGCCGGCCGTAATACTGGCGCACCAGCTCCTGGAACCGCGTCATCGTGCGGTTGAAGACGTGGTCGTCGTTGAACTGGCTGGCGCCGTTCAGCGTGATCGGGGCCTGCGCGCGCACCACATTCGGTGCGGCGAGCAGCCCGGCGGCGCCGATGGCGCCCAGCAATGCACGACGTTGCATGGACATTCTCCCTCAAGGTGCCGGATCTTGTCCCCGGCTTGCGGCGGGAAGCGTAAGCCTGTCTTGCCCCGCTTGGGAACCGTGCAGTTACGTGTTCGAGGGCTCTCCGCTCATTGCAAATATGTCAGGTGGGCGCGTCTTCCGGCCCGGCGCCGCGCCGTGCGGGCGCGGCCTCAACGCCAGATGGCGGGACGGACGGCGGCGGCGTTCAGCACGCCATAGGCAATGAGCCCCAGCGCGACGGCGGCGAATTGCGCCTCGATCCCGAAGGGCGCCGCCAGCAGCGCGCCGCCACCCACCGCGACGGCAAGCCGCGCCAGCGCGCCGGCCAGGGGCCAGGCCATGCGGCCCGCGCCCTGGCCGGCGAAATACATCGCCATGCCGAGCCCGAAGGCGCCATAGGCCGGGCCGATCAGCCGCAGCGCCTGCGCCGCGATCGCCACCACCTCGGCATCGTCGGTGAAGGCGCGGGCGAAGGCTTCGGGGAAGATCGCCACCGCCGCGCCGCAGGCGCCCGCCAGCACGAAGGCCAGCGCGCCGCCGGTCCAGGCCAGGCGCCGCGCTTCCGCCCAATCGCCCGCGCCCACCGCGCGACCGACCAGCGCCGTGAGCGCGGAGCCGATGCCGAAGGCCAGCGGGATCATCAGGAATTCGAGCCGCGCGGAAATCCCATAGGCCGCGACCGCCGCCGCCCCCTGCGCCGCCAGCTGCGCGGTGACCAGGATCGTCGTCAAATTCGCCAGCGCCGCCAGCAAGCAGGCGACAAGGCCGACCGAAAGGATGCGCGCGAACAGGGCCCTGCAAGGCCGCAGGCGAAGCACTGGCGCGAAGCCCGCCCCGCCGCGCAGCACGACCACGCCCATCGCCACCGCCGCCGCCCAGAACACCGCGGCATAGGCGATCCCAAGACCCGCGAGCCCGGCGTCGAAGGGCTCCACCAGCAGCCAGGCCAGCGGCGGATAGGCGGCCCAGGCCAGCGCGAGCACGCGCGCCGCCAACGCATGCCGCCCGCCGCCCCGCAGCACCGCGGCCAGGGTGTTCGCCAGCCAGACCGGCAGCGCCCCGGCGCCGAACAGCCAGATCGCGTAGGTCGTGGCGGCCCGCGCGGCATCCTCCCCGCCGATCCAGCCCAGCAGGGCCTGGGGCGCGAAGGCGAGTGGGATGGCGAAGCAGGCGGCGGCGGCGCAGGCGATCAGCACCGCATGCAGCACCAGCGCCGCCGCTTCCTCACGCCGTCCGGCGCCCAGCGCGCGCGCCACGGCGGATGTGACGCCGCCGCCCATCGCGCCGGCGGACATCATCTGCATCAGCAGCGCGAAGGGCAGCACCACCGCCCAGCCCGCGAGCGCCGCCGTGCCCTGCCTGGCGGCGAGCCAGGTCTCGAACAGCTGCGCCGCGATCTGCAGCAGGGAGACCAGCGCCGTCGGCGCCGCCAGCGCCAGGATGGCGCGCAGCCGCCGCTGCATGGTCAGGCGGCCGGGCCGGGCGCAGGGCCGAAGGGCGCCCCATCAACCGCCCGTACCCAGATACCACCCACCGCCATGCCGAAGCCTCCGCATCTGGCCGGAGCATGCGCCACGCGGCGCGGCCCGGCCAGACTTGGCGGCGGAGGCTGGCGGGCTGGCGGGGTATCAGACCTTCGGACGGGCCTTGAGCTCGTCGCGGATCTCGGCCAGCAGCGCCTCGGTGGGTGTTGGCGGCTTCTCTCCGGCTTCCTCGCGGACCTTGAGCTTGGTCAGCACCTTGAGCAGCCAGAAGATGGCCATGGCGACGATCAGGAACTTGATGATCGCGTTGATGAAGACGCCGATGCCCAGCACCGCCGCGCCCGCTTCGCGCGTGGCGTCCAGCGAGGCCTTGCGCTCGCCGCTCAGCACGATGAACAGGTTCGAAAAATCGATGCCGCCGATCAGCAGGCCGATGATCGGGTTGATCAGGTCCTCGACCAGGGACCCCACGATGGTCGTGAAGGCGGCGCCGATCACGATGCCGACCGCAAGGTCGATCACGTTGCCCCGCAGGATGAACTTCTTGAAATCGGCCAGCCAGGCTGGCTCCTTCAGGGTGATCGGCGCTTCCATCGGGCTCTCCTGGGGCGTTCGGGACTGGCTGAATCCGTCCTGGCTACGAAATTAATCTGTTTCGGTATCGCCGCGCCAGATGCCTCGGCGCGTGACCATGGCTTGCCGGATCGTCCCGACCATGCCCATTGTGCCCGCGTCGCAGACGCCGTTGGGGAGCGGTCAGAAGCGCGTGATCCGCCTGGTCATCGGGGCCCGTTGGTCCTCGACATGGACGATGCGTTCCTGGCTGGCGTGCAGGCTTTCGGGCCTGCCCTTCAGGACGGAGACGCTTTGCCTGTCGGGTGCCGAGGGCGCAGACAAGTCCGCCAAGCCGTCCTCCACCGGGCTGATCCCGGTGCTGGAGCATGGCGGCTTCCTGGTGACGGACCCCGTGGCCATTGCCGAATACCTGTGGGAATTGGCGCCAGGCTGCGCGATCTGGCCGGGCGATCTCAAGGCGCGGACCGCGGCGCGTATGTCGGCGGCCGAGGTTCAGGCCCATTTCGTCGAACTGCGCGCGGCGCTGCCGATGAACCTCGTCAAGCGCTGGCCGATCCGCAACGGCATCCCGTCCCATGTGAAGCTGCTCGGGCGCCCGGGCGTCGCGGCGCAATTGGCGCGGGTGCAGGATAGCTGGCGGCAGACGCGGGCAGCCTGGGGCGCCGGCGGGCCTTACCTGTTCGGCGCGGAGTTCTGCTTCGCGGATGCGATGTGGGCGCCGATGGCCAGCCGGTTCCGCACCTATTCCGTGGCGCTGGCGCCCGACGCGCAGGCCTATGCCGATGCGGTGCTGTCGCACCCCCATGTCGCCGAATGGGTCGCCGCGGCCGAAGCCGAGGCGCGCGAGATCGGCTGGGACGCCTGCGCCGCCTGGCCCTGACCGGCCCCCGTCGCGATCCGTCTTACACCTCGATCAGGTCGACCGAGACCTCCAGCACCTGCTTGCCGCCGCCGAGCAGGATGCCCTTCACCGGGCTGATATCGGCATAGTCCCGCCCCCAGCTCAGCAGCACATGCTCGTCCCGCACCACGAGGTCGTTGGTGGGGTCGAGGTCCACCCATCCGTGGTCCGGCCCCATCCAGGCGCCAACCCAGGCATGGCTCTGGTCGGCGCCCTGCCGCCGCGCTTGGCCTGGCGGTGGGCGGGTGCGGACATAGCCCGAGCAGTAGCGCGCCGGCAGGCCGATGGCGCGCAGCCCCGCGATCATCAGATGCGCGAAATCCTGGCAGACCCCCGCGCGCAGCGACAACACCTGGCTCACAGGTGTCGAGATGGTGGTGACGCCCGGCTTGAAGGCGAAGTCGCGCCGGATGCGTCCCATCAGCTCCAGCAGGCCTTCCAGCACGGGCCGCCCCGGCGGGAAGCTTCGCGCCGCATAGGCGCCGGCGCCGGGATCGGCGGGGGCGAGTGCGCTCGGCAGGGCGAATTCGGCCGCGCCAGCGCCTTCTGCCCGCATCGCGGCGGCGCGCACCGCTTCCCAGCAAGGGGTTTCAGCGGCGGGCGGGGGCGTGGGGAAGCCCACCTCCACCACCGCGTCCAGCACCACCTCCAGCCGATCATGCGGCGCCTCGATCGACAGCCAGGTCACGCCATTGCCGTGGTGGTCGGTGCCCTCGGTCCGATGGGCCGGCGGCGGGGTGATGTCGAGCCGCGCCGAATGGATCACCTGGCCCGGTACCGGGCGCGGCGTCAGATGCAACAGGTGATTGGCGATATCGACCGGCTGGGCATAGCGGTAGAGCGTCGCGTGGCGCAGGGAATAGCGGGTCATGCGCGGGGCGGGGGATGGCTGCACTACGTCCCGGCCTCCGCCTCGTCCTCGCCCAGCACGCGGGCGCGGATGTGGGAGACATAGCGCCGCGCGACGGCATCCGACAGCGCGCCCAGTTCATGTTCCAGCGCGAACAGCGCATCCGGCAGCGCCGCCGCGGCCGCGCCGCGATCCGGTGCGCCCAGCACCTCATCCACCAGCGCCTGCGGGCGGCGGGCGAGGATGGCGGCGGTCGCGGCCAGGCTGTCGCCCGCTTCGCCGATCTCGGCCAGGCGCTCCGCGACGGCGGCGACCTGGAAGCCCAGCGCGCGCGGGTTGGACGGATCGGCGAGCACGAGGTCCAGCACCGGCGCCGGCTGCACCGCGCCAAGGTAGCGCGCGCGATAGGTCAGCGTGGAATCGCAGATCTCGAGCGCGAGGCGCAGCCCCGCCTCGATCCGCCCCGGCGGCTCGCTCAGCGCCTGGCCGACATTGCGCGCGGTGGCCTGCGCGCGTTCGATCCGGCGGCCGAGGTCGAGGAACATCCACGCCCCGCCGCGCACCATGTTCTCGGCCGCGAGGCCCGAGAGGTTGGTGCAGGCGCGGATGATCGCCGTCGCGGCCTCCGCCAGCGCATCGAGGCTGACGGACGCGGCGGCGAGCTTCGCGCGCCCGTCCTGGCTGAGCTGCGCCAGCGCCGCCCACATGTCATGCGTCAGCCGGTCGCGCACCGCCGCCTGCGGGCGTTCCACCGCGTCCACCAGCGCCTGTAGCGCGCCGCCGGGGGCGGCGGCGGCGGCGATGGCGCGCGGCAGCAGCCCGCCATCGGGCGGGCTCGCGGCCGATTGCGCGTCCAGCAATCCGGCGGCGTGCAGGCAGCGGGCGAGCGCGCGCATTTCGGACAATTCGCGCGGCAGCGCCGCCCCGCGCAGCAGCCGCATCAGCAGCGCCCGCGTCAGCCGCGCCGCCGATTCCAGCCGTTCCAGGTAGCGGCCCAGCCAATACAGCTCATCGGCCACCCGGCTCGGCAATTCGCCGGAGGATCGGCGGATGGCGAGGCTCGCCGCGCGCGGCGGCGGGGGGCCGAGGATATCGGCGCTATCCTCCGCCAGGACCCAGACATCCTTGGCCGCGCCGCGCCGCGTCGGCGGGGTGGCGATGCCCTGTTCGGCCGACTCGCCGAGCACATGGGCGAGGCCGCCCGGCATGGCGTGCCAGCCGCCATCCGCGTCCCGCGCCAGGAAGACGCGCAGCACCACGGGTGCGGGGACCAGGCTTTCGCCCGAAAGGCAGGGGGCGGCGGAAGGGGGAATGGGGCGCGTGGCGGCCAGGCGCCAGGGCTCGCGGCCCGCGCCGCCGCCGAAGGCCTCGAGCGGGCCGAGCGGCAGCGGCGCGCCGGGGTCGAAGGCCGAGCGCAGGCGCCAGCCATCGGGCGCCGCCCGCACGCGGTCCAGCGATGGGGGATCGCCGAGCCAGAGCGTCTCGACCTGCGGCATCAGAAGGTCCTCGCCCAGCAGGTGCCGCGACGCGGCGGCCAGATAGCCCGACAGGCCCGGCGCCTCGGCGGCCATGGAGCCGGGGGCGTTGACCATGCGCACCGCGCCGTCCCGCAGGCTGCCCATCAGCCCGGGCACGCCGCCGCCATGCTGGTCGAATTCCAGCGGGTCGCAGGCCTCGCCCTTGATGCGGCGGAGGATGACATCCACGCGGCGCAGGCCGCGCAGGGTCTTGAGGAACACCTCTCCCCCACGCACCGTCAGGTCGCCGGGCTCCACCAGTTCCAGGCCGAGTTCGCGCGACAGGAACAGATGCTCCAGCCAGGTCTCGGCGCGGGCGCCGGGGGTCAGCAGGGCGATGCGGGGATTGTCCACGCCGTCGGGCGCCAGCGCCTGCAGCGCGCTGATCCAGCGGTCGAAGAAGGGGCGCAGCGGGCGGACCTGCATGGCGCGGAAGGCCTCTGGCAGGATGCGGCCGAGCAGCGCGCGGTTCTCGGCGGCGAAGCCCACGCCATTGGCGCCGCCGCAGCGATCCGCCAGCACCTGCCAGCGCCCATCCGGACCGCGCAGCAGGTCGGCGCCGTAGAAGGTCAGGCGCTGGAACTCCGCCCGCACCGAAGCACGGCAGGGGCGCAGGAAATGCGGGTTGCCGAGCACGAGTTGCGCCGGGATCACGCCCGCCTGCAGCAGCGCCTGCGGGCCATAGATGTCGGCAAGCAGGGCGGAGAACAGGCGTGCGCGCTGCGCGAGGCCGGCCTCCAATTCGGCGAATTCGCTGGCGGTCAGGATCAGCGGCACCGGGTCGCAGCGCCAGGGCCGCCGCGCGCGAGCCGCCTGGCCGGCGGCCGAGGCGTCCAGCACCGTCGCGACGCTTTCTTCCTCGAAGGCGCGGTCCAGGCGGCGAGCGCGTTCGGCCAGTTGCGCATAGCCGAGCGAGGAGAAGGCGCCGAGCAGCCTGCGCCAGGACGGCCGGACGCGGCCCTGGCCGTCCACCATCTCATCGATCTGCGGCGGGGCCGATGCCGCCGGCGCCATGCCGGTCAGGATCCCCGCCTCGGGTCGGTGCGCGGGGCGCGGCGCAGGTCGAGCGTGCGCGGGGTCTGGCGGGACGGGATGGCGAGCGGTTCGGGCATCGGGCCCGGCGTATGGCCGAAGGCGAAGAAGCGCGCCATCCGGCGGGCCTCGGCTTCGTTCGCATTGACCGGGAAGGTCGCGTAGTTGCGCCCGCCCGGATGGGCGACGTGATGCGTCGCGCCGCCCAGGCTCCGGCCCGACCAGCTGTCCCAGATGTCGAAGACCAGCGGCGCCTGGGCGCGGATGGTGGGATGCAGCGCGGAAGGCGGGTCCCAGGCCTTGAAGCGCACGCCCGCGACATATTCCCCCGCCCGCCCGGTGGGCGCGAGCGGCACGGCGGCGCCGTTGCAGGAAAGGGTGAAGCGTTCCGGGATCCAGCCCGTCACCTTCGCCTGCACGCGTTCGACGCTGCTGTCCACATAGCGCGCGGTGCCGCCCGCCGTCGCTTCCTCGCCCAGCACATGCCAGGGCTCCAACGCGCAGCGCAGTTCCAGTTCCATGTCGCGCACCGCCGTGGCGCCGATGCGGGGGAAGCGGAATTCCTGATGCGGCGCGAACCAGGACGGGTCGAAGCCGAAGCCGAGGCCGCGCAGATCTTCCAGCACATCGGCGAAATCCTGCGCGACGTGATGCGGCAGCATGAAGTCGTCATGCAGCCGCGTGCCCCAATGGATCAGCTTGCGGTCATAGGGGCGGTCCCAGAAGCCCGCGACCAGGGCGCGGAGCAGAAGCTGCTGCACCAGCGACATCCGCGCATGGGGCGGCATCTCGAAGCCGCGCACCTCCACCAGGCCGCGCCGGCCGCCGGGGCCTGAGGGGTCGTAGAGCTTGTCGATGCAGAATTCCGTGCGGTGGGTGTTGCCCGTCATGTCCACCAGCAGGTTGCGGAAGATGCGGTCCACCAGCCAGGGCGGCGTGTCCGCCCCCGGCGGCGGCACCTGGGCCAAGGCGGTCTCCAGCTCATAGACCGCATCGGTGCGCGCTTCGTCCACGCGGGGATGCTGGCTGGTCGGGCCGATGAACTGGCCGCTGAACAGGTACGACAGCGACGGGTGGTTGTGCCAGAAGCCGACCAGCGACTTCAGCAAATCGGGGCGGCGCAGGAAGGGGCTGTCCGCGGGCTCCGCCGCGCCCATCACCATGTGGTTGCCGCCGCCGGTGCCGACATGCTTGCCGTC
>ERZ1022729.142-NODE-142-length-10929-cov-5.268714_pt1 | contig 10929 bp, 10 predicted proteins | sample MGYA00520880_ERZ1022729 | MGnify/ENA primary metagenome ERZ1022729 (study PRJEB33162, sample SAMN09537598) | freshwater metagenome | isolation source: freshwater | place: Canada:Alberta | collected 2017-07 | study: EMG produced TPA metagenomics assembly of the...
CGGCAGAAGTGTGTTTCTTACGACAATATCACCGGATTCGCAGTGTTTTCCAACTACTCGACTCAGTACAGCTGGGCCACTTGCTGCCCTAGAAGCAAGTGCCGCGGAATATTCGGCCCCGTAAAGAGCCGGTCTGGCATTGTCGCTCATGCCACCGTCTACGCTCACGTATCTTCTAATGGCGTTGTCGCCTTGATCGGAGACCCAAACATCTTTTGTTGTTCCTACCGTGTAGAGCGTGACTCCAGCTGGGCCAGCAATTACACGTCCAGGCTCGAAGGCTAGCTTTGGAATGCTGATCCCTAGTTCCTTACATTTTGCACTGACCGAGTAAATAATTTGCTTTGCAAATTCTTCAATGGGCAGAGGCATTTCTGATTCAACAAATGGAATTCCAAATCCCCCACCAAGATTCAATTCAGGAATATTGCCGCCTGGCAAAAGTTTGGCGTGTAGGTCAAGCATTCTCTCAGCAGAAGCAAGGAAGCCCTCTACAGAGAAAATCTGGGAACCAATGTGACAGTGCAAACCTAGGAACTTAAGGTGAGAGTGAGATCTAATCTTTTCAACAAGCGCCGGGACATCGGCCATCGCAATGCCAAACTTTTGATCTTCCCTAGCGGTGGCCAGATACTCGTGAGTATGCGCATGAACACCCGTGTTCACCCTCAATCTCACTGGTTGAATCTTGTCCTGCGCACCAGCGGCCGAAGCGATACGCTCAATTTCTATTTCTGAATCAATTACGATGGCCGAGACATCGTTTGTTACCGCTCTGCCTATTTCAATCAAAGACTTATTGTTTCCATGTAGGCCAATCTTTTCGCCTGGTAGACCCGCAGCAAGCACGATTGCCAATTCTCCACCGGTGGAAACATCAATTGCATACCCTGCATTCGCCGCCCAACGAGCGACATCGGCTGTTAGTAAAGCTTTTGATGCGTAGTAGAGCTTGACCGAAGTCCCTGCCAACTGCGCTGCGCCTTCAAACGCCTTCCTAACCCTCACCAAGCGATTCTCAAATTCCAGCTGATCAATGACATACAGCGGTGAGCCATACTTTCTCACGAGTTCTGTGCAGCTAACTCCCCCAAGCTCTAGTTCGCCTGAGTCGTTTCTTTGGGCACCCTCAGGCCAAGCAGGGTCATCAAATTCGCTTACCTTAGTAAGCCAGTTAGGTACCAGTGGATTAGACATTGTTACATTCTCTCTGGTGCGGAAACGCCCAACAGTGCAAGGCCGTTGGCCAACACAACTCCAGCTGCGTCGTTAAGCCAGAGTCTCGTTTGATGGATAGCTTCCGGTGACTGAGATGGAAGAGGGAGAATTCTGCAGTTGTCGTAGAAGCGGTGATAGCTGCCAGCTAAGTCTTCCAGGTATCTAGCGACTCTGTGAGGCTCCCTAAACTCTGCTGACTGGGCCACCACTCCAGGGAATTGCGAGAGTTTGGCAAGTAGCTCGCTCTCGCTTTCAGTAGCTAGAAGTTCGGGTGAGAATTCTTTGCGAGCAACTCCCAGGCTCTCCGCATTTCGATCGACCTGTTTGGTCCGGGCATGAGCATATTGAACGTAGAACACCGGGTTGTCATTGGTCTTTTTAGCCAAGACTTCCAAATCAACATCAAGCGTAGAGTTGATTGAAGATCGAACCAAGGCATACCTTGCCGCGTCAACTCCAACCGCATCAACTAAATCTTCGATCGTTACCACTGTTCCGGCACGCTTCGACATCCTGACTGGTTCTCCACCTCGGACGAGACTGACTAACTGACCGATCAGTATTTCCATGTTCTCGCCAGGCTTATCTCCAAAGGCGGCGCAAACTGCTTGCATTCTTCCGATGTAGCCATGGTGATCAGCGCCAAGCATGTAAATGGCTCGGTCAAATCCTCTAGACCTCTTATCTAAGTAATACGCAATGTCACCGGCGATGTAGGAAGCATTTCCATCGCTTTTGATCACGACGCGGTCGCGATCGTCTCCAAAGCTGGAAGAACGGAGCCACAGTGCCCCCTCTTCTTCAAAGAGATGCCCCAGCGAACGTAGTTTTTCAACAGCCTTCTCCACAGCGCCGGATTCATAGAGAGAGTTCTCGTGGAAGAAGACGTCAAAGTCAACACCGAAATCATGAAGCGATTGCTTGATTTGCTCAAACATCATTTCGACGCCTAGTTTTCTGAACTCTTCCTGGGCTAGCTCAGGAGCTAAGTTCAGGATAGATGGATTCGCTCTGACAATTTCAGTTGCTATCTCTTGTATGTAAGCACCGGCATACCCATCCTCGGGAGTTGGTTGCCCCTTGGCTGCAGCCAACAACGAAATAGCAAATCGATCAATCTGTGCTCCGTGATCGTTGAAGTAGTACTCCTTGATCACATCGGCACCTTGAGCTTGAAGAATTCGAGCTAGCGAGTCACCAACTGCAGCCCAGCGAGTTCCACCCAAATGTATTGGGCCGGTTGGATTTGCACTCACAAATTCAAGATTCAGCTTTAGCCCGCGCATTGATTCTGAGAGCCCATACTTAGACCCGAGATCCACTATCTCTCTGGCTAAAGCGCCAGCAGCCGAGTTTGAGACAAACAAGTTGATAAAACCTGGGCCAGCTATTGCAACAGATTCAATACCTTCAACTTGTTGTAATTTACCCATAAGCATTTCTGCGTACTGAATAGGTTTCAAGTTTGCTTGTGATGCATGCTGCATAGCAACATTGGTGGCCCAATCTCCGTGCTCACGATTCTTTGGTCGTTCAACCACGACTTCCAGAGGAACAGACCCTGCCGGTAAGCGCCCTTCAGCTTCCAATGCACTCAGTGCCTGGAGGATGGCCTTGCTAATTTGTTCGGGGGTCACGAAAATTCCTGAATCAACTTTGGGGGTTCGGCGGCGAAGCTTAATCCTACCTTCGAAAGCCCCGGACTCAACAGGTCAAACCTTGGGAATGAGACCATCTTCCATAGTTGCAGTTACAGGGATTGGGTCTGAGATTTCCCCAACAAACTCTCCATCTACCAAGTTGATAAACCCGAGAAGGAACCAATCTCCAGCAGTATTTTGAACCAGCCTACCTGCGTAAACAGGAACATTTAGAAATGGTTTTGCTTGGCGAAAATCTATGTCAGAAAGATCTTTGTTACACACGACGGAATAGGTTGCATCCGTTTGTCCAACTCGAAGCTGCAGATCATCATCGAGCTCTCGCCAGCCGCAGCAGAAAATCAGAAGTGGAACGCCATTAACCTCAACCAATTGGAAAACCTCTAGCTGAGCGAATCCCTGATTTGGTTCAGAGAGGGGCTCTTTTACTTCCCAACTAAGCATGTCACTTGACGTTGCGTGTCCCACGACGCCCTTAACTCTTCCAATTCCTTTGGCCCGAGCGGTAATTAACATATGCCAGAGATTGTCTTCGGGAGACTTGTAGACCCAGGGGTCTCTCCACGCTTCATCTGGCCAATTCGTTTGGCCAAGCTTTTCGTACCATTGCGAATCGGCACTCACGATGGGTTTGTTAGAAAACTTCTGCCAAGTGATTAGGTCATCAGAAGTTGCCAAGCCAATTGATTGAACGTCGCCACCATCTTCGCGAGAGGTTCCGGTGTAATACATGTACCACTTCCCGTCATCACCTTTGACGGTGCTGCCAGTCCAGGTTGTCCACGAATCAAACGCTGGTGAATCGCTCGGTGATATAGCGTCAGGTAAGACTGTCCAGTGAGTTAGATCTTTTGAAATAGCATGGCCAACATTTGTGTATCGATGACGTCGGTTTGGGTCGACAAGGCCTTTCGAGGCACACAAATAAAATGCGTGGCAAGTGTCACCATCCCACACATACCAGCTGTCCCAAATCCATCTATCGGCTAAACGAAGCGCCACATTCTCCTCCAAATTCACAAACTTCTTAAATGCTAGGCTTCAAATTGCCGCCCCCATAGCTCAGGGGATAGAGCACCGCTCTCCGGAGGCGGGTGCGCAGGTTCGAATCCTGCTGGGGGCGCTAACTGGACAAATAGTCAGCTAACTGGGACATAGCCAAAAAGCGGTGCGAGAACGAGTTTTTGAGCATTGGTTCCAGCTCTGCCGCTGTTAGATCAAATGCCTCAGGTATAAAAACAGGATCGTAACCGAATCCCGATGAGCCCTTTTCCGCTAAAGAAATTGACCCCAGCCACACTCCAGTAAAACTAATGTCAGTGTTCTCGCCAACCAAAGCGACAGAGCAAACAAAACTTGCCGTGCGGTGCTCCGCTGGAATATCAATTAGTTGTGCGATAAGAAGTTGGCGATTTTTGTCATCAGAACGCGAACCCGACCAACCTGCGGAAAAAATTCCTGGCGCGCCACCCATAACGTCAACACAGATACCCGAGTCATCGGCAAAAGCCATTTTGCCTGTCTCTTGGTATGCGGCTAGAGCTTTAATCCGCGCGTTTTCGACGAATGTTGTTCCGCTTTCTACTGGAGATTCTCCGTCATACGCAAGGACAGTTATTTCAGGCGAACGCGAAGCAAAGATATTGCGGACTTCCTCGATTTTGTGAAGATTCCCAGTTGCAAAAACAAGCTCCACTAAGCCAGCTCCAGAACGTCCGCTAAAGAATCTCTTTGAGCCTTAGCTAACTCAGCCGTAGCAGCCAGCGCAGTTTCCAGCATGGAATCCAGTTCTTCTCGGCTAAACGGGGCTGCTTCGGCAGTGCCTTGAACTTCAACGAAAAGTCCTCGCCCTGTCGTAACGACATTCATGTCCGTTTCAGCTCTCACATCTTCCTCATATGCGAGATCGCACAAGACTTCACCACCTACTACGCCTACTGAAACGGCCGCTACCGTGTCGATAATCGGTTTAGCCGATGCTGCTATTAATCCTTTTTTCTTCGCCCACGCAATTGAGTCCACAAGAGCAACAAAAGCTCCTGTGATTGCAGCCGTCCTTGTGCCACCATCTGCTTGCAAAACGTCGCAGTCAATAACAATTGTGTTTTCACCCAATGCTTTGAAGTTAACAACCGCTCTGAGAGCCCTGCCAATGAGGCGAGAGATTTCGTGAGTTCTTCCCCCGAGCTTTCCTTTGACGCTCTCCCTGTCAGTTCTTTCGTTTGTGGCTCGAGGTAGCATGGCATACTCTGCGGTGACCCAACCCTCACCAGAATCCTTCTTGAACCTGGGCACTCCTGGCGTGAAAGAGGCATTGCACAACACTTTTGTGTTACCAAATGAAACCAACACAGAACCTTCTGCATGGATTGTGTAATTGCGCTCTATCGTCACTTTTCGTAACTGTGTCGCTAACCTTCCGTCTTTTCGCAATCTACTTCTTCCTGTCCATGCTTTTCACTCCAGAGACCTCTGGGCCAAGGAATCTCCTTGCTAATTTTTCAAAGCTAGTCGTGTCGCCTGTTGCAAAAAATGAATAAGAAGGTTTTTGATCCGCAGGTGCTGCGAGATTGTTTTCGGTAAGGACCTTGAATACGTCTTTTGCTGTTTCATCTGCTGAAGATACAAGCCTGACGCCATCTCCCATGACATAAGCAAGCGCAGCCTGCAAAAGTGGATAGTGGGTGCAGCCAAGAACCAAAGTGTCGACTTTAGCCGCCTTGACTGGTGCCAAATACTCTTCGGCGATGGCTAGTAATTCTGGTCCTGAAGTGATTCCTTTTTCGACATAATCAACGAAAGAAGGACAGGCAGCGGATGTAATCTCAAAATCTACGGCTGCAGCAAAAGCATCATCATAAGCGCGCGATGAAATAGTCGCTGACGTTCCAATAACGCCAACTTTTTTGTTGCGGCTAGTTGCCACTGCATTTCTCACGGCCGGCTGAATAACCTCAACGACGGGCACTCCTGCTCCATCCGTGTAGCGTTCACGAGCATCTCGCAGAACTGCAGCTGAAGCAGAGTTGCAAGCAATCACAAGTAGCTTCACTCCGGAAGCAACTAAATCATCCAGTACAGACAGTGCTAGGTGTCGAACCTCGGCTAAAGACTTTGGGCCATAGGGAGAATTGAGGGTATCCCCAACATAGACAATTGATTCATGGGGCAGTTGATCAATAATCGCCCTTGCGACGGTAAGACCGCCGACTCCTGAATCAAATATGCCAATTGGTCTTGCGTCCACGCTCCAAGTCTAGGGTGCTATTCACTACCTCAGTAGGCTGGTGCTGTGTCTTACGCACTTCTAACTGACCGCTACGAGCTGACTATGGTTCAGGCTGCCTTGCAATCTGGCAAAGCAAAGCGTGATTGTGTTTTTGAGGTATTCACGCGTTCTCTTCCTGCTGGCCGGCGCTATGGCGTAGTTGCTGGAACCGGACGTCTTTTAGAAGCAATTAGAGACTTTAGATTTACCGGCGAAGATATTGCCTACCTGCAAGAGCATTCAATAGTTGATGTCGAGACTCTCAATTACCTTATTGATTACAAATTCACAGGTCGGATAGAGGGTTACCGAGAGGGCGAACTTTTCTTCGAAGGCTCCCCTGTCTTCACCGTAACCGCACCATTCGGTGAAGCTGTCGTTTTGGAGACGCTGATCTTGTCAATTTTGAACCATGACTCTGCAATTGCCTCAGCGGCAGCTCGAATGGATTCAGTTGCCCAGGGCAGATCGCTGGTTGAAATGGGATCCAGAAGAACTCAAGAGCAGAGCGCGGTTGCCTCTGCCAGAGCCGCTTACATTGCTGGATTTGATGCCACGAGTAATCTTCAAGCGGGCAAGCAGTGGGGCATCCCCACGATGGGAACTTCAGCTCACTCCTTCACCTTGTTGCACGATAGCGAAGAGGAAGCATTCAAAGCACAAGTAGCAGCCTTGGGCGTAGAAACCACTTTGCTCGTTGATACTTATGACATCAAGAAGGCCGTGGACCTAGCCGTAAAAATAACCAAGGGCAAAGTGGCGGCTGTTCGGATTGATTCTGGTGATTTAGCGGCGACCGCGGAAGAAGTCAGACAACAACTAGACCGCCTAGGTGCCCGTGACACCAAAATCGTTCTCACCAGCGATCTTGATGAGTACACAATTGCCGCTTTGGCTTCAGCGCCGGTTGATAGCTTCGGGGTGGGGACTTCACTGGTGACTGGATCGGGTGCTCCAACGGTTGGATTTGTCTACAAGCTGGTTGCCCACCAAAAAGGTCACAAATGGGTGGATGTCGCTAAAAGTTCTAAAGGCAAAAGCTCGCGAGGTGGAAAAAAGATTGCTTACCGTCAGTTGGAAAATGGGTATGCATCAGCTGAGCTCATTGGCAAGAAATCTGGACGAAAACTTCAAGAGGTTTTGTTTGATAGAGATCCAGTTGAGCGGTACTTAGGCATTTCCGGGGTCAAACTAGCTCGCGCCCATCACCAGAAAGTGCGTGCTGAACTGCTTCCAAATGCTTTGCGGCTTTCAAAGGGAGAGCCTGCAATCCCAACAATTTATAGCTAACGCTTAAGTTGCTCGTAAATCTCTAAGCACATTGGGCAGACCGGAAACTTTTCGGGATCCCTAGATGGGACCCAGACCTTTCCACAAAGTGCAACAACGGCATTTCCCATTACGGCCGATTCAACAATTTTGACTTTCTTCACAAAGTGCGAATAGCGCTCGTGATCCCCAGCCTCAACTTGATCAATCTGCTCTTTGGTTTGCTCGCTCATTGCCTCTAGTTTAGGTCTTCAGCGTCTCCCAAAGTGACGGCAAACTTTTTGCGCTCACCGTCGCGCAAGACCACCACTTCAACCTCTGCCCCAGCAGGTTGAGCTCTTACGATGGCAGTCAGATCCGCGGCAGTGTTGACGGGTTGATTTGCAAACTCGACAACCACATCGCCACTTTGAATTCCCGCCCGTTGCGCTGCGCCACCATCGGTCACCTGCTCAACATAAGCACCGGTAGAAAACCCCACTCCTCCGCGAGAGTTGTCTCGCACCATTGCCCCAAGCAAGCCATGGCTCGCTTTGCCTGTTTGCATTATCTCGTTAGCGATCCGATCGGCTGTGTTGGAAGGGATTGCAAAACCAACACCAATTGATCCAGCCTCACCACCGCCAGCAGTCGCAATCGCAACATTGATGCCGACAAGCTCTCCGTTTTCATTTACCAAAGCCCCTCCCGAGTTTCCTGGGTTAATGGCAGCATCGGTTTGAATAACTTTGATTGAGATGGACTCTCCCGTGCCTGTCCAGAAACGAAGTCCCGGCTCTTCATTTACTTCGGCAGATGCAACCTGAATTGTTCGGTTAAGCGCAGAAACTATTCCTTCGGTTACAGTCGAAGACAAACCTAATGGCGCACCAATCGCAACCACGTTCTGCCCGACATTGAGTTCTGAAGAGTTAGCAAACTTAATGGGCTTCAGGCCAGCTGCATCTACCTTTATGACCGCAAGGTCATAAACAGTGTCGTAGCCGACGAGTTCAGCAGCTAGTACGGCACCATCCCATAACCTGACTGAGATTTGAGGATTGTTAGTAGCTCCGCTGAGCGTAACGACGTGGGCATTAGTAACAATGAATCCATCTGGTGACAAAATCACGCCAGATCCGGAGCCACTGGAAAGTTGCGATTCAACAAACAGAGTCACCACAGATGGGCCAGCTGCAGAAGCAGCGCCGGTTACCCAGTTCACCTGCTCAACATTGTTTACGACAACTGGCACAGGTTGAGAAGCTCCGAAGTACGTCACGGTAAATGCGGAGGATCCGATGATTCCACCCACGAGTGCGCTCGACATTGCTAGAGCTGCGATCCCCAACATGCCCTTGCGTCTTGGCTTCTTTGTCTCAACAACCGGCGGCTTATAAGGCGAAGAGAAAACGAATTGTGATTCCCCAGATCTATTGAACTGCGACATTTCAACCCTTTCTTGCTGCCAATGATTATTGCCAACAAAAGTGAGGTTTGATTGAGTCCCGGCTGAAAGTTTTCTGACTTTAGCCGACGAGTAGCGTCCTTCTGGGTCTTTCCAGGACATTTAGCCTTAGTTGGTTGCTGGGAATCTCGGATTCGAGGGCCCCCATGACCCAGGGTGAATCAGAAAATCGATAATCGACTCGAATTCGAACAAATGCTTGAGCAGTATGAGAGGCCGTGGTGGCAAAGCTCTTTTGGTGCCTAGAGGTATTGGCTCGCTCACCATCTGAAAAAATCCAGCGGTAGGCAACTGGTGTGAAGCGAATAGTTGCTGCTCTACCTAAGAGGTTTCCCGTCACAGACTTACCAGCAAACTCAACTGCAAATTCACCGACCTCATCAATTTCCAAGTCTCCTCCTGGAGACCAGCTGGCAAAAGGTGATCCTGATCTGGCCCTGAGTTGATCTCTAAGGTCATCATCAATGGTTGTCGCCGCCTCTAGGGCTGGTCTATCCCCGATGCACAGCCTTGAACCTACGTATACATAAGCTTCGAGAAAGACTGGAGTGGGTACATCAATGGTTCCGTTGGAATAGAACTTGCACCACTTTCTTGGACGATCTTGCGGCGCTGCTTGCTCGACACTTGTTCTTTGCTCGGCACAAAGTTTGTAGTCAATTTCCGTGCCTACATTGCTAGCGCAACCACAAACGCCAAGCCCTGCTGCAATTAGATCGCAGCTAGCCAAAAACACTTGAATGCTCAACAGGCTTCCTGACTTACTTCAAGGCTGGAAATCAAATACTCAGAATCGTAAGTTGCTGTGAAGCGCGCGCGGTCTTGACGGTCTAGTTCGAGCAGCTCGCCTCGTTGATTGAAGAACTCAACTTCGCTTAGATCCAAACAACCGCTCACGAAACCTCCGGCAGCGCTTGAAACCTCAAAGCTGGCCAAGCCTTGCTGGGCAAGTTCTAGCGAATGAAGCAGTTGATAGTTTCTCTGAGCACTGGCTAAAACCGGGCCGCTGAGAACTGATTCGAGCGGTGCTACAGCGGCAGAAAGACTGGCGTAGCGATCTAGGCTGGTCTGCACCTTATCTGCTTCAGATGCCGCGCAACCGACCAACAGAGGAAACACAATCAGCCAACGCATTGCCAGAGATTACATATCAATTTGGAAATGGGCGGGTAGTTATCCACAAACAAAAACCCTCGAGAGAAATCTCTCGAGGGACTTTGGTTGCGGGGGCAGGATTTGAACCTACGACCTCCGGGTTATGAGCCCGGCGAGCTACCGAACTGCTCCACCCCGCGGCGAAGTAGTTAGGTTAGCAGAACTAAGGCTGGTTCTCCAGTGCCCGCAAAGCTTCTTCGATTGCTTGCTGCAAGCGCTCATCGGCTTCGCCGAAAGCAGTCCAGTCAGCATTTCGCAGAGCCTGTTCCTTGTCTTCCAAAGCCTGCTTTGCTTTGTTTAGAGCAGCATCAAGTGCTGGGTTCTCGGACGTCGCTCCCCCGGTTGAACCTCCTGGCGTGGTGCCTGTTCCAGGCTCCGGAGCATCAACTCCTGAATCTCCACCAAACAAGTCATCCAGAGCGAGCTCAAGAGTGTCTTCGAAAGCTATTTGATCACCAAACGCAACCAGGATCTTTTGTAGTAGCGGGTAGCTAGTTTCACCCGTGGACTCAATGTAAACCGGTTGAACATATAGAAGACCACCGCCAACTGGAAGAGTCAAGAGGTTTCCATTCAACACTCGAGTCGAGCCCTGTCGCAAAATGTTTAGTAGCGAAGAAACTTCACTGTCCGCGTTGAAGTTATTCTGAACTTGACCTGGTCCAGGAACAATTGTGCCTCGCGGAAGATTCAGAAGTGTTAGCTGGCCATAGCGTTCACCAATTCTCCCGGCAGTCTTACCAGCGTCAGAATTCGCAATCAGGTAGCCAGTCAAAACATTTCTAGTAGTTTCACCGGTGGACTGAGGAATGAAGGTTGAGTAAATCGAGAAGGCGTTTTCAGTCTCCCCTGGAGTCTTCATGGTCAAGTAGTAAGGAGGCTGCAATGCACCAAGTCCGGTTCCCTCAACT
>ERZ1022729.143-NODE-143-length-10919-cov-7.092784_pt1 | contig 10919 bp, 5 predicted proteins | sample MGYA00520880_ERZ1022729 | MGnify/ENA primary metagenome ERZ1022729 (study PRJEB33162, sample SAMN09537598) | freshwater metagenome | isolation source: freshwater | place: Canada:Alberta | collected 2017-07 | study: EMG produced TPA metagenomics assembly of the...
GCTTCTGGCGAACAAGCTCCTGTAGCTTTGACCGCTCCTGCGATTCACGGTTAATCTGAAAAAACCGATAGATTGAATATTTCTTTGAAAGGCACTCTCTAGAAATAGGGGGTGCTTTTTCGTGTTCAAAAGTCTCTCAAGTTCTCTCAACTGATACCAAATCTGCTCCTGAAACGCCATTAATATTTTGTAGGAGTTTTCCAACTCCATAGGGTGTAGGACTGGGAGGCCAAGCCCTTACCTTAAATGAAAAGGGATATGAGAACAGGATTTAGTTATTAATATTTGATTGGGCGTAAGCCTTACGCCCCTACAGGATTTTCTTGAAAATATCTGCTTTGCTGGCTGTAGATAAATCAATCGATTTAAAAGTTATTTGAGTCTAAGGTGGCTAAATCTAGGGATTTCAACATATTTTCCCAGTCAGTTTTTATGGATTGATCATTGGGGTTAGCTTGTTTGGCTTGGGCGAAGGATTCTAAAAAATCGTACCAAATTCCTTGTTGTCCAAACCAGATCGCTTTTTTGATAGGATTTTCGGGTTGATTAGGAATTGACGCATTGATGCGATTAATTCGCGCTTCGATCGCGGGATCATTGGGATGGAGACTTTTGCCACACATTAAGATGACTGCCCATTTATAGGTTTTTCCTATTTCTAGGGGAGGGGTTTCATCGGGAAGTTTGAGGCTGATGAGACCTGATTGGGGGGGAATGGGAAAGGAGGTTTGACCATGATGCTGGATCGCGCCGTCTGGATTTTCTTCCATCACGCTGAGAATAATTTTACTGGCGGTGGTTTCGGGTAAATAAATCCAAAAGGTGGGATGGGTTGAGGTGGTTGATCCTGTTCCATTCAGAGAAACTAGGGCGGTTAACCCTGTTTGAGAAGTATTAATCTCAGTATCTTGAAGGCATTTTTTGTCATTGGTTCTCCTACCCCCCAGGGCTGTTTTTTGGGGCTTGGGATCATCTGCTGGTGGTTTAAAGGTGATCTGAGGATTGGTTATGTCGGCGATCACGACTTTGGGGGCAACGAGTAAAAATGCGAGGGCGATAAAATTGAACCAGCTAATTTTTTTTAACATCATTTTATTCTGAGAAAGAGAGGAAAAGCTTTGGATATTCTAGAGAGTCACTATTTTTATTGTTAACGATAGCAAACTTTTTGTTATATCCATAGGCTGAAATTTTATACCATTGATAATAGGAAAAAGTCTGTTTTTTGGGGATAAAATTTTCAATAAGCTAGAAAAGTCTGAAAAAGTCTGTTTTATTTATAATAAAGTTCTATGGTTGTTATTTTGCTATAATCAACAATAATTATCGCTAAATTGAAGACTTTTGGGTTTAACCCAACCTAACAGAGATAAAACCTAAAGGTAGGGTCAGGGGTGAGTCAGAAAAACGAGCGTAGCATCTTAATTGTGGATGATTCAGAAAGCGATCGCGGAGTCTATGTTCGCTACCTTCGTGCTGAAAAAAAATTTAATTATCAAATTATAGAAACAGATACTTTAGAGGCAGGATTAGCAAGTTGGGAAAGGAACCGTCCCGATTTGGTACTACTCGATATTAATTTGCCCGATGGGAATGGGCTGGAATTTTTGGAAGCGATCGCCCAAACGTATCCCGCCCCCAAGTTACCCGTTATTGTGATGACTAGCCAAACGGATACACGGATGTTACTCGAAGCTATGAAAAGAGGGGCGAGTGATTATTTATTTAAAGAGGAGAGAAATTCTGCTGTTTTTCGCCGTTGTGTTGCCTATGTGATCAATGAATTGGAACTGTCCCGTCAATTAGCGCGATCGCAAAAAAAGGAAGCTCTTCAATCGAAGATTTCCCTACAGATCCAGAGATTTTCAAGGTTAGAAGACATTTATCAAACCATTGTGACCGAAGTTCGTCAATTTTTGGCAGCTGATCGCGTGATTGTTTATCGGTTTAATCCTGACATGACGGGGTTAATTGTGGCTGAATCTGTTATTCCTCCCTGGGAACCCTCTCTTCATGTTCAGATTATCGATAATTGTCTTCAAGAAAATCAGGGTTTTGCCTATCAACAGGGTAAAATTTTTGCGGTTTCGGATATTTATCAGGCTAATTTAACGGATTGCCATGTGCAATTACTGGCGGACTTTCAGGTGCGGGCAAATTTGGTTGTTCCGATTCTCTTGCCCCATACGGTTGGCCAAACAAATCCCCTTTGGGGGTTACTGATTGCCCATCAATGTTCTGGCCCACGCAATTGGGAAGCTGATGAGATTGAAATCCTCCAAGGTTTATCAGTACAATTGGCGATCGCCCTCCAACAATCTATCAGCTATGAACAACTGCAAAATGAACTAGCCGAAAGAAAACGGGCAGAATTAATCCTACAAAAACTGATCGCGGGAACTTCCTCGGTGACGGGAGAAGCCTTTTTTCCTGCCTTTGTCCACAATGTGGCCGAAACTTTGGAGGTTCCTTATGCCTTAATCACTGAATTAAATGAGGATCAACTTCGTACTTTGGGATTTTGGGCAAGTGGGGCCTTGCAACCGTCTATTTCCTATTCTGCTGTCCATACTCCCTGCGAATATTCCCTCAGAGACGGGCAATTTTATTGTGAACAACTGATCCAAAAACTTTTTCCTAAAGATTTGGATCTCGTGACCATGCAGGCAGAAGGCTATTTGGGAGTGGCTTTGAAGGATCATGAAGGAAATGCGATTGGTAATCTTTGCATTCTCGACACCAAACCTATTGCTGAACATAAACGGCTAGAGGCGATCGCGATTCTCAAAATTTTTGCCGCGAGAGCCAGCGCGGAATTACAACGAAAACAAGCCGATGAAAAACTCCAACAACTCAATCAATCTTTAGAAATTCAAATTAAAGAGCGTACTGCCGCCCTACAAGAGAGCGAAATCACCAATCGGACGATCCTAGAAACCATTCCTGATTTACTATTGCGTCTTAGCCCAGACGGAACTTGTTTGAACTATATGGAACCCAGGCTTGAAAAGGAGAATTTTCTGCCGATTGTCCACCACATTGCAGAAGTTTTGCCCCCAGAGATCTTACAAAATACATTACAGGTGATAGAGCGGGCGATCGCCACCCAGGAATTGCAAATCCATGAACATCAACTTGTTAAACATGATCGTCTGACCTATGAAGAAATCAGGGTGCTGGCGATCAATGATCAAGAAGTTTTAGTAATCGTGCGGGATATCAGCGATCGCAAAACTGCCGAAATTGCTTTGGTAGAAAGTGAAGCCTTTAATCGTCAGTTGATAACAGAATTCCCCATCGGACTAGCTAGTTGTCGGATGGATGGACAGTTAGTTTATGTTAATCCCCATTTTGCCCAAATATTAGGTCGGAGCATTGAAGAAACTCTCAAACTAAGCTATTGGGAGATTACTCCCATTAAATATGCAGAGCAGGAAGCAGAACAACTCCGACAATTACAAGAAACAGGGAGCTATGGCCCCTACGAAAAAGAATATATTCATCAAGATGGACACCTAGTACCCGTTGTCTTGACAGGATTGTTGATTGAGCAGAACCAAGAAACTTTAATTTGGTCTAGTGTGCAAGATATCAGCGATCGCAAACAAGCTGAAGAAGCTCTCAAAATCAGTGAAGTCCGTTTCCGCAATGCCTTTGATACAACTGCCATTGGAATGTGCTTGGTTTCTCCTTTAGGAGAATTTCTCAAAGTTAATCCCGCTCTTTGCAATTTGTGGGGCTACAGCGAAACAGAACTAGTGGAAATGAGCTTCCAAGATATTACCCATCCCGACGATCTCGCGAGTGATTTAGAATTACTCCAGCAATTGTTGGCAGGAGAAATCACCCACTACAACTTAGAAAAACGTTACTTCACAAAAGAACAAGCATTAATTTGGGGATATCTCAGTGTTTCCCTCGTCAGGAATTCCCAGGGAGAGCCGCTTTATTTTGTTTCTCAAATTCAAGATATCACCGATCAAAAACAGGCAGAAATTGCGCTACAGCAAAGTGAAGAACGCTTTCGTCGAATTTTTTATTCCAATGTCGTTGGTATGATTTTTGCTGATTTTCAGGGAAAGATTATCGATGCCAATGATTGCTTTTTAGACATGATTGGTTACACCAGAGAAGAGCTAAAGACTGGCAAAATTGATTGGTTAGCAATGACTCCCTCTGAATATCTGGCTAAAGATTATGAATGTATGGAATATCTGGTACAAAATGGTGAAGTTGAACCTTGGGAAAAGGAGTATTACCGCAAAGATGGTAGTCGAATTGCCATCTTGATTGGGGCGGCTTTTTTAACAGGGACAAAGAACGAAACTATTTGCGTAATTATCGATATCAGCGATCGCAAACAATCCGAAAAATCTTTACAAGAAAAAAATACTGAACTCGAAACATTACTCCAGTTACGGGAAGAAACCCTGGAATTGCGGGAAGATATGTCTAATATGATTGTTCATGATCTTCGTACTCCCTTAACAACGATTTCCCTTGCGGCGGGACTAATCAATCAATACGGCGATCGTGTGGGTCAAAGAGCTTTAATCGTCCGAAAAGCAGGGCAAATTTTGGATTCGGCCAAACAACTCGAAAAAATGATCGATAGTCTGTTATTTATGGCGAAATTAGAATCAGGAAAAATTTTGTTTAACCCAATCGCGACGGATCTACACTATTTAGGGGCTGAGGTTATCGAAGATTTTGAATTAGTAGCCAATTCCCGTGATATTGAATTACGAAGTGAGTTACCCAATTTAGGTGAAATGATTCCAGTTGATGCAACGATTTTGCGTCGTATCATTGATAACTTGATGTCTAACGCCCTTAAATTTTCTCCTGTCGGTGGCCAAGTCACCTTGAGTCTGGAATATTTACCTGAAAACCGATTTAGAGTCAAGGTTGCAGACACAGGGACGGGAATCGCTGAAGCGGAAAAACAAAAGATTTTTCAAAAATTTGAAATCGGAAGTTTGAAGCGTAACGTTTCTCAAACGGGGTTAGGTCTGGCTTTTTGTAAAATGGCCGTCGAGGCCCAGGGAGGAACCCTAGCGATCGCCGATAATCATCCCCAGGGTGCTATCTTTATCGTAGAAATCTAACCTATTGCGTCAGACATCACTAAAAACGACTGTTTTAAACAGTATAATTTCCTTCCCTTCTTTTGTAGCGACATCTTTTAGTATGATTGAATAGATATAAAAATTCAATTTAAGCTTTTTGAATCCAACCCAATTTTAGTATGAAACAAAATAGGTCATCACTGTGGAAAAAGAAAATAAATCTATCATTTTATTAGTTGATAATTCCGAAAGCGATCGCATTCTCTATCGACGTTGGTTAACATACGGTAAATTTGGGGAAAAGACCTATCAGATTATTGAATTTGGAACAGGAGAAGAAGCCCTAGTTTGGTGTCGAAAGCAACTACCAGATATTTTTCTGATTGATTATTTATTACCTGACATGACAGGTTTAGATTTTTTATGCCAACTTAAACAAGAGTTTGATCTTGAAAAAATTCCCGCTATTATTCTAGCTAGTCAAGCCAATACTAATACTTTGATTGAATTAATTAAAAATGGAGCGGAAGATTATTTAGATAAAAATCAGCTTACTGAAGACGCTTTAATGCGATCAATTTCAGCAATTATCAAACAATTTGAACTATTTTATCAGTTAAAAAAAGCAGAAATAGAAAAAGGGAAAAGCAAATTTTTTAGGAAAATTTTGGACAACCTATTCACTTTTGTTGTGGTCTTGTCTCCCGATGGTGTTTTATTAGAGATAAATCAGCCTTTCCTCAGAATTTCTGGCTTAAAAAGAGAAAATATCATTGGTCGCAATATCAAAGATATCTCCTGGTGGCAATATTCATCGGAGGCTCCGATATCCATCAAAAATGCGGTAGCAAAAGCTCGTCAAGGTCAAAAAGTTCGCTTTGATATTCCGATTCAAATCGTGAGTGAGGAATTGATGGATGCGGATCTATTTTTTAACCCCCTTTACGACAGTCGAGGGAGGGTGATTAATATTATTGTTTCGGGTACGGATATTAGCGATCGCAAAACAACTGAAATTGCTCTTCAAAAAAGCGAAAGTACCAAGCGGGTGATTTTGGAGACCATGCCCGATTTATTACTACGTCTTAATCGAGATGGGACTTGTTTAAATCAGGTTGAATCCAGGATGGACAATCAAGATTTTCTACCGATCACGTTGCATATTTCAGAAGTTCTTCCGCCTGATTTGTTGGAAAAACAACTACAGGTTATTGAAACCGCGATCGCCACAGGAGAATTGCAAATTTATGAACATCAATTTCTTAAAAATGGTTTGATCAACTATGAAGAAATTAGAATTTTAGCCCTCAATGATCAGGAAGTTCTAGTCATTGTCCGTAATATCAGCGATCGTAAACAGGCAGAAATTACTCTCAAACAGAGTGAAATGACCAACCGAGTCATGTTAGCGACTATTCCCGATCTGCTGATTCAAATGGATCGACAAGGAAATTATGTCCGTAAATCAGGGGGGAGCGATGTCCGAGTGATTGAACCTGAACAAGCCTCGATCACCCTGCAAATCCATGATATTCTACCGAGTGATTTAGCCGAACAACAGCTTTATTACGCCAATCTCGCTCTAGAGACCCATAAACTCCAAATCTATGAACAAGTCGTAGATTTTGACGATGAGCGACGTTATGAAGAAGTGCGGGTAGCTCCTGTTAATGAAAAAGAAGTATTGATGATTATTAGGGATGTGACTGATCGCAAAAGAGCAGAAATTGCCCTCCACAAACAAGCCCTAGTCTTTGAGAATATTTCTGATGGCGTTATTATTACCGACATGAAAGGGGAAATTATTGATTGGAATAAGGGAGCAGAACGTTTGTATGGTTATACCAAAGCAGAAGTTTTGGGGGAAAAACCTAGTATGCTTCATAAAAAAGAGGAAGGAGTAAAGTTAGAAGAAGAAATTATTGCAGAAACCCTACGCACAGGTTCCTGGTCGGGAGAATTAACGATTATTCGTAAAGATGGTGTGGAAAGAATCACGGAAACTTTTACCGTCATTTTGCGAGATGAAAAAGGAGAAGCGATCGCCCTAGTCGGGGTGAATAGAGATATTAGCGATCGTAAAGAATCCGAAAAAATGATACAACAGCAACTTCAACAGGAACAATTATTATTTTCTGTGAGCCAGGCGATCGGTCAATCCCTGGATCTCCAGGAAATTTTAGCCACCACCACAAGACAAGTCAAAGAAATATTACAAGTGGATCGCGTGACAGTTTATCGTTTTAATCCTGATTGGAGTGGGAATTTCATCATGGAATCAGTCGATAGAAATTGGAGAAAACTGGTGGGGTCAGATACCTCAATCGTTTGGAAAGATACCTATTTACAAGACAATCAGGGCGGACGTTTCCGTTATCAGGAATCCTATGTGGTTGCCGATATTCATCAAATGGATCTCCAGTCCTGTCATCTCGAAATTTTAGAGACCTTTGAAGCCCAAGCCTACGTCGCTTCACCGATTTTTACGGGAGATTCTCTCTGGGGTTTACTGGGAATTTATCAAAATACGACGACCCGTGTTTGGCAAGCCTGGGAAATAGAATTACTCGAACAAATTGCGACCCAACTCGCGATCGCCATTTATCAATCGGAACTTTATGAAAAACTGCAAAAAGAACTTCAGGAACGGAAAAAAATAGAAGTAGATTTACAGCAATCGAAAGAACAGTTTGAACTTGTCATTCAAGCCTCGAATGATGGTTTTTGGGATTGGGATTTTATCACTAATGAAATTTATTATTCTCCCCGTTGGAAAGAAATGCTCGGTTACGCAGATCATGAACTACCCAATACCCTAGAGACTTGGCGATCGCTGATTTCTCCCGAAGATTATGCGATCGCAAACCAATTAATCCAAGATTATCAAAGTGGTAAAATTGATCACTTTTCCATGACCAAACATTTTACTCACAAAGATGGCTCTACGGTTTATATTATGTCCAGGGGAATTTATCTTAAAGATGATCAAGGTAAAATTATTCGGATGATTGGAAGCCATTCAGATATTACCGAAATCATGAAAATTCAATATGAATTAGAAACATCTAAACAATCTTTACAACTGGCTACGGAAGAGCTCAAAATTAGAATCGATGAACTCAAACAACGCAATACAGAAATGTTGATACTCAGTGAAATGAGTGATTTTTTACAGTCTTGTATCACTGTTGAAGAAGCCTGTCGAACAGTAGCAACTTTCATACAACCTTTATTTCCTGATTCTTCGGGGGAAATTTCTATTATTAATAACTCTCGTAATTATCTAGAAAAAATTACTTCTTGGGGAGAAAGCTGTCATATTGATGATTTTTTTGAACCCAATGATTGTTGGGCATTGCGACGGGGGAAAGTGCATCACGTCACCGATCATTATCAAAAATTACTCTGTAATCATATTCACTTTAAACAAACTCCCATTGAATCCTTTTGTATTCCCCTCATTGCCCAAGGAGAAACTCTCGGTTTGTTCTCTTTGTCAATTTTCAGCGTTGATCAACTCGGTGAAAACCAAAAACAATTAGCGGTCACAATTTCAGAGCAAATTAGTTCTGCGATCGCTAATTTAATGTTGCGAGAAAAATTACAACTTCAAAGTATTCGTGACCCCTTAACGGGCTTATTTAATCGTCGCTACTTGGAAGAATTTTTTGACAAGGAAATCCATCGGGCTAACCGCAACGGATATCAAATTGGCGTAATTATGATCGACCTGGATCACTTCAGAAATATTAATAATACCTGGGGCCATGATGCGGGAGATTTTGCTCTCAAGGAAGTAGCGACTCTCCTGCAAAAGATGATTCGGTCTTCTGATACGGCCTGCCGTTACGGGGGAGAAGAAATGACGTTGATTTTATCAGAAAGCTCCCTCGAAAATACAGCGAAAAAAGCGGAAGAAATCCGAGCCGCGATCGCCAAACTCCCATTAAATTACAATGACGAACAACTGATCAAAGTCACTTCCTCTTTCGGTGTCGCTTGTTTCCCCGATCAAGGCAAGACCGTGAAAGAGATTATCCAAGCCGCAGATATTGCCCTGTTTCAAGCCAAAGCTAATGGAAGAAATCAAGTCATTGTCAGTTCGGAATAACCAGTAATTTGAGGTCAGATTCTCCAGCTTTCCCTAAAAACCATGACTGCGGGGATCGTCACTCGCAGAAGTTGAGACAGAAGGTTCAAAAGTAGAAGTCTGTCCCGTTGCATCGGCGTAGGGTAGAGGGGAATCGACGATCAGTGCATCCAAATTCGCCTCCATAATCGCTAAAGGTTGCTCCCCAATAGTCTGGGCGATCGCGGTTCCCGTTGGATTAAGAAAGACAAAATGGGGAATACCATCCACTCGATAACGTAACACTTCGGGCAACCATTTATTATTGTCCACATTAAGCATGACAAAATTAACCGATTCGCCATACTTATTTTTGACCATTGCCAAATCTTTCGCCATTGCCTGACAACTACTACACCAATCGGCGTAAAACTCGGTCAAGGTCGGTTTACCGTTACTAAGGGCAATTTCTATGGGAACAGATGCTTGGGCTTGGGAAGTTAAAGAACTGGAATTAACTTGGGATTGAAACCCAAAAAAGATCGCCGTACTCAGCAATACCGCGACGATCGCCAAGATGGAATTACGGATTTTGTGGGTTGCCATAATACTTAAATTTTATTTCTATCGGTTAGAATTTCATAGCCCGTTGCCGTGACCAGTACCGTATGCTCAAATTGCGCCGAGAGTGCGTTATCAACCGTTACCACCGTCCAGCGATCGCGTAAAAGACGAGTAAACTTAGAGCCTGCATTGAGAATCGGTTCAATGGCCAAAGTCATTCCTGCCTTTAACTGGACATTGGGCAATTGACGAGTCCGAAAATTAAAAACATGGGGTTCTTCATGGAGATTGCGCCCCACGCCATGCCCCGTAAAATCTTCGACCACGCTATAGCCATGTTTTTTGACGTGATCCTCAATCGCTCCAGCGATATCCAATAGACAATTGCCCGCTTTTACCTGATGAATTCCCTCATAAAGAGCTTCTTCCGCCACCTGAATTAATTTATCTGCCTTTTGTGATACCTTTCCCACCGCGATCGTAATACAAGAATCACCATGATAGCCCTGAAAATACGCTCCCGTATCGACTTTTAGGATATCTCCCGCCCGAATTACCTTCTTTTTACTGGGAATACCGTGAACCACTTCAGCATTAATAGAGGCACAAATCGAACCAGGAAAACCATGATAGCCCTTAAAACTGGGTGTCGCTCCCATGTCTCGGATGCGTTTTTCGGCATAAAGATCCAAATCCCCCGTTGTCATGCCTGGCTCTACCCTTTCCCCAATTTCTTTTAAGACCGTCGCCACGATCACCGAAGCCTGACGCATGATCTCAATTTCCTGGGCAGATTTGATTTCTACCCCTCGTTTATTCTTCTTAGCTTTCGGTTGTCCATGGGGTTGAGTTTGGGGATGCTTTTTGCTTTGTTGGGGAGGAGCGAATAAATTACTGAGAATATTCATGAAAAATGGGGACAATCCTAAAAATAGGGACTGTTCTTAAAATAACTTAGTATTGTAGTGAATGGCGATCGGGATGACAGGATTTGAACCTGCGACATCTTGCTCCCAAAGCAAGCGCGCTACCAAGCTGCGCTACATCCCGTTGCTACCGTGTTCTATTCTAGGCTATTTACAGCCTAAATAACACAGTAGTTTTTTACCGCCCCCTAAATTCCCCAATTCTGGGGGACTTTCAGATATTCCCCCCCAAGGTTAAGTAGGGCTGTTTCATTCTCCGAGGCTAAGAAACAAATAAGCTGAATAAATTTA
>ERZ1022729.144-NODE-144-length-10905-cov-7.100553_pt1 | contig 10905 bp, 8 predicted proteins | sample MGYA00520880_ERZ1022729 | MGnify/ENA primary metagenome ERZ1022729 (study PRJEB33162, sample SAMN09537598) | freshwater metagenome | isolation source: freshwater | place: Canada:Alberta | collected 2017-07 | study: EMG produced TPA metagenomics assembly of the...
ATTCGCCTTAGTCTCGTGGGCTCGGAGATGTGTATAAGAGACAGGTGTTTGGATTATTAGACCAAATGAAGATTTTCCTCGCTTAGTAACTTGTTATATCAATGAATAATGTATGCTACAATAGATCATACTTTAGGATAAATGGAATCTTAATCAATGAATAAAACTATTAACGAAATTGATGTTGTCGCTTTAACTCAAGATTTACCAGAATTAGGGTTAAATAAGGGAGAAACGGGAACTGTGGTAGATAAATCTGAATCAGGAGTGTTTTTAGTTGAATTTTCTAATAAAAATGGAGAAATAATTGCACTAGAATCTTTAAAAATAGAACAGATAGTATTAGTGACTTCTTATAGTCAAGAAAAAACTAAAATGGTGGCTTAATTTTTTTTAGTAAAATCCTTAATTTTTAACCATCATAACTTCAGTCAGCAATTCGGGATTCTAAAAGATGCGATCGCCATTCTTAACTTTATGTAAAACGCGATCGCCTTTTAACTTCACTTTAAAACTAACTAAATTGTATCAAAAGGAGAAGGCTGATCAATCACTTCATGCCAAGGCAAACCCAAGGGGCCAAGCAATTCCATAAAAGGATCGGGATCAAATTCTTCTACATTAAAAACCCCTGGCTTTTTCCATAAACCCTTAATCACCATCAACGCTCCAATGACTGCTGGAACGCCCGTTGTATAGGAAATTCCTTGGGAACCCACTTCTTGATAACAGGCCGCATGATCGCAATTATTGTAAACATAATATTTACGCACCTTGCCATCTTTAATCCCTTCAATCCAACAACCAATGGAAGTTTGTCCTGTGTAATCTTCTGCTAGGGAAGAAGGTTCAGGCAAAACGGCTTTTAGGAATTGTAAGGGGACGATTTTTTGCCCTTGATATTCCACTTCATCAATACGAGTCATGCCGACCGATTCCAATACTCGTAAATGATTTATATAGGTTTCTGAAAAAGTCATCCAGAACCGCGCCCGTTTTAAATTAGGAATATTTTTTGCAAGGGATTCTAACTCTTCGTGATAGAGCAAATAGGATTCTTTTTCGCCAATTTCAGGATAGGGAATGGGATAATGAACAGAAAGGGGATCAATTTCTTTCCATTCTCCATTTTCATAATAGCGACCTCGTTGGGTGATTTCTCGAATATTAATTTCAGGATTAAAATTAGTCGCAAACGCTTTACCGTGACTGCCCGCATTGCAATCGATAATATCTAGGGTGTGAATTTCGTCAAAGTAATGTTTGAGAGCATAGGCAGTAAAAACTCCCGTTACGCCTGGGTCAAAACCACACCCCAGAATCGCCGTTAAACCTGCTTCTTTGAAACGATCCTGATAGGCCCACTGCCAACTATATTCAAATTTAGCCACATCGGGCGGTTCATAATTAGCAGTATCCAGATAATCTACCCCTGCTTCGAGACAAGCATCCATGAGGGCTAGATCCTGATAGGGAAGGGCCACATTAATCAAAATATCGGGCTGAAAATCCTTGAGTAATTTGACGGTATTACTGGCAATATCCGCATCCAGGGCGGCAGTTTTTACCTTGTCTGAACCAATATGAGCCGCGATCGCCTCACATTTAGCAACGGTGCGACTAGCCAAAAGAATCTCAGAAAATTCTGCCTGAGCCGCACACTTATGGGCCACCACACTACCGACCCCACCAGCCCCAACAATCATGACTCGTGCCATAGTTCCTCCTCAATTTGTATATATCCCTAAATAAAAAATAAGGACATATATATTATGTCCCTACCAGGAATTTGCTGAATATTATGGTCTAACCCAATACCCAATTCACGAGGGTACGCACAGGAAAACCCGTTGCGCCTGAATTATTTACCCCAGATTCCTTATCTGCCCAAACTGGCCCTGCTACGTCTAAATGTACCCAGGGGGTTTTTTCGACAAACTGTTTGAGAAACAAAGCGGCGGTAATGGAACCTCCCGATCGCGGCCCTGTATTTTTCATGTCGGCAATGGGAGATTTCAAACCTTCAAAATATTTTTCTTCCATCGGCATTTCCCAGAATTTTTCCCCTGCATTGTCCGAGGCGGTTTTAATTTGAGCAATTAGGGTTTCATCGGTTCCCCAGAGTCCTGCAATGTCATCCCCCAGGGCAACAATGCAAGCTCCTGTTAACGTTGCCAAATCCACGATCGCATCTACTTCTAATTTTTCAGCAAAAACGAGGGCATCAGCGAGGGTCAGACGACCTTCAGCATCGGTATTATTGACTTCGATGGTTTTGCCGTTGGATGCCTTTAAAATATCACCAGGACGCATGGCCCGACCACTGATCATATTTTCCGTTGCAGCACAGATAAAATGCACTTCGGCGGAGGGTTTTAATTGGGCGATCGCTTTGGCGGCTCCGAGGGTTGCGGCTCCTCCTCCCATATCCATCTTCATGGTTTCGATGCCACTACCGACTCCTTTAATATTTAAACCGCCCGAATCGAAGGTCAAGCTTTTACCGACAATGGCTAATTTACGGCTGGGTTTGCCTTCAGGATGGTAGGTTAAATGAATAAATTTAGGCGGTAATTCAGAAGCCCTGGCAACGCCAAGAAAGGAACCCATACCGAGTTTTTCACAATCTTCTTGCTCCAGAATTTCAATACTTAAACCGTAATCTGTCGCCAACGTTTGAGCCGTTTCAGCCATCGTAATCGCGGTGACTTCATTGGCAGGAGCGGCCACTAATTCCCTGGCTAAAATCACTCCAGAAACCACTTTTTCCGCCTGGGCGATCGCTTCATTTTGTTCCCCCAACGTCAGTAATTCAACGGTTTCTAATTTTAAAATCTTATCTTCAGGGTCGGATTTAAAACGATTATCTTGATGGAGCGCGAGTAAAATTCCTTCTGCGATCGCTTCTGCGCTTTTGCTCGTATTTTGTTCTACTAAAGGCAGACTAATTCCCAGGGTTTTGACATTTTCTTTTTTGGCAAGTCTGGCGATCGCGGCGGCGGCAGTCCCTAAATGGCCCCGCTTAAAACCTTCAATTTTTCCCAAACCAATTAAGATCACCTTACGAATAGGGGTATTAGAACCCACACGAGTCACGCATTTTTGACCCGTTTTTCCTGTAAATTCGGCTTCAGCAATTAATTCCTGTAGGGTTCCGCCGAGTTTTTCATCTAATTGGGCTAAATCTCCCGTAATCTCTACCGCATTTTCAAAGAAACCCAAGGCAATAGCGTCGCCTAACCAATGTAAGGGTGAGTGATCTGTACCGCGAATTTGCATCGATTTGACCATTTTTATGAGTACTGTTCGACTCCTATTGTAGCCCCTTCCCAGGTTTGACCGATTTCAAACTTGAGTTTTTTAAGAATGTGAACCACGATAAATCCGTTCAGCTTGGTCACTGGGAAGATGGGTATAGCCTGGTAAGGGGGAAGACGGGCTGGATTTCTCAGAGGAAGGGGTTTTTCCATTCCCATTCTCAATTTGTTTTGGTTTATTGCCTCCGACCGTTGGAACACACTGATTTAAAAGATTACAACCAGGATAAAGATTATATTCAGGTTCGGGAACCGACAAGGTACTTTGGGGGGGGACAAAATCGTGGAGAACCCCATCGTAGGCAAGCACTCCCCCCGTTTCAATTTGATAAATCCACCCGTACAACCTCAATTTTCCCTGACGTAAGCGAGAACGAACGATGGGATAGGTCTGAAGGTTTTCCAATTGATTGAGAACATTTTCGGCGGTGGTGATGGCCATTAGCTCTTCCCCTTCCAAGTCTTTGTAATTATCTTTAACGACGCGACGAGTGGCTTCTGCGTGTTTGAGCCAATCATAGACCAGGGGCATATTTTCCTGAAGGCTATTGAGTTTTAATAAGCCCTTCATAGCTCCGCAGTTGGAATGACCACAAACAATAATTTCTTCAATATTCAACGCCGCGATCGCGTATTCCAGAGATGCTCCTTCCCCTCCATTAGCGGCTCCGTAGGGAGGAATAATATTACCCGCGTTACGAATAATAAACAGTTCCCCCACCTCAGTCTGGGTAATCAAGTTGGGGTCAATACGAGAGTCGGAACAGGTGATAAAAAGAATACGGGGGTGCTGGCCGTGGGAAAGTTGCTCAAATAGATCTTTATGGGCGTTAAAGTAACCCGATTTGAACTTTTGTATCCCTTCAATCAGTTTTTTCATGGAGCGCGGTGCGGGTGGAATGAAATCTAATCTTATCATTGTACGGGAAAGCCTGATTGTTAAGTCATGACAGAGAGATAGTTATTAACTGAAAAAGCGATCGCCTCTTCCCGATAAAGAAAAAATGCGATCGCTGATCAATCATTATCTAAATTTCAACCCATTCTTGGGCGTTAAATTTGACACATTTCTAAACGAGAAACTAAAACGGCAAACCAGCCCGTAAAGCCCCAAATTTGCAGTCCCAACATCGGTAAATGTCCTTCGGGGGCCCAGAGAGAAAAATTTAGATCTTTATAGGACAACATTTTATTATTTTGTCGCCAACCGATGCGATCACAGTAGAGCTTCCAGGTATCAACGTTGTGGGCTGAGGTTCCTCCAACAGCCTTATAAATTCGTCGTTGCACACTAAACCCAAGGCGACCATTACTCCCCTGTTGCCAGAGTTGATCAATGGTGCGTAAATCTTCACAGGGTAAATTATCCACATGAATTTTATCCAGCCAACCTGCTTTTTCGCGATTCGCTAATTTGAGTAACATTCGAGCCGTTTCTTGATCGGCTTCCTTGAATTTAGCTTGACTGAGTAATTCCTGTAGGGGAGCATAATCGACTCCCGCGATAGAAATCAGGGAAATGGATTGAATCGGGTGAGCCGTCGGGGCTGAAGTATTGATAGGAGGAGCGGGGTTTTGGGGAAAGGTGCGAGGGGAAGTATGGCGGGCAGGATGAGAAGAAATCCGATTAAGGGCAGGAAGGGGGGGATTAAAAGCAGAGGATTGGGGATTCACCACGCGAGATCTATTCGGAATCGCAGTCCCTTTCAATAATTCTAACCAAGCCGTAATAGAGGGAGAACGGTTTTCAGAGTCCAGTTCCATGCCTTTAAGAATCGCTAAATTGATGCGATCGCTGATATTGGGATTATGTTGCTGAGGGGGGATCAAATTAGCCCCTTGACGACGAAAAGGAGCGGGAAAGGGTAATTGTAGGGTCACAATATAGTAAAAGGTAGCCGCTAGGGCATAAACATCGGTATAGGCTCCCCGTTTAGCGGTTTTCTCGTATTGTTCTATGGGAGCAAAGGATTCAGTACGGGAATTCGTATGGGTTTGAATCTCATCTTGAACAAATTCCCTCGCTAATCCAAAATCAATAAGAATCGCTTCCATCGTCTGCTTGCGTAGCATGATATTAGCGGGTTTGACATCTCGATGCAAAAATTTTTGTTGGTGAATATAATCCAACGCTGAGCCGATTTGTTGGATATAACGCAACGCTTCCGCCTCATGCAGTCCCCCCTTGGCTACGGCGTATTGTCGCAAATCCCCCCCCGCCACACACTCCATGACCATGCACCAAAGCGCACCTTCCTGGCAGATATTATCGACACGGATCACGTGGGGATGGCTACATTTCGCGAGCCGAAACGCTTCCTGGACAAACCGCTCCTGATGCTTACTAAAGTCGGAACGAGTTTGCATCAAGGCATTCAAGGTTTTAATGGCGACCCAATCCCCCGAAGGATTCTCCTGGGCGCGATAGGTCACTCCTGAACCACCGTAGCCTAGGATTTTAGCAATTGTATATTTGCCGTCTTGTATCGTTTTTCCAGGTTGCCAATGACTCATGGCGATGGGTGCATAAAAGCTTTATATTCTATCAATCATTCTACTTTATGGGCATTGGCTTCTTTGATCCTCATCAGAAAACCATGAGGAAAAGGCGATCGCAGTCATCTGATTTCATTTTGTTAAAAGAAATAGGGTTTTTGGCCATTTCTCTAAGTATTGTATAATTTTGATACAAAATGGAGACTGGTTTTTGATTAAAGTTGATTTTATTAAGTCGTTTGTCAAAAAAAACTACTGCTCGCGATCGCCCTTTTTTGATCGATACAATCAAGACGGGGTGAGATTCCCTCTTTTCTATATCCGTAGCAAACATTTGTTCGTTTAAGCAAAAATTGTTTTTGAGAGTTTATTTTATGCCTAATAATATCGTTAAATTTGAGAATAAAAAGCCTTTATCGGTTCAATATGAAAAATTACCTCCATTAGAGAAGACAGTTTTAAAATTATTGTCCCTACTCTACGTGCCAGTTTCTCGAACTAATTTAACGTTGTGCTTAAATCGTTTGGATTATCGAGATAATCAGGGCAGAGCCTTGAATGCAACCATGCTCAAGCCAATCTTGGATGCACTCACCACATCGGGATTTTTAATGGCAGAACAAGGTAGAGGAATTACTTGCGATCCTTCATTAAACGAAATTCCCATTCGAGAGGCGGTAAAAACAGGAGAATTTGAAAAACTGGTCGCAGCGATCATCGCCACGTTTCCAATTAGAGAATATGGCTCGAATAATCGCCGATCATTTCATGGAGAATCGGAATTTATTCGAGAAGTCCGCATTGGTATTTACCGCCAAGACTTTGAATTTATCGATAAGCAGTTTCAAGATTATTATCTTTATTCCTCTTCTAAACGGATTAGCTTAGAAGCAATTTTTCTAGAAATGATCGACAATCCCTTTGATTTGGATTGGATTAATAGTCTTAATACAGAATTTTTTGAACTAGCCGTCGAAGCTAAATTGGCTTCATCCCTAGAAAGTTTATCGTCTATGGAAGAATTGTTTGAACAATTCAAAAAAAGGATAATAGAGACAGAAAAAATTTCTCCTGGTTTGGCCATAAAGTTCGCTGAACAGCTAATGTTTCGAGGAGAATTAACGGAGCTAGAAAAAGTCTTTAAACAGTTTGAAAAAAAATGTCGTGATCTTCATCCCAGTAACTACTTTTTTTATCAAGGAAATATTGCCTTTCTTAAAGGAGATTATATCCAGGCGATCGCGGCTTATAATACTGCCCTAACCAGTATCAAAAAATTAACCAAAAAGCGCAAGATATATCTCCCAGGAATTTCGGGTATCTTCTTTATTTTCGCCCTCATAGGAGAAGGTTCGGCGGTTTGTTTGGGGGAAGCCAAAACCTATCTTAAATATGCCGTAGATTTGTCAGATAATTCCTATTTAGATGAAGTTTATACCACCTTAACTTATTTATTAGAATGGCAACAGGGCGATCGCGGAAAACTTGAAATTTTACGAGTTCGTTGCCGCCTCAGTGCTGGTGAACATAGCCTGGTTACTTTTTTTAAACTGATCTGTACCTATTGGTTACAGCAGGATAATAAAGCGGCTCTCGTAAATCATGCCAAAGCTTTACAAAAAAAAGCCTATCAAGCAGGTTATCAATGGTTATCGGCGGAAATGGCCGAACTAATTTCGCGTTGTGATGCTTCTCTCCCAAAGACCTACGGAAAAATTGCCTCTAAATGGCGAGAACAAGAAGGCGGAGTGAGTATTTTAGATATCCTCAAAGTCCAGAGCGATTGGGAATTATCCCTCAATGCCTTAGCCAATTTAATCAGTAAACCCTCGGCTAAAAATGCAGAAATAATCCCCGCCGCCACTAAACGTTTAGCCTGGTTTGTGGTTTACTACTCCGACAAAAATTATTCCCTCGCTCCCCGTGAACAAAGTTGGACAAAAAAAGGAGACTGGACAGCAGGAAGAGCGATCGCGCTCAAAAGATTAACCAAACAATCTACGGATTTTAATTATTTGACTTCCCAGGATTGGCAGATTTGTAGTCATTTAGAAAGCTATTCGGTGGGCTATTATGGACAAACAGAATATGAGTTTGAAAAAACGGCTTTTGTGGCCCTAGTGGGTCATCCGTTGGTATTTTTGGATGGTACACCGATTGTACAAATCGAAGTCGTTGCAGGGGAACCCGAACTTCAGGTGAAAAAGACGAAAAATGAACGATTAATTTTAAAACTTCAACCCGATCTTTCCTCTGGAGATGAGGTAATCGTTTCAAAAGAAAGTTTAACCCGTCTGAAGGTGATTCATGTCACCCAACAGCATCAACAAATTGCCACAATTTTAGGAAAAAATAACCATCTAGAAGTCCCGATTACGGCCCAAGAAAAGGTACTGACAGCCATTAATGGAGTGGCGAGTTTAGTAACGGTTCATTCCGACATTGGCGGCGGTTTAGAAAATGCCCAAGAACTGCCTTCCCATAGTCTGCCCCATCTCCATTTGTTACCAATGGGAGCAGGATTAAAAGTTGCTTTAATGACTCGGCCTTTTGGGGAAACTGGCCCCTATTTCCAACCAGGAAAAGGCGGCGAAACAGTGATCACAGAAATTGATGGTCAACGTTATCAGACCACTCGTAATCTGACCGAAGAAAAAGCACGATCCAACGAGATTATTAAAGCGTTACCAACTTTAGTGATCAACGATAGTGAAGGGGGAGAATGGTATCTGGAAGATCCTGAAAATTGCTTGGAATTACTCTTAGAATTGCAAACTGTGGGCGATGAAGTCAAAATTGAATGGCCTGAAGGGGAGAAATTTCGGGTCAGTCATCAGGCAGGTTTTGGGCAATTTAATCTGAATATTCAACGGCAACGGGATTGGTTCGCGGCAGAAGGAGAATTACGCATTGATGATAATTTAGTCCTCGGCTTGCAACAATTAATGGAATTAATGGAAAAAAGTCCTGGTCGTTTTATTGCCCTCGCGGATGGACAGTTTTTGGCTTTAACCAACGAATTTCGTCAAAGATTAGAAGAATTAAAAGCTTTTTCTGAAAAACAGGGTAAAGGTCGGCGTTTCCATCCCCTGGCGGCTCTTGCTCTTGAAGATATGTTGGATGAGGCCGAAAGTCTGAAAAGCGATCGCCATTGGAAGGAACATATCAAACGCATCAAGGAAATGAAAGACCTCGACCCCCAATTGCCTTCAACGCTACAAGCAGATTTGCGGGATTATCAATTGGAAGGTTTTCAATGGTTAGCCCGTTTAGCCCATTGGGGAGTGGGGGCTTGTTTAGCCGATGATATGGGACTGGGGAAAACCGTGCAGGCGTTGGCTTTAATCCTGACTAAAGCAGGAGCGGGGCCAACTCTGATTGTGGCTCCTACCTCCGTTTGTCCCAACTGGATTAGTGAAGCCAATCGTTTTGCACCGACCCTCAATCCTTTTCAATTTGGCAGTGGCGATCGCGGTTCAGTCTTAGAAAATCTCCAACCCTTTGACCTGGTTCTCTGCACCTATGGACTGTTGCAACAGGAAGAAGTGTCCGAAATGTTGGCGAAAGTGCAATGGCAAGTGGTGGTTTTAGATGAAGCCCAGGCAATTAAAAACATGGCAACCAAGCGTTCCCAAGCGGCGATGAATCTCCAAGCAGAATTTAAACTCTTAACAACGGGAACCCCCATCGAAAACCATTTAGGGGAATTGTGGAATCTTTTCCGCTTTTGTAATCCTGGTTTATTGGGTTCCTTGGAAAGTTTTAATGAACGTTTTGCCAATCCCATTGAACGCAATCAAAATAAAGCCGCTCGCGATCAACTGAAACGCCTAATCCAGCCTTTTATGTTGCGTCGTACTAAAAATCAAGTTCTCAAGGAGTTACCCGCCCGCACGGAAATCCTGATTCAAGTTGAACTCAGTCCAGAAGAAATGGCTTTCTATGAAGCTCTCCGTCGTCAGGCGATCGCCAAATTAGAAAACAGCGATGCCCAGGCAGGAACCAAACATTTACAGGTCTTAGCGGAAATTATGCGCTTGCGTCGAGCTTGCTGTAATCCCAGTTTGATTATGCCCGATAGTCCCGTTAAAAGCTCTAAGTTAGAAGCCTTTGGGGAAATTTTGCAAGAATTATTAGAAAACCGTCATAAAGCGTTAGTTTTTAGTCAGTTTGTGGATCACCTAACGATTCTTCGCAACTATCTAGACGAGCAAAAAATCCACTACCAATATCTCGACGGTAGCACTCCGATCAAGGAACGCAAAAAACGGGTAGATGCTTTCCAAAATGGGGAAGGGGATGTCTTTTTAATTAGTCTCAAAGCAGGGGGAACGGGTTTAAATCTTACTGCCGCCGACTATGTGATTCACATGGACCCCTGGTGGAATCCTGCCGTAGAAGATCAAGCCAGCGATCGCGCCCATCGTATTGGCCAAAAGCGTCCTGTGACGATTTATCGTTTGGTTGCTCAACATACGATCGAGGAAAAGATTGTGGATTTACACCATCAAAAACGCGATCTGGCAGATAGTTTGTTGGAAGGGACGGATATGAGTGGTAAGGTTTCGACGGATCAATTGTTGCAGTTGATTAGTGGGAATTAACAAATAGCTTTTCGGGTGGTAACGGTAGAACAATTCTTTCGGACTTAATTGACAACGAAATCTGCTAGTAATCAGCGTAGCTAAAACATACAATAAACCTGCTTTTTTCAACCAATGCCCATCAGCTCTTTTTTTTGAGGAAATTTCCTGTGCAATCAAATCATTTGTTATAATCCTAACATTTATAATTTCGGACAAAAAAATGCACCATCCTAAAATATCGTTTCTAACGGGAACCTTCACCATTTTGGGATTAACTATTTTTAGTGTTAATCCCGCTTATTCTACTAGTTTCGACCTAAAGTTTTATAGCTCAGGTCACGAGGTAGGTTCGGGTGGGTTCACTTATACAGATAATGAAATTACTTGTATCGAAACATCCATAGCTGGTCGGTGTGGTTCTTCTGGGCCTCCGATAGATGTCATCTTTGTTAGTAATTAGGGCTTGCCGAATAAAGCTGAAAGCGTTATCGAAAAAGGGCTGAGGA
>ERZ1022729.145-NODE-145-length-10867-cov-6.298002_pt1 | contig 10867 bp, 8 predicted proteins | sample MGYA00520880_ERZ1022729 | MGnify/ENA primary metagenome ERZ1022729 (study PRJEB33162, sample SAMN09537598) | freshwater metagenome | isolation source: freshwater | place: Canada:Alberta | collected 2017-07 | study: EMG produced TPA metagenomics assembly of the...
CTTAGTCTCGTGGGCTCGGAGATGTGTATAAGAGACAGCAACTCTGCAGTGCTTGAAATGATTAAGAAACTCAAAAAAGAACCGTTTGCAAAAAACGCGGACATCATTGGCGGCAACATCGCAACCACTGAAGGCGCTAAAGCAATCATCGACGCCGGTGCAGATGGAATCAAAGTTGGAGTTGGACCTGGATCAATCTGCACTACTCGTGTGGTGGCAGGTGTTGGCGTTCCGCAAATCACCGCTGTGAACCTCGCTTCTATGGCAGCAAAAAAGGCAGGCATCCCAGTGATCGCAGATGGTGGCCTTCAGTACTCAGGAGACATCTCAAAGGCACTGGTTGCCGGAGCCTCTTCTGTAATGCTCGGGTCTCTGCTGGCCGGAACCGACGAGGCTCCTGGTGACATTACTTATGTTGGCGGCAAGCAATACAAGACATATAGAGGAATGGGCTCTCTAGGAGCAATGCAGGCTCGGTCATACTCCAAGGACCGTTACTTCCAGGATGATGTTTTACGCGAAGACAAGCTAGTTCCGGAGGGTGTTGAGGGACGAGTTCCTTACCGCGGAACAGTGGCTTCAGTGGTTCACCAACTCATCGGTGGTTTGCGTGCATCAATGGGATATGTCGGTGCGGGAACGATTCCAGAGCTAAAGGAAAAAGGTAAGTTTGTGCGAATCACTGCTGCCGGTCTTCGTGAATCACACCCACATGACATCCAGATGACCATCGAAGCTCCAAACTACGGAACTCGCTAGAAAGTTTTTCATGTCAGATATTGAAATTGGTAAGTCCAAGAGCGGCCGTCGGGCATATGCCTTTGACGATGTAGCGGTTGTACCCACTAGGCGCACTCGCGATCCAGAGGTTGTTTCAACCGCTTGGGGCATTGATGCATTCAAGTTCGAGCTTCCAATCGTCGCAGCTCCAGTTGATTCAGCTATGTCACCGGAAACAGCAATCGCCCTGGGCAAACTTGGTGGACTAGGTGTTTTGGATTTAGAAGGTCTCTGGACTCGCTACGAGGATCCAACTAAGCAGCTGGCTGAAATTGCCAGCGCCAAAGACGAAGACGCAACTGCCACTCTTCAACGCGTTTATGCAAAGCCAGTTCAACCTGAGCTAATCACTGCTCGACTAAAGCAGATTCGTGATGCTGGTGTGACAGTAGCAGGAGCTCTCTCACCTCAGCGCACTGCTGAGTTTGCCGATGTTGTTATCAAAGCTGGCGTGGACATGTTCGTTATTCGTGGCAATACGGTTTCTGCAGAGCACGTATCCAAGCAGGTTGAGCCACTGAATCTGAAAGATTTTATTTACAAATTAGATGTGCCAGTGATTGTTGGTGGCGCAGCAACTTACACCGCAGCACTTCACTTGATGCGCACAGGTGCTGCAGGTGTGCTAGTTGGGTTTGGCGGCGGAGCTGCGAGCTCAACCAGAAAAGTCCTTGGAATCCATGCACCAATGGCAACCGCCGTTTCCGATGTTGCAGCAGCTCGAAGAGACTACCTAGACGAATCTGGCGGTCGCTATGTTCACGTCATTGCTGATGGCGGACTAGGAACTAGCGGAGATATCGTGAAGGCGATCGCATGCGGTGCTGATGCAGTCATGCTGGGCACCCTGCTAGCCAGAGCAGCAGAGGCGCCAGGTCGAGGATGGCACTGGGGGCCAGAGGCTGTTAATGCTCAGTTGCCACGTGGCCAAAGAGTTTGGGTTGGGTCAGAAGGTTCGCTGCAGAGCGTCTTGCACGGTCCGGCAGAGACAGCGAGTGGTAATGCAAACATCATCGGTGCACTCAAGCGTTCGATGGCAACCACTGGATATTCAGATATCAAAGAGTTCCAGCGCGTAGACGTAATCGTCAATCCTTATCACTAGATGCAACCGACCTTTTTTAAAGTAGCACGTCGTCCGAAATGGATTGGGGTGTTACTTCTTATGACCTTGGTGGCTGCAGTTTTTGCAGGTCTGATGCAGTGGCAGCTAAGCAGAACATTTACAGTAGTCGGACTTTCTGAAGAACAACAGTTACCCAGACCACTGAGTGAGTTTGCAGTGCCGGGCGAAGTTTTCCCTGAGTCGTTTGATCGACTCGCAACTGTTGACGTAGAACTTGATCCAGCTAATTCATTCATTGTTGCCAATCGAATTCAGCTTCGAGGCGAGAGCCAAGTAGATGGCTACTGGTTGATCACAAATTCGACTGTGGTTGAGAACGAAGCAAGCCTCACATTGGCGATTGCATTCAGCGAGGATCCAAAAACTCTTGAGGAATTTGAATTCCCAACCGGAAAGCTTTCAATCACTGGATTTGTTGAACCAAGCGATCCTGTGAGAGATGGGGGAGAGTATCTGGGTTCAGTCGCACTTGCCGACTTGGTTAATCGGTACTTTGATAAGCCGAGTCCTAGCTATCCGATTTATCTAATTGTTCAGTCCGGTATTGAGACGAATCTCGAACCAATACAGATAGGAATCCGCTCTCAGCAAGTTGAAATTAATTGGCTGACTGCTTTCTATGCAGCAGAGTGGCTGTTCTTCGCCTTAGCTGCTTTCTACTTCTGGTGGCGATTGGTCAAAGATCAAGTAATCAGAGAACGCGACGCTGAACAAGTCAATTAGCGGATTTCTTTCCTTCGGTCGAGCTGAATTCTCCGATGAAATCACTGACCTGATCCAGAACCCCAGAAACCGAGAGTGGCAGCTGGCGAGGTCTCTCGGAAAAGGCACTAGAGCCACTAACCCAGACTTAGCTGGCCATCTTCACATAAGTGCCGACTGAATAGGGCCTACTGCGCTACCCACCCTGTGACTTGCTACCATTCCTAGAGACCAAGGAGCGCCCATGGCAACCATTTCCGCCACTGTCACAATCGAAGACCCAATCGGATTTCACGCTCGACCTGCTGGTCAGATTGTCAAATTAGTCAAAGACTCTGGCTTAGAAATTCGCATGGGACGAGCTGGAGATTCTTTAGTAAAAGCAAATTCACCACTCAGTTTGATGTCACTAAAAGGCAAAACCGGTGAGCAACTAAGTGTTGAGGTAGACACTGAAGACGAGGCGAAGGCTCAAGAAATCATCGCCTCAATCCAACACTTCCTCAAGGGATAAAGTGCTAACTAGCGGAGCGGTACTGACTGGCCTAGGTGTCGGACTATCTGCTATTTCTGGTGAAGTGTTTCGCGTAAAACCACATCAGCCGCTTCCAATTCCAGCAAAGCATTCTGGGGATCAGCCTGGCGAAGTGGCCAAGCTTAAGACAGCGATTGAGAATGTTTCGAACGAATTGCAGCATCTTGCAAAAAAAGCGGGAGAAACATCAGCTGAAATTTTTGAAGCACTTGAAATGATTTTGCAGGATGAGAGCTTGCTTGAAGCGGCCATTACAGAAATTGATTCGGGCTGGGATGCCCCAACCGCTTTTGTGAATGCGGTTGAAACATTTGCTGAGCTCCTGAGCGGCGACCCCACATTTGAAGAGCGACTGGCAGACATTAGAGACCTGGCAAAGAGAGTCGCTGCTGATATTCATGGAATTTCCCTTGGGCTGAATCTTCCGGAAGAGGGAAGATTCGTAATTGTCGGAGAAGATTTCTCTCCAGCTGACACAGCCCAATTCACCAAGGCAGTGGTGGGAGTTATCACTATTCAAGGTGGCCCAACTTCCCACACTGCAATCATTTGTCGTTCCAAGTCAATTCCAGCCGTAGTGTCCTGCTCCATGGCAGCCGAACTCGTTGATGGTGTTCAAGTTTTGGTGGATCCAGTTGGTGATCGCGTGGTGGTCGAAGGCAAAGATTCGGATGCCACCCAGGCCATCTCTTTTGTAGCAAAGTCAACTGAGCCAATCATTCCCGTAAGAGCAAACATCGGTTCTTTGGAAGACGCCATCGCGGCGTCAACCACTGCAGCTGAAGGGGTTGGCCTGTTTAGAACAGAACTTCTCTATCTGCAGAGCACAACCAGGCCCAGCAAAGAAAAGCAAATTGCTTCCTACACAGAGATTTTGAAAGCAGCTCCAGAAGGACCGATTGTTGTAAGAACCATTGATGCTGGTAGCGATAAGCCGGTTCCCTTCCTCGATATGCCTAAAGAGGAGAACCCTGCCCTGGGAGTTCGCGGCTTTAGGTTGGTTGGTCCTCACCGAGACTTCATTGTTGATCAGCTTGAATCGCTGGAAGAAGCCCGCAAGCAATCTGGCAGAGAAGTTTGGGTTATGGCGCCGATGATTGCCCTGGCCACCGAAGCAATCCAGTTTGCTGAACTTGCTCGCAAGGCGGGAAAGTTCAAAGTTGGAATCATGGTTGAGACGCCATCAATCATTTATGAGATTCCAAATCTCAAAGGCGTAGTCGATTTCATTTCAGTTGGAACCAACGATCTTTCACAGTATTTGTTTGCATCAGATCGTCTGCACCCAAGTCTTGGCACACTTCTCAACCCTTGGCAGCCAGCACTCATTAGAGCGCTTAGTGAAATCGCGAAGGAGTGCGAAGCTGTCTCCATTTATTCGGGAGTTTGCGGCGAGAGTGCCTCTGACCCAGCATTTGCGGTGGTTTTAGCTGGCATGGGATTTGACTCAGTGTCCTCTTCGCGCTCCCAGGTTGGAGCGGTGCGAACTGCATTGTCATCACTGGACAAGTCGCAGGCAAAGGACATCTATATGGCAGTCCTAGCGGCCAAGACCTCCGATGAGGCTAAGTCGATTGCCCTGGCAAAGCTGAGCTTGCTAGCTGGTTAGACTTTGCTTTATGTCGGCACCCCAAAGCTCCCAAATTCCTAGGATTCGCTCGGCCCTGCGTTTTTTCAAGGTGTCTTCCTATGTCACCGGTGTCTTTCTTCTACTTCTCATGATCACCTGGGGAATTCGGCGACTGCCGTTTCTAGGCTTCGATCTTTGGCTGGGCGGACCGAATGGGTTCATAACTTTTGAGGATTACGGAGTCGAGGGCGAGGGATTGCCCGAAGTCGGCATCAATCTCACAGTGTTGATTTTGATTGTGCATGGCTGGCTCTATGTGGTTTATCTTCTTGCAGACTTCAGAATTTGGACTCTGCTTAGATGGCCAGTAACTAGATTCCTATTCATCGCATTGGGTGGAATTGTTCCGTTCCTAAGTTTTTACACCGAAGCCCGCTACGCCAAGCTGGCTGAGCAGCAACTCAAGGAGCTTGAAAAGTGAAGCCGGTCCTGGTGGTTGACTTTGGCGCCCAGTACGCGCAGCTGATTGCCAGAAGAGTGCGCGAAGCAAATGTTTATTCTGAGATTGTCCCTCACAACATTTCCGCTAATGATCTAAAGGCAAAAGATCCCGCCGCAATCATTCTTTCTGGCGGACCATCCAGTGTTTATGAAGATGGATCACCAAAACTTGATCCGAAGATTCTAGAACTAGGCATTCCTGTTCTTGGAATTTGCTATGGCTTTCAGATTCTGGCTCAGATGCTGGGCGGCAGAGTAGATAAGACCGGTAAGCGAGAGTATGGATCAACCAAGTTAGAAATTGGTGAGAGCGGAACTTTGCTGGGCGGTCAGCCTTCTTTGCAGGTTTGCTGGATGAGCCATGGCGATCAAGTGATGCAAGCACCGAATGGCTTTAGAGTTCTAGCTTCAACCGAAACCACACCGGTTGCTGCGTTTGAATCTAATGAAAAGAAAATTTATGGTGTGCAGTGGCATCCGGAAGTTAAGCACTCTGAGCAGGGTCAGCGTGTGCTTGAGAACTTCCTCTACCAAGGCGCTGGGCTAAAGCCTTCTTGGACCTCTGGCAATGTGATCGCTGAGCAAGTTGAGAAGATTCGCCAGCAGGTCGGCTCAGCGCGGGTGATATGCGGACTATCGGGAGGTGTTGACTCTGCAGTTGCGGCTGCACTAGTTCATAAAGCAGTCGGAGATCAGTTGACTGCGGTCTTTGTTGATCACGGATTGCTTCGTCAGGGAGAGGCCGAGCAGGTTGAGCGTGATTATGTTGCAGCAACTGGCATTCGTTTAGTGGTTGTGAATGCTGAGCAAAAATTCCTTTCGGCTTTGAGTGGCGTGAGCGATCCTGAGGAAAAGCGAAAAATCATCGGAAGAGAGTTTATTCGGACCTTCGAAGAAGCGGAACGAAAGCTGGTGGCAGAGGCGGCCAAGGACAATGCGCCTATCAAGTTCTTGGTTCAGGGGACGCTTTATCCAGACGTTGTTGAATCAGGTGGTGGCGTAACGGCTGGCATAAAGAGCCATCACAACGTCGGGGGATTGCCGGATGACCTTCAGTTTGAGTTGGTAGAGCCACTGAGAACTCTGTTCAAAGATGAGGTTCGTGCAATTGGTGCCGAGCTTGGGTTGCCGGCAGAAATTGTTTCGCGTCAACCTTTCCCTGGGCCTGGATTAGGAATTCGAATTGTGGGCGAGGTCACCAAGGAGCGACTGGACCTGCTTCGCAAAGCAGATGCAATAGTGCGAGAAGAATTGACTAAAGCCGGTCAAGACAAATTAATTTGGCAGTGTCCAGTTGTTCTTCTTGCTGATGTGAGATCGGTGGGCGTGCAGGGGGATGGCAGAAGTTATGGACATCCGATTGTGCTGCGGCCAGTTTCTTCAGAAGACGCGATGACTGCTGACTGGTCCAGGTTAGATTACGAACTGCTAGCAAGAATTTCAAACCGAATCACTAATGAGGTTGAGGGCGTTAATCGCGTTGTCCTCGATATAACCTCTAAGCCACCGGGCACTATCGAGTGGGAGTAGCTTTGGAGGTTTTCGGCCACCGCGGAGCATGCGGCTATCTGCCTGAGAACACGATGGAGTCCTTCGAATTAGCCTTTGATCTTGGCTGCAGCGCAATCGAATTCGATGTTGTGATGACAAAAGACTTGATTCCAGTTATTCGCCATGATCGGGACTTCTCGCTAACCACCGATATTTCTCGGCATGGCCTTCCATCTGTGATGGTGGATGATCTGAACTTATCTGATCTGAAGAATGTTCGAGCAACCGAGCGTTATCCAGATAGCCGCATGGAGTCCGCTAAACGAGACGGTGAGTTTGCGATTCCGACCTTGCGAGAGGTGCTGACCAATCCGAGCTTGGATGGCAAGCATTTGATTGTTGAACTGAAATACGGCAAGCACTACAAGGAGGCAGGAATCGACTTGATTGGAGCTGTGCTGAGCGATATTGACGCAGCACAACCAGAGACTAGAAATGTCAGAATCACTATTGAAGCATTTGAGTTTTCTGTTTTGAAAGAGGCCAAGCAACGAATTGGTGCAAGGGCGAAGTATGTTTTTCTCTCTGCGCCAGATATGTTGCCAGACGGGTATAGCGAACTCGCAGATGATTTGCTAGACGAAATAGCTGAGAATTTTGAGGGCCTATCGGTTCACTATTCGATGATTTTGAATAGTGATTTAGTAGCAAGAACCAAACAGCGCGGTTTGACCATGTTTACCTACACAGCTCGGATTGAGACGGCAGAGGGTAACGTTAGTCAGTGGTTTGAGAGGTTAGCGACGACCGGAGTCGATGGAATCTTCTGCGATCAACCTGATCTGATGATCGATGTTGTAGGGTCCCTCACTTAGGCTTTTGTGATGCTCACTCCTGGAAATCCTGATGAGCTGCTTGAGAACCTAAATCCCCAGCAGCGCGCTGCTGTCCTGCACCGCGGCCCAGCCCTATTGATAGTTGCCGGTGCTGGTTCTGGAAAAACTAGAGTGTTGACTCATCGAATCGCACACCTCCTAGCCACCAAGGAACTCTGGCCTTCCCAGGTGCTGGCAATCACTTTCACCAACAAGGCAGCCAATGAAATGAAGTTGCGCGTGGAGGAGCTCCTTGGCCAAGTCAGTGAAGGCATGTGGATCCGGACTTTTCATTCGGCATGCTTGCAGATTCTTCGAAGAGAGGCTGAGCGACTAGGGCACAGTTCAAGCTTCACTGTTTACGATACGGGCGATAGCCGAGCCCTTCTCAGAAGACTCCTCAGAGAAGCGGGCGCTGATGATGGAGATGTCAAACCACAAGCAGCGGCCTCAGTTATTTCAAATGCTAAAAATGAGCTAAAGGACGCAGAGGACTTTGCTCGCAACATTGATAGGTCCAATCCACGTGAGCGAATCATTGCAGATGTTTACTCGGCATATCAGGCTGAGTTGCTTCGGAACAATGCTTTTGATTTTGACGATCTGATTGTAGAAACCGTCAATCTGTTTCGGGCTTTTCCTGAAGTTAGAGCGAGATACCAAAAGAAATTCAGACATGTCTTGATTGATGAGTATCAAGATACCAATCATGCTCAATACGCGCTCATTCGAGAGCTGACGAAACCACTTCCTAAAGAGCACGCAATCTTCGATGAAAAAACTGGCGAGCAGCTATCGCCAGCCGATCTGACAGTGGTGGGAGACTCTGACCAGTCCATTTATGCATTCCGCGGCGCTGACATCAGAAACATCACAGAATTTGAAAGAGACTTCGTTGGCGCTGCAACAATTTTGCTTGAGCAGAATTATCGATCAACTCAGAACATTCTTTCCGGGGCAAATGCAGTTATCGCACAGAATCCCTATCGACCACAAAAGAATCTCTGGACTGACTCTGGTAGTGGAGACCCAATCACCCTCTTCACTGCCTTTGATGAGCGAAATGAAGCAGCCTTTGTGGTCGATGCCATCAAGACGGCCCATGAAGAAGGCACCAACTATAGAGACATGGCAGTGCTCTACCGAACAAATGCACTGACTATATCTCTGGAAAATGAGCTTAAAGCCCAGAGAATTCCATACGTTGTAGTTGGCGGTCTCAAGTTCTTCGAACGCAAAGAAATCAAAGACGCACTTTCCTATCTTGCAGCCATCGCGAACGTGAGCGATGACGAGGCAATTCGCAGGATTATCAATACACCTGCCAGAGGAATTGGCGAGAAAACTGAGGCAAAGATTGCTCAATTCGCCAGAAAGAACGAGCTTTCCCTCCGGCAAGCTCTCTTGAAGGCGGGAGAGCTGGCGTTAGGCCCAAAAATCACCGCCGCGGTTGAACAGTTTGGCAAACTGCTAAATGAGTTAGATGCCATGAGCGCAACTGAAGGTCCTGCCGATGTTCTCAAGCAAGCGCTAATTCGTAGCGGTTATCGAACAGAGCTGGAGCACAGTCGAGATCCGCAGGACGAGGCAAGAATTGAAAACTTGGATGCGTTGCTCGGACAGCTTTATGACTGGCAGAAAGATTTTCCGCAGGGAACAGTGGTTGATTACCTTTCAGAGGTAACCCTTGCCAGTGCACAGGATGAACTCGAAGATGAGTCAGGAAACTTATCACTCATGACCCTTCACACTGCAAAAGGGCTCGAGTATGACTTTGTATTCATCATTGGTTGCGAACAGGGAACCCTGCCACACATCCGTGCCTTTGATGAGCCCGGTGGATTGCAGGAAGAGAGAAGGCTTATGTACGTGGGCATGACCAGGGCGAGAAAGAAGTTACACCTTTCACACGCTTTACAGCGCACAATTTTTGGCAACACATCAAACTTCTTACCTTCGTCATTCCTGTCAGATATTCCAGCCGATCTCATTGAACAGCAGGGGCAGCAGCGCAGTGTGAGTGCGACTCCTGTGAGAAAGTGGCAGGGAACGCTCACCACGACCAGCATCCGAGACAACAAAGATTTGCAGCTAGCGGTGGGTGACCGAATTTCTCACGAAAGCTTCGGGGAAGGCAGCGTAGTTGCCGTCAGTGGTGATGGCCCAAAGCAAGTCGCGGAAGTCCGCTTCGATGGCGGGCTAACCAAGCGCCTACTTACCAAAATGGCTCCCATAACCAAGCTCTAGCCGCGGATTCCCGGCTCTCGTTTCGCTAGACTAACCCCGTTCTTCTCTAGGAAATGAATTCACTGTGGATCTATTTGAGTATCAAGCACGCGATATGTTTGAAAAATACGGCGTTCCAGTTCTAGCTGGAAAGATTGCTGACACCCCAGAAGAGGCTGAAGCAGCCGCTCGCGCAATTGGCGGAACGGTTGTCATCAAGGCTCAGGTAAAAACTGGCGGCCGTGGCAAGGCGGGTGGAGTAAAAGTTGCACTGAGTCCAGAGGAAGCCAAAGAGAAGGCGAGTGCAATCCTTGGGCTCGACATCAAAGGCCACATCGTAAAGCGCGTGATGGTTGCTCAAGCAGCCGAAATTGAAAAAGAGTATTACTTCTCTGTTTTACTAGATCGATCAAACAGAACCTTCCTCTCTCTCTGCAGCGTTGAAGGTGGGATGGAAATTGAGCAGCTGGCAGTTGAGCGCCCGGAAGCACTGGCAAAGATCGAAGTGTCGGCTGTTACAGGAATAGATAAAGCAAAGGCAGTAGAAATTGCTAAGGCTGCTAATTTTCCGGCTGACCTAGTCGATGAGGTTGCCGATGTATTTGTCACTCTCTATGAAGTCTTTAGAAAAGAAGACGCCACTCTGGTCGAGGTTAACCCACTTGTTCGAACCAAGAGTGGACAGATTTTTGCCCTTGATGGCAAGGTCTCTTTAGATGACAACGCGGAGTTTAGGCACCAGCGTGATGAGATGGAGCGCGATCAGCTTGATCCGCTAGAGGCCAAAGCTAAGGCCATGGACTTGAACTATGTAAAGCTCGATGGTGAGGTTGGAATCATTGGTAATGGTGCGGGTCTAGTTATGTCGACACTGGACGTTGTAGCTTATGCCGGTGCCAGACACGGTGGCGTGAAGCCAGCTAACTTCCTTGATATCGGTGGCGGGGCTTCCGCTGAAGTTATGGCAGCGGGTCTCGATGTGATTTTGAACGACGCTCAGGTGAAGAGTGTGTTTGTAAATGTCTTTGGTGGAATCACAGCCTGTGATGCTGTTGCCAACC
>ERZ1022729.146-NODE-146-length-10848-cov-6.930418_pt1 | contig 10848 bp, 13 predicted proteins | sample MGYA00520880_ERZ1022729 | MGnify/ENA primary metagenome ERZ1022729 (study PRJEB33162, sample SAMN09537598) | freshwater metagenome | isolation source: freshwater | place: Canada:Alberta | collected 2017-07 | study: EMG produced TPA metagenomics assembly of the...
TAAGATCGTCGGCAGCGTCAGATGTGTATAAGAGACAGAGTGAATTGAATCTGTCTTATTTTTTAATAAAACCTCTTTTTATAAATGTTATTAATGTAAGTTTAAGACTATTGATAGATTTCCATACAATAGTTTCGTCTATTGTGGATCACACGGCAAACGACTATGCCCGTTGGCGAATTTCCTCAAAAAATTGTTCTTGCAAAATATTGCCATTTGCATAGACACAGATAAGTTGAGCTTCGGGAGAAGAAGCAACTGTTTCGTAACCTGTGCAAGATTTCGGGCGTTAAGCAACTCTGAATTATAGCGATGCGTTCTTGCGATCACTAGGGGTTACGAGTATCTGCGGCAACACGATGACTCCCTAAAATAGGATGACTTGCTCAACGTTTTCGAGGGCAAGGTTTAGGGTGCGTAAGTGACCTAAATGAACGGTTGGAACCGACCGATATCGATTCCGTATTGATATTGGGTTTGCATACCAGACTTCATGGATGGTTAACATCCTCTCTCCGAGGATTGATTTCATTATAGTGGATTCAATCAAAATATATCAAAGGAGGAGAGTTTGTGAATTTTCGTTAAACAGTATGCTTTTTTTTGCAAAAGCTGGTATTCTCAAAAAAAGTAAACTGTCTAACTTACTTTTTCGTGCTTTTTTATGGGTGATTCAGAGTTTTTTTGTATATCGCTCTATTCGAGTGTGTTATACAGACAGTTTCCGTAACATTCACTACAGTTTTCAGGAAAATTTATGATTATTAAATCTCTTTCTATATTTCCATTGTTAGCTCTTACTTTGGGCTTAGCTTCATATTTTTTTGCTCCTCTTGCTCTTGCTGAGAGTGATAATTTTGGTACTAACCACTGGCGCGAGTACCGTAATCACTGTACATGGAAAAGTGGAAAATTCGGTGTAAAATATCGAAGTTGTGCTGCCCAATATCGTGCTTGTAGTCAGTTCACTGGCTACGGGAAAGATCGTCGAATACTACCTCAAAAATGTGGAGACTGGCACAATCGATTTTGATCCTGAACGTTTTTCAGCGATTCTCAGTGTGATCGCTTTTTTTTGAATTATAAAGGGCGATCGCTGTTTTTTTATTTGTAGTGGGAAAATGCGATCACTGTTTGGTTATTTGTGAAGGGCGATCGCGGTTTTGTTCTTTGTGATGGAAAAGTGCGATCTCAGTTTTGTTATTCGTGAAGGGCGATCGCTGTTTCTATATTGCAATTCTAAAATGCGATCGCAGTCTTGTCATTTGTGGTGGGAAAATGCGATCACGGTTTTATTGTTTTTGGAAATGCGATCACCGTCTTTTTTTAATGTGATCGCGGTTTTATTATTTGTGATTGAAAAGAGCGATCGCACTTTTATTTTAAGATGAAATAACAACATCTGGGCAAAGAAATTGAATTTTAATCAAATAATGAAAAACACTAAAACTTGTCATCATTGTGTAGGAAAAGGCTTTATCGAACTTCGGGATTGTTCGGGAGAAATTCAACGGGAGGAAATCTGCTCATTTTGTGAAGGGATGGGAACAGTTACTCAATCTGTTACGGTTAAAGAAGGACGATAATAATATCAGACCTATCGAAAAAATCTTTTAACCGCGATCGCCCATGATTTTGACTTTAATCAATTCACCGTTGAAAATTAGATCTTTCTTCTTACCTTTTCTGCTGAGTATCGGCATCACATTGGGGATTAATACTTCTTCTGGGGTAATCAACGCGGCTGAACTACCAGAAATTATTCAACGCGGAAAATTAATTGTCGGCGTAAAAACAGATGTTCGTCCCTTGGGTTTTAGGGATGCCGAGGGCAATCTTCAGGGATTAGAAATTGATATTGCTAAACGGTTAGCCGAATTAATTTTGGGTAATCCCGATGCGATCGCGTTTCAGTCCGTTAAAAATCAAGACCGATTGCAGGTAATCCTGGACGATAAAGTTGATCTGGTTATTGCCAGAGTAGCCGTCAATCCTTCCCGCAGTCGTCTAGTGGAATTTAGTCCCCATTATTATCTCGACAGTACAGGTATTATTACCAAACAAGCTGACTTAAAAACCTTAGCTGACCTAAAAACTCGTCGGGTTGGCGTTCTTAATGGCTCAAACGCGATCGCCCTCATCCGTTCCGAGTTACCGACAGCCCAATTAATGGGGGTTAATTCCTACCAGGAAGCTTTTAATTTATTAGAAACAGAAAAACTTGATGGATTTGCGGCAGATCACAGCATATTAACGGGATGGGTGCAGGAAAATCCCAACTATCACACCTTACCTGTCCGTTTATCTCAGTACGCGATCGCGGTGGTCATGCCCAAGGGACAACAATATTGGGGAATCAGAGAAACCGTCAATGGAGCGATCAATGAATGGCGAAAATCAGGCTGGTTAAAAGAAAGAGCCAAATATTGGGGTTTATCTGAATAATTCAATAACTGCAAAAACTAAAAACAGGGGGTAAAACGATGACGAATTACGACGATCAAAGCTTTTCACCCCCAGGGTTGAAGATTCTCAATTTCTTTTAAAACTTATTCAAATTGATACCAGCTTCATTGGCCATTGCTTGTAAACCCTTACTGGATAAGGTTTTAATCGCTTTAGTTGATAAACGTAATTTGACCCAACGATTTCCTTCAGCCCACCAAATTCTCTTCCATTGCAAATTAACTTGTTGTAATTTCTTGGTACGACGGTGAGAATGGGAAACCGCACAGCCATTATTCGCTTTTTTTCCTGTTAGTTGACATCTACGGGACATGAAACCCCTCCTTTTAGCAGTGTAAGTCCAGCCTATCATTTTATCAGGGATCAAATCCTAGAAGCAAGGGTTGATTGTGTTTTTTTAGAGCAATTCCAAATGAGATAAACAAAAATGGAACGGTATTCGCATCTAGGAACCGATGAACCAGACGAGAAACGTCCGCTTTTTTTGTCAGTAGCGGGTTGCAATTAAAGATAAAGTGGCTTTTTGACTTGATTCTCCCTGCTTACCTTTATGAGGCAGGAGATAGGCGCGGAGATCTTACAATTTTAACTTCTAACGACTGAAAAATGCTCATACCTTGATTGTCTTGTGCGATCGCTATCAGAACAAAAATCCTTAGTCTTGGGAACCAACCCGAATCAGATCATCAATATTGACTTGCATGGTGCGACAGATTTGATCGAGGGGTAAATCATTGGCATCATGACCGAAGGGATTTTCGATTTCTACCCCAATTTCTTCAATCCCGAATACGGTAAACGCAATCACTCCCACAAAAAGAGGAGTTAGCCAGCCCAAACTATTAATCAGTTCAAAAGGAGCAGTAAAACAATAGAGAAAAATCAATTGGCGTAAATGAATGATATAGGCGAGGGGAATGGGGGTTTTAAGAATTCTTTGACAAATACCTAAGACATCAACCATGCTGTCTAATAATTTCAGCATTGCTGATAGTTGGTAGGGATGAATTTTACCTTTTTCATAGCTTTTTTGCAGATAATCTCCGATCCAAAAGGCAATTTCTAGGGGAGGATTATTCATGGTTTGCAGTTTTTCGTAATAGTCCTTGGGAAGAAGATCAGCAATTTCTGGATCAAGATTTTCAGATCGTAAATGGAGTTTAGTTGCGATCGCAAAGGCCACCAAAAGCCGTAGAACAACAATTTTTTGCTGGCGATCCGTTGGTTCCTGTTCTGCGATCGCAATCCAAATAGAACGGGAAAGATTCCGCACCGTATTAATCAACGTTCCCCAGGCTTTACGACCTTCCCAAAACCGTTCATAGGCCGTATTTGTCCGAAAAACCAGTAATAAACCGATCACAATACTCGGCACAACTTGGAAAGAAATAGAGAGTTTCCATCCAGAAAAATGACCGACCGTAACGGCGATCGCAAAAATGACGCAGATGGCAACCCTGGGTAAAATTGTGGGAATCACCGATCCTTTCAAACCAAGAAGTCTAAACCAAGCCAAATAACTAGCAGAATTAGGAAAAAAAGAGGGTTTCACGATCAAAAAAATCTCAACAAATTTTGCTCAATCTACGCGATCGCCCTTCCTCGTCCTTAATTTCTTGAAAAAGAAGCGACCTTACCTATCTTATTAAATTGTTTGTAAAATTTTGTAAAATAAAAATTAAGCGATTACAAGCCACTCCTATCCATCTTTTTTTATTTCTATGGGATTTACTCCAACCTTATTACTGGGACTCAAAGCCGATCAATTTCGCCATCCCCTAGACCGAGAAGCGACTAACACCCTCAAACAATTACCTGGAATGGATTTAGCGGTGCGTAGCCTCTTGGGTTCCGTTGCAGAACAGTTTTTTGCCCTCAACAATTTAGCCTCCAGTGTGCGGATCAGTGAAAAGCAACTGCCTCATCTTCATCAATTATTATTAGATGCCTGTCGGGTCTTGGATCTAGAGCCGCCCGAAATGTATATCCAGCAAAATCCTGTCCCCAATGCTTATACCTTTGCCATGCGGGGAAAACAGCCTTTTATTGTGCTGCATACTTCCCTGATCGATATGCTAACTCCCGAAGAAATTCAGGCGGTGATTGCCCATGAGTTGGGCCATCTCAAGTGTGAGCATGGGGTTTATCTGACCTTAGCGAATATTCTGGTTTTAGCGGCAGGACTTTTGCCCAGTTGGGGAACGGTGGTAGCCCAATCACTCCAGGGACAAATGTTGGAATGGGTACGTTGTGCGGAATTTAGTTGCGATCGCGCCGCCTTATTAGCCGTTCAAGACCCCAAAATTGTGATGTCGGTGTTGATGAAATTAGCGGGAGGATCTCCGACCCTGGCTCCCCAATTAAATCTAGACGCTTTTATTGACCAAGCGAGGGATTACCACAGCATCAGTGATAATGAATTAGGCGTGATGCTCAAATCCATGCAAACTGAACAGTTGACCCATCCTGTCCCCGTTCTCAGAGCCAAGGAAATCGATCGCTGGGCAACGACCCAGGCCTATCAAGATCTTTTAAAAGGCGATCGCATAGGTTTACGGATGGATAAGGTTGAAGAGTCAGAAAAAGGCGGCTGGCGCAATTGGTAAGTTAGATTTTAAGCTCTGACGAATGTAGATTGCCTAATGATTCTATTGAAAGTCTTGTAACAACTGGCTTCACCCCTTTGTCTGTAGGTGTTTTAGATCATTAACAGCTTATAACTTCTCCTCTTATCCTCGGTGATGATTTTTTGACTAACAACATAATGTTAGATTTTGCCAAACCTTTTTATCCCCTCGTTTTAGCGGCCACCCAATCCAATCCCGAATGGGGTCATCGCCAAATGATCAAGACGCTCCAAGGTTTTGATCGCCTCAGTCGAGGGGGTCGGGGACAATGGATTCTAGATCAATTAGCGCACTCTTTTTGTCAGGAGGATCAAAGACTTTCCCAGAACATTTGGGGGTTAAATTTTCCGAATATTTTAGGATTATCTGCGGGCTGTGACAAGGATGCAGAAGCCGCCGCAATTTGGCCCTATTTAGGATTCGGATTTGCTGAACTAGGGGGCGTAACGCTTCATGCTCAATCAGGCAATCCCCAACCGCGTTTATTTCGTTTGCCTTTAGATAAAGCCGTATTAAATCGTTTAGGGGGAAATAACCTGGGCGCAGAGGTGATGGCGAAAACCTTGCAGGAAACCTGGCATGATCATCGTCGCTCGATTCCCATTGGCATAAACCTGATTAAATCCAAGATTACGCCACTAGAAGCCGCCGCCGAGGATTATATTGGCAGTTTTCAGTATTTAAAAGACCTAGCCGATTATTTTGTGATTAATGTCAGTTCTCCTAATACACCTGGATTGCGATCGCTGCAAGGTTCGGATGAACTCGAAAAAATCCTGAACGGGTTACAGTCGGTTAATCAAGGAGAAAAAAGATTACTCATTAAAATTTCTCCCGATCTAGATGAAGTCGAGATTAGTATGATCATTGATCTCGCCAAAACCTATCAACTATCAGGCATTGTAGCGACCAATACCACGATTCAACGAGAAGGATTAAAAACGCAAATTCTACCCAAAACAGGCAATAAAATCCAAGAAGAGGCAGGGGGACTGAGTGGGATGCCCCTACGTCAACATTCTACGGAAATCATCCGTTTTATTTATCAACAAACCCAGGGTAGTATGCCGATTATTGGTATTGGGGGAATTTTTACGGCGGAAGATGCTTGGGAAAAAATCACAGCAGGAGCGAGTTTACTACAAGTTTATACAGGCTGGATTTACCAAGGGCCTTGGATGGTCAAGGACGTTTTACAAGGATTAGGAAATAGGTTAATAGACCATAATTTGACTCATATCTCCCAAGCAGTGGGAATTAATGCCAATTTCTAAGGATTACTAAATAAATAGCCGAGCTTTCTCTCAAAAGTCTCTTGATCGCTTTCAATGGTGGCTAGGAATGTCAATGAATTTAGATAAACTTAAGATTTAAAGTAAGGATTACAACCTAATTTTTTTTCAGATCGCGATAGACTATTGAGGGGTCGCACTTCCGCGATCGCGAGATTCAAACTGAAATACTGAAATAAGGAGCCAAGCTTCCATGTCAGACTTAAATCGTGGCATCATGAAATTCGATGGAGCCGACAAACCCGCGATCATCATCATTTCTTCTGTCGTCGTCCTGGGTGGCATTGTTGCCCTAGTCGTGTGGGCATTAAAAGTTGCCTACGTTGTCGGTTAATATTGGGATGATTTAGACTGAGTTTTTGACAACGTAACGGTGTAGGGGCTGAATATATTCAGCCCTATAATTTGATCAAGAAAAAATACTGTATTTAAACCAATAATAAGATTTTTTCAGCAATATTAGTTGCGATCGGCATAACGGATAAACGATTGCCTTTTTTAACCACTAACAATTCTTCAGGGCTAAAGGTTTCTTTGAGCTTATCTAAAGAAATGATCTGGGGAAACGCTCGGACAAACTTTACCTTTACAGTCTGCCAACGGGGATTTTCAGAAGACGATTTGGGATCAAAATAATCGCTCTGGGGATCAAATTGGGTGGGATCAATGACGTTATTTTCGATGACTTCCATTAGTCCGACAATGCCAGGCGGTTTGGTGTTGGAATGGTAAAAAAATACCAAATCACCGATCGCCATTATTCTCATAAAATTGCGGGCTTGATAATTGCGCACGCCGTCCCAGAGCGTTTGCCCCTCTTTTTTCAGATTATCTATACTATAGACCTCTGGTTCAGATTTCATTAACCAATAATTCATCGATCTCGTGATTCAAATCTCAGGGTTTTATAACACAACCAATCATTTCCCCTATTCTGGTTCCTTCGGCATTCGGGAGAAAGGATTATTTTTAGTCTTCTCGAACACCCTATTAAGCGATCGCTGAAATCCATTTTGCATTGAAGTAGGGGAAGAAGAAAACAAAGCCACCGTATGGTTTCGTAAAGAAGTCAAGGTCACAGGGGAATTGCGAGAATAAACCGCCAAACTGACGGTAAATAAAAATGTTGTTGTTAATAAGCCGAATCGTTTCATCGTCTCAATCCTCACGAAAACTCCACCATTGCAGTCTATACTAACAACAAATCCAACAATCTTAAGATATTATGGATTCCTTAAGGAACAAAATCTGATTTTAATATTTTATGGAACAGCAAAAAGAAGAAGTCGAGATTATAGAAACCTCTGCCCTGTTGATCTGCTACGGTTTCGATCTGCGGGGGTTAACGCCCCAGGGCTTGATTGACGACTGGCTGAAGAGTTATTCTCCTCTGTGGATTCGGTGGGCAGTGGTAGAAGCTCTCTATCAAGGTCGTTACAAAGCTATTTCCGTTGAACATTTACTTAACTTTTGGTCACGGCGAGGAGAACCCAGTTTTCGCTTCGGTAGTGAATTTGAGCGACTCATTACCCATAATCTGCCGAAAAGTTATACCACAGATTTAAATTTGAGCGTTGAGTTGAAGGACGACGAAATTGCTCTATCAGTTCCCCCAAAATTCTCCCTACCCAGTTTTCCCGCGCCCCCTCCGTTGTTGGAACCCATTCTTAATCAAGTTTCTAGTTTCATCTCCGAGATTGAGCCACTAGAGGGAATTTTTAGTGAACTTGTTGCGGTTGAGGAGCCAGAAAACTCAATGGAACCCGTCGCCGCGAACGGAATTAGCCCTTTAAAAACGCGGTCAATTCACCGATTTATTCCCGTTTTAGAAGAATCGGATCTCTTGGGTAAATTGAGGATGGTTGTCCGTCGAGAATTGGCACAGAGCATGGCTTAGAAATTTTTTAAAATTTAATCCTGTCCATCTAATAAATTCAAATGGCGATCGCCACCTACTTCCTACTGAAACTTTTCTTTACGATAAAACGAGATTAGGAGATTCAACCGATTGGCGGCGGGGAATTTCGTAGGTTAAAAAATCGTAGGCCAGCATGGTTTGCGGAAAAATCGCCCTGGCTTCTGTGAGTAAATTATCGAGTTGTAGAGCATTCCCTGGAGCATAGCGGGGACTAAAGTGAGTCATAATCAACTGCTTACTCTGAGCCGCTAGGGCGACTTGGGCGGCCATGGTTGAAGTGGAATGAAGGCGATCGAAGGCTAATTGGGCATCCTGGTGAGCAAAAGTCGCTTCGTGGATTAAAACATCAACATCCTGGGCCAAATTAATGGCCGATTCACAAAAAACCGTATCAGTGCAGTAGGCCAATTTTCGACCCGTTTCAGTCGGTTCACACAGATCGCTTCCCTGAATGCGTTTACCGTCGGGAAGTGTAACCGTTTCACCCCGTTTGAGCTTGCCATAGAGCGGCCCAGAGGGAATTCCCAACGCGATCGCCTTTTCCACATTAAATCTACCAGGGCGGTCTTTTTCTGAAATACGATAACCGTAGGCGGGAACGCGATGTTTTAGCAACTCACAGTGGACTTGAAATTCTTCGTTTTCATAAACCAATCCTGATTCCTGGATCGTATGAACTTTTACGCCTTGGGAAAGATGGGTATAGGAATATTTCGCACAGGCCTTGAGATAATCCGCCAAGCCCGATGGCCCATAGATATTTACATCTTGCCCCGTCCCCGCGAGTCCACAACTGGCTAGCAGTCCCATTAAACCGAAAATATGATCCCCGTGGAGATGGGTGATAAAAATACGGGTGAGTTGGGAACTTTTGACATGGCTACGAAGAAGTTGGTGTTGGGTTCCTTCTCCACAGTCAAATAACCAGACTTCGGCCCGTTGGGGGAGTCTGAGGGCTATGCTGGAGACATTGCGCGATCGCGTCGGGACACCAGAACTCGTTCCTAAAAAAGTAATCTCCACAATGATTTAATTTATCGCTAAATTTTCTTAAATTTCGGTTTTGGGTTACGGTTTTTGTTGTGACCGACTTTCCTAGTGTAGCCTGATTCAAAGGATTATTCTTTAACCTATTTCCAAGCAAAAGGATAAAATTAAACAGGTCTGATTTTTCTGATCTTTTCCCCTTCTTTCCCCAAAAGCCAATGACAAATACCGCTTCCCCTAAATCCAGTTGGTTTGAGCAGGTACAACAGCGAATAGAAGCACTTCCCGCCGCTAAAACTGAGGAATCCATTGTTTTTCGGATTTTAGTCCAAGCCTTAGTCATTGTCGGGATTATTGCGACCGATGTTGCCGCCCAAACGGAGTGGAGTCTGTGGGCCGTTCCCCTCAGTATAATAGGAGCCGTTTTTAGTTGGTATCGTCGGAGCTATCGCAACATTACCCTCAAATTTTTACTGGCGATCGCAATGTTGGGGGTTCTCTTTATTTTTCTGAGTAATCTCGTCGAGAATTTAAACGATAGCCGCACAACTCTCGCGGGATTGTTAGTACAGTTGCAGGTTGTCCATAGCTTTGACTTGCCCCGTCGGAAAGATTTGGGCTATTCGATGGTGATTGGTCTCATTTTATTGGGAGTCGCGGGAACGGTTTCCCAAACCATGGCCTTTGCGCCTTGGCTATTTCTCTTTTTGGCGATCGCGTTACCTGCTTTGGTATTAGACTATCGATCGCGTTTAGGGTTAGAGGGTATTGATCGAGGATTACCTTGGCTTTCAGGAAAAAAAGGGCAAGGAAAAATCAGCCAAAAAGTATCTTATCAAACCCTTTATCCCAAACGATTAATAATTATTCTGGGAATCACGCTCGCCTTGGGAATGGTGTTTTTTGCGGTGATGCCCCGTTTTCCCAGTTATCAACTCCAGAGTTTTCCCGTTGGTGGCCCGACTGATATTCAAGATAGACAATTTAATAATCAAAATAAGGATTTAATTAATCCTGGCTACGTCAAAGAAGGTAAGGGAGGCCCAGGACGAGGGGGAGATAGTCCTACTAGTGGGCCAGGCTTAATGGATGATACGTTTTACTACGGCTTTAACAGTAAGATGAATCAAAATTTGCGGGGGGGGATGACATCTCAGGTGGTGTTGCGAATTCGTTCCCAGGCTCCTGGATTTTGGCAAGCCCTCTCCTTTGATCACTACACAGGGCAAGGTTGGGAAATTAGCGGGGATCAAAATATTGAAACGGTTCGCCGATCGCCCTGGTCATACCGATTTGATTTGTTTCCTAATTCTGGCTTTGGGGAAAGCAAGCGCATTATCCAGACCTATACGGCGGTCAAAGAATTACCCAATGTGATTCCCAATTTAGCCGTCCCTAAGTCGATTTATTTTCCGACCAAAGAAATTGGGTTAGACCAAAATAATAGTCTGCGATCGCCTGTGGGATTGGTAGAGGGTCTGACCTATACAGTGGTTTCTGAAGTGCCGTATCGCTGTCTCTTATACACATCTGACGCTGCCGACGATCTTACGCGTGT
>ERZ1022729.147-NODE-147-length-10794-cov-4.888723_pt1 | contig 10794 bp, 12 predicted proteins | sample MGYA00520880_ERZ1022729 | MGnify/ENA primary metagenome ERZ1022729 (study PRJEB33162, sample SAMN09537598) | freshwater metagenome | isolation source: freshwater | place: Canada:Alberta | collected 2017-07 | study: EMG produced TPA metagenomics assembly of the...
AAAGGACCCTAAAACCGTTATTCAGCCGACCGAAGTAAAGAATTTAGACATCATCCCCGCAAACATAGACCTATCTGCTGCTGAAATGCACCTCGTGACTGAAATGGGACGCGAGAGGGTTCTGGATAACATTCTGAAGAAAGTGAAGAATGACTACGACGTCATTCTCATTGACTGTCAGCCTTCGCTTGGACTACTTACCGTTAATGCTCTTACTGCAGCACATGGTGTATTGATTCCAATGGCGACAGAGTTCTTCGCCCTGCGCGGAGTTGCGTTGTTGATTCAGACAATTGAGAAGGTCAAGGCTAGGACTAATCCGCTTCTCGAGCTGGATGGCTTGATTGCAACTCTGCATGACCCAAGGACCCTGCACTCGCGAGAGGTATTGGAAAGATTGCAAGAAGCATTTCCGGGCAAGGTTTTTGACACTGCAGTCAATCGCACGGTCAAGTTCCCAGACGCAACCGTTGCTAAAAAACCCATAACGGTGTTCGCCTCATCATCAGAAGCTGCCGACGACTATCGCCGGATTGCTAGAGAGCTTGTTTCGCGTGGCTGTGCAGCTTGAATCAGACGTTGATTTTCAACTTCAATTAGATAACTTCGAAGGCCCTTTCGACCTTCTGCTTACCCTTATTGGCCGACATGAGTTAGACATCACTCAGGTTGCCTTGGCAAAGGTAACTGATGAATTTTTGCAGTACATAAAGCAGTTAGATGCCAAGCAGGAATTGGACACAGCAAGTGAATTCTTGGTAGTCGCGGCAACTTTGTTGGACCTCAAGCTTGCGAGTCTGTTGCCGCAGGGCGAACTAGTGGACAGTGAAGACGTAGCCCTGCTCGAAGCCCGAGATCTCCTTTTTGCAAGATTGCTGCAGTACCGAGCTTTCAAGGAACTCTCTGCCTGGTTTAACACTTCGTTTGAGCTTGAGTCCAAGCGCATCCCACGAGCGGTTCGCCTCGAGGAGCAGTATCGAAATCTGCGACCCGAGCTTAAGTGGGATACGACACTGGATGAGTTCCACATGCTCGCTCTTTCTGCATTTACTCCAAAAGAGATACCCAGTGTTGGCCTGACTCACTTACATGCCTCCAAAGTTTCAATTCGAGAGCAAGTGGGGATCATCGTTGATCGCTTGCGTTCTGCTAAGACTCTTACTTTCTTGCAGCTGATTGCTGACACTAAAGAAAGAGCAGAGTTTGTGGCTAGATTCCTTGGAATTCTCGAACTGTATAGAATCGGAGCGATTGGAGTCATTCAACCGACACCATTTGGCGAAATAACTTTGAGCTGGGAAGCCGAAGCGTTTGACTTCCACCAACTCGACGGATTAGGCGTTGATTATGAGCAATGATTTAGCACTGAGAGGTGCACTTGAAGCAATTTTGACGGTGGCGGAGACGCCAATGTCAATGGTGACACTTGCTGGTGCACTCGAGGCTCCAATCAATGATGTAAAGCGTGAATTGGAATCGTTGAAAGAAGAATACGACCAAGCTCACGAAGGCTTAGGTCGCGGTTTTGAGCTTCGCGAGGTTGGTGGGGGCTGGAGATTCTATGTCCGCCAGTCTCATGATTGGGGCGTGCGCCAACTTGTCGCCAACGAAAACCCGGCAAAGCTTTCCCAAGCCGCGCTCGAGACACTCGCTGTAATCGCTTATCGTCAGCCAATTTCTCGCGGTGAGGTTTCGTCTATTCGAGGTGTGAACGTCGACTCGGTTGTTCGCACTCTTTTGTCCAGAGGGCTAGTGATTGAGCTCTACACCGATAATGAGACAGGCTCGGTAATGTTTGGTACTAGCGAGACATTGCTTGAAAACCTAGGCATAAACTCTCTTTCTGAACTCCCACCGGTGAGCCCTCACTTGCCAAATCAGGATCAGATTGACTAACGAGGGCATCCGCTTACAAAAGGCCTTATCTATCGCGGGAATTGCCTCGCGAAGAAAAGCCGAGGAGCTGATGCTGGCAGGACGAGTAAAGGTAAATGGCAAAGTCGTTCGCGAACTTGGTAGTCGAATAGATCCGCTTCAGGATCTTGTTATGGTTGACGGCCGCCCTGTTCAGCTGGATCCGGACCGAATCTACCTAGCGTTTCACAAGCCCAAGAACATCATTTCAACTATGAGCGACGAGTTCGATCGTCCATGCTTAGCGGATTTTTTTCAAGGGTTTGATCGCGTCTTTAATGTTGGCCGACTGGATGCTGACACATCAGGACTGATTTTGATGACCAATGATGGCGAGATGGCTAATCAGCTGGCTCATCCGAGCTTTGGAGTCGAAAAGCTCTACTTCGCCAAAGTACAAGGACGAATTCAGCGCGCCCAACTTCAACAGCTGCTGGACGGGGTCGAGCTCGAAGATGGCCTTCAGAAAGCGGACAGAGTCAATCTGTTGGATCAAAACGCGATTGAGTCACTGATTGAGATTGTCCTTCACAGCGGAAAGAACCGGATTGTCCGTCGAATGCTAGAAGCGGTGGGGCACCCAGTTATTGAACTAACCAGGAAGAGCTTCGGTCCCTTACGTCTTGGAAATCTGAAGCCTGGCCAGTACCGAGAGCTGAGTAAACTTGAGGTTAGTGCTTTATTGAGCGCTGCGAGCAAACCACAGAATTGAGATAGCAATAATGGCCGTTCGTGCAATTAGGGGAGCGATTCAACTCGATAGTGACGAGCGCTCTCATTTGCTGAAATCCACAGCCGAGCTTGTCACCAAGGTTATGCACGAGAATCAACTTGAGACTGCAGACCTAATTTCCATTTGGTTTACTGCGACACCGGACATTGTTAGCGAGTTCCCAGCGCTTGCGGCCAGAGAGTTGGGTTTAGGAGACGTTCCACTGATGTGTTCAGTTGAGATGAACGTCACCGGTGCCATGCCCAGAGTGATTCGTCTTATGATGCATGCCGAAACCAAAAAAGCGCGCAGTGAGATCTCACATGTATACCTGCGTGGAGCAATGGGATTAAGGACCGATTTAGCACAGTGAAAACTGACGCAATCAAAATTGTCGGGACAGGTCTAATTGGAACCAGTCTTGGGCTGGCTCTTGCGCGCCATGGCATTACGGCCCGTTTGTCGGATTCATCAAAAGCAAACTTACGATTAGCCATTGAGTATGGTGCAGGCGAAGAGTCAAATCAGGAACCTCAGCTCATAATTGTTTGTGTGCCGCCAGACCTCACCGCAGAAGTAATCGTTCAAGAACTGGAAAGACATCCCAATTCATTTGTTACTGACACAGCCAGCGTAAAGTCACAGATTCAATCTAAAGTTTTGGAATTAGCTCCAGAACAAGCTGCCAGATACGTTGGATCTCACCCAATGGCAGGTCGGGAGAAAAGTGGTCCAGGCGGTGCACGTGCGGATCTGTTCTTTGCCAGACCATGGGTTATAACTCCTACTCAACAGACTTCTAAAGAGGCTCTCGAGCTAGTTCAAGATTTAGCTTTGCGGATCGGCGCACTTCCGGTTGTAATGACTGCGAAAGAACATGACGAGGCAGTAGCGCTCGTGTCACACCTTCCTCAACTGGTTGCATCCGCTTTGGCTGCGAGATTGGTTGAAGGCTCTGAGGGTCAGCTTCGACTGACTGGCCAAGGATTGCGAGACACATCCAGAATTGCTGCCAGTGACCCAAAGCTTTGGGTGCAAATCTTCTCTCAGAACGCTGATGCTATTGCTCCTCTAATAACTAAGTTCAGAGAGGAGCTCGAGGCACTAGAACAATCCTTTTCTAACTTAGAAGAACGAGGAGCACTAGCAAGAATTGATTCGTTGCTTGGACGCGGAAACTCTGGCATTGCACGAATTCCAGGTAAGCATGGCGGAAAGTTTATTGATTACCAACAGCTGACAATCGTTATTGACGACAGCCCAGGAGCATTGGCCTCCTTGCTCACCTTTATTGGTGAAATCGGGGTAAACATCGAAGACCTGAAGCTTGAGCACTCACCAGGAGCGCCAATCGGTCTGGTTGAGATTCAAGTAAATCCGGAAGCGGCTGACCAGCTGTCAATTCGCTTGGTTGAGAATGGCTGGCGGATTGTCTGATGTCGGAATTTGTGGTGGCTGTCGATGGGCCCGCTGGATCGGGTAAATCGAGTGTTTGCAAAGAGGCCGCCCGACGCTTGGGGTTTGGTTACCTGGACACTGGCGCGGGCTACCGAGCAATGGCTATGCATGCCAAAAATTTCGATCTCTTGACTGACGCAATCGAGAGTTTCGACTACAAGATATCCTTAGACCCTTCAAATGTTCAAGTGCACCTCGCAGGCTTGGATGTGTCGGAGACCATCCGGACCAATGAGATCGCAAGCATGGTCAGTGAAATTGCCCGTGACCCCAGAGTCAGGGAGCAACAACGAGAAGATGCGAGGCAACGCATACGAACTTGTGAGAAGCCGGGCATAATCGTTGAAGGACGAGACATCACCACGGTAGTAGCCCCATCTGCGCCAGTGAGAGTGTTACTAACTGCCTCAGACCAGGTTAGATTGGCTAGGCGAGGTAAAGATGCATCGGAGGATGCAGAAGTCTTAGTTTCAAGAGACAAAGCAGACTCCCAAGTAGCTGAGTTTCTTATTCCAGCCGCTGGGGTAGCTCTCTTGGACACAACCAACCTTAACTTTGAGGAGAGCGTGACTGCATTGATGAGCAAGATACAGGAGGTGATGAATGTCTGAGTATGAAGACCTCGTTCCGAAACTCAAGGAAGAGCTGTCTGATTTTGACCTGGAGCAAGAGGACCTAGAACTTCTTGACCTAGAACTAGGGGATGTCGAAGCAGGGACTTTCATCCCTGCTCCGCCTGTTCTGGCAGTGGTCGGAAGACCAAACGTTGGTAAATCGGCATTAGTCAATCGAATCCTTGGACGAAGAGAAGCGGTTGTCCAAGATGAGCCGGGCATTACGCGAGACAGAGTCTCTTATCGCGCCGAATGGAATGGGCGACCATTCACGCTTGTCGACACAGGTGGCTGGGAGATTGGTGCCGAAGGATTAAATCTGTCAGTCGCTCAACAGGCAGAGATTGCGGTTGATCTTGCGGATGCGGTCCTGTTTGTCGTGGACGCAATGGTTGGCCCAACGCAATCTGACGAAGAAGTAGTCCGAATGCTCAGAGCCAGCGGTAAGCCGGTGCTCTTGGTAGCAAACAAAATAGACGCGGCTCATCAAGAACCGGAAGTTGCTGGACTATGGTCGCTGGGGCTAGGGGAGCCGTATGCGGTTTCCGCGTTGCATGGCCGAGGGGTAGCAGATCTTCTAGACAAGGCGCTTGAAACTCTGCCCAAAACCTCCAATGTTGCAGGTGAAGAATATGTCGGCCCTCGCAGAGTGGCGCTGATTGGTCGGCCGAATGTAGGAAAGTCTTCGCTACTCAACAAGGCGACAGGCACTAATCGCGCGGTCGTTAGTGATGTTGCAGGAACTACTCGAGACCCAGTTGACGAACAGGTCGAGATTTCGGGAAAAGTCTGGCGATTTGTTGATACAGCGGGGATTCGAAAGAGACTCCATCGTCAGCAAGGAGCAGATTTCTACTCCGCTCTTCGCACAGCTGCTGCCTTAGAGCGTGCCGAAGTGGCCGTTGTTTTATTTGATGTGACGGAACCTATTAGCGAGGCGGACATCCGAATTGTGCAGCTTGCGCTCGACTCAGGTAGAGCATTAGTTCTTGCATTCAACAAGTGGGACCAGCTGGATGATGAGCGCAGAATTTATCTTGAGAAAGAAATTGAGAGAGATTTAGCTCACGTCGATTGGGCACCAAGAGTAAACATTTCAGCCCTCACTGGCCGACACTTAGAAAAGTTAGTGCCTGCACTTGAGCTAGCCCTAGAGTCATGGGACAAGAGAGTTCCAACTGGAAAATTTAATGCATTTCTTCAAGAACTGCAGGCTGCAAATCCTCATCCAGTCAGAGGCGGCAAACAGCCAAGAGTTCTCTTTGGCACGCAAGCTGCCTCTAGGCCTCCTAAATTTGTTGTTTTTGCCTCAGGCTTCTTGGAAGCTGGATACCGACGATTTATCATTCGAAAACTTCGTGAGACGTACGGTTTTGATGGATCGCCAGTAGAAATTGGCGTCCGGGTTAGAGAGAAGCGTCGCCGCTAACTCCAAAGCCTTTCTTCACTTGCCAATAGACTTCAACACATAGCGGGCTGTAGCGCAGCTTGGTAGCGCACTTGACTGGGGGTCAAGGGGTCGCGGGTTCAAATCCCGCCAGTCCGACAAGATTTATTGGAATTTGGAGGTCGCTCGATGACACTCGAAACCATGAGCTTAATTTCCTTTTGGATGATAATCCCGCTGGGCTTTCTCGGTAGTGCGCTTCACTTTGTTTTTGATTGGACCAAGCACAATCGAATTGCTGCTGTTTTTGGCGCTGTAAACGAAAGCTACTGGGAGCACATAAAGATTGCGATTTGGCCAGTGACACTTTTGCAGCTTTCACTTTTCTTAGCTGGTGGGTTTGAATTTCCCTCCTTCATTCCCGCAGCAACTATTGCTCTTTACTCGATTCCCATCACTATGACTGGACTTGTCTTTTCGTACAAAGCGCTAACTAAGCGCAACATCCTCTGGCTTGACATCAGTGTCTTTTTCGTCACTATCGCGCTAGCTCAGTTGATTTTTGTAGGAATGCTTCAACAGTTCCTAGCAACTAGCATCACTATTTTGCTGGCTTCTGGCTTTCTTGCTGGTCTTTTATTTGCTTTTTTTCTATTCACTTTCCGCCCTCCGAAAGAGCCAGATCTGTTTGTTGACCCGCTCAACCAGAAGTACGGGTTGAGTGCCCACCCGGACGCGGTGACCAATTCCGTTAGAGTCACAAAAGATAGCTCGAAGGATTAGTCCTTCAGCTTGAGGACTGAATTAGCTCAAACTATGTAGATTTTTCGCAATTTCGAGCCTGCTATACAAAGGAATCATGGCTAACCCCTAGACTTACCTTTTGCTCAAACGACTCTGACGGTAGTGAAATCAATGGCCTCCAACGACCTTCTTCGTAATGTCGCGATTGTCGCGCACGTAGACCACGGCAAGACCACATTGGTCGATGCCATGTTGCGTCAAACTGGCGCATTTTCTGCCCACGCTGCTGTTGCCGAGCGCGTTATGGACTCTGGTGACCTTGAAAAGGAAAAGGGAATCACAATCCTTGCCAAGAACACGACAGTCACATACTCAGGCCCAAGTGCCGGTGGCAAAGAGATTCGCATCAATGTGATTGACACTCCTGGTCACGCAGATTTTGGTGGAGAAGTTGAGCGTGGGCTGTCAATGGTCGATGGAGTTGTGCTGTTGGTCGACGCATCGGAAGGTCCTTTGCCTCAGACTAGATTTGTTCTGAGAAAGGCACTCGAAGCCAAGCTGCCTGTAATCCTGGTTGTAAACAAAACAGATAGACCAGATGCTCGCATCGATGAGGTGGTCGAGGAAAGTCATGACCTTCTGCTAGGTCTTGCATCCGATCTGCATGACACCGTTCCGGACTTAGACGTAGATTCAATTCTGGAGCTTCCCGTTATCTACGCATCCGGTAGAGCCGGCAGGGCATCACTAGCTAAGCCAGCAGATGGTCAACTACCGGACTCAGAAGATCTAGAGGCACTTTTTGAAACAATCCTGAAGTACGTACCGGCCCCTTCATTTGAAGAGGGAGCGCCCTTACAGGCGCACGTCACCAACTTGGATGCTTCGCCGTTTTTGGGCAGATTGGCACTAATTCGAATTTTCAATGGCGAGATCAAGAAGGGCCAACAAGTCGCGTGGGTGCGCCAGGACGGTACAACTCAGCAGGTAAAGATCACTGAGCTACTTGGCACAAAAGCACTTGATCGCCACCCCATTGACCAGGCGGGACCGGGAGACATTGTCGCAGTTGCAGGTATTGAAGAGATCACTATTGGCGAATCGCTTTGTGATCCTTCTGACATCCGACCTTTGCCGCTAATTCAAGTTGATGAACCAGCCATATCAATGACGATTGGAATCAACACTTCTCCAATGGCTGGAAGAGTGAAGGGTGCAAAGGTTACCGCCCGACTTGTGAAAGACAGGCTCGACAGAGAACTTATTGGAAACGTTTCCATAAAAGTTCTTCCCACTGCACGTCCGGATGCATGGGAAGTGCAAGGCAGAGGCGAGCTAGCCTTGGCCATTCTGGTTGAGCAAATGCGACGCGAGGGGTACGAACTAACCGTCGGCAAGCCCCAGGTGGTCACCAGAACCGTGGAGGGAAAACTTCACGAGCCCTATGAAGACTTGACGATTGATGTCCCGGAGGAATTCCTGGGAGCAGTTACACAGTTGCTTGCATCTAGAAAAGGTCGCATGCTGAATCTGATTAACCATGGCACCGGCTGGGTGCGAATGGAATTCAAAGTTCCTTCAAGAGGCTTAATTGGTTTTAGAACAGAATTTCTCACTACAACAAAGGGTGCTGGAATTGCCAATGCACTTGCTGCCGGTTATGAACCATGGGCAGGCGACATTGTCACTCGTCAAAATGGTTCTTTAGTTGCTGATCGTGCAGGTGTAGCTACACCGTTTGCAATGATCGCCCTCCAGGAACGTGGCTCATTCTTTGTTGAACCAACCAGTGAGGTATACGGTGGAATGGTAGTCGGTGAAAACTCCAGACCAGAAGACATGGAAGTCAACATCACCAAAGAAAAACAGTTGACGAATATGAGAGCGGCCTCTGCTGACAGCTTTGTGGGACTCACGCCCCCGAAGAAGCTTTCATTGGAAGAGAGTTTGGAGTTTGCGCGAGAAGATGAATGCGTGGAAGTAACTCCAGAAGCTATCCGAATTCGCAAAGTTGAACTGGATGCAAATGTTCGAGCTAGGCAGGCCTCAGCTCGAAAGCGCAGTGCTGATAACTAGTTTCCAGAATTTCCGTACAGCCTGTCACCGGCATCGCCAAGCCCAGGGACTATGTATCCAATTTCATTAAGTTTCTGGTCTAGAGCTGCTAGGTGGACGCTAACTCTTTTGTCGGGCCATTTACTCTCGACGTGATTCTTTACCGCCTCTACTCCTTCGGGTGCCCCTAAGAGACAGATGCAAGTGGCGGCTGTTGCTCCGCGTTCGAATGCATAGTCAATCGAGTCAATCAATGTTCCACCGGTAGCCAGCATTGGATCAATTAGAAAAACTTCGCGATTGTCCAGACGGTCGGGTAATCGGTTGGCATAGGTAACGGGCTGCAGTGTCTCTTCATTGCGCTTGATCCCTAGGAATCCAACCTCTGCATCTGGCAATAATCGGGTTATTCCATTCAACATTCCAAGACCTGCCCTCAGAATTGGGATTATCAGGGGAGTCGGTTTGGCTAATTGCTTGCCAACAGTTTTCGTTAGGGGGGTTTCAACCTCTTTATCGACAACCTTCAGATTCTTGGTTGCTTCAAAGGTCAAAAGAGCCACCAACTCTTCAACCAGCTGACGAAACTGCGCACTGGGGGTGGCCTTGTCTCTCATTAGAGTGACTTTGTGGGAAATAAGCGGATGATCTGCGACGAATAACTCCATAAGAACACCTTACCCTCGGCACCAGCGTGTGGAACTCAGGCAGGTAAGTAGAATTTGGCTATGAAGCTAAGCCAAGAGCTAAAGAGCATTCCAAACATGCTCAGCATTCTGCGGCTTTTGTTGGTGCCTGTCTTTCTTTTACTGTTGGTGAATGACAGATTTCTTTGGGCCTTGGCTGTCTTGGCCTTCGCGTCTTTTACTGATTGGCTCGACGGCCAGATTGCACGAAGATTCAATCAGGTCACACAGCTAGGAAAACTCCTAGACCCGTCTGCCGATCGACTCTTTATCTTGGCTACCCTCATTGGCTTGACCTGGCACGGAATCATCCCTAGCTGGTTTGCACTTGTAATTGTGATGAGAGACATCCTTTTGCTGGTTGGATTGCCAGTCTTGCGCAGGCTGGGCTACAAGTCACTGCCCGTTCACTTTGTAGGCAAGGCGGGAACCTTTGCCCTTTTGTATGCTCTTCCTCTTTTACTAATGGCGGATGTCTGGGTGGAGGCGAGCTGGCTAATTCAACCTATTGCTTGGGCTTTCGCCTGGTGGGGCATTGCCCTGTACTGGTTGTCTGGATTTATCTACCTCGCCCAGCTGAGAAACCTCGTTTCGCGCGAAAGGCAAAAATCCTCTAACATTTAGTGTCTAGAGGAGGCTCAATGTCTAAGGAATTCAGCGGTGAAGATACCGCTAAGTTTTCGTCCGACATTGTGGCCGACCAAGTTCCAACACTTAGTCCGGAGGAAGCGTCTGCACTTGCCGCGCTGCCATCAGGATCAGCTCTGTTAATCATCCATCGTGGACCAGGGGCAGGGTCACGCTACTTGCTTGATCAGAATCAAACCAGTGCCGGACGCCATCCTGATGCAGATATCTTCTTGGATGATGTCACTGTCTCGCGACGACATGCAAGCATTGATCGCGAAGGCAGTGTCTTCACAATTTCTGATTTGGGTTCAATGAACGGAACCTATATCGACTCCCAGCGCGTTGAAAAGCAGCGCCTAATCAATGGCATGGAAATCATGCTTGGCAAATTTCGCCTCACATTTTATTCGTCAGACAAGGATCGTTAAATGGACAATGCAGTCCGCAAACTACAAGACCATCGCAAGCTCTACACAATTGGTCAAGTCCTAACTGTTCTAAAGCCAGAGTTTGGAGACTTGTCTCCTTCCAAGCTGAGATTTTTGGAAGATCAGGGTCTGGTAACCCCCGAGCGAACCGACGCCTGTCTCTTAT
>ERZ1022729.148-NODE-148-length-10744-cov-4.850407_pt1 | contig 10744 bp, 8 predicted proteins | sample MGYA00520880_ERZ1022729 | MGnify/ENA primary metagenome ERZ1022729 (study PRJEB33162, sample SAMN09537598) | freshwater metagenome | isolation source: freshwater | place: Canada:Alberta | collected 2017-07 | study: EMG produced TPA metagenomics assembly of the...
AGATTCGCCTTAGTCTCGTGGGCTCGGAGATGTGTATAAGAGACAGCCCCGAGACGGGTACTTTTCGCCCGTGCGCACGCTCATCGCGTCGGCGCTCGTGCTCCTCGCGTGCGGCTGCGGTGACGGCTCGTCCCGCCCCTCTGGAGCCGACGCCACTCCCAGCATCCCCGGCGGTCCCGATCCCATTGTGCTGCGCGTGGCGCGCACCGGGGGCGTTCTCACGGCTGCGCGCTATCCGATGCTCGACAGTACCCTCTGGCGCTCTGCCGCCCGCCTGCCGGCGCTCGGGTCCATCGTCGGGTTCGGGGCGGACGACGGCTATCTGGCGGCCGTCGACACCAGCGGGGCCCCGGTCCGGGTCGACCTGCGGCTCGGCACGGTCAGCACGGTGCGCAGCGACACCGTACGCGCCGTCTCGTCGGCCGACGGCGGTTCCATCTTCGGCCTGACGGCGGACGGCGAGATCACCCGCTTCACCCCCAGCGGGAGCGACTGGCGCATGACCCCGCCACTCCCGGCGCAGGCGCTCCATGCCCAGGCCGACGGGTCGCTCATTGTTGCCGGCGCGCGCAACGACCGGGTGGTGGTGTGGCGCGTGCGCCCCCCGCAGCAAACCGTCTCCGACAGCCTCTCCTTTGCCGTGGGGAGCACCGAGGCCGCCATCGCGCAGGCGCTGCAGCGCACCGCTGGTGGGGTGGGCGATCGGGTCTTTGCCGGTGCCGGCGATCGGGTACTGGCCGTGCGGGCGCGTGATCTGGGGCAGGCGCTCGATGTGGACATGGGCGATCCGGTGCAGGCCATTGCGGCCACCCCCAGTGGTGACCGCCTGTTCGTGGCGCTGGCCGACGAGGCGGAGCTGCGCGTGGTCGATCGCTTCGAGGAGGGCGTGACCGGAACCATCGCGCTCCCCGGCACCGTGCGGGCATTGCGCATGGATCCCCTCGGGCGGGTGCTGCTGGCCCGCGGGAACGGCGACTCGGTGTTCGTGGTGAGCCTGGCCAGCGACGAAGTGATCGGCGTGGTGCGTACCGAGTGGCGCGGTGACCTGCCGCTGGTGCTCCCCGACGCGGCCATCGCCATCACGCGCGGCGCCGACGTGGTGTTTGCCCATCCGCGCACGCTCAAGGACATGCAGGTGGTTGCCGGTGGCGCGCAGAGCTTCTGGCACACGTTGCGCTGGAACGGATTCCGTCCGCGGGCCGCCGGGCTCGATCAGCCGGTGCAGTTCCGTACGAGTTCGCCCCGCGATCCGGCCGACCTGCTCCCCGACAGCCTGCGCCCGCCGGCGGACAGTACGGCCGCGCCGGCCGACAGTGCGCCACCGGTAGCGGCCGCCGCGCCGTTCATCGTGTCGTTTGCGGCTATTCTCGATGAGGCGCAGGCACGGGCGCTCGCCGCGCGCATCCGCGTGGACGGGCAGACGCCGCGCGTCACCACGTCGGAACGTGAAGGCAAGACGCTGTATCGCGTCGTGCTCGGTCCGTTCTCCACGCGCGCCGATGCCGACCGCGTGGGCAAGGCATCAGGTCAGAGTTATTGGGTCTTCGAGGGCGTGCCATGACCGCACCCGGTTCGTTGATTGCCCCCTGGGAAGTGGAGGGGCGTCGTCAGGCGCCGCTGCTCGATGGGGTGTGCGCGGTGGTCATCGCGGCCACCGATCCGTCCATTGCCGTGAGCATGGCCGTGGGGATCGCCCGCTCGCAGGGGCAGCGCCGTCGCGTGGCCATCGCCGATCTGATCGGCGAGGCGCCGGCCATTGAATCGCAACTCACCGGCGACGACCCGCACGGCATTGCCGACAGCTTCCTGTACGGGGTGTCGCTCAACAAGATCGCGCGCCCCATGCAGGGGACCGACAATGTGTTCCTCATGCCCAGTGGCACCGAAGCGGTGGATCACCACGAGGTGTACGCGCACGAGCGGTGGCGTCGACTCGCCGCAGGCTTCCATCAGGTCGGCGCGCTGCTGGTGGTGGTGGCCCGTCCGCAGGTCGACGGATTTGCTGAGTTGTGCGGGCACATCGGGACGCTCATGCCGGTGGGTGAGGCCGCGTTTCCGGTTCCGCCTGGCATTCCGCTCATTGCGCCGCCGGCGTCTCCACCGCCGCCGGTGGAGGGCGTGTTCACGCCCCCCAAGCGCGAAAGCAAGGCGCGCGCGCGCGAACAGGCACAGCAGACGGTGGAAAGCCGCTCGCGGCTGCGCTGGGTGCTGCTCATCGTGCTGGCGGCCGTCGCGGTGGCGGTGGGGGCCCTGTGGCCGCAAATCGTCGAGCGGCTACCGGCTCCCCTTACGGACTTCCTTGCCACGGCGGTGCCATCAGCCGACAGCACCGCGGTCGTGGTACCGCCCACGCCCATGGACACGGTGCCGCAGGCCGACAGCAGCGCCAGTGATTCCGCGGCGGTGGGGAGCGATTCCGTTCGCCGCGACAGCACCGCCGGCGAGGGTGCCGCCGCGGCGACGCTGCGTGTGGTCAACCCCGTGGACTCGGCCAAGGCGTCGCGCTTTGCGGTGTACTTTGCCACCGCAAACACGCGGGCCGGCGCCATGCCCGACCCGAAGGTGCGTGCCCTCGAGGCCGTGGCCTTGTCGCCCGTCATGGAAGGCAATGAGCAGTGGTATCGCGACACGGTGGGCGCCGTCTCGGCGCGCGCCGACGCGGACCGGCTCCTGGCGCGGCTGCGGGCCGACAAGGTGATTGGCTCGGGGAGCATTGTCTCGGTGCCCTTTGCCTTCCGCATCGAATCGAAGGTCACCGAATCGCTGGTGCCCACGCGCCTCGCCGTGCTGGCCACCCGGGGCATCATTGCCTACGCGCTCCGTCAGGCCGACGGGAGTGCCACCATCTACACCGGCGCGTTCGAGTCGCCCACGCAGGCGACCGCGCTTGCGGATTCCTTGCGCGTCGCCGGTGTCGCGCCTGTGCTGGTCTATCGAACGGGGAGAGGGTTCTAGTGCGTCTGACGAAGCTCGAGGTCCATGGCTTCAAGGCCTTTGCCGATCACCTGGAGTTCGTGTTCGAGAAAGGGGTGACGGCGATCGTCGGCCCCAACGGCTCCGGCAAGTCGAATGTCTCCGACGCGGTGCGGTGGGTGCTGGGCGAGCAACGGGCGCGCGCGATGCGTGGCGCCAAGATGGAAGACGTCATCTTCCACGGCTCCTCGGCGCGCAAGCCGGTGAACATGGCGGAAGTGTCGCTGCACTTCGACAACACCGAAGGCGAGCTCCCCATTCCGTTCAAGGAAGTGGTGATCACGCGGCGTCTGCTGCGCAGTGGGGAGAGCGAGTACCTGCTCAACCGCGCGCCGTGCCGCTTGCGCGACATTCAGGATCTCGTGCGCGGGACCGGCCTGGGTGCCGATTCCGGGGTGGTGATCGAGAGCAAGATGATCGACGCGCTGCTCTCCGACCGCCCCGATGAACGGCGTGAGCTGTTCGAGGAAGCGGCGGGGGTGGGGCTCTATCGCGACCGCCGCCGCAGCGCGGAGCGGCGGCTGGAGGAGACCACCACCGACCTCGCGCGCCTCGACGACCTGATCAACGAAGTGCAGAGCCAGGTGCGTTCGCTCGCGCGGCAGCGCCGCCGCGCCGAACGCCACGCCGAGCTCACGTCGCGCCGCTTTGCTGTGGAGATCTCGCTGGCCGTGCGGGAGATGGCCGCGTGGAAGGACGAGCTGGAAGCGCTCGACGGGCGCCTTGAGGAGCTGCGTGGCGAACTGCCGGGAGCCGACGAGGCCATTGCCGCCGCCGAACTGCAGCGCGAGGAAGCCCACGCCGCGCGCGGGGCTGCCGAAGCGAGCCGCGTGGAGCTTGCGCGGCTGGCCGCGGAGCAGCGGGACAAGACGCAGCGCCTCGAGCGGGATCTGGCCGTGGCGGAAGAACGCCAGCGCAGCACGACCATGCGCAAGCAGCGGGCCGAGCAGGAGCGCGAGGAGAACGAGGCCTTCGGCCGCCGGCTGCGCGAAGATCGCGAGAAGGCGGCGACGGACCGCACCACCCTGGAGCAGGAGTTGCGCGATGCCGGCGAGGCCCTGCAGCTGCGTCTCGCGGCCGAGCAGCAGGCGCGCGAGTCGGTGCAGCGCGCCCGTGCGGCGCTCGACCAGCTCGAACGGCAGGTACGCGAGCACCGTGATCAGGCTCGGCGCATCGAACTCGATCGGGACGGCGCGGCGCGTGAGCAGGGGGAGACGCAGCAGCGCCGCGAAGCGCTCGACCTGGAACGGCAGAATCTCGCCGACGCGCTCGATGCCATTGAACGGGAGCTGATCAACGCACGCGAGCAGGTGCAGCTGACGCAGGAGGCGGCGCAGGACGCCATGCACGAGCTCGAGGGGGCGCGTCTGGCCGCCGCCACCGCGCGCACCGCCGACGCGGAATCGCGCGCCATGCTGGCCAACGCCGTGGAGCTGCGCACCAACCTCGAAGGCAAGAGGAACGCGCTGGCCGCCCTCGAGCGGGAGCGCGTGGGGTTGGCGCCATCGGCCGCGAAGCTGCTCAAGGAGCGCGAGCGTTTCGGTGACGGTGCCGTGCTGGGGCCGCTCACCGACTTCCTCACCGCCGACGGCGACACCGCGAGGCTGGTGGAGCGGTACCTTGGCGCCACCATGCACGCCATTGTCGTGCGGGATGCCCTTGCGGCCGCCGCCGTGCGCCAGTGGCATGCGCAGGCACAGCCCGGTCCCATCCTGCTGCTGCCGCTCGATGTGGTGGCGGAGATGGGGGCGCTTGAGGGCGCGCTGGCGGGGAGCGTCCAGTCACAGGGGCCGGCCGCACGCTGGGTGCAGGCGCTGCTGGGCAAGGTGCGCGCCCTCGACGGCGGTGATGCCTTCGTGGACGAGCGCGGCGCCGTGTACCTGCCGGGAACAGCCGGCGGTCCGGGACCGCTGCAACGTCGCGCGGAGCTTACGCGCCTGGAAAGCGACCTCGCTGCCGCCGATGCGCGCCGCGATGAAGCGGCGCTCGCGGCCGAAGCGGCGCGCCTCGCCCTCACCGAGGCCGAGCGTACGCAACAGCTGGCCATGGAGAACAACAACCGGGCGCAGCAGGAGTCGCGGCGCGCGGTGGAAGTGCAGAACGAAGTGGAACGGCGGCGCGAACGTGCCGAGCGCGAACTCGCGCAGTCCAGCGCGCTGGCCGAGCGGCTGGTGGCGCGTCTGGAGGAGCTCGAATTGCGTACGCGGCAGCTGGCGCAGCAGGCCGAGGCGCTGCACGCGCGCGCCGGCGAAGCCGACACCGACATCACCACCGCTCGCGAAGAATTGAGCGTGGCGGAGCGCGAGCAGGAGCAGGCGCGTGAAGGGCGGGCCACCTGGCAGGTGGCGCAAGCGCAGGCCCAGGCGCGGCTCAGCGTGGCGGTCGATCGCGAGAAGCGCTTGCTGGAAGAAGACAGCACGGCGGCCGCCCGCATCGCGGCGCTGGCCAACGAGCTGTCCACGCTGAGCGAGGCCGACCAGCACCTGGCGCAGCAGCTCGACGGCTGGCGCACGGAGCTCGAGACGGAGCAGAAGAACCTGGCCGACGCCGACGGGCGCCTGGGAGAGGCGGAGCGTGCGGTGGCAGCGGCCACGCACGCCAGCGATGCCTGCGAGAGCCTGCTGGACGAGGCGCGGCGTCGGGCCACCGCCCTTGGCGAGCAGCTGCATGGTGCGCAGTTGCGCCACACGGAGCTGGCCGGTCGCCGGGAAAACATCAAGTCACGCCTCGAAACCGAGTGGCGCCGCTCGCTCGACGACCTGCTCACCGGCTTCGAGGAGCTGGAGCTGGCCACCGACGAACTGCGCACCGAGGCGGCCACGTTGCGCAACGCACTCGACGAGCTGGGCCCCGTGAATCCGCTGGCCATCGAGGAACACGAAGAGGAGCAGCGGCGCCTCGAGTTCCTCACGAGCCAGCGCAACGACCTGGTCGCGGCCAAGCAGTCGCTGCACCAGGCCATTCGCGAAATCGACAGTACGGCGCGCGAGCTCTTCCTGGCCACCTTCTCGCAGGTACGCGAGAATTTCCGGCAGATCTTCCTGCGCATGTTCGGCGGTGGCGAGTGCGACCTGCGACTCGAGAACCCCGACGCGCCGCTCGACTGCGACATCGAGGTGCACGCGTCGCCGCGCGGCAAGAAGACGCAGCGCATTCACCTGCTCTCCAGCGGGGAGCGTGCACTCGTGGCGTTGTCGCTGCTGTTCGGCATCTTCCTCACCAAGCCCAGCCCCTTCTGCCTCATGGACGAAGTGGACGCGCCGCTCGACGACCAGAATATCGGGCGTTTTGTGAAGATGCTGAACGACTTCAAGACGCGGACCCAGTTCATCGTCATCACGCACAATCCGCGCACCACGTCGGAAGCGGCCGACGCCGTGTACGGCGTAACGATGCAGGAGCCCGGCGTGTCGAGCATCGTGAGTGTGCGGCTGCGCAACGGGCCGTCCATTGACGAGGACGGCACCGGCGCGCCCGACGCGGCCGCCGACGGAGACGGTGAGGCCGACGTGGCACCCGAAGCGGAACCCTCGCCGGCGTGACCGGACTGACGCGCATGAAGCGACGGGGGGCGATCCTGCTGCGATGGCTGCTGGCGGGGCTCGCCCCCTCCGCGTTGCAGGCGCAGGCGGTGTTCGTGGATGGGCCCACCACGCAGCCGCTCCCCTCCATCACGCCCGCCCTGCAGGTGCGTACCGTGGGGATGGGGCCTGGTCCCGTGCAGTACACTCTCCAGATCGCCACGGCAGCCGACTTTTCGGCACTCGTGCTCGACAGCACCTTCACCGCCGCCGACACGGCGCTTACGGTGCAGGTCACGCGGCCGCTCCCCAGTGAAGCCACGGTGTATTGGCGCGTGCTGGCCCGTGGCGCGCAGGGCGCGCAGGCCACATCGTCGAGTTCCGGGGCCCGCGTGGTGCCACCGTGGCTCACGCTCGTGTCCCCCAATTCACCGGCCGGCAACGCCTTCGACATCCGGCGCCCGCTGTTCGTGTGGCGCAGTGCCCGCGTCACGCCTGCGGCGGGGACGTGGCGCTACGACCTGGAAGTGCTGGGAGCCGGCCGCCCCGAGCTCGGGGTCATCAATCTGCGCGATACCACGTACCGGCCCGCCACCGACCTGCAGGCCAATACGTCGTATCGCTGGAACGTGCGCGCCTCACTGGGTAACGGGGAGAGTGTGCGCGTAACCAGCGTAGGGTCGTTCGTGATCACCGACCCGCCGCTGCCCACCACGACGCTGCTCTACCAGAACTTCCCCAACCCGTTTCCCAGCCCGGCGGCCTTCGTCACCTGCTTCTGGTTCGACGTGGGGCAACCCGGTGCGCGCGTGGCGCTCGATGTGCTCGACCTGCGCGGCAACCTGGTGAAGAACATCGTGCCCGGCAGCGATGGCGTGAGCCGGTTCGACGCAGGGCGCTACGGACGCGGTGCAGCCGGCTCGGCCAGCAACTGCGACAACCGCTTCGTCTGGGACGGCACAGGCGCCGACGGCCGCACCGTGGCGCCCGGCGTGTACCTCGCGCGTTTTCGTGCAGACGGAGGGGCGCCCACGTTCCGGCGCATCGTGTTCCGCGGGCGCTGAGTCATGACCTCATGAAACTCACCACCATCGGGACCGGGACGGCGGCACCGCATGCGTCGCGTGTCGCCGCGGCGCATCTCGTGGAGGCCGGCGACGTACGGCTGTTGCTCGACTGCGGCAGCGGCGCCGTGCATCGCATGGCCAACCTGGGTGTCGAGTGGCGCCACATCACCCACGTGGCGCTCACGCATTTCCACGCCGACCATATCGCCGATCTGCCACTGCTCATCATGGGGTGGCGCTGGGGCCAGCTGCCCGCGCGCACGGCCCCGGTCACGATCTATGGCCCCGTCGGCACGGGCGCGCTGTTGGAGCGCATGGCGGCCGTGTACGGTGCCTGGCTGCTGGCTCCCGGCTTTCCGCTCACGGTCCGAGACATCGGTCCGGACGACATCGTGCGGCTCCCCGGCCACGTGACGCTGCAGCCCTGTGCGGTACCACACTCTGCGGAGAGCATGGCATATTCCGTGAGTGATGGAGCACGGCGACTCGTGTATACCGGCGACACCGGGGTGAGCGAGGCGTTGGGGCTGTGGGCGCAGGACTGCGACCTGCTGCTGGCCGAGTGTTCCCTGCCCGACACCATGGCCATCCGCGAACATCTCACGCCGCGGCAGGCCGGTGCGCTGGCAGCGCAGGCCAGGGCACGTCAACTGGTGCTCACGCATTTCTATCCGCCGGTCGAAGCCATCGACATTCTGGCCGAGGTCGCGGAGCAGTACGCGGGCCCGGTGGTGTGTGCCACCGACGGTTGGTCCGTCGACTTCTAGAGTCTTTCCCGAGGACGTGACATGCTGGTCGTGATGCAGCCCAACGCTTCTTCCGCCGATATCGATCGGGTCTGCGAAGAGATCACGCGTCAGGGCTTCAAGCCCCTTCCCTTGCCGGGCGAAGTGCGCACGGCGATCGGTCTCCTTGGCGACGACGCCAAGGTGGATTGGTCGTACATCGAGGGGCTGCCGGGTGTGTCGAGTGTCCTCATCGTGCAGAAGCCGTTCCGTCAGGCGTCGCGCGAGTGGAAGCCGGAGACCACCATCGTGGAGATCGCGCCGGGCGTGCGTTTCGGCGGTCCCGACGTGCCCGTGGTGGCCGGCCCGTGCTCAGTGGAGAGCGAGCAGCAGATTCTCACGGCGGCGCGTCAGGTGAAGGCGGCCGGAGGGTCGGCGCTGCGCGGTGGCGCGTTCAAGCCGCGCTCGTCACCGTACGCCTTCCAGGGGCTCGGCAAACAGGGGCTGGAACTGCTCGCGCTCGCGCGCGCCGAGACGGGGCTGGCCATCGTGACGGAAGCCATGGACGAACGTGGCGCCGACATGGTCGCCGAGTACGCCGACTGCATCCAGATTGGCGCGCGCAACATGCAGAACTACTCGCTGCTGCGGCATGTGGGCACGCTCAAGAAGCCGGTGCTGCTCAAGCGTGGCATGGCGGCCACCATCAACGATCTGCTACTCAGCGCCGAGTACATCCTGGCCGAGGGGAATCCCCACGTGATTCTCTGCGAGCGCGGCGTACGCACCTTCGACAGCGCGACGCGCAATCTGTTCGATCTCACGGCGGTGCCGGTGGTGCAGAAGCTGTCGCACCTGCCCATCGTGGCCGACCCCAGCCATGGCACCGGCCTGCGCGACAAGGTCACCCCCATGGCGCGTGCCGCCGTGGCAGCCGGCGCCGACGGCATTCTCGTGGAGATGCACCCTACCCCGGACAAGGCGCTGAGCGACGGGGCCCAGTCGCTGTACCCGGATCAGTTCACCGAACTCGTAAAGCAGCTGCGTACGATTGCGACGGCGATTGGGCGCTCCGTTACCGAGACCGCGTAAGGGCTGAGAAACCGCTCGTCGGAGCCACGGAGATACGGAGACACGGAGAGAGTAATGCCTTGGCAGTTCTCCGTGCCTCCGTGGCTCCGTTCACTCCGACGAGCGGTTCCCCCGCGGCACCTGCCGCATTGCACCGGGTACCACAGCACATGACGAAACTGACAACCAGCGCCGCGGTGATCGCGCTCACGTTCACGGTGAATGCTCCACTCGCCGCTCAGAACGGTGCCGAGACGGCGTACGACCGCATGGCCCGCGCATGGAGCAGCGTGCAGACGCTCGAGGCGACCTTCGATCAGAAGATCACCAACCCGCTGCTCGGCCGCTCCGTGACCTCCAAGGGCGTGTTCCTGCAGGAGCGCCCGGGCAAGGTATCCATCACCTTCACACAACCCGCCGGCGATCGCATTGTCGGCGACGGCAAGACGTTGTGGGTGTATCTGCCCAGCAGCGCGCCGGGGCAGGTGCTCAAGCTGCCGGGCGACGCCGACGGCGCGATTGTGGCCGATCTGCTGGGGCAGCTCCTCGAGACACCGAAACGCGCGTTCATCATTTCAGGTGGCGACGCGGTCACGATTGACGGCCGCGCCACGCGCCGCGTGCAACTGTTACCGCGCAGCCCCGACGCCGCGCCGTTTCAGAAGGCTACGCTGTGGCTCGACGAACAGAACCCGCGTCCGGTGCGTGTGCAGGTCATCGACGGCCAGGGCGTCGATCGTACCATCACGCTCACGTCGTGGACCCCGGGCGCCACGCTGCCGCGCGACGCGTTCCGCTTTGCCGTGCCGAAAGGGGTGAAGGTGGCCACGAAGCTGCCCATGTAACCGCGCGCTCAGGGCACGGTGGCGGCGCGCGGACGCTCGAGGTTGCCGAACACGTCGCGCGGTGAACGCGCGCTCTGGAGCAGTTGGGACGCGCGCTGCAGCGTGGCATCGTCCTGCGTGCGACGCAGGAACTCCGCCTCACTGCCAAAGGCCACACGTGCCATCTCGTAGCCCAGCGAGCGGGCAATCCAGGGTCCTGCCGCGTCGAAGACGGCACGCGGCGGGGCCACGTTGCGGCGCACAAGGTCGTCGTACAGTTCGTCGAGTTCGGCGCGGGTGACCATGTCGCCGGCCGACAGCATGGTGCGCTTGCGCTGCTGGGCCAGCTTGCTGAGGGCGTCGCGGTAGGCACCGAGGTTCTTGCCCATCGTGCGCGCCAGCGCCTGCACCGGCTGCGGCGTGAGGGTGTCGCCCACGACCACATCCGGCGTGATGCCGCCCCCACCGAACACGGTACGCCCCGCATCGGTGCGGAAGCGCGGCTTGATGGTATCGGGGAGCTGTCTCTTATACACATCTCCGAGCCCACGAGACTAAGGCGA
>ERZ1022729.149-NODE-149-length-10715-cov-15.575422_pt1 | contig 10715 bp, 10 predicted proteins | sample MGYA00520880_ERZ1022729 | MGnify/ENA primary metagenome ERZ1022729 (study PRJEB33162, sample SAMN09537598) | freshwater metagenome | isolation source: freshwater | place: Canada:Alberta | collected 2017-07 | study: EMG produced TPA metagenomics assembly of the...
CGGCCGCCGAATCCAGAAAACCCGACTCGCGCCGCTGGAGAGGATTCGGGGCGTGGATTTCAACGTCCCCCCAAACCGCCCCCGGCGGCTGCGCGCGGCGCGGGCCTGGCTGAGTCGGTGCCTTCAAAAGGCCGCCCAACATCCACACCGAAAAAGCAATTTTAAGCGCCCGCGGGCGGGGGATAAGGCGCAAACGGGCTCACGCGCAGCCGCTCGGGAGCGGGGCAAGAGGCAAAAAACTGCGCGTCCGTTAACTTGAGATAAACAAACCCGGCAATTTCTACCCCCCAAGTCGGACCGCTAGTCGGAGGCGCCGGGGCTTTGAGGCAGGGACCATCATCCGACCACCCTGGGGGGGTGGGCTAACGTGTTTCAGTCCATGATCGCATCCATCCGGACCCTGGTGCGTCAGCTTGGTCCACTGCGCTCGGGTCTCATCGCGGCCACGGGGATCGGCGCGTTCGCCCTGATCGCGTTCCTTGCGCTACGCGCGGCGGAGCCGCCGATGGCGCTGCTCTATGGCGATCTGGATACGCGCGACGCGTCGCAGATCGTCGCGGAGCTCGAGCGGACGGGCGTACCGCACCGAATCGGACGCGGCGGGACCGAGGTGCAGGTCCCTGCCGACCAGGTCGCGCGACTGCGACTTGCCCTGGCGCGCGAAGGCCTGCCGGCGTCCGGCAGCGTCGGCTACGAGCTGTTCGATCGTCAGAACAGCCTGACCACAACGCCGTTCCAGCAGGACATCAACCGCGTGCGCGCGCTGGAGGGGGAGGTGGCGCGGACCCTGCGAAGCCTCAATGGCGTCGCGGCCGCTCGGGTCCACCTGGTCCTCCCCAGACGAGAAGCATTCTCCCGCGAGCGTGCCGAGGCGCAGGCCAGCGTCGTGCTGCAGATGCGCGGCAACCGCAGGCTGGACGCGGATGGCATTCAATCGGTGCTGCACCTGGTCGCGGCGGCGGTGCCCGGCTTGCGCGTGCAGAACATCGCGATCGTGGATGGCCGCGGCGAGCTGCTGTCCCGCAGCGGCCAGGGCGGACCGGTCACGCCCGGTATGACAGGCAGCGGGGCGTCGGCGCAGGACGAGATGCGGCGGACGATGGAGACCCGGATCGGCCGCGGCGTCGAGGATATCCTGCAACGGGCGCTCGGGCCTGGCCGTGCCCGCGTGGAAGCCATGCTCGAACTCGATTTCGCACGGCAGCAGATCGTGGAGGAGCGCTTCGACCCCGACAACCAGGTTCCGCGCAGCCGGCAAGAGGTGACCGAAAACAGCCGCGTTGGCGAGCCGCGGAACGTCACTGTGGCCAACCAGCTGCCTGGGGCGCCGCAGAACAACCCCGGGGCGCCCCAGTCGGAGGATAACCGGCTTGAGGAGACGACAAACTTCGAGATCGGGCGCACGACCCGCACCACCGTTCGGGACCAGCCGGTGGTGCAACGCCTCTCGCTGGCGGTCCTGGTGGACTGGGTGCAGGAACCGGCAGCCACGCCCGGCGGCGCACCGGTCTGGCGCGAGCGGACGCCGCAGGAACTGGCGCGCATCGTCGCCCTTGTGCGCGGGGCAGTCGCCTTCAACGAGCAGCGTGGCGATCGCATCGAGGTGGTGTCGATGCGCTTTGCCGATGCGGGAAACTTGGCGGGGGAAGCTGGGTCTTCCTTCTGGGACGAGGTTCTCTCGTCGACGGTCGTGGCCCGCGTGGTCGAGGTTCTGGTCATTGGCGGGCTTCTGCTGACGGCGCTCTTCCTGGTGGCGCGCCCTCTCACCAAGCGGCTGATGCTGACCCGAGAAACCGACTACCTGCCGCCGATGCAATCTGTCCCCATGCTTGCGACGCCGGGGTCGCTCATGCCGACGCCGCCTTCGGATGATCTGATCAGCATGAACATGATCGACGGCAAGATCCATGCGTCGTCGCTGCGGCGGGTGGTCGATCTTTCCGACCGTTATCCCGAGCAGACCCTGACAGTCGTGCGCCGGTGGCTTGCTGACGGCCGGAACCCCGAGAGGTGAGTGCGTCGTCCCAGCCGCAGTCTCCGGCTGTTACGGCTCTGCAGAAAGCGGCCCAGGCGAAGCTGAACCTGACTGGCGCGCAGCGGGCGGCGGCGCTTCTCCTCATCCTCGGAGAGGAGAAGGCTGCGGCGATGCTCGAGCGCCTCTACGACGACGAAGTGCGCGATATCTCGGCCGCCATGGTCACGCTCGGAACGCTCCCGGCATCGGCGGTCGAGAAGATCTGCGCCGATTTCGCCAATGAGCTGGGAACCGACGGCGCCTTGTTCGGCGGCTGGGAAGCGACGGAGCGGATGCTGCAACGCTTCCTGCCGAAGGACCGCGTCACGCAGATCATGCAGGATATCCGGGGCCCCGCGGGCAAGACGCTCTGGGACAAGATCGCGAATGTGAACGAGGCGGTGCTGGCGAACTACCTCAAGAACGAATACCCGCAGACGGTCGCGCTGGTGCTGTCGAAGATCACGCCAGATCATGCGGCGCGGGTGCTTGGCCAGCTGCCCAACGACTTCGCGGGGGAGGTCATCCTCCGCATGCTGCGGATGGAAAGTCCGCAGCCGCAAGCGCTGGAGCGCGTCGAGCAGACCCTCCAGGTGGAATTCATGTACAACCTCGCCCGCACCACCAAGCGCGACACGCATGAAGCCATGGCCGAGATCTTCAACAATCTCGACCGATCCACGGAAGCGCGCCTGATGGGCACGCTCGAGAGCTCGGCGGCGGATTCGGCGGCGCGTGTACGGTCGCTCATGTTCACCTTCGAGGATCTGCGCTACCTCGACCTTCGCAGCATGCAGGTGCTGGTTCGCCTGGTGGACCGCGACAAGCTGCCGCTCGCCCTCAAGAGCGCCAGCGGTCGCCTGCTCGAGCGGTTCTTCAAGAGCATGTCCGACCGCGCCGGCCGCATCCTGATGGACGACATCGAATCGCTGGGCCCGGTCCTGCTGCGCGATGTGGAAGCGGCCCAGCTTCATATCATCAACAAGGCAAAAGAACTGGCCCAGCAGGGTGAAATCCGGCTCGGCCAGGGCAAGGACGAGGCAATCCTGCTATGAGCACGATCACCTCGGACCTTGCCACCACGCTATTCCCGGACCTGGATCTTCCTTCGCAAGACGACGGGGAAGCGCCGGACGCGTGGGCGCCCGCCCACGAGGATGCGCCGGAAGCGTGGGCACCCGCCCACGAGGATGAACCGGAGCTGGCCTTCGTTCCACTTTTCCAGCGGCCGGCGCCACGACCGATGAGCGCGTCGGTTTCCGCCATGCTGGCCGAAGCGCGCGAGGAAGCGTTCAGCGCAGGCATGGCGGCAGGCCGCGAAGCAGAGCGGGAATCGCGCGAAGCGGCGATGGCGGAGAGCCTTTCACGCATCGCGAATGCCATGGCCGATGCAAGATGGGCGGCGGATGTCGTGGCGGAGGAAACAGCCGCCGAGATGGGGCGGCTCGTCTCCGACGTTCTCGCCCTGGTCTTGCCGGGCCTGGCGGAACGTACGGCGAGCCTGGATGCGATGGCCTTCGCGGCGGGATTATTGCCGGCCCTGACCGCGGAGCCGCGCATCAACATCCGCGTATCGCCTGGCGTCGCCACGGCCCTGACGGAACAGCTGGCGATGCAGCCCTCTGTCCATGTGGCGGCGGATTCCGCGCTACCCGGTGGGGATGTGCGGATCGACTGGCGCGACGGCCAGGCCGAACAGCGGCAAGAGGCCTTCCGCTCAGCCATGCTCGGCATGATTGCCGACCTTCTCGCGCCTTCGGGCGACCAACACGCGACGTCGACGGGGACAGAGAAATGAGTTCGTCATCATCCTACCAGCCACCAGGTGGCCAGCAGCCCGGGGGTTACGCACCGGGCGTCGGCGATCTGGCGGACCTGACCTCGCTCTACAACATCCCGGTCCAGGTCAGCGCCGTCCTGGGACGCACCACGATGCAGGTGTCCCACCTGCTGAAGCTGCGCCGCGGCGCCGTGGTCGAACTGGACCGCAAGCTGGGCGAAGCGGTGGACATCTACGTGAACAACCGGCTGGTCGCGCGCGGGGAGGTCGTGATGGTGAATGAAGGCCGCCTCGGCATCACCATGACCGAGATCGTGAAGACCGAGAGAAACGGCTAGCCCCATGGCCAGGCTCCTGATCGTCGGGTCGATGCAGGGTGACCTGGGCCGCGCCGCGTCCCTGGCGCGCAGCGGAGGCGCCCAGGTGATCCAGGCCGACACGCCGATGGAGGGGCTTGCCCTCCTGCGCGGCAAGGGCGCCGATCTGATCTTCTGCGATGTCGCGCAGGATGTCGGCTGGCTGCTGCGGGCGATGGAAGCGGAACGCATCGTATGCCCCCTGGTCGCCTGCGGCCGGGACAGCGCCTTCGACGAGGCTCAGCGCGCGATCCGGGATGGCGCAAGGGAGTTCTTGCCGCTACCGCCGGACGCACTGCTGATCGCATCCATGCTGCGCGCGGTCGCGGACGCCCATGCGGGCGCCATGGCGCCGATCTGTCGCGACCCGGCCATGCAGGCGCTGCTGGCCCGCGCGATCCAGGTCGCGCGCGCCGAAGCGAGCCTGCTGATCACGGGAGAGAGCGGCTCCGGCAAGGAAATCCTGGCGCGCTTCGTGCACGCCCACAGCCGCCGCAGCTCAGGCCCCTTCGTGGCCGTGAACTGTGCCGCCCTGCCGGAGACGTTGCTGGAAAGCGAGCTGTTCGGCCACGAGAAAGGCGCCTTCTCCGGCGCGGTGGCCGCCCGCAAGGGCAAGTTCGAACAGGCCGATGGCGGCACGCTGCTGCTGGACGAGATCGGGGAAATGGACCTGAGGCTGCAGGCGAAGCTCCTGCGCGCCGTCCAGGAACGCGAGATCGACCGGCTGGGCGGCCTGCGCCCCGTTCGCGTCGATGTCCGCCTGCTTGCCGCGACCAATCGCGATCTGGCGGCCCAGGTGCGCGAAGGACGCTTTCGCGAAGACCTGTTCTTCCGGCTCGATGTGGTCCGCATCCGCGTCCTGCCGCTGCGCGAGCGCATGGCGGATGTCATTCCGCTGGCCGAGCATTTCACGGCGCATTTCGCCGAGGTGAACGGCCTACCCAAGCGCTCGCTCTCGGCCGCCGCGAAGCAGGCCCTGCAGGCCTATTCCTGGCCCGGAAATGTGCGCGAGCTGGAAAATGCAATTCATCGGGCCGTCCTTCTCAGCGAGGGGCCCGAAATCGGCTGCGATGTCCTGGAGTTGCGGCAGGAAGCGCCCATCGCCGGCCAGGGGGGACCTAGCCTCGTCGGTCGGACTGTGAACGATGTCGAGCGGTCGCTGATCCTCGACACGCTATCCCATTGTCTCGGGAACCGAACGCGCGCGGCTGAGATTCTCGGGATCTCGATCCGTGCGCTGCGGAACAAGCTTCAAGACTACCGCGCGCTCGGGATGCATGTGCCCCCGGCTGTCCATGGGCTGCGCATCGCGGATCCGCCGCGCGTCACCTACGGCACGGGCCACGCGGCGACATCGAATCTGCCGGCAACGGGCAAGTGAGCGACACATCCCGCGGCTTGTCCGTCGCCACCCGCGCGCGGATGCGCGCGGCGCTGCCGACCGGCGATCTGGCGCTGGCGATCGGGGTGCTCGGCCTCGTCCTGGTGCTGGTCGTGCCGCTGCCCACCTGGATGCTCGATCTCGGGCTGGCAGCGTCCTTCGCTGCGTCCCTGCTGGTCCTGATGGTGGCGCTGTTCCTCACGCGGCCGCTCGACTTCACCAGCTTCCCGACCATCCTCCTGCTGACCACGCTGCTGCGCCTTGCGCTGAACGTCGCGACGACGCGCGTCATTCTGACCGACGGGCATGAAGGGCCGATGGCCGCGGGGCAGGTCGTCTATGCCTTCGGCGGCTTCCTGATGGGTGGCGATGTCGTGGTCGGCATCATCGTGTTCGCGATCCTGGTCGTGGTGAACTTCATGGTCATCACGAAGGGCGCCGGCCGCATCTCGGAAGTCGCGGCGCGCTTCAGCCTCGATGCGATGCCCGGCAAGCAGATGGCGATCGACACGGAGCTATCGACCGGCGCGATCGACGAGACACAGGCGCGCCAGCGGCGCCGGGACCTGGAACAGGAAAGCTCGTTCTTCGGGTCCATGGACGGTGCGGCCAAGTTCGTCCGCGGCGATGCCATCGCCGGGATCATCATCACGGTCGTCAATCTGATTGGCGGCTTCCTGATCGGTGTCTTCCAACGGGGCATGAGCGCCGGCGAAGCGGCGATGACCTTCACGCTGCTCACGGTGGGCGATGGGCTCGTCTCGCAGATCCCCGCCCTGCTGGTCTCCATCGCGGCGGGCATCGTGGTCACCCGCAGCGGGGCGGATGGCCGGGCGGACCAGCTGCTGTCGCGGGAATTCGGAGCAGGCCCGAAGCCTCTGGCCCTGGTCGCCGGCGCGGTCGGCTTCATGGGCCTGCTGCCGGGGATGCCGACGCTACCCTTCCTGGCCCTGGCGGGGCTTGCGGCCGGCGCGGCCTGGAGCCTGCGCAACGCGCAGCGGGAGCCGGGGACGCAAGGCGCGACGGCCGGGGCGAAGTCGGCACCGGCCGCGTCGGGCAGCGTGGCCACGGGCGAACCAGAGGAAGCGCTGCATATCGACGCACTGCGTCTGGATCTGGGATACGGCCTGCTGTCGCTCGCGGCGGGCGATACGTCGCGGCTCACCGAACAGATCCGTGCCATGCGCCGCGCGATCGCGGCGGAGCTCGGCATGGTGGCGCCCAGCGTCCGGGTGCGAGACAACGTACAGATTCCCGCGGACACCTATACGATCCGGCTGAAGGACATCGAGATCGCGCGCGGCCAGCTCAAGCCCCCGCGCCTGCTCGCGCTCATCCCCGCCGATGGGCCCGGCGGGATGGAAGGCGAGACCGCGACGGAACCCGTCTTCGGCCTGCCCGCGCTCTGGGTCGAGGAAAGACAGAAGGAAGAAGCGCTGGCGCGCGGCTTCACCGTGGTGGACTGCACGGACATCATGGTCACGCACCTGACGGAACTTCTGCGCGCCAACGCCGCCGACCTTCTATCCTACGCCGAGACACGCAGGATGCTGGAGATGCTGCCCGACGACCAGCGACGCCTCGTGGCGGACCTCGTGCCGGGTCAGACCAGCTTCGGCACGATCCAGCGGGTGTTGCAGGCCCTTCTGCAGGAACGCGTCTCGATCCGCGACCTGCCCACCATCCTCGAAGGCATCCAGGATGGCACCAGCGCCGGCCTCCGTAGCGTGCACCAGTTGCTCGGCACGGTCCGTCTGCGCCTGGCGCGGCAACTCTCCGACAACGTCCGCGCACCGGAGGGCCATCTGCCGGTTCTCTCGCTCAGCGGCGCGTGGGAGCAGGCCTTCGCCGAAGCGCTGATCGGCCCGGCCGAGGAACGGCAACTCGCCATGGCGCCGTCCCGGCTGCAGGAATTCGTCGGCCGCATGGCGGAGGTCATCGATTCGGTCTCGGCGTCGGGAGAAATGCCGGTGATCGTCTGCTCGGGCCCTGTCCGTCCGCATCTGCGGGACATCGTGGCGCGCACGCGCCCGTCGGTGCCTGTGCTGGCCCAAGGCGAAGTCCATATCTCCGCCCGCATCCGGATGCGCGGCACGATCTGACCGCCGCGGGGGGCAGCGGCGGCTCCTGGCGTCACCCGGTCGCGAAACCCTGCACGAGGGTGACGGAGATCAACTGCCAGCCATCCACGACGACGAAGAAAACCAGCTTGAACGGCAGGGAAATGACCGGTGGCGGCAGCATCATCATGCCGAGCCCCATCAACACGCTGGCAACCACAAGGTCGATGACCAGAAAGGGCAGGAAGATCAGGAAGCCGATCTCGAAGGCGCGGCGCAACTCACACACGATGAAGGCCGGCACCAGCGCGCGCCAAGGGGCGGGGACGCCTGACTCCGGCTGCAGCTGCGCCAGGTCCATGAAAAGTTCCAGGTCGGCTTCGCGAACATTGGCCAACATGAAGCGGCGGAAGGGTTCCGCCGCCGCCTGGAGCCCGGCCAGGTCCTGAGCCTCGCCCTGGATCATCGGCAACAGACCTTGGGTCCAGGATTGCTCCAGCACCGGCTGCATGACGAAGAGCGTGAGGAACAGCGCGAGTCCGATCAGGACGGGGTTTGGCGGAATACCCGGCGCGCCGATGGCGTTCCGCAGCAACGCCAGCACGATCACGATGCGGCCGAAGGCGGTCACCATCACCAGCAGCGACGGCGCCAGCGACAGCAGCGCCACCAGCGCCGTGAGTTGCACCAGCCTCGCCGTGGCGGCCGAATTGGTACCCGCACCGCCCATGTCGATGCTGACGCTTTGCGCCAGCGCTCCGTTCCCCGGCAGAAGGAGGGCACAGGCGAGACACAGAAACGGAAGCAGCATGCGGCGGATGGCGGCCATCTTGAAGCCAGCCGCCTGCAAGCGGGACCCGCCGCGCTCCGCGCCCCGCACCGGGCAAAGCACATGCGGATGCGGCTCGGACGGGTTCCGCCGCGAGGGGTCGGGCATCATGTGCTTGCTGCTTCTGGCTGGGCATCGAGCGGGAGCATCACGTCCTGCCCGCCGCCGGTCAGCACCAGGATGTCGCGACCGTCGCAGCGCACAAGGTGCAGGCGACGACGGCCGTCGAGGGCGATCGTTTCGGCCAGGGCCAATCGTCGTTGTCGTCCGCCACCCCTAGCCCCGCCGATCGCGCCGCCCACGGAGGGGAAGCCGAAAGCCCTCGCCAACCGCGCAGCCAACAGGACCAGGGCCAGCGCGAGAGCCAGCCCGCCGGCGGTGGTCAACAGGGTCTGGGCCGTCAGGGCTGTATTCGTCACGAAGCCGGGCACACAGGCGGGTCAGGCCTTCACGGACAGGACGAAGGATACCGGCGGTGCCGGTGCCGGGCTGCCATAGCCGACAGGCGCGCCCGCTTTCGCGCTCAGCGCACCGGTCACCAATTCGACGATCCGACCCTGGACCGCCAGTGCGGCTTCGAGCGCGGCGGAGTTCGTCTGCGCGGCTTCGCGCAGGCGGTCGAGCACATCGATGGGAGCGGCAAGGCCGGGTTCGGGGGAAGGCGGCCCTTCCGGCTCGGGGTCTGCCGGCAAGGGGGCCGCAGCCGCCTGAGCCGCTGCCTCGGTAAAGGCGTTCACAGCCGCCAGCTTGGCGGGTGCCAAGCGCGCGGCCGCATCATAGTTGCCCTGGCGGAGCGCCGCCGTCTCCCGGTCCAGGGTGTCTGCAAGGGCCGCCGCCAGATCCGCCAGCATGGTCACTGCCCGGGCCCATGCTGCATGCGCTGCAGCGTCGCCAGCACCGAATCAGCCAGGCCGAGGCCGCCGGCGCGCGCCATCACCCGCCCATACTCGGTGACCAGCATCGGCCGCCACTGAGCCTCGGCCGAACCACCCCCGAAGGGGCCACCTTGCCCGAGCCCTTCGAACATCGGCTGCAACAGCGCGCCCAGCACATGCGCCTCGAAGTCGCGGGACGCTTGGCGCAGCTTCAGCTCGCTGGCGCCGGCCTGCGGCGTCGGCGGCGGCGCGGTCGATCTGACGATCGGTGGGATCAGGGCGGGGGCCGTCATCGCAACTCCAGCTCGGCCTGCAGCGCCCCCGCAGCCTTGATGGTCTGCAGGATCGTCATGATCTCGCGGGGTCCAACCCCGAGCGCGTTCAGGCCCGAAACGAGATCTTGCAACGTTACGCCGCCTTGAAGCAAGGCCAGCCTGCGGCTGGACTGATCTTCCACCTCGACATTGGTGCGGGGCACCACCACCGTCTCGCCGGCGCTGAAGGGGGCCGGCTGGCTGACGACAGGGGTTTCCGTCACCCGGATCGTCAGGCTGCCCTGGGCGATGGCAACCGTGGACACCCGGACATTGCTGCCGATGACCAGGGTGCCGGACGCTTCCTCAATGACCACCCGCGCCGGCTGGTCGGGCTGGACGCGAAGCTGCTCGATCCCCGCCGTGAGCCCGACCGCGTCGCGGCCGGCCAGCGACACGACAATGGTACGGGGATCGGTGGCGGTGGCCGTGCCCGCGCCCGCGAAGCTGTTGATCGCTGCGGCCACCCGGCGGGCGGTGGTGAGATCCGGATTGCGCAAGGCCAGGCGCAGTTCGGGTCGGCCGCCGAAGCTGAACGGCACCTCCCGCTCCACCACGGCGGCGTTGGAAATCCGCCCGGCGGTCGGGACATTGCGCGTGACCGAAGTGGCCGCGCCGCGTGCGCTGATGGCGCCGGTCACGACCGGACCCTGCGCCACGGCATAGACCTGTCCATCCGCCGCCAGCAGCGGCGTGACGATCAGGGTGCCGCCGGTCAGGCTCGTGGCGTCGCCAAGGGCGGACACCGCAACGTCGATCCTGCTGCCGGTGCGGGAGAAGGCGGGCAGGTTGGCGGTGACCATCACGGCGGCGATGTTGCGGGTATCAAGCCGGGTTTCCTGGTCCCGCGTATTGACGCCCAGGCGCTCCAGCATGCCGATCAGGGACTGGCGGGTGAAGACGGCGTTTCGAAGCCTGTCGCCGGTGCCCGGCAAGCCGACCACCAGGCCATAGCCGACCAGCTGGTTGTCCCGCACGCCTTCGATGTCCGCGATGTCCTTGATGCGGACCCCGGTGAGGTTGGCGGGCGGAACGGGCCGCGCAGAGGCCTGCTGCACGGCCGGTCGCTGCTGCTGCGCGGCCGGCCGCTGCTGCTGCTGCTGCTG
>ERZ1022729.150-NODE-150-length-10682-cov-11.510774_pt1 | contig 10682 bp, 8 predicted proteins | sample MGYA00520880_ERZ1022729 | MGnify/ENA primary metagenome ERZ1022729 (study PRJEB33162, sample SAMN09537598) | freshwater metagenome | isolation source: freshwater | place: Canada:Alberta | collected 2017-07 | study: EMG produced TPA metagenomics assembly of the...
GCTGGACCGGATGGCGGCATGACGGCGCAGGGCGCGTGAACGGCGCGCTGCCGGCATCCGCCGCCGCGCTGCTCATCCTGCTCTGCGCCAGCTGGGGCCTCGCGCAGATCGCGGTGAAGCTCGGTCTGGACGGCATATCGCCGCTGGTGCAGGCGGGGTTGCGGTCCGTGATCGCTGTGCCGCTGCTGCTGGCCTGGTGCTGGTGGCGGGGCGTCGCGGTGTGGGTGCGCGATGGCAGCCTGTGGCCCGGCCTGCTGGCCGGCGCCTTCTTCGCCGCCGAGTTCTGGGTGCTGTACCAGGCGCTGTCGCTGACCACGGCCGCGCGCAGCACGGTGCTGCTCTACACCGCGCCCTTCTGGGCGGTGCTCGGCGCGCATTGGCTGGTGCCGGGGGACCGGCTGGACCGGCGCAAGCTGGCCGGGCTGCTGCTGGCCTTCGCCGGCCTTGTCATCGGCTTCGCGGACCGGCTGGGCACGCCGCTGGATGCGAGTTTCCGGGGCGACATCCTGGCGCTGCTCGCGGGTATCTTCTGGGGCGCGACACTGGTCGTCATCAAGGCGACTCGGCTGACGCGGATCGCGGCGGAACGCACGCTTCTGTACCAGATCGGCGCGGCCGCCCTGCTGCTGCCGATCGGCTACGCGATCGGCGAGCCCGGGATCTTCGCGCCCACGCCGCTGGTCTGGGGCGCGCTGCTGTTCCAGGCGGTCGGGGTCGCCTTCATCTCCTATGTCGCGTGGTTCTGGCTGGTCGCGAACCACAAGGCCTCGGCGCTCGCGCCCTTCCTGTTCCTGACGCCGGTCTTCGCCACCCTGGCGGGCGCGCTGGTGCTGGGAGAGACGGTGACCTGGCCGCTCCTCGGCTCCCTCGCGCTGATCGGCGGGGGCATCTGGGTGGTGAACCGCGCCGGACCCGCAACAAGGCGTTGACGCCGGCCGGGTTCCAGCGGACGTTACCGCCAAGTCATCCACCCACCGTGAGGCCCTTTCCCATGCGCAGGCTTGTTCTGAAGGCGCTCGGCGCCCTGGTCCTGTCCGGCGGCGTCGCCGCGGCGCAGGAAATCCGCCCGGCCATCGTCTTCGACATGGGCGGCCGCAACGACCGGTCCTTCAACGAGGCCGTGCATCGCGGCGGGCAGGAATTCCAGCGCAGCACCGGCATCCAGGTGACGGAGTTCGAGGTGACGGCGGAGCCGCAGCGCGAACAGGCGCTGCGGAACTTCGCCCGCCGCGGCCACAGCCCCATCGTCGCGGTCGGCTTCGCCCAGCGCAGCGCGCTGCAGACCGTGGCGGCCGAATTCCCGCAGATCAACTTCGTCATCATGGACAGCGTGGTGGACCTGCCCAATGTCCAGTCCGTGCTGTTCCGGGAAGAACAGGGCAGCTACCTCGCCGGCATGATGGCGGCGATGGCCAGCCGTTCGGGCCGCATCGGCTTCGTCGGCGGCATGGACATCCCGCTGATCCGCAAATTCGCCTGCGGCTATGTGCAGGGCGCGCGGGCGGTGAACCCGAACATCCAGGTGTTCCAGAACATGACCGGCTCCACCCCCTCCGCCTGGCGCGACCCGGTGCGCGGGGGCGAGTTGGCGCGCAGCCAGATCGAGCGCGGCGCGGATGTGGTGTTCCACGCCGCCGGCGGCACCGGCACGGGCGTGCTGCAGGCGGCCGCCGATGCGGGGCGGCTCGGCATCGGCGTGGACAGCAACCAGAACCACCTCCATCCGGGGCGGGTGCTGACGTCCATGCTGAAGCGCGTCGATGTCGCGACGCGGCTGGCCTTCGAACAGGCCCGCGCCGGCCAGTTCCGCACCGGACGCCAGGTGCTCGGTCTGGCCGAGGACGGCGTCGGCGTCGCCTTCGACGAGCACAACGCCCCGCTGGTGACCGCCGAGATGCGCGCGCGAATCGACCAGGCGCGCGCCGATGTGGTGGCGGGCCGCGTGACGGTGCACGACTTCATGTCCAACAACGCCTGCCCGGTGCAGTAATCCCCACGGAACCGCTTGGCTATTTCGCGGGGGGGCCGGATTGGCGCTGATGGTTCAAGGCTCGGTTCCCCCTGACGGGGGGCCTCCCCGGCCAGCGGGCACGGCGCCATGACCGAAGCTCCGCCCGCGATCGAATGCCGCGGCATCACCAAGCGTTTCGGCCATGTGCTGGCGAATGACGCGGTGGACCTCGTGGTCCGCCGTGGCTCGATCCACGGGGTGATCGGGGAGAACGGCGCGGGAAAATCCACGCTGATGGCCGTGCTGCACGGCTTCTATCCGGCCGATTCCGGCGAGATCCTGGTGGATGGACGGCCCGTCGCCATCCGCGACAGCGCCGATGCCGCGCGCCACGGCATCGAGATGGTCCACCAGCACTTCATGCTGGTGGAGCCCTTCCGCGTGCTGGACAATGTGATGCTGGGCGCGGAGGGCGGCGCGCTGCTGAAGCGCGGCGAGGCCGATGCGCGCCGCGCGCTGCAACGGCTCGCCGCCGATTACGGGCTGGCGGTGGACCCGGATGCGGTGGTGGCCGACCTGCCTGTCGGCGCCCGCCAGCGGGTCGAGATCCTGAAGGCGCTCTATCGCGGCGCCGAGGTGCTGATCCTGGACGAGCCGACCGGCGTGCTGACGCCGCAGGAAGCGGACGACCTGTTCCGCGTGCTCCGCGCGCTCCGCGACGAGGGCAAGGCGGTGCTGCTCATCACCCACAAGCTGCGCGAGGTGATGGCGGTGACCGACCGCGTCTCCGTCATGCGCGGGGGCAGGATGGTCGCGCATCGCGACACCGCTTCGACCTCCGCCGGCGAGTTGGGGGAGTTGATGATCGGCCGCCGCCCCGCCGCCGCCGTGCGCGGCGCGCCTGCGGCGCCGGGGCCGGCGATGCTGGCGGTGGAAGGGCTTTCGGTGCGCGACGGCGCCGGGATCGCGCGCGTGCATGGCGTGTCCTTCACCCTGCATGCGGGGGAGATCCTCGGCATCGCGGGGGTCGCCGGCAACGGGCAGACCGAATTGATGGAGGCGCTGGCCGGCATGCGCGCCGCGGAATCCGGCACGATCCGGCTGCGGGGCGATGCGGTGCGCGGCGCGGACGCCGCCGCGATGCGACGGCTCGGCGTGGCGCATGTGCCGGAAGACCGGCTGCGCCACGGCCTGGTGGCGGAGTTCGAAGCCCGCGAATCCGCGATCCTCGGCTATCACGACGATCCCGCCTGGCGGCGCATCCTCGGCCTGTTCTCGGGCCGCGCGGTGGAAGCGCATGCGGCGGGGCTGATGCAGCGGCAGGATGTGCGGCCCGCCCTGCCGCGCCTCCGCTCCTCCCTGTTCTCGGGCGGCAACCAGCAGAAGCTGATCCTGGCGCGAGAGATGGACCGGACGCCGGATGTGCTGCTGGTCGGCCAGCCGACGCGCGGCGTCGATATCGGCGGGATCGAGGCGATCCATGCGCGGCTGCGCGGCTGGCGGCAGGCGGGCAAGGCGGTGCTGATGGTGTCGGTCGAACTGGACGAGATCCTGGCGCTGTCGGACCGCATCCTGGTGATGTTCGATGGCCGCATCGTCGGCGAATTGCCGGGCGGCGCGGCGGATGAAAGGCGGCTCGGCCTGCTGATGGCGGGGGCGGCGGCATGACCCCGCGCGCCTTGCCGGGCTGGGCCGATCTTGCGCTGCTGCCGGCGCTGAACCTGCTGCTCGCGCTCGGCCTGTCGGCGCTGGTGGTGCTGGCGGCGGGGGAATCGCCGGCGGCCGCGATGCACGCGCTGGCCATCGGCAGCTTCGGGTCGTGGGATTCCGTCGGCTACACGCTGTTCTACGCGACCGACATGGCCTTCGCCGGCCTCGCTGTCGCCATCGCGTTCAAATGCGGGCTGTTCAACATCGGCGTGGAGGGCCAGGCCGCGATCGGCGGGCTCGGCCTCGCGCTGGTGATGCTCGGGCTGGATGCGGCGTTGCCGGCGTCCGTGGTGGTCATCCTCGCGATCCTGGCCGGCGCGCTGGCGGGGGCGGCCTATGGCGCGATTCCCGGCTGGCTGCAGGCGCGGCGCGGCAGCCATGTCGTCATCACCACCATCATGTTCAACTTCATCGCCGCATCCCTGCTGGTCTACCTGCTGGTCAATGTGCTGATCGAGCCGGGGCACATGGCGCCCGAGACGCGGCGCTTCGCCACCGGCCTGCCGGCGCTCTCGGCCTTCGGCTTTCCGGGACGATCGCCGGTGAACCTCGCCTTGCCGCTGGTGCTGCTGGCGGCCTTCGCGGTCTGGGTGCTGGTCTGGCGCACCCCCTGGGGCTACGGGCTGCGCGTCGTCGGCGCCAATCCCGATGCGGCCGGCTATGCGGGCATCGACCAGGGGCGGCGGATCATCGTGGCGATGGCGATCTCCGGCGCGCTGGCGGCCGGCATCGCGGTGAACGAGCTGCTGGGCGCGCAGAACAAGCTGATCCTGAACTTCACCGGCGGCGCGGGCTTCACCGGCATCGCGGTGGCGCTGATGGGGCGCAACCATCCGCTCGGCGTGCTGCTGGCCGCGCTTTTGTTCGGCGCGCTGGCGCAGGGCGGCGCGGAGCTGGCCTTCGAGATGCCGGACCTGCCGCGAGAGACGGTGCTGGTGGTGCAGGGGCTTGTGATCCTGTTCACCGGCGCGCTGGGCGGGCTGCTGAAGACGCCGCTCGCCCGGCTGCTGGCAAGGGAGCGCTGAGGCGATGGAGGCTGCGCTCGACCTCATCGTGCCGATGCTCTCGGCCATGCTGCGGGTGGCGACGCCGCTGATCCTGGCGGCGCTGGCGGGGCTGTTCGCCGAACGGTCTGGCGTGGTGGATGTGGGGCTTGAGGGCAAGATGCTGTTCGCGGCCTTCGCCGCGGCGGCGACCGCATCCGTCACGGGCGATGTCTGGCTCGGGCTTGGCGCGGCGATCCTGGCATCCTCGGCGCTCGCGCTGCTGCACGGCTTCGCCTGCATCACGCTGCGCGGCAGCCAGGTGGTCTCCGGCATGGCGATCAATGTGCTGGCGGCGGGGCTGAGCGCCACGCTGGCGCTGGCCTGGTTCCGCCAAGGCGGGCAGACCCCTGCCCTCCCATCCTCGGCCCGCTTCGGCGCGCTGCCGCTGCCGGGTGCGGAGTGGATCGCGGAGATCCCGGTGCTCGGCCGGCTGCTGGTGGGCGTGCTGGGCGGGCATGCCTTCCCGGTCTATCTCGCGCTGGCGCTGGTGCCGGTCGCGGCCTTCGTGCTGTGGCGCACCCGCTTCGGGCTGAGGCTGCGCGCCTGCGGCGAGAATCCTGCCGCGGTCGATGCCGCCGGCGTTTCGGTGGCGCGGCTGCGCTATGCCGGGGTGCTGATCGCGGGCGTGCTGTGCGGCATCGCGGGGGCCACGATATCCACCGCGCAGGGCGCGCATTTCGCGACCGACATGACGGCCGGGCGCGGCTTCATCGCGCTGGCGGCGCTGATCCTGGCGAATTGGAAGCCCTGGCCGGTGCTGTGGACCTGCCTGGCCTTCGGTCTGCTGGATGCGGTGGCGATCCGGCTGCAAGGCGTGCCGATGCCGATGCTCGGCGTGCCCTTCCCCGTGCAGGCCGTGCAGGCGCTGCCCTATGTGCTGACGGTGATCCTGCTGGCCGGCTTCGTGGGCCGCGCGGTCGCGCCCCGCGCGGCGGGCCAGCCCTACATCAAGGAACGCTGACCGGCGTGCGCTTCAGGGCGAGGCGCTTCGGCGCATCATGGGATTTCGCGGCGGCGAATTGGGCCAGCACATCCTCCGGCCACGCCGCGACGCGGCGCGTCGCGAGATCGACGCAGAGGAACAGCACCTCATTCTCCGCCGAAAGCCAGCCTTCGCCGGCGTGGTACAGCCGGTGGCCGACCAGCAGGCGCTTGGCGTCGAAGGCCAGCACCGCGCTGTCCGCCGCCAGCGGCGCATCCAGCAGCACTTCCCGCACATAGCCCTGCCAGGATTCGACCGCGAAGGTGCCGAGGCCCCGCGCGCGGAACCCCTCGCCAAGGTTCAGCCCAGGCCACAGCGCATCGGTCGCCATGTCGAAGGCGACCAGATAGTAGGCAAGGTTCATGTGGCCGTAGTGGTCCACCCACTCCGGCTTCACATGGCAGAGGGGAGTGCGCTGCCCGGTCATGGCGAAGCCCCTGCGCCCGCCGCAGGCGGGCGAGCGGCCGGATGGCCGCCGCCGCCAGTGCGGCGATGCTTCTCGCCGAAGGCGAGCATCATCAGTGTATCTCGTCCGCCTTCAGCAGCGCCTCGCGCAGCTTCGCCACGCTGAAATCGGGGGCGCGGCACATATCGAGGATCACCTTCTCCTTCCGCACCAGCAGGTCGATCGCGGCGGGGATCTTCCGCACCGCGTCATGCGGGATCACCACCGCGCCGTGCCGGTCGGCATGCACCACATCCTCATGCGCCACATGCATCCCGTGCACCGTGACCTCCTGCCCGAAGGCGACGGTGTGGACATGGGCGTGGCTCGGGTTGATCGCGCCGGCGAGCAACTGGAAGCCGCTGGCCAGCATGTCGATGTCGCGGATCGAGCCATTGGTCACGCCGCCCTGGCAGCCCAGCGCCTTGTGGACGTTCGACTGCACCTCGCCCCAGAAGGCGCCGAGCCCAGGCGTGTCGTCCAGGTCCTGGATCACCACGATGGTGGGCAGCGACGCCTTCGCGACATATTCGTACCAGGCGATCCGCATGGCGCGAGAGGCTTCGGCGGTGCGCGCGGCGGGGGTGGCGGCGCGGATCGTTCCGGTGCGCGCCAGGCCGCAGATGGGCGGCAGCTTCGGATCGGCCGCGACCAGCGGCCGCACCGTGAAGCCATGCCCCCGCCGCTGGGGCACCACCACTTCCAGCGCGTTACAGATGGTCGGCGTGTCCCACTGCCGCAGCGCCTCGAGGTCGTCGAGGGTGAACGGATGCTCGGCCATGCCGCCGGTCTCTCTTCCTGAAGGGGCCGTGAACATCACCCCCGCGCCGGGCGCCGTCAAATCCCGCAACGCCGCGCTGGACGAGGCCCCCCGGTACGGCTACCACCCAGCCCCGATTGCGGGCCGGGCCGACTCGTCCCGGCCTGAGTGCATCACCGGAAGGACCTACACGTGACCCTTCTCCGCCCGTTTTCGCGCCGCCTTCTCCTGGGCACTGCCGGCCTGGGGCTCCTCGCCGCCTGCGAGGCGCCGCGGCCGCGCGTGATCGCCGAGGACGGCACCTTCGACCTGCTGACCATGCTCCGCGACAAGCCGGAACATCGCCGCTTCCTGAGCGCCATCATGCTCAGCGGCCAGGCCGGGCGGATCGGCGCGCAGAACGGCGCGGTGACGCTGTTCGTGCCGACCAATGAGGCGCTGAATTCCCTGCCGGCCGACATGCTCGCCCTGCTGGACAACCCGCCTTCGAACCCGACGCCGGAACAGCGGCAGCGGGCGGCGACGCTGGTGAACGCCAACGCCGCCTTCGGGCTGCTGCGGCTGAGCGACATCCAGCCGCGCCATGGCCGCGTGCAGACCTGGGACCGCGCGCGGCTGCAGGTGACGCAGACCGGCCCGCGCACCGCGACCATCGTCCGCGCCGGCGTCCCGCCGCAGCCGGGCCGCCCCGCCATCGCCATCACGCGTGGCGATGTACTGGGCAGCGACGGCGTGTTCCACGTCACCTCCTCGCCGATCCTGCCGGCGATCTGAGGGAACGCGAAAACCGGGGGGCGCTGGCCCCCCGGCCCATCGCTATCAGCGCGCCAGGGCGCGCCAGACGCGCTCCGGCGTCAGCGGCATGTCGATATGCGCGACCCCCAGCGCATCGCAGGCCGCACTCACGATGGCGGGCGGTGCGCCGCAGGCTCCGCCCTCACCCGCGCCCTTCACGCCCAGCTCGTTCACCGGCGTCGGCACGATGTTGAAATCGACCTCCATCGGCGGCAGGTCGGCGGCGCGGGGCATCGCGTAATCCATGAAGGTCGCGGTCAGGAACTGGCCGCTTTCGTCATCGTAGCGCACGGCTTCCAGCACCGCCTGGCCCAGCCCCTGCGCGATGCCGCCATGCGACTGGCCGTGCACGAGCATGGGATTGATCACGTTGCCGACATCATCCACGCAGGCATAGTTCACCACCTGCAGCAGGCCCGTATCGGGGTCGATCTCGACCTCCGCCACATGGCAGCCATTCGGGAAGTTGCATTCGGAATCGCGCTTGTAGAGCACGCGTTCGTCGAGGCCGGGCGCCTCGCCTGCCGGCAGCCGGGCCGGATCATTCGCCGCCGCGGCGACCTGCGGCCAGCCGATGCCGAGATCGGTGCCCGCCACGCGGAAGCGGGTGCCGTCGCGCTCGATATCCGCCTCCGCCGCTTCCAGCAGATGCGCCGCGATGCGCTTCGCCTTGACCAGCACGGCATCCGAGGCGCGCGACGTCGCCACACCACCCATCTGCGACGACCGCGATCCGCCCGTGCCGAAGCCCTGTTCCACCACGTCCGTGTCGCCCTGGATCAGCTCGACATCGTCGAAGGGAATACCAAGCCGGGCATGGATGATCTGCGCGAAGGCCGTCTCATGCCCCTGGCCGTGGCTGAAGGTGCCGACCACCAGCCGCGCCTTGCCTTCGGGCGTGATGGTGACGCGCGCCCATTCCTGCGGCTGGCCGCCCGAGGCCTCGATGAAATAGCCGATGCCGATGCCGCGCAGCTTGCCGCGCGCCTGCGCTTCCGCCCGACGAGCCGGGAAGCCTTCCCAATCCGCCAGCTTCAGCGCCATCGCCTGCGTGCCCGCGAAATCGCCGCTGTCGAGCACATTGCCGACGCAGTTGGTGTAGGGGATCTGGTCGGGGCGGATGTAGTTGCGCCGCCGGATCTCGTCCTTCGCCAGGCCGAGCTTCGCCGCGCCGAGGTCGAGCAACCGTTCGATCGTATAGGCGATCTCCGGCCGCCCGGCGCCGCGATAGGCGTCGGTGGGCACGGTGTTGGTGAAGGCGCAGCGCACCTCCATGTTCACCGCCTGCAGGTCATAGACCGTGCCCGCGATGCGCGCGCCGGCCACCGTCGGGATGCGCGGGCCGAAATCCATCAGATAGGCGCCGACGGAGGCGATGGTCCGCACGCGCAGGCCGAGCGCCTTGCCCTGCGCGTCGAAGGCCATCTCCGCCGTCGTGACATGGTCGCGGCCATGCGGGTCGGAGACGAAGGTTTCGCTGCGATCCGCGCGCCACTTCACCGGCCGCCCAAGCTTCTTCGCCGCCCACAGCACCATGGCGGATTCAGGAAAAATCTTGCCGCGCAGGCCGAAGCCGCCGCCGACATCGGGCGAATGCACGCGGAGCTTGTCCTTCGGCACCTTGAAGACGAATTGCGCCAGCCCGTCGCGCACGCGCACCGCGCCCTGGGTCGGGCTGGTCAGCTCATACCGGTCGCGTTCCGCGTTCCAGGCGCCAATGGCGACGCGGGGCTCCATCGGGTTGCCGACCACGCGGTTCTGCACCAGCTCGATGGAGACCGTATGCGCCGCCGCGGCGAAGGCCGCATCCGCCTCGGCCTTGCGGCCATTCGACCAATGGACGCAGAGATTCGATCCGCGCTCCTCCCAGATCACCGGGGCATCGGCGTCCAGCGCGCGGGCGGTGTCGGTGATGGCGGGCAGCATGTCGTAGTCGATCTCGACCAGCTCCGCCGCGTCCTGCGCCTGCGCGCGGGTTTCCGCGACGATGGCGACGACGGCATCGCCCACGAAGCGCACGGCGCCCTGCGCCAGGATCGGCTTCGGCGGGCAGAAGACGGCCGGGGTGCCGGCCATGGGCGGGATTTCCGCCATCAGCGGGCAATGGCCAAGGCCGTCCGCTTCCGCATCCGCGCCGGTCAGGACCAGCAGCACGCCGGGCGCGGCGCGCGCGGCGGTGAGGTCCATGGAAACGATCCGCGCATTCGCATGCGGGGATCGCAGGATCGCCATATGCGCCTGGCCGGCCAGGTTCACGTCATCCGTGTAGTGGCCGTGCCCAGTCAGGAAGCGCACATCTTCCTTGCGCCGCACGGGTTGGCCGATGCCGAACTGCTCCGCCACGTGACCCATCAGATCTGCTCCCCTTGCGCGATACGCGCCGCGCCAATTCCAGCGATACGTCCCAGCGCCACCGCGCTCAGCAACCCATTGCCCGACAGATAGCCCGATGCCTCCGGCCCGCTGACGCCGCAAGCCGCGCCGCCCGCCGCGAACAGGTTCGGCACGATCCCGCCATCCGCAAGCCTGACCCGCGCGGAATCATCCACCGCAAGCCCGCCCTGGCTGTGGAACAGCGCGCCCGTGACCCGCACGGCGCAGAGCGGTGCCGCCAGCGGGGCGCCGCGCGCCCAGTCGCGGCCGAAGGCATCCGTGGCAGCGTTGCGCTTATCGGCCTCGACAGCCGCGAAGCTCGCGGCGAGTTGCGCCGGCGGCAGCTTCGCCTTCACCGCGAGTTCCTCGATCGTGTCCGCGCGCAGCACGGCGCCTTGCGCTTCGGCCTGGCGGAAATCCTCGAACTGGCGGGCGATGCCGGCGATGCGGGCGTCGAAGATGTCCCACGCCACGCCATCCGGCTGCGACAGCACGGCGACGCCGGCTTCGGAATAACCGCTGCTTTCGTTCCAGAAGCGCGCGCCATCGCGATTCACCTGGAAGCCGCCTTCCATGATGACGGCCCAGGACACCAGGATGCCCTGCGGATGCGCGACCGA
>ERZ1022729.151-NODE-151-length-10680-cov-5.806965_pt1 | contig 10680 bp, 11 predicted proteins | sample MGYA00520880_ERZ1022729 | MGnify/ENA primary metagenome ERZ1022729 (study PRJEB33162, sample SAMN09537598) | freshwater metagenome | isolation source: freshwater | place: Canada:Alberta | collected 2017-07 | study: EMG produced TPA metagenomics assembly of the...
TACACGCGTAAGATCGTCGGCAGCGTCAGATGTGTATAAGAGACAGGGCATAGGGGAGCGTCATCTAGCAGCATCGGCAGCCAGCATGAGCTATTCCGATTTTCACTATGAGATGGTGCGCTGTGGCATAGCTGTTTATGGTCTAAATCCATACGAAGAACAAGAACTGCCACTTCAGTTGGTGCCAGCCATGCGCCTTTTAGCAAAGCTTGTGAATGTAAAGAAGGTGGCTGCCGGTCAGGGAGTCTCCTATGGCTACAGGTATGTCACTGATCGGCCAACCACTTTGGGCCTGGTGCCAGTTGGATATGGCGATGGCATGCCCAGAATTTCAGTCGGGCATCAAGTCTTGATTGCATCCAAGCTCTATCCGGTAGTTGGTCGAGTTGCCATGGATCAGTTTGTAGTTGATCTGGGAGGGGACGAGATCCCAATCGGAACCGAGATCGTTATCTTCGGCTTGGCTAGCAAGGGAGAACCAACGGCAGAGCAACTGGGTGAGAGCTCGCAGAGCATCAACTATGAAATTGTCACCAGGATTGGTGGCAGAGCAAACCGGGTTTATCTAAATCGCTAATGAAAATAAACATCAAATCTGCTGAAGAGATGGAGCAGCTTGGCTCTAAGCTGGCCGCTTTGCTATCCCCAGGTGACTTGGTTTTATTGGCAGGACCACTTGGCGCTGGCAAAACAACCCTGACCAGAGGTATCGGCAGGGGACTCTCTGCTGAGGGAACGATTCAATCCCCAACCTTTGTCTTAGCAAGAACTCATCGAATCAAGGGCGGCAAGCTTGTTCACGTTGACGCCTATCGACTTTCTTCTGCAGTTGAGTTAGATGATTTGGACATTGACTTTGAAAACTCAATCGTGATTGTTGAATGGGCTAGGGATTTCCTAGCTGGCTACAGTGAGAATTACCTAACACTCGAGATTGATCGATCAAGCGATGATGAGAGCAGAGTCGTGACAGTTCAACCGGTTGGCAGTCGCTGGAAAGAGGTGTCGCTTGCTTCTCTCAATTGATACCTCACATGGCACATCCGCTGCCGTTTTCGCAGACGAGTGCTTGTCATTTGTTGCTATTGATGATTTATTCACTCACGCCGAAAGCATCGGTCTTGCCATTGAGCAAGCACTCCAGCAGGCTGATGTTTCTGTTGAACAACTAACGGCTGTGGCAGTAGGGAGAGGGCCTGCCCCATACACCGGGTTACGAGTCGGAATGGCTGCCGCCACTTCCCTGAGCAAAGCAAGATCTTTGCCTCTTTATGGAGTTATCACTCTCGATGCAATTGCAAATTCAATCAGCGATAAAGACCTGTTGGTGGTTACAGACGCCAAGCGCAAGGAACTGTTTGCAGCGACCTACAAAGCAGGCAACCGTTTGTTGGGTCCAATGCTTATTACTGCAGAGGAGTTGACAAACTATCCGGGATTTGAATTGATTCAACAGCCATGTAACGCAAAGTTGATTGGTCAGTATGTGAAGAAGGCATTGCAACTCGGGGTCGACCTGAGTGATCTTTCCGCTCTCTACTTGCGCTCACCAGACGTTACGCCGTCTCCTGGCAAGAAGGTGAGCGGGTAATGGACCTTCGAATTCTCTCTCAGTCAGACTTGAGTGCAATCATGCAGATTGAGACAGCGCTTTTCGGCTCTGAAGCTTGGAGCGAGGAGACAATGAGCTCCGAATTGATTACACCTCACTCCTATTACATAGGAGTGTTTGACCCTTCTTTGGTTGGTTATGCCGGGCTTCGGTTAGCACCGGCAGACTTCGCAGCTGATGTGCTGACAATCGGTGTTGCAGCCTCAAAGCAAGGGAAAGGCATTGGCAGACGGCTGATGGATGCTCTGCTTCTGCATGCCAAACGACAGGGGGCCGAGCAAGTATTTCTAGAGGTCAAAGAGAGTAATGCTTCTGCAATCTCGCTTTATAAGTCACTTGGCTTTGAGCAGATAGATCTTCGAAAGAGGTATTACCAGCCTTCGGGAGAAAACGCTGTAGTGATGAAGCTGGTTATTCAGCAGCCGATAGTGCTTGGAATCGAATCATCCTGCGATGAAACAGGCGTTGGAATTGTTCGAGGAAACCGGCTATTAGCTAATGCCCTGCACTCATCGATGACTGAGCATGCAAAGTATGGCGGGGTAGTGCCCGAAGTTGCAGCCAGAGCACATCTAGAGGCCCTATCGCCAACTCTCGGTCAAGCATTACTGGATGCTGGTATCAAAATAGAGCAGGTTGACGCCATTGCCGTTGCAAATGGACCCGGCTTAGCAGGGGCTCTCATGGTTGGCATCGGTGCAGCTAAAGGTTTGGCGGTTGCCACCAATAAACCGATCTATGCGGTGAATCACCTGGTGGGACACATTGGGGCAGATGTTTTAGAAAAAGGCTCGGTTGAACTTCCAACGATTGCTCTTCTTGTCTCAGGAGGTCACACATCTCTTCTGTTGGTTCGTGACTTACTAGATGATGTTGTGCTGCTAGGAGAAACAATTGATGATGCAGCGGGTGAAGCGTTCGACAAAGTGGCCAGACTTCTAGGACTTCCATATCCGGGAGGACCTCAAATTGATAAGCAGGCGGCTACTGGAGATCCGAAGGCAATCAAGTTTCCTCGTGGACTGATGCTTCCGAAAGACTTGGCTGAGCATAAGTACAACTTTTCTTTCTCAGGACTTAAAACCGCAGTTGCGCGTTATGTTGAGAAAGCGGAATTAGAGGGAACTGAAATTTCCAAAGCAGATGTTGCGGCGTCGTTTAGGGAAGCAGTGATTGATGTTCTCTTGACTAAAGCAATTTGGGCATGTGAAGAATACAAAATTCCAAGACTGCTACTTGGCGGCGGAGTAGTTGCTAACGCGAGATTGCGAGATGAGGCGCAGCGCCGATGCGATGCTGCAGGTATTGAACTAAGAATCCCACGATTTAGTCTTTGCACAGATAACGGGGCCATGATCGCCGCACTTGGCGCTCAGCTGGTGATGGCTGGCAGAAAACCATCCGGGCTTGGGTTCGGAGCTGAATCAACCCTGTCGGTTACCACAATCCAGACTCCCTAGCTACTCACAGCTAGCTAGCAAGGCGTTTCCAGCTGCCAGTGCTTGGCTGAGAGCAACTTGCGAAAGGCAAACAATTGACAAATAGCAACCAACCGAGTGAAGTGAACCCCTATCAAACCAAGGCTAAGTTCGACTTCAGTCACCTGAACTCCCTGGCAGTGGTCTCGCTGGCCTCAGCCGTCTCTGGAGTTGGAGCACTGATGGCCGTAATAACCGGCCACATTGCCCTGGCCCAGATCAAGGCGACCGAGCAGTCGGGCAGGACCCTGGCCATAGTTGGCCTGGTATTGGGCTACATCGGCCTATTCCTTGGGATTATTTTGGTTATCTCGGGAGTTATTGGTAGTGCACTGCTCTTCTCTGACCTATTCGACCTCCAGACGGATAGGTGGGAGTGGGACAGATCCCACATGGGATTTGACGGCCCCTCCGGGGACCGCTAGGTAGAGCCACCTAGGCCCGCCAAGAAAGTGCTTACGGGCGCCGCCCACCTGTCGATTTATCCAGGTTGGCGGCGCCCAGCCAATATCCGGCCCTCTAGCACTCGCCTTGACTGAGTGCTAATTTCCGAATAAAGTTTGAGGGCGCTCAAACTTGAGCGAAAACCCCAATTTTTAGTAAAGAAGAGGTCAAAGTGTCGGTTTCTATCAAGCCACTCGAAGATCGAATTGTTGTTCGTCCAGTTGAGGCCGAGCAGGTAACTGCTTCCGGTCTGGTTATCCCAGACACCGCCAAAGAGAAGCCCCAGGAGGCTGAGGTTGTTGCCGTCGGTCCTGGACGTTTCAGCGAAGAAGGCGACCGCATTCCATTGGATGTAAAGGTCGGCGACCGCGTTATCTTTTCGAAGTATGGCGGCACCGAGCTTAAGTATGACGGCCAGGAGTATCTGGTTCTATCAGCTCGCGATGTGCTAGCGATCATCGAGCGCTAGTTGCAACTTTTGATTCGGCCCGGTGACCCCGGGCCGTTTCTTTTTCTCCTAAGCTGAGCGAATGAAGCAAAGATCGGAATCATCGATCGGTTTGCTCTACGGTCTTTTGGCCTATTTCATCTGGGGTTCATTTCCACTAATCATCAATGCGACTGAGTTTGCCAATCCATTTGAAGTGGTGGTTTGGCGCGTGGTGTTTGGATTCTTATTTGCCGCAGTGCTGGTAAGCATCGTTGGCGGCTGGCGAGAAATTAGCCAGCTGATTCGATCAGTCAAAGCAATGAAGTGGGTTGCTGTTGCTTCTTTGTTTATCTTTATCAACTGGAGTGTTTACGTTGTTGCTGTTGCCACTGAGAACGTAATTGAAACATCGCTGGGTTACTTCATAAATCCACTGGTAACAGTTTTGTTTGCGGTGATTTTTCTCAAAGAGAAGTTACGTGCCATGCAATGGACAGCGTTGGGCATTGGACTACTAGCCGTATTGGTGCTGTCGTTTGACTATGGAAGACTTCCATTTATCGCTTTGATTCTTGCCTTCAGCTTTGCTATTTACTCATTGGCTAAGAATAAGGTTGGGAAAAAGATTCCGGCTTTGCAATCTTTCACTATTGAGTCAGGCTTGGTTTTGCCATTTGCTCTGATTCAGCTTTGGATTGTCGCTCAGTATTCACCCATAATGATTTTGTCTGGGCCGATTGAAACTTCTTTACTGGTGGCTTTTGGAATCTTGACGGCAATCCCACTGATTTTGTTTGGTGCTGCCGCTTCTCGAATTCCACTTTCAACCATCGGCTTCATCCAGTACCTGACTCCCACCCTTCAGTTCTCGGTCGGCTTCTTCATCCTGGGGGAGCCCATGCCGGCTGTTCGCTGGATTGGCTTCGGACTTGTTTGGATCTCGCTGGCAGTTCTGACTATCGATGCTTTACGCCGAAAGAGGCCAGATTTGCCCGTTGTCGACAATGGCTAAATTAGAAATCTAATTGTTATTTAGTCAAAAAACCGCATTTTTGCTTCTGAATTAGTTGTTAGTTTTGGGTAAATGTGCGAATTTAGTGGAATTTGCTACCTTCAACCTCCGATTTAGGGCTAGGGAAATGCCCCTAGGCACCCATCGACAAAATGTTCCCTAGGGATTACAGGGACCCCAAACTATGCTTTACCTAGCAATGGGGGCACTCCTGCCCTCATTCGCACTTACAAATTGCAATTGCAAGGAGCAAAATGACCGCATTAAAGAACGCGTCTCCATTTGCAAAAGCACTAGCTGTGGCAGGCGTTTTCGCACTGTCCGCTGGTGTTCTTGCCGGCTGTGCACCAGCCGCTGAAGAGACCACTGCCGGAGGCACCACACCTGGTGGCTGTGAGCTTGGTCCAGAGCAGGATGGCGACCTAGTACTAAAGCTAGGTTCGGCACTACCGTTGACCGGAAACCTAGCATTCCTCGGCCCACCAGAAGAAGCTGGTGCTTACCTAGCTGTTGATGACATCAACGCTGCTGGTAAGGGAATCACCATCGAGTTCACCCCTGGTGACTCAGGTGACACCGACAACAAGGCATACGACACTGAGATCCCACGTCTGCTAAACGCAGGTGTTGAGGCAATCATCGGTGCCGCATCCTCCGGAACCTCGCTGCAGTTCATTGACCGTGTTATCGCTGAGTGTGTGATTCAGTTCTCACCAGCAAACACCTCTGCAGCACTAACCACCTATGAGGACCGTGGACTGTACTTCCGTACCGCTCCATCAGACGTTCTACAGGGTGAGGTTCTTGGAAACCTAATCGCTGAGGATGGACACCAGAGGATCTCTATGATCGTTCTAAACGACTCATACGGAACCGGTCTTGCACAGTTCGTGACCGATTCATTCACTGCCGCTGGTGGTGAGGTAATCGCTGCACCTACCTACAACACTGGTGACACTAACTTCACAGCACAGATTGCTGAAGCCCTAGCGGGAGACCCAGACGCAATCGTTCTAATCACCTTCGATGAAGTAAAGACCATCATTCCTGAGCTGATTTCTCAGTTCCCAGGAGAGAACCTGTACTTCGTTGACGGAAACTTGACCAACTACTCTGAGGTATTTGAGCCTGGTGCACTTGCTGGTGCAAAGGGAACTTACCCAGGTGTCAACGAGAAGAACATCGCTGACTTCGTCAAGAGAATGAACGACAACTGGGTAGCTCGTGGCAACGCAGCTCTAGAGGTGCTTGCATACGGTCCAGAGACTTACGACGCAGTTGTGCTTCTAGCACTAGCTGCTCTTGAGGCTCGTAGCACCGAGGGTGCCAACATGTCCATGAAGCTACAGGAAGTATCCGGTGGTATCGCGGGCGGCACCAAGTGCTCCACCTTCGCCGAGTGTGCTGACATCATCATTGGTGGTGGCCAGGCCGACTATGACGGCCCATCAGGTCCAATTACCTTCAACGAGTTGGGTGACCCAACTGACGGTAACATCCTGATCCAGCAGTTCGACGAGAACAACGTTCCAGTCACCATTCGTGGCTAGTAACTAGTTCCAATAGAAATCCCCCCGAGGCAACTCGGGGGGATTTCTTTATGCGCCAACTATTTAGGGGCTAAGTTCCTAGGGTTCCGAGATACAGCCCGATGACCTGTGGGTCGTTGAGCAGTTCTCTTCCCTTGCCAACCACTGCATCCTTGCCCTGATCTAGAACGTAACCACGGTCTGAGATTTGGAGGCAACGTCGAGCATTCTGCTCAACCATGATGCAGGTAACGCCGGCTTTGTTGATTTCGCTTACGCGCAAAAACGCCTCGTCCTGACGAACTGGGCTTAGACCTGCAGAAGGTTCGTCCAGCAACAGAACTGCCGGGTCCATCATCAGGGCTCTGCTCATGGCAACCATTTGGCGCTCTCCACCGGAGAGTGAGCCAGCTCGCTGCTTTAGTCGCTTACCAAGTTCAGGGAAGATCGAGACTACGAATTCCAACCGCTTGCTGTAGTTCGATGGATTCTGGAACAGACCCATCTGCAGGTTCTCTTCGATTGTCAAAGAAGGGAAGACGTTGTTGGTCTGCGGAATAAAGCCAACACCCTTGCTCACAAGCTGGTTGGCTTTTAGTCCAACGATGTTCTCACCATTGAGGGTGATTGAACCCTCTCGAACCTTTACTAGACCAAAGATTGCTTTCAACAGAGTGGACTTACCTGCTCCGTTGGGGCCGATGATTCCAATTAGTTCACCCTTGTCGGCATAGAAGTTGATGCCATTGAGAATGTTTACTCCAGGCAGGTAGCCGGCGACTAGATTCTTGGCTTCAATTACTCTTTCGCTCACGCTTGGCCTCCGTCTTTGATGATCTTGATTCGGCCGGTAACTTCACCTAGGTCAGTGTCTTGGTGTGAACCAAGGTAGGCATCAATAACAGCCTGTTCCTTCATCACAGTGTCAGGTGGTCCCTCGGCAACAATCTTGCCCTCGGCCATCACTACTACCCAGTCGGCAATGTGACGAACCATGTGCATATCGTGCTCAACGAACAAAACAGTCATGCCCTGCTTCTTCAGATCGAGCACGTGGTCGAGCAGCGACTGAGTTAGGGCTGGGTTCACACCGGCCATTGGCTCATCAAGCATCACAAGCACCGGATCGGTCATTAGAGCTCGTGCCATTTCAAGCAGCTTGCGCTGACCACCTGATAGCGAGGCAGCGAAGTCATCCTTTTTGGCATCCAGCTTGAAGCGAGAAAGCAGTTCCATCGCTTTGACTTCGATCTCTTTGTCTTGCTTTCTCCAAAGCGCTGGCAGAAGAGCGCTAAGCAAGCTCTCACCCTTTTGACCCTTTGCTCCAAGCTTCATGTTCTCAAGCACGGTGAGCAGGCCCAAGGCCTTGGTGAGCTGGAAGGTGCGAACCTGTCCCATCTGCGCAACCTTGAAAGATGGAACACCAGATAGTGAGTTACCCATCAGTGACCAGGTGCCGGTGTCAGGTGAATCAAAGCCGGTGAGTAGGTTGAACAGTGTTGTCTTACCAGCACCGTTTGGACCAATCAAAGCAGTGATTGCATTCTTTGGAACCTCTAGGTGCTCAACATCAACAGCAGTTAGACCACCAAAGGTCTTCTTGATGTGATCGGCAACCAGGATCGGGTCCTTCTTCTTGCAGCCAGGTGCGGCTGCTCCGATGTGAAGGTCAGTTGATTTTTGAGGACTCTCGTTATTTAACAAAGGTCAACTCCTTCTTATCTCCGAAGATGCCCTGCGGGCGATAGATGACTAACAGCATTAGTCCAACACCAACTAGCACGAAGCGCAGAGTTGATGCTTGGGTGGTTGAAACAGGCAGGATGCCTGAGATTGCCACCTCGGACAAAACGTTGGTCAAGAACGCTTGCAGGGTCCAGAACAAAACTGAACCAACTACTGGACCCAAGATGGTGGCAGCACCACCCAGCAGCAACGAGGTCCAGATGAAGAAGGTGAGTGAGGTAACGAATACACCGGGGGAGACGTTGGCAAAGGTGGCATAGACAATTCCACCCATGGCGCCGTAGACACCACCAATTACCAGAGCCTGCATCTTGTAGGCAAAGACGTTCTTACCCAGCGCACGAATAGCATCCTCATCCTCGCGGATTCCCTTGATGACTCGTCCCCAAGGAGAGCGCATCAGAGCCCAAAGTAGGAATACACCAACTACCAGCATGATGATTCCGAAGGTCAAAACCCAGAGAGTCTGCTCGTTGTAGGTGAATGGACCTGCTCCGTAGGAACCAGCCGGGAACGGGTTGGCATTTTGGAAACCTGAGCCATCGGTTCTTGTGTTGAAACCAAACAGTCCATCCGCGCTTCCGGTCACATCTGTAAAGGCGGTAGTTAGGAACAACAGTCGGATGATTTCAGCGGAAGCAATTGTCACAATCGCTAGATAGTCACCTCGCAGACGCAGAGTTGGAATTCCAAGAATCAAAGCAAAGATGATTGATCCAAAAATTCCAAACAGCATGCCTGCCCACCAAGGCAAACCAAAAGTCAAAACGGCAATCGCATAGCCGTAGCCACCAATTGCCATAAAGCCCGCAATACCGAAGTTAAGTAGTCCGGCAAAACCGAAGTGCATCGCCAATCCCAGTGCTGCTAGTGAGAAGGCAAGAGTCGTAGGGGTTAGGAGTCCCTGCAGAGTGTTATTGAGTATCGATCCCCAGTCCATGGTTTCCTCCTATCCAATCCTTTGTTTCTTGCCCAGCAAACCTTGCGGTCTTACTAGCAATACCAAAATCAAAACAACCAGTGCACCCACATACTTCAGATCAGCCGGAATGATGAGCGAAGAAGTTTCGATCAGGATTCCAACCACCAGTGCACCAACTAGGGCACCAAAGGCAGTTCCCAAACCTCCCAGCACAACAGCTGCGAAGATCAACAGCAGAATCTGAGTTCCCATGTCCCACTTGATGCCAGGACGGAAGTAAGCCCAAAGCACACCAGCTAGTCCGGCCATTGCAGCGGCTAGAACCCACACCACGCGAATTACCTTGTCCACGTCAATTCCAGAGGCAGCTGCAAGATCTGGGTTATCCGAGATCGCGCGCGTTGCTTTTCCAGTTTTGGTTTTTAGGAGCCAGTAGGCAAAGCCACCGATCACAACCAGGGAGAGAGCCATCGAAATCAAATCGGTTGAGCTAAGTGCAGTGGCACCGAATAGCGTCACTCTTGGCTCATCAAAGCCAGGTAGCTGCTCTGTTCCACCACCAATAAAGAACTGAATGATGTAGCGAAGAGCTAGTGAGAGACCGATTGAAACAATCATGAGCTGGACAATTCCAAGTCCCATCTTTCGAACAGGTCGCCATAACCCGGCATCCATAATCCAGCCAAAGGCGGCCGATAAACCTACCGCTATTGGAATGGCTACCCACAGTGGCAGCTCTAGAACAACACCGAACAATAGAGCTAGCACAGCACCGATGGTTACCATCTCACCGTGCGCAAAGTTGGAAAGGCCGGTTGTTCCGTATACCAGCGACAATCCAACTGCCGCTAGACCCAACATCAAACCAAAGTTAATTCCGTAGATCAGTCGTGCGACTACCTGATCGAATAGTGAAGTGGTATTTCTTTCACCCTCACCTATAAAGAAGTTTTTGGTCACACGATCGGTTGCGCCAAACTCAACTGCTTGAGTTGCGCCACCTTCCAAAACAGCAATTCCCTCTGGAAGTGTTGTCTCATCGAGTGTGACGTTGTATGCACCGATCGAAGGAACTCCGATGAGCCAGCGGCCCTTTTCGTCGGTCACGGTCTCGGCGGTGTAGCCATTTCCATCAACCACGATGCGAACACCTTGAATGGGTTCACCATCGATTCGAACGTTTCCTAAAATTGCGGCTTCATACTCTTCACCAACGCTGTCGGCGCTCGCTGGCATTGCGATACCTAAAACGGCAATAAACGAAAGAAAGCTGATAGCAATCCCTCGAGCTAGCCGATTGGTACGACTGGAAGAGAGGATATTCACGCGTCCTCCATACTTCTAAGGGCTTCTCTGCCCTCCCCACCTCGGGGATTACAAAAGACTAACAGCGCGAGGGCGGTGGTTGAGCCTAAATAAGCCAATCTGCCCCCTGCCGCTATTGCGCTGCGCTGGGTAGGATTGAGTCTTAGTTCCCAGCAAGCGAGGCCAAAGTGGAATTTTCGGA
>ERZ1022729.152-NODE-152-length-10669-cov-13.423026_pt1 | contig 10669 bp, 6 predicted proteins | sample MGYA00520880_ERZ1022729 | MGnify/ENA primary metagenome ERZ1022729 (study PRJEB33162, sample SAMN09537598) | freshwater metagenome | isolation source: freshwater | place: Canada:Alberta | collected 2017-07 | study: EMG produced TPA metagenomics assembly of the...
AGGCCAAGCACCAGCAGCGCCACCGCGACGGAGACGGTGGCGATACGCTCGACCTGCGTGGCCTGGCTTGGGGCCAAGGGCGGGAACCTTCCTCGACGGCTCGACGGCGCTGTTTGCCCTGCCCGGAGGATGGGCGGCAAGCGCGGGGCCTGGGGCGGTGGGAGGTGGCGGAGAGGTTTTGGGGACGGCGCCATGTTCTGGCACGCCCCCCTCACCCTGCCCTCTCCCCCCTGAAGCGGGGGGAGAGGGTTTGGTGCGATCGATCCTGGGAAATTCTAGACGCTGAAGTACTTCGCGCGCGGGTGGTGCAGGACGATGGCGCTGGTGGATTGTTCGGGGTGCAGCTGCCATTCGTCGGACAGTTCCACGCCGATCCGCTCCGCCTTCAGCAGCTTCAGCAGACCCTCCTGGTCCTCCAGCCGCGGGCAGGCGGGGTAGCCGAAGGAATAGCGGCCGCCGCGATAGCCCTGGGACAGCATCTTCTCGATGTCGCGCTCATCCTCGGCCGCGAAGCCCCATTCGGCGCGGATGCGCTTGTGGACGTATTCCGCCATCGCCTCCGCCATCTCCACCGACAGGCCGTGGAGGTACAGGTAGTCCTGGTAGCGATTGTCCTCGAACCAGTCGCGCGCGATGTCGGACGCCTTCTGGCCAACGGTCACCACCTGCAGGCCGATCACGTCGCGATGGTTCGGCCCGTCCGCGATGTCGCGCACGAAATCGGCGATGCAGTCGCCGTCTTCCTTCGGCTGGCGCGGCAGGTTGAAGCGGCAGGCCTCGGTGACGCCGTCTTCCTCGAACAGCACCAGCTCGTTGCCCTGGCCGGCGCATTTCCAATAGCCGTAGATCGCCTGCGGCTTGAGGATGTTCTGCTCCTCCGTCAGCGCCAGCATGCGCTTCAGCACCGGGCGCAGTTCCTGCTTCGCCCAGCCGAGGAAATCCTCGAGCGACTTGCCCGCCTTCCGGAAGCCCCATTGGAATTGATAGAGGCTGCGTTCGTTGATGAAGGGCACCAGCGCCTTCGGCGCCGCTTCCATCACCCGCGCGCCCCAGAAGGGCACTTGAGGCGTCGTGCTCTCCGCCGCCACGCGGCGGCGCCGCGCCTGGGCGTAGTTCACATCGACCGGCGCGAAGCCGCGCGGATCGGCGGTGCCGAGCACGCGCTTCTCGTTCTTCGACTTCCCCTTCCGCTTCGATTGCAGCGCGGCCAGGTAGTCGTCGAAGCCGTTGCCCATCACCTTGTCCATCAGGTGCAGCCCGTCGAAGGCGTCGCGCGCATAGGCCACACGCCCGCAGGCATAGGCCTTCACGCAATCATCCTCGACATAGTTGCGCGTCAGCGCGGCGCCGCCGAGCAGGACGGGGACGTCCACGCCCTGGCGCGACATCTCCTCCAGGTTCTCGCGCATCACCACGGTGGACTTCACCAGCAGCCCGCTCATGCCGATGGCGTTCGCCTTGTGCTCCTTCGCGGCGGCGACGATCTCGGTCAGCGGCACCTTGATGCCGAGGTTGACGACCTTGTAGCCGTTGTTGGTCAGGATGATGTCGACCAGGTTCTTGCCGATGTCATGCACATCGCCCTTCACCGTGCCGAGCACGATCGTGCCCTTCTCCTGGCCCTCCACCTTCTCCATGAAGGGTTCGAGATAGGCGACGGCGGCCTTCATCGTCTCGGCGGATTGGAGCACGAAGGGAAGCTGCATCTTGCCCGCGCCGAACAGCTCGCCCACCACCTTCATCCCGTCCAGCAGCACGTCGTTGATGATCGACAGCGGCGCGATGCCCTTGGCCAGCGCATCCGCCAGCTCATCGTCCAGCCCCTTGCGGTCGCCATCGACGATCCGGTCCTTCAGCCGCCCTTCCACCGTCTCCGCGCGCGCCTTCTTGACGCTGTCGGCCGCCTTCCGGCCGGAGAAGATCTCCAGCACCTTCTGCAGCGGGTCGTAGCCTTCGCGGCGGCGGTCGAAGATCAGATCCTCCACCACCTGCACTTCCTCGGGCGGGATCTGGTGCAGCGGCTTGATCTTGGACACATGCACGATCGCGCCCGTCATCCCCGCCTTCACGGCGTGATCCAGGAAGACGCTGTTCAGCACATGCCGCGCGGCGGGGTTCAGGCCGAAGGAGATGTTGGACAGGCCAAGGATGATCTGGATGTCCGGGAACCTCTCCCGGATCATGCGGATGCCTTCCAGCGTCCAGAGCCCGAGCTTGCGGTCGTCCTCGTTGCCCGTCGCGATGGTGAAGGTCAGCGGGTCGATCATCAGGTCGGATTGCGGCAGGCCGTATTGGTCGCAGGCGAATTCGACCAGCCGCGTCGCGATCCGCAGCTTGTCCTCCGCCGTCTTGGCCATGCCCACTTCGTCGATGGTCAGCGCGATCACCGCCGCGCCGAATTTCTTGGCGAGCTTCATGCGGTCATGCGCCGCGCCTTCGCCTTCCTCGAAGTTGATCGAGTTGATGATCGCCTTGCCGCCATGCAGCTTCAGCGACGCCTCGATCACCGGCGTTTCCGTGCTGTCGATCACCAGGGGGGAGTTCACGCTGGAGGTGAAGCGGCGGATCACCTCGCCCATCTCCGCCATCTCGTCGCGGCCGACGAAGGCGGTGCAGACATCGAGGCTGTTCGAGCCTTCGGCCACCTGTTCGCGCGCGATCGCCAGGCACCCGTCCCAGTCATGCGCCGCCTGGCGTTCGCGCCAGGCCTTGGACCCGTTGGCGTTGCAGCGTTCGCCGATGGAGAAGTAGCTGTTCTCCTGCCGCAGCGGGGTGGCGGTGTAGAGGCTGGCGACGGAGGGGATCCAGATCGGCTTGCGCAGCGTCGGCGCCGGCCGCGCCCGCGCGCCGCCCAGCTTCCGCAGAAGCTGGTCGAGCGCCGCGATATGCGTGTTGTTCGTCCCGCAGCAGCCGCCGATCAGGTTCAGCCCGTCTTCCACGACGAAGCGTTCCATCCAGGTGGCCAGTTCGGCGGCGCCGAGCGGGTAATGCGTCTTGCCATCCACCAGCTCCGGCAGCCCGGCATTGGGCTGCACGCTGATCAGCCCCGGCCAGTTCTGCGACAGCCAGCGCACATGTTCCGCCATCTCCTGCGGGCCGGTCGCGCAATTCAGCCCGAGCAGCGGCACATCCAGCGCCCCCACCACGGCGGCGGCGGCGGAGATGTCGGGGCCGACCAGCAGCGTGCCGGTGGTCTCGACCGTCACCTGCACGAAGATGGGGATGTCGGACCCCGTCTCGGCCTTCGCGATCTTCGCCGCGTTGACAGCCGCCTTGATGTAGAGCGTGTCCTGGTTGGTCTCGGTCAGCAGCGCATCCGCGCCGCCCGCGATCAGCCCGCGGCACTGCAGCACCAGCGCCTGTTCCAGCGCGTCATAGCCGATATTGCCGAGGCTCGGCAGCTTCGTCCCCGGCCCGATATCGCCGATCACCCAGCGGTGGCGGCCATCGGCGAAGCTTTCCGCCGCTTCCCGCGCCAGTTCCACGCCGAGCTTGTTGATCTCGAACGCCTTCTCCTCCAGCTCGAATTCGCCGAGCGTGATGGGGGAGCCGCCGAAGGTGTTGGTCAGCACCATATCGGCGCCGGCCGCGAAATAGCCCTGGTGGATGTCGCGCACGATGTCGGGGCGCGAGAGGATCAGCACTTCCGTGCAGTTCTCCTTGCCCCAGAAATCGCGTTCGACATCGAGCGTCATGCCCTGGATGCGCGCGCCGAACCCGCCATCGCAGAGCAGGACCTGGTCACGGAGCGCGTCGAGGAGATGCGGGCGGGCCATGAATCGGGAATACCTTCAGGAAACGAGAGCGGAGAGTTGCGCGGGCTGACGCCGCGCGGGCCAGATGCGGACGGAAAGCGGTCCCGCAAGGGTCGCGGCCGCTTGCGGCACGCAACCCGCCGCACCGAGCCAGCCGGCGATCTGGGCGTCGTCGAAGCCGGGCCAGCGATGCGCGTGCTTGTCCAGCAGCTCGGCCCGGCCATGCGGGGCGAGGTCGGCGACCAGCAGCACCCCGCCCGGCTTCAGCACGCGCGCGGCCTCGGCCAGCGCGGCGGCGGGGTCTTCCGCGTAGTGCAGCACCATCTGCAGCGCGACGGCATCGAAGGCGGCATCGGCGAAGGGCAGCCGGTACATATCGGCCTGGCGCACGGCGGCGCGATCCGCGAGCCCGCGTTCCGCCAGCCGAGCGCGGGCCAGCGCCAGCATGTCGCGGCTCATATCCACGCCGAGCGCGCGGTCGGCGCGCGGGGCGACGAGTTCCAGCAGCCGGCCCGTGCCGGTGCCGATATCCAGTAGCGCGCCCAGGTGCTGCGGCAGCGCATCCAGCAGCGCCTGTTCGATGGCGGCGGCCGGCAGGCCGAGCGCGCGCATCTCGTCCCAATCCATCCCATGCCGGCGAAAGGCGTCGGAGGCTTCGCGCGCGCGTTCGGCGGCCAGCCGCGCGGCGGCGCGGCGGTCAGCGGCCAGAAGCGGATCGCCCTCCGGCAGCCGGGCCAGCACCAGGCGGGCGATCTCGGCGCCGGCCGGCATCTGGAAATAGGCGTTGGCGCCTTCGGGGATGCGTTCCAGCAGCCCGGCTTCCACCAGCAGGCGCAGATGCCGCGACAGGCGCGGCTGGGACTGGCCGAGCACGGAACAGAGATCGGTCACGCACAACGGGTGCCGGGCGCAGAGCGCCAGCAACCTCAGGCGCGTCGGCTCGGCGGCCGCGCGCAGCTGCGCGAGAAGCTGTTCCATCATCGTTCCTTCGATGCGCTTGTAAATGCCATAAAGATATCCTTATGTCTAGCACATGCCTTGGTCGCTCGATGCCCGCATCCCGATCGTGATCGTCGCCGACCCGGCGGCGCTGGCGGCCGCGCTGGACACCGCGCTGGCCGGGGGGCGGCCGGCGGCGGTGCTGCTCGGCCCCAAGCCGCCCGCGTCTTCGCAACCGGATGGGATGCCGCTTGGCGCCGTCGCGCTGGCCAGCTTCGACCTGTCCGCCGCCGCCCATGCGGCGGCCTGCGCCTGCTGCGCCGGGCGGGGTCCGGCGGCGGCGGCGCTCGACCGGCTGTTCCAGGCGCGGGTTCGCAATGCCTGTCCCTGGTTCGAACTTGTGGTCGCCCTGGCCGAGACGCCGGAGGCTGAGGCCGAGATCGCGGCGGCGCTGACCCGCGATGCGGTGACGGCCGCGCGCTTCCGGGCGGGCTGACCCCGCGCGCCGCCTCCGCCGCCCCCGCTTTACGCACCCCCTATCGCCTTGTCATAAGGAGAGGAATCGGGCTGCGCCGGTCTGGCGCGGCCCACAACGTGCTTCAGGGAGGGCAAGAATGAACAACGACACCATGCGCGGGCTTCTCGGCCGCCGGACCCTTTTGGGCGGCGCGGCGGGTCTGGGTGCCGCATCCCTCGGCGTCGCGCCGGCCGCGGCCCAGCGTGCCGTGGATTTCTCCGGCCGCACCATCGAATGGAATGTCCCCTTCGCCGAAGGCGGCGGCAGCGATGTCTGGGCGCGCTTCATGGCGCCCTACCTGGCGCGCTACCTGCCGGGGCGGCCGAATGTGGTCATCCGCAACACGCCGGGCGGCGGGTCCATCACCGGCACCAATGACTTCTTCCTGCGTGCGCGGAACGACGGCTCGACCTTCATCGGCACCTCGGGCTCCACGCAATTCCCCTTCCTGCTGGGCGATCCGCGGGTGCGCTACGACTACGCCCAGATGCCGCCCGTGCTGGTCTCGCCGACCGGCGGCGTGGTCTATCTGCCGGCGCGCTTCAACGTCGCGAATGCCTCCGAGCTCGGCAAGGTGCGCGGCCAGCAGCTGGTCTATGCCAGCCAGGGTGCGACCTCGCTCGACCTCGTGCCGATGCTGGCCTTCGTCGTGCTCGGCCTGAATGTCCGCCATGTCTTCGGCATGCGCGGCCGCGGCGAAGGGCGCCTCGCGCTCGAGCGCGGGGAGGCGACGATCGACTACCAGACCTCGTCGGCCTACCTCACCCAGGTGCGGCCGATGATCCAGGCGGGCAATGCGGTGCCGCTGTTCTCCTGGGGCGTGCTGGACGCGCAGGGCAATGTGGCGCGCGACCCGTCCTTCCCCGAGCTGCCGCATTTCGTCGAGGCGTATGAGATGCTGCACGGCCGCAAGCCGTCGGGCGTCGAGTTCAACGCCTATCTGGCCTTCTTCGGATCGGGCTTCGCGGCGCAGAAGCCGGCGATGCTGCCGCGCGGCACGGCGCCCGAGATCGTCGCCACCTATCGCCGCGCCTTCGCCCAGGCCGTCGCCGACCCCGAGCTGCAGGCCAAGAAGGGCGAGGTGCTGGGCGATTACGAACAGGCGGTGGGCGACAACATCCAGCGCCTGTACGAGGTCGCGACGACCATCGACCCGGATGCCCGCGCCTGGGTCCGCAACTACCTGGCGACGAACCACAACACGCGTTTCTGAACTGGGCTGGGCCGCCGGCGCCGCCGGCGGCCGCCCTTTGAGCGAGAAAGGCTGGGCCATGATCCGGATCGGAAGGCGCGCGCTGCTGGGCGCCGCCGCGGTGGGTGTCGCGACATCGGCCCGCGCGCAGGCGCCGGTTTCCTTCGCCGGGCGGACCATCGAATTCGTCATCCCCTTCGCGGAAGCCGGCGGCAGCGATGTGTGGGCGCGCTTCTTCGCGCCGGCGCTGTCGAAGCACCTGCCGGGCAATCCGAACGTGATCGTCCGCAACATCCCCGGCGGCGGGTCCATCACCGGCGCCAATGAATGGGCGCAGCGGGCGCGGCCGGACGGGTCGAGCTTCTTCGGCCCCTCCGCCTCCACCCACCTGCCCTATCTGCTGGGCGATCGGCGCGTGCGCTACGACTACACGAAGTGGACGCCGCTGATCGTCTCGCCCACCGGCGGTGTCGTCTATGTCTCCTCCCGCACCGGGATCACGCGGGGGGACCAGATCGCGCAGCTGCGCGGGCGCGAGTTGGTCTTCCCGAGCCAGGGTGCGACCGGGCTCGATATCGTGCCGATCCTGGCGCTGCACCTGCTCGGGCTGAACACGCGCTATGTCTATGGCATGCGCGGGCGCGGCGAGGCGCGGATCGCGGTGGAACGCGGCGATGCGAATGCCGACCACCAGACCACGCCAGCTTGGCTGACCCAGATGGTGCCGATGGTGCGCGCCGGGGCGGCGGTGCCGCTGTTCTCCTATGGAGTGCCGGATGCGCAGGGCAACATCCAGCGCGATCCTTCCTTCCCCGAGATCCCGACCTTCGAGGAAGCCTTCCGCCTGATGCATGGCCGCGCGCCGGATGGGCCCGGCTATGCCGCCTATCGCGCCTGTTCGGTCGCCGCCTTCGCGGGGCAGAAGCCGGCGGTGCTGCTGAAGGACACGCCCGCGCCGATCATCGCCGCCTTCCGCAAGGCCTTCGCGGATGCGGTGGCCGACCCGGATGTGATCGCGCGGCGCGGCGACATCCTGGGCGACTACCCGCAGGCGGTGGGCCCGGCGGCGGATGCGCTCTACGCCACCGCCACCACCATCTCGCCGGAAGCGCGGGATTGGGTGCGGAACTTCCTGACGACGCAGCACAACGTCCGCTTCTGAAACCGGGGGCGCGCCCCGCTCCCGGCGCCCCCGCCCGAAGGCAAAGCCGCCATGCTCGACCTGATGCTGTCCACGCTCGTCGGCCTGCTGACCGTCGACCGCATGATGTTCATGATGATCGGCGTCACGGTCGGCATCTTCATCGGCGTGCTGCCGGGGCTGGGCGGCATCGCTGGCCTGTCGCTGATGCTGCCCTTTGTCTACGGGATGGAGCCGATCGCGGCGGTCGCGATGCTGATCGGGCTGCTGGCCGTGGTGCCGACGGCCGACACCTTCTCCTCCGTGCTCATGGGCATCTCGGGCGGGTCCTCGGCGCAGGCGACGGTGGTGGATGGCTTCCCGATGGCCAAGCGCGGGGAAGCCGCGCGCGCGCTGTCGGCCGCCTTCTTCGCCTCCATGATCGGCGGGTTGTTCGGCGCGCTGGTGCTGACGGGGACGGTGATCGTCGCGCGGCCGCTGATCCTGTCCTTCGGCTCGGCCGAGTTGTTCATGCTGACCTTGTTCGGCCTGTCCACGGTGGCGGCGCTGTCGGGCGGCAATCTGGCGAAGGGCATCGCGGCGGCGTCGCTCGGCCTCGTCTTCGGCATGGTCGGCGCGGCGCCGGCCACCGGCGAATACCGGCTCGACTTCGACATGCTCTATCTGTCGGACGGGTTGCAGCTGACCATCGTCGGCCTCGCGATCTTCGCGCTGCCGGAGATGTTCGACCTGCTGCGCGGCGGCGGGTCCATCGCGCAAGGGCAGCGGCTGGGCCGCGGCTGGCTGCAAGGGCTGCGCGACACGTTCGCGGCGCGCTGGCTGGTGCTGCGCTGTTCCGTGATCGGCGCGGTGGTCGGCATCGTGCCGGGCATCGGCAACAGCGTGGTGCCCTGGCTGTCCTACACCCACGCCGTGCAGACGACGAAGGACAAGTCGCAATTCGGCAAGGGCGAGCCGCGCGGCGTGATCGGCCCGGAATCGGCGAACAACGCGACGCTCGGCGGCGACCTGATGCCGACGCTGATGTTCGGCATCCCGGGTTCGGGCTCGATGGCGCTGTTCCTGGCGGGGATGGTGCTGCTCGGGCTGCAGCCGGGCCCGGCGATGGCGGACCGGCACCTGGATGTCACCTATACGATCATCTGGTCGCTCGCGATCGCCAATGTGATCGGCACCGCGCTGTGCATCGTGCTGGCGCCGCAGATCGCGCGGCTGACCTTCGTGCGCTACGTGCTGGTCGCGCCCTTCATGATGCTGATCATCACCTTCGCCGCCTTCCAGGCGACGCGCAGCTTCTCGGACCTTCTGGCGCTGCTCGTGCTCGGCGTGCTCGGCATGTTCCTCCGCCGCTTCGGCTGGTCGCGCGCGGCCTTCCTGATCGGCTTCGTGCTGTCCACGGACACCGAACGCTATCTGTACCAGGCGGTGCAGTTCCAGGGTGCCGCCTTCCTCAGCCGGCCGCTGGTGCTGGTGCTGATCGCGCTGACGCTGTTCTCGCTTTGGGTCGGCATCCGGCAGAACAAGCGCAACGCCATCAGCACGGAAGGCGATATCGAACAGTCCCGCGCCAAGGTTCTATGGCCGCAGGTGGCCTTCACCGCCGTCGTCGTGGGCTTCTTCGCCTTCGCGATCATCGACGGGCAGAAGAACTCCTTCCTCGCCATGCTGTTCCCGGTGATCGTGGGCTGCGTCGGCGCGGTGACCGCGGCGATGGTGCTGTTCGCGCAATCGCGTGGGCCAGCCTTCGCCGGCACCGCGAATTTCGACACGGAAGCGCGGGCGCAGGACAAGGGCCCCTGGATCTTCGCCGCCTGGTTCGCGGGGCTGATCGCGCTGACCGCGCTGATCGGCTTCTACGCGGCGCTGCTGCTGTTCTTCGTCGTCTTCCTGCGCGTCATCGCGCGCAGCGATTGGCGCCAGATCCTGGTGCTGACGGCCTGTGCGGGCGGGGCTACGCTCGGGCTGGCCTGGGCGCTGAACCTCGTTTTCCCGGGCGGCCTGCTCCAGGCCTATTTCGACCTGCCCTGGCCTTTGCGCTGAGAGATTTCGATGACCCAGACCGCGATCCCCTGCACCCTGATGCGCGGCGGCACCAGCCGCGGCCCCTATTTCCTGCGCGCCGACCTGCCGACGGATCGCGACGCGATGGGGCAGGTCATCCTCGCCGCCGTGGGCTCGCCTGACGCGCGCCAGATCGACGGCATCGGCGGCGCGACCACGCTGACCACCAAGGTCGCCATCGTCTCTGCCGCCGAGCCCGGGCAGCCGCAGCAGGTGGATTATCTGTTCGCGCAGCCCGCGATCGATCGCGGCTTCGTCGATTGGGGCCCGACCTGCGGCAACATGCTGGCCGGCGTCGGCCCCTTTGCCATCGAAAGCGGCCTGGTGCCCGCCGAGGATGGCGAGACCCGCGTGATGATCCGCGCCGTCAACACCGGCGCGCTGATCGAGGCGGTGGTGCAGACCCCCGGCGGGCGCGTGCGCTACGACGGTGACACCGCCATCGCCGGCGTGCCCGGCACCGCCGCGCCGATCCTGCTGAACTTCGCCGATGCGGTGGGCGGCGCCACGGGCAAGCTGATGCCCACCGGCAACCCGCTGGACCGTATCGAGGGCGTGGATGTCACCTGCCTCGATGTCTGCATGCCGGTGGTGATCGCGCGCGCCAGCGACTTCGGCAAGACGGGGCTGGAGACGGCGAAGGAGCTGGATTCGGACAAGGAGTTCTTCGCCCGCATCGAGCGCGTCCGCCGCGCCGCCAGCCTCGCGATGGGCATGGGCGACGCCGAAGGCCGCGTCATCCCGAAATTCGCGATCATCGCCCCGCCCGCGACGCCGGATGGCTCGGTGCTGACGCGCTACTTCACGCCGCTCGCGACGCATGAGGCGATGGCGGTCACGGGCGGCATCTGCATCGCCTCCGCCTGCAAGCTGCCCGGCACGGTGGCCGCCGGCATCGCCCGCGTGACGGATGCGGCGCGCGAAGCGGTGGTGCTGGAACACCCGACCGGGTCGATGGAAGCGGTGATCACCACCGCGCAGGACGCCGCCGGCGCCCCCACCATCGCCGCCGGCGGCACGCTGCGCACGGCGCGGCTGCTGATGAAGGGCGAGATCTTCGTCCC
>ERZ1022729.153-NODE-153-length-10637-cov-6.820072_pt1 | contig 10637 bp, 9 predicted proteins | sample MGYA00520880_ERZ1022729 | MGnify/ENA primary metagenome ERZ1022729 (study PRJEB33162, sample SAMN09537598) | freshwater metagenome | isolation source: freshwater | place: Canada:Alberta | collected 2017-07 | study: EMG produced TPA metagenomics assembly of the...
GTAAGGATTATAAAATTGTTCAAAAGTTGATTGGAACGTGCGGAATGTGGGTTAAAAGCGATCGCGTTTGTGTTGTGATAAAGTGCGATCGCTTTTGGGGAGGTGCAGGAGAAAGCGGCGATCGCTTAAGCTTTTCTTGAGTAATCGCCACAATAAAAATTAGAACTTAAAGCTACTCCGAATTGCACCAATCCAAAGCGGATCACGACCATTAGCAGGACTTGTGCCGACCCAAAGCCCTGGGGTAATGGAGATATTATCATTCACCTTAAAAACATAGAAACTTTCAGCAAACCAAGGAGCCGTCGTTGTTGAAGGTGTTACATCAGGGAGATTATTGTTATTACTGAGAGTCGCGGCGTAGGGGGGTTGACCGACGGAAAGTACACCGAGATTTCCCTCTTGAAACAGGTCAGGAAAAGCGAAACTAACTTTCCAGTTCCAAATATCGGCACTATCTCCCGCTCGATCGCCTCCTTCGGCAGAGGCACTGGTGTACATTCCCCAACCTTCCATACTGAAGCCAGGAGCGATTCGCCAAGTTGCCATTAAAGCAACGTTATCAGAGGAAGTCGCGTTTCCATCCCCAAAGTTATCCCGATTCTCAAAGCTAAAAGGATTATCCGCATTGGCTAAACCCGTAAATCCTGCCACTCCAAAGCTATCGTATTGATTTTGAGGAATATATTGGTGGGAGTAGGCGATCCCAATGCCTGTATCGGGAGAAGGGAGATAGGTTAATTGGGTTCCTGCGACATATTGCCCATTAAATAAACCCTGTCCTGATTCGGGACTATACCCTTTTCCTGCTGAATAAAAGGCTCCTAGATTTAAATTCTTACTAAAACTATAGGAGGCTCCTGCGCCTGGCCCTGTGTTATCACTGAGTAAGTATATCGGGGCGATCGCGCCAAAGAAAGATAAAGCACCATCGGTAAAGGAATTCGTAAAGGGAGCCAAGGGATCGGCAACATCATCGAGAGTGATTTTTGCGCCATTGATCCAAACAGTTAAGCTCTCACCCACAGGAAAACGATATTGCAGTTTATTCACCTGGGGAACGTTTCTATCACTGGCAACACTAAAGTTAAAGTCGGTGAGATTGCTTCCCGCTCTGGCTAAGAAATAGTTAGCCGTCTGGATTCGGACTCGGAGTTGATCTTCTCCTGTAAAGCTAGTATCAAAATTCATCCGTGATCGATAATTAGCGGTAATTTTTCCATTTTGAATTGGTTGATTCGGGGGGCCGTCCGCCTGTTCTGAGCCGCCAACGCCTGAATAAATGAAGATCACATCACCATTGAGTTTTGTTGTGGTTGAAAATTGATGGTCTTCTAAATAGGCTGTCCGCGTTTCGAGGTTATCGATCCTTGCCCCCATCGCCGCTAATTCCTGTTCAAATTGTTGAGCTAATTGTTTGAGCTTGTCGATATCTTCGCGTATTACGGCAACATTTTCTTGTAATAAACGCTCCATCACATTCATACAAGCATTTAAACCCGCCGCAAATTCCCAACGACTGAGGGCGCGATTTCCTCGAAAAGTGCGATCGGGATAACCGACGATACAACCATAGCGTTCTACTAAGCTTTTCAGGGCTTCATAGGCCCATTCAGTTGGTTGCACATCCCTGAGTTCATTCACACTGGTTACCTGATTCATCGATCGCGAGTTCATGTCTGAGACATTGGTGATTTTTCCCATGTCGCTACTGAAGCCTTGATCTTGAAAGGTTTTAAGTTGCAGGTTTTGACGTTTGTTGGCGATCGCGGCTGACTGTTTTTGAAATGCCTGAATCGATTCTAGATTATCCTCATTAGCTAGGGCGACTCCTGAGAATAGAGGACTAATTCCTAAACCGATTAACCCGATCCCGAAAACCTTGCCCAAATTGTTTAACATGACACACTCCTCACCTAAATAAAAAAAGTAAAAAAATTAAGACAAAATTGACCTTTAAGCGGCTTTCTTTTTAGCCTGACCGACTGGATCTAAGTAGGTTTCTAGCCATTTAAAGAAGAAAGAAGAAATTGTGGTTAATACTAGGTAAACCAGAGCAACCGCAATGTAAACTTCAAAGGATTTATAGGTAACAGCTACCACCAATTGACCTTCTCGGAATAATTCACTAAAACCGATAACTGCCGTTAAACTGGTGTCTTTAATTAAAGTGATAAATTCATTGCCTAAAGGTGGGATAACTCGGCGAAATGCCTGGGGAAAAATCACTTCTTTCATGGTTTGGAAAGGACTCATTCCCAAGGATTGACAGGCTTCTGATTGTCCTGGATCAATGGATTGAATACCGCCCCGAATAATTTCTGCCAGATAAGCCGCCACATTTAAACTGAGGGCAATCACTGCCGCAGGAAAACGTTCTAATGTCCATTCCAGTCCGATTTCTTTAAATAAACCTGGTAAACCAAAGTAGATGATAAAGAGTTGTACCAGCATAGGAGTTCCTCGGAAAAATTCCACATAAATGCGGAAAAACCATTGGATAATGCCAACGGGAGACAGTAATCCAAGGGCAACTAAGGTTCCACCAATTAATCCAAAGAAGACGGCAAAAATGGTTAAAAGAACGGTAACGCCAGCACCACGAATTAGGTTATCGAAGAGGGCTAGGAAAAAGTTTCGTTGAGGCCCAGCTTCATTGGTTGCGATCGCATCAGCCGTTCCTATCACAGAAGGCGCGACTAGGGGAAAGAAAGGCGGCTCGGCACCAAACCATTTTTGATAAATTGCTCGATAGGTTCCGCTTTCAACTACCTTAAAAAGTCCGTAGTTAACCAGCGATCGATTGAGATTAAGAGCTTCAGAACGAGGTTTGGGCATAGCAATGCCGTAATAATCTGCCGTTCCCGTTTCTGCGGCAATTTTGACCCCTCGCAATCCTGCTTCTTTGATAGCAAAAAGGGTCACAGGGCCATCGTTAATCACCGCATCAACTTTGCCATTAACCAGTTCTTGGAGGGCGATCGCCGCAGAATCAAAGGTGACAATTTCTGCATTGGGAACTTTAGCCGCTTCCATTGCTCCCGTTGTGCCAATCTGTACCGCAATTCTTTTGCCCTTGAGATCTTCTATGCTCTTGACACTGTTGTTCCTTTCCTGGACGGCGATCGCTAAGGTCGCTTTAAAATAAGGACTAGAAAAAGCCACAGATTTAGCGCGATCGGCCGTAATCGTAATCCCACTAATCGCCGCTTGAATAGTGCCTGATTGTAGGGCGGGGATGATACCATCGAAGGGCAGACTTTCGATCTGAACATTGAGATCAACTTCCTTGCCAATGGCTTTAATCAAATCAACATCAAAACCCGTTAAGGTTCCTGTGTTTTTATCGACCATTTGAAAAGGAGGAAAAGTCGGCTCTGTTGCAACGATAAAAGTCTTACCCGCATCCTGAGAAACCGCAGGAATAATCTGTAACCCTAATACTAGGAATATCCCTAAAAAAGCCAAAATTAGGTGACGAAATCGACCTAATCCTTTAAAAATTTTCATATTGTTTAGTGTTTACTCCTCAACCAAATCACCCGCTTAGAATTCCAAACCAAATAATCTTGAGCTTGACTTCCCAACCAGTATTCATCTTCAACCCGATAAAGAATGTAATTTTCTATACAATTAAGAAGAAAAAATTTAGATATTTTGAAGAAAATCGAAATTTAAGTGATCTATCAGGACAACTTGCCATGACCACCGCTCTTCCCATCGTTGTTTGCGACAATCTTCAAAAAAGCTTTGGTTCACTCAAGGTACTCAAAGGGGTTAATTCCGCGATGTACCCAGGCGACGTGATTTCGATTATTGGCCCTTCTGGTTGCGGAAAAAGTACTTTTTTGCGTTGTTTAAATCGTTTGGAAGTGATTAGTGGCGGTAAACTCAGCGTTGCTGGAGTGGATCTATCTGAACGAAATGTGAGTCAAAATGAATTACGGAAATTGCGCGTGCGAGTGGGAATGGTGTTTCAGCATTTTAATTTATTTCCCCATTTAACGGTTTTACAAAATTTGATGCTGGCTCCTCAAAAAGTTTTAAAATTGCCCTTAGCGGAATGCAAAGAACGAGCGTTAACTTATTTAGAAAAAGTGGGTCTAGGCTCCAAAGCAGAGTCCTATCCTGACCAATTATCGGGGGGACAAAAACAACGGGTGGCGATCGCGCGGGGATTGTGCATGAAACCTGAAGTATTGCTATTTGATGAACCGACGAGTGCGCTCGATCCTGAATTAGTGGGAGAAGTGCTAAGTGTAATGAAACAATTGGCCGAGGAAGGCATGACCATGGCCGTTGTTACCCACGAAATGAAGTTTGCCCGTGAAGTTTCTAATAAGGTTCTCTTTTTTAATGAAGGCGTTGTAGAAGAATCTGGCCATCCCGAAGATGTTTTCAGCAATCCTAACAGCGATCGGCTTAAGGCTTTTCTCAAGCGATCGGCGTAAAACTTTTCTCAGGCGTATGAGGTAAGTTTATTCCAACAATTGATGGAGCTAAGCGGACTTGAACCGCTGACCCCTGCAATGCCATTGCAGTGCTCTACCAACTGAGCTATAACCCCTTGAGTCTGTTATTTATCATCTCCTATAGCAACTCTTTCTGTCAAGTCCCTCTTTGTAAAAATACCTGTAAAGAAAGAAGAGAGGCATGAATTTTTTAAGAAGTCATTTCTTGCTGATTATTGAAAATCATTTCCTTTTCTGTAGGTTTAGCCTCTGCATTAAGATTGGGCAAGATCGGGAAAAAGGGTTGATGAATGCTAATCAGATTCGCTAAGGTGCGCTTGAGTTGGGTACGGGGAACGATCGCATCCACAAAGCCATGTTTTAGTAGGTATTCCGAAGTTTGGAAGCCTTCGGGCAGTTTTTCCCGTAGCGTTTGTTCGATTACTCGTCTTCCTGCAAAACCGATGGTGGCTTTGGGTTCCGCGATAATAATATCTCCTAGCATGGCAAAACTTGCGGTTACGCCCCCCGTTGTGGGATGAGTCAATACGGGAATGTAGAGTAATTTTGCCTGGCGATGTCGTTCTAAGGCTCCAGAAATTTTAGCCATCTGCATCAAACTGAGCATTCCTTCCTGCATCCTCGCCCCTCCAGAGGCACAGATAATGATAACAGGAATTCCTTCGGCGGTTCCATATTCAATCATGCGACAGAGTTTTTCGCCCACGACCGATCCCATACTGCCGCCCATGAAACGAAAATCCATTACACCCAAAGCAACGGGTAAACCATCAATCAGCCCTGCGCCTGTTTGAACGGCATCGGTTAATTGGGTACTTTTTTGAGTTTCTTTGATGCGGTCTTTGTAGGGTTTGCGATCGCGGAATTTGAGGGGATCGGTGGGATGAAGATGGGCATTGAGAGGTTTCCATGTTTTGGGGTCAATCAATTGGCGAATCCGTTCGTCACTATCGACTCTAAGATGATGGCCACATTCTACACAGACCAGTTGATTGGCTTGTAAATCCTTGGTATAGGTTAAAACGCTACAGACCTGACACTTTGTCCAAAGGCCATCGGCAATTTCTCGTTCTTGTTGCTGTTGCTGGACGGTGGGAGGTTCGGCTTTTTCTCGGTTAGCAAACCAGTCAAATAAAGACATACTTATCAGATTTTATCGGCATTTTCAGCCAGTAAGTTAACATTAAGCCAATGTTTGGGTATTATGACTCATCGTCTTCGGGCGCACTGAGTAGTAATAGGGCTGTCCATTGATCTTGCGATCGCACTTGCAAAGTAGTTTGGCTACCTTGTCCGAAATAACCGCCGAGACCAATATCTAAAACCCGACTCGGAATGTCGTAGGCGGCCAGAATTTGTTGCATTAATTCCGCTTCCCAACGAGCGTTGGTATTTTTTATGGTAATCCAAGACACTTTTTTTATCTTATCAGGAGTGTTCTCTCTTTCGGTTTTCTGACAATGAATTAGGTTGTTATGAAGCGTGACCTGAGAATGAGGGGCTAAATGGCAGAATGGTCACTCCCCGATGATTTCTAGGCATCAATTCTGTTAACGTTGATCTTATCTTAAAGAATGCGGACGGAGAGACTCGAACTCTCACATCAAGGATACTAGAACCTAAATCTAGCGCGTCTACCAATTCCGCCACGTCCGCTTAGATTTACCATCCTATCAGAAGATTGCTCTTGTTCAAAATTTATTATGATTAATTCTCTTCCGTCCTTGCTGAATCCACCTCCAACGACGGCGATCCAGATTGCGGTGATAGGAGATATTCATGATCAATGGGAAGTCACCGATAACCTGAGCTTACAAGCCTTGGGTGTGGATTTAGTTCTATTTGTGGGAGATTTGGGTAATGAGTCGGTGGCGATCGCGACTTTAATTGCAGATTTAGCCATCCCGAAAGCGGTTATTCTCGGCAACCATGACGCTTATTACACCGCATCAGATTGGGGACGCAAACTCTCTCCCTACGATCATCGCCGAGAAGACCGCGTGACAGAACAACTCAAATTATTGGGAGAAACCCATGTCGGCTACGGGAAACTGGATTTTTCGCAGTTTCAATTGTCAGTAGTCGGCAGTCGTCCCTTTAGTTGGGGCGGGCCAGAGTGGAAAAATCACACCTTTCTGCGCGATCGCTATGGTGTGAGAAATTTTAGGGAATCGACGGAAATTATTACTAAGGCAGTTAAAGCAACAACCTACGAAACAGTGATTTTTTTAGGACACAACGGCCCCTTCGGATTAGGAAATCAGGCAGAAGATATTTGTGGCAGGGATTGGAAACCCCTGGGCGGTGATCACGGTGATCCCGATTTTGCTGAAGCGATCGCCTGGAGCCAGAATTTAGGCAAACACATTCCCCTAGTCACCTTTGGCCATATGCACCACAGTTTACGCCATACCAAAGCTCAATTACGGACGAGAGTAGCCCAGGACGAAAAAGGGACGGTTTATCTCAATGCGGCGGCAGTCCCTCGCATTATTAATCATAACGGTGATCGGCAAAGAAATTTTTCTATTGTCACCCTAGAAAACGGGAATATTAGGGAAATTTCCCTGATTTGGGTCGGTCAAGACTTTCAGATTGCCAATCAAGAGTGCTTGTATTCCCAATATGCTAAGATTTAAAACGATTAAACTCTGGAGAGGTGGCAGAGTGGTCGATCGCATCCGACTTGAAATCGGAAGACTAGCAATAGTCCGGAGGTTCAAATCCTCTCCTCTCCGTTTTTTACCTACAGGAAAAGGACATAATATATTATGTCCCTACAGTATTTTGTATCTCTCTAACCTAAGCTGTTACACATTTAGATTGCATAGTGTTTTTATTGGAAGTCCTATAACAAAGGGCTTAAGCACCTTGCCCGTACGCGTTTTGAATGATGAACGGCTTAGAATATTTGATGATGATTTAAACTCAAAAAAATTATAAAAATCTTTATAAAAAAATAAGTGACCTAATGGCAAACTCGCGACTTCGGAATCTCTATAACTATCTTGTTCCCCATTGGAAAATGGTTGGTTGGGGCGTATTAACTTTATTTGTGGTTAATGCGGTGGGAGTTTATATTCCCCTTTTAATTCGGGATAGTATTGATGATCTTAGAGCCTCTTTTACCTTTGATCAAGTCATTTATTATGTCATTTTAATTTTTGTTTTGGCTTCTGTGATGTGGGTATTGAGGATGCTTTCACGGATTGCTATTTTTGGCGTGGGTCGTCAGGTAGAATATAGCCTCAAGCAGGGTATTTTTCAACACCTATTAACCCTAGAACCTGCTTATTTTTCGATTAATACATCGGGAGATTTGATTAATCGAGCCACTAGCGATGTGGATAATATTCGTCGTTTAGTGGGATTTGCGGTCTTAAGTTTAATTAATACATTTTTTGCCTATGCCTTGACCTTGCCTGCGATGTTGGCGATTCATATTCCCCTGAGTTTAATGGCGATCGCGGTTTATCCTTTTATGTTGCTGAGTGTCCAATTATTTAGTGGACAATTGCGGGATCAGCAAATGGAAGTTCAAGAAAAATTGTCGGACTTGAGTGAACTAATTCAAGAGGATATGAGTGGTATTAGTTTAATTAAAATTTATGCCCAGGAAGAGAATGAACGCAATGCCTTTAGAGAAAAAAATCGAGCTTTACTGAAGGCTAATTTAAAACTTGCCAGAACTAGAAATTTAACCTTCCCCATCATTGAAGGATTATCTTATATCAGTCTTTTATTACTATTAGCCTTTGGAACTGCCGCGATTCAGAAAGGAGAAATTAGTGTAGGGGATTTCATTGCTCTCATTATCTTAGTAGAACGTCTGGTTTTCCCAACTGCTTTATTAGGATTTACCATTACAGCCTATCAACGGGGAGAAGTAAGTATCGATCGCGTTGAGGCAATTTTTCAAGCCCAATCTAAAATTCAAGATAGTGCGAATCTCGTTCCCTTGAATAGTGATTCTGTTCAAGGAAAAATTACCGCTTCCCATCTTTCCTATGCCTATCCTGATAGTCAGATTCCTGCTTTAAGGGATCTAAATTTTACAATCAACCCAGGAGAAATGGTTGCCATTGTTGGCCCCATTGGTGCTGGCAAATCGACTTTAGCGAATGCTCTGCCCCGTTTATTAGATATCGCGCCAGGTCAATTATTCTTAGACGATATTGATATTACCCAAATTTCTCTAGAAAATCTGAGAAAGGCGATCGCCTACGTTCCCCAGGATAGTTTTTTGTTTAGTACCACCATTCAAAATAATATTCGTTATGGTGATCCCCAAAAAGAAGAAATATTTGTCGAACAAGCCGCCAAACAAGCCTATATTGACTCAGAAATTCAGTATTTTCCTCAAAAGTATGAAACCCTGGTGGGAGAGCGCGGAATTACTCTCTCAGGTGGCCAACGGCAACGGACTTCTTTGGCGAGAGCTTTAATGCTAGATGCGCCGATTTTGATTCTAGATGATGCCTTATCGAGTGTGGACAATCAAACCGCGACCCAAATTCTCAATCATCTTTCCCAAGAACAACATAAGACTGTAATTTTTATCTCCCACCAACTTTCGGCGGCGGCTCAAACCGATCGCATTTTAGTGATGGATCAGGGAATTATTGTGCAGTCAGGAACCCATGAAGAGTTATTAAATCAATCGGGTTTATATCAATCCTTATGGCAACAACATCAACTGGAAAAAGTCTTGCAATAAAGATGAACTATTCACTCCGCAGAGCCACGATCGCATCTAATTTGGCCGCATTACGAGCAGGAACAACCCCCGCAATTAATCCTACACTGACGGACATTCCAAAGCCTGCCACAATCGATAAAGGAGAAATCACGAGGGGAACTTTCATGATCTGGGTTCCCGTAATCGCAATTACGACTCCCACAACAATTCCAATCGTGCCACCAATACTAGAAACCACTACCGCTTCCGTGAGAAACTGAGTCAAAATAGCAAAATAGCTTGCGCCTAATGCTTTTCGTAAACCAATTTCCTTGGTTCTTTCTACAACGGAAACTAACATAATATTGGCAATCCCAATGCCGCCAACAACCAAAGAAATTCCTGCGATCGCAACCAATAGAACCGTAAAAAGACTAATCACAGTAGTAAAAGTATTAATCACATCGACTTGATTAATAATGCGAAAATCATCGGGCTGGGGGGGATAAATATTATGGCGCAGACGCAATAAATTGGTCACCTGAAATTGGGCCGCATCGATTTGTGTACTATCCTTGGCCGCAATCCAAAATCCAGAAATCGCAATTCCAGAAACCGCATTATTTCCCACAATTCGACTAGACATATTGCTCAGCGGAATAAAGACGCGATCGTCCTGATCCGTTGGCCCCACTGCTCCCTTGCGCGGCATCACTCCAATGACCCGATAAAGTTGATTTTGAATACGAATTTCGGCTCCGATTGGGGATTGATTCCCAAATAATTGATCCCGAACTTTTGTCCCTAAAACGGCGACGGGTTTAGCGTTATCTAAATCTTCTTGGCTAAAAAAGACTCCTTCCTGGGGATAGGCATCTTTGACATCGGGATAATTCAAATCCGTTCCTAATACAGTCGTTGCAATGTTTTCGCCATCATAGACCACCTGAATATTACCCCGTTGCAAAAAAGCCGTAACCCCTCTGGCGGCAGTTACCTGACTAGCGGCGGCTTCTGCGTCGGCAACGGTCAGAGTGGAAGCCGATCCACCCCCCTGACTAATTCCCCCACTGCTCGCGGCTCCTGCTAGGACTAAAATCACATCGGAACCCAGGGATTGAATTTGTTGTTCCGTTGCTTTTTTGACTCCCTGCCCGATGGAGGTGACTCCCACGACGGAGCTAATGCCAATAATAATGCCCAACATGGTTAAACCCGTTCTGAGTTTATTGCTCCAGAGAGAGTGAACTGCCATTGTTAGCACTTCAGTGACTAGGGAACTTTTCGTCAAAGATACGGGTAAAAATTCTTTTTTATGATTATTCATCGCTAAATTAAGAAATAGGATTTTTGTTTAGTCTAGCGAATCTCTGATGCGATCCTTGGCCTCTGGCGATCGCAGTCGGTAAATTGCCTAGTAAGAGCAAGAGAACTATTTCATCTGTCTCTTATACACATCTGACGCTGCCGACGATCTTACGCGTGTA
>ERZ1022729.154-NODE-154-length-10608-cov-7.850469_pt1 | contig 10608 bp, 10 predicted proteins | sample MGYA00520880_ERZ1022729 | MGnify/ENA primary metagenome ERZ1022729 (study PRJEB33162, sample SAMN09537598) | freshwater metagenome | isolation source: freshwater | place: Canada:Alberta | collected 2017-07 | study: EMG produced TPA metagenomics assembly of the...
TCGTTTTTTATCATTTAGGAATTTCAGACATTCAAACACCTATGAGTAATATTCAAGAAAAAATCGAACAAGAATTGGCCCATGCTAGAGAAGTCTGTAGCGTAGATGGATCTAATCCTGGTGAATGCGCCGCCGCCTGGGACGCGGTAGAAGAATTGCAAGCTGAGGCTGCCCACCAACGCGAAGGAACTCCAACTCCCAACTCCCTTCAGCAATATTGTGATGAAAATCCAGATGCCGCCGAATGCCGTATTTATGACGACTAGATTAACGCTTTGATCCCTTCATTTCTTTAAGACCAAAACTTCTTTTTCTAACAGTGAGATTCTTTTTGAGAATTTTCACTGTTTTTAGTGACTTTTTATTTCCCTATGTCCTGCTAAAATGATTCTTTCAATCTATTTAAACCAATGGAACAAGTCTGGTTTCGTCCCTTAGTCTGGCTCGATTATCGATTAGCGGTGATTTTTGCCCTAATTTTACCCCTAATTTTGCTGATTTGGTCGCTCTTACAACGCTCAGATGCTATTCAACAATTACTCATTATCTATTGGCGTGTAGCAAGCTTGTTGATGATTACGATTTATCTGATGATCCCTAGTTGGCCTGTTGCTTATGGGACGGCGATTATTGCTCGGATTCTCATTCCCCTCTCTCTTTGGTTTTGGGTGGATCTTAATGATGAAATTAAGGATTCCCGTCCGACCCTTTTAAAATTAGTGACAACTTCCTGGCGATGGGCTGTCACTATCTATTGCAGTTTAGGAGTCATGGCTTTTATTCCCTTCCTCTCCTGTGCATTTTCTACGGGAGCAGTGGAAACTCCCTTCTGCCAGGTATGGTTACAGGCTCCTTGGCGTTACAAGGAAATTATTCATCCGAATGCAACTCCTGGCTTTTTAGGGTTTTTGGGCATTATCGGACTTGTCAGTTATGTTCTGTATTTTCTCTATTTTATTTTTGTCCGTCTTGCTAAACAGGGACGCTCTGCGTTGGAACAGTGAAACCATCCATTTTACCCATCAGCCGCTTAGAACAGTACAGCTTACGTTTTCCCCAGGAAGTTTTATTGCTCACCGTAGAGTATGGGGAAGAACGGGATGAGATTTTAGTATTCAAAGGATTTTCCAGTTCTTTAATCAATTTCACCCATTCCGATCCCGATATTCCGATTTTGTCTGAAACGGCAATCATTTTAAGTATCGATCGCATTCTTAGCCCTTACAATCCCACTTCTCCGCACTATTTAGAAAAAGGGTTAATTTGGGACGAAATGCTAGAGCGATTAACCAATCTAAATTTATGAATGAAATTAGTTCCAAGGAAAAAAACTTGCCCAATCAGTTCCAAATTGTCAATCTAGCGATATCCTTATAGTTGTGATGCGTGAGGACGTGTGATTTATGGTTGCTTCCCTGGTTTCTGGTATTAACAATCGATTATTGTCTGAGTCTTCCATTTTGTCTAAGGATTTAACCTTGTCGAAAGTTCCCCTTTTTGGGACGGATGGCATTCGAGGTAAAGTAGGCGATTTACTGACGGCTCCCTTTGCGTTGCAATTAGGTTTTTGGGCAGGTCAAATTTTAAGAGAAAATTCCCCCGTTCCTGGCCCTGTGTTTATCGGTCAAGATTCTCGCAATTCTAGTGATATGTTGGCGATGGCGATCGCGGCGGGATTAACCTCTGCGGGGTTAGAAGTGTGGCAACTGGGATTATGTCCAACGCCCTGTGTTGCTCACCTAGCAGGGGTCATGAATGCGATCGGGGGAATCATGATTTCAGCTAGTCATAATCCTCCCGAAGACAATGGTATTAAATTTTTTAGCGGGGAAGGATTGAAATTAGGCAAAATCCAAACCCAACGCATTGAGGCAGGACTACGGGGACAAATTCCCTCGACGGCGACCATAGAAAACTGTTCTCATTACGGCAAAGCTTTCCATGATCCTAATATGGTCAATTACTATGGACAGTTTTTATTAAACGGGTTACCCAGGGATATCGATTTTAGTGGGATGCGTATCGTTTTGGATCTAGCCTGGGGAGCCTCCGTCCTCATTGCGCCTGAAATGTTTAGAGTCTTGGGAGCAGAAGTGATTTGTCTCCATGACCAGGCTAACGGCGATCGCATTAATGTCGATTGTGGCTCTACGAATTTGACCGCATTAAAACAAGCCGTTCAGGAACATCAAGCCGATATTGGTTTTGCTTTCGATGGCGATGCTGATCGCGTGATGGCAGTTGATAATAAGGGAAAAAGTATTGATGGAGATTATATTCTTTATCTCTGGGGTAAAACCCTGAAAGAACGCCAGGAATTACCCAATAACTTGATTGTTGGCACGGTCATGGCGAATCTAGGCTTCGAGAGAGCTTGGCAACAATTAGGCGGAACTCTGGTTCGTACTGCGGTGGGAGATCAACACGTTCAAGCCCATATGTGGGAAACAGGGGCGATGTTAGGCGGAGAACAATCGGGTCACATCATCTGTCATCACCACAGTTTTTCGGGAGATGGCGTACAAGCGGCACTGCATTTAACCTCTTTGGTCAAGCAGTCTGGTCTTTCTCTCAGTGAGCTTTTAGATGAAAGTTTCCATCCCTATCCCCAGATTTTACGCAACGTCCGAGTAGAAGACCGCGATCGCCGACTAAATTGGCAAGATTGTGATATTTTGCAAAACGCGATCGCCCAAGCTGAAACGGCAATGGGAGAGGATGGGCGAATTTTAGTCAGAGCATCGGGAACGGAACCCGTTATTCGCGTCATGGTGGAATCTGCCAGTGCCGATGATGCCGAACATTGGACAAGCGAACTGATTAAAATCGTTCAAACCCAATTTGCTGCCTAAAATAAATGTTGACAAGCTGGAATTAAATATTGAGATAACGTCGAGGCATCAACCCCTAATTCGGTGCGTTCTTTTGCTGCTAAAATTCCTGCTTGGGCGTGCCACCAGGCTGATGTTGCAACCAATTCTTCTAAGGGCAATTGGCGACTTTGAGCGAGAATTCCGCCCATTAATCCCGTTAAAACGTCCCCACTTCCTCCCCTTGCCAGGGCGGGTGTACTTTCAGAAATGACCCAGGTTTGGCCGTTAGAATTAGAAATCACAGTTCTGGCTCCTTTAAACAAAATAAGAGCTTGGCCCTGTTTCGCCGCTTCTTGTACTGCTTGAATGCGATCACCGTTTGGTAGGGAAATTCCAGGAAATAAGCGTTTAAATTCCCCTAAATGAGGCGTTAAAATTGTGGGAGGGTTTCTTTTCGTTAAATTAGAGACTGTACCGAGTTGAGCTAAACAATTCAGTCCATCGGCATCTAAAATCAGAGGAACGGGAGCCGTTAAAACTTTTTCAATAATCGGTAAAGCTTCCAAGGTTAAACCTGGCCCCGCCGCAATGACAGTATAATTTTCAAAATCTTGAGCGAAATCAGGTAATTCCGCGATCGCGCCTGTTTCGGTTTCGGGACAATCGATAATCAACGCTTCAGGTAAATGGCTGACTAAAAGCGGTTTCAAGGATTCGGGAACGGCAATGGAAAGCATTCCTACCCCACTCGCCTTGGCTCCTAAGCCCGTCAAAATCGCTCCGCCTGCATACCGCCGTGATCCACAAATTAGCAATAAATGACCCTGTTGATATTTATGGGTTAACAACGGACGAGATAAAGGTAGCGATCGCTTGACCAGATTAGCCGTCATGAGTTTGATAGAAGAAGAGTCAGAAATGATCTCTTGAACAACCTTCTTAGGAATCCCAAAATCCAATCTTTCTATTTTCCCCAACTGCTCTAAGGCTTGATCTTGGAAAAATGCTAATTTCCATAAACCCAAACAAAAACTATGGGTCGCCTTAATGGCGATGCCCAAAACTTTGCCTGTATCTGTATGAATGCCCGACGGGAGATCAATGCTAATAATTGGTTTTTGCCATTGATTCACTTGTTCAATAACATCTGCAATCCAGCCCACCAAAGGACGAGTCAAGCCAAAACCAAAAAGTCCATCAAGCAGTAAATCACAGTTTTCAAGTAATTGAAGATCCTGGATGAAAGAAATTCCTAAAAATTGGGCATATTGGGCGTGTTGAGCCGTTAATTCCTTAACTTTTTCAAAAGGATAATAAACTAAAACTTGATAATCTTTTAGCCATAACTCTCGTGCAATCACTAAAGCATCTCCGCCGTTATGACCTGGCCCGACTAGGATTCCTATTTGTTTATATTGATCAATGGGGCAAAGTTCCTGAAGGCGATCGCTCATCAAAAGAGCCGCTTTTTCCATCAAAGCAGACACAGGCATCCCATTCGCAAAAAGTTGTTCTTCAACTCGTCGCATTTGTTCTGCGTTAACTACCACTTGTTCAAGGGTTTCATCGGCTTGAGTCATAAGAATTAAAGCGATCTCTCCCATGACAGAGTTTTAACAAAAAAACTCTACAGATATTTTTGTAAAATTAAAGCAAGTTTTTCTTTAGTCGCTTCAGGAGCCTTGGCTAAAGGGGTAAGAATAGCGTATTTTAAAGCGGAATGGGCGGCAGAAGAGGGGGGATTTTCAGCTAGTTTTCCGACAGTTGCTTGAATGACTTTTTGCGCATTGATCGCATTTTTATGAAGATTATCAATGATCATTTCTACCGTAACGTGGTCATGGTCGGGATGCCAACAGTCATAATCTGTGACTAAAGCCAGGGTTGCATAGGCGATTTCCGCTTCACGGGCGAGTTTTGCCTCCGTTAGGTTGGTCATGCCGATAATATCTGCTCCCCAACTACGGTAGAGATTGGATTCAGCGATCGTGGAAAAAGCGGGGCCTTCCATGCACACATAAGTTCCGCCCCGATGGAGGCCAATGTCGGGCAAGTTTAGAGCAGCGACAGAATCGGCTAGCACTTGGGATAAATTTTGACAAAAGGGATTCCCAAAGGCCACATGGACAACAATGCCTTCTCCAAAAAAGGTAGAAATGCGATCGCGGGTACGGTCAATAAATTGGTCGGGGACAACGAGATCGAGGGGTTTAATATCTGCTCTGAGAGAACCAACGGCAGAAGCAGAGAGGATATATTCCACGCCTAAGCTTTTGAGGGCGTAAATATTGGCACGGAAGGGAATTTCGGTGGGGGTTAAATGATGATCGCGGCCATGACGAGCTAAAAAAGCAACGGAAACGCCTTCTAGGGTTCCGACAATCAGGGCATCGGAGGGCTTTCCAAAGGGGGTATCGATGGAAATTTCTTGGATATCCTTGAGCGCATCCATTTTGTAGAGACCACTACCGCCGATAATGCCGATTTTTGCTGTTGTCATGGAAAGTGAAAAAATAAGATTTTTGGGTTATGGCTGTTCATTATAGTATGAGGGTTGAATGATCGCGGTGGGATGCTTGGGTTAAGCTTTACAAATTTATGCTTGATCCTCAGGTTAAGGAGAATTTGGCGGGTTAGAATAGCCACAAGCAATTTTGGAGGTTATGCTTTATGTCTGAACAAATGGAAGCTCGTTGTCTGGTGGAATTGGAAAATTTGGATCAAGTTGATCCTGTTCAAGGAGCCGCTTGTCGGGAAGAAGCCCAAGAACTTTTGGCAGATTCTTCTATCACCTTAAAAGTCCGTACCGCGATCGCGGATTCATTGATGCAAGCGAATCAGGCTCTCAGCGTAAAAAATGTTGTTAGCGAAGATAGTTATTAGGATTAATGGTCTTTTAAGTCAAAAAAGACTTTTTTTATTGATTACTGGGATCGTTTTGATCTTGACGGGATGCAGTAGAGCCGTCTTGATCAATCCCCAATTACCCAGTGGGGGAATTAATAGCACCGCTCCTGATGAATATCCTGCCTATAGTGGCGACGGTCGTTATCTAGCCTTTGCGTCTGATCGAAATGGCCGTCGCGAAATTTTTCTCTATGACTTACAGCAACGTCGCTTAGTATTTTTACCGAATTTGAATCAGCCCAATGCCAGTCAGGATCAACCGTCTCTTAGTGCAGATGGTCGATTTGTGGCCTACGTTTCAACGGCACGGGGCAGAACCGACATCATGGTTTATGACCGCGATCGCCAAAGCTCAGAATTATTAAGTGCCAATGTTCGCGGCTCGGTTGCCCATCCTACGATTAGCGGTGATGGGAAACGGGTGGCTTTTCAGACGAATCAATTAGGTCAATGGCATATTGCGATCGCGGAACGTTGATAAAAAAGGCGATCAAAGGATTTTTGCAGAAATGATTCACGAAGTTAGACAAACTTGGGAAAAGTTAGACAATCCCATAGGCCTGAACATAAACGTGGGCCAGTCAAACTGGAATTAATCCAAAAGTTAAACAACGGACGCAACTATTTCAGCCAAACGAGGAAGAAAATGATTAACCAAAAACTGTTTACCCTCATCAAAGTCGTCGCTTCAACAGCCCTAGTCAATACAGTTATTAACGTACAACCCACAAACGCCGCCGTATTAACCACCTTTGAAGCGGCAACGATGCAAAATGGCACCTATTACAATCAGTTTGGCAATAATGATGATAATGGGTCGGTAACAGTTTATAACCAAACCTTTAATGGCAATAATGCTTCAAAGGTGGTTGGAAATCAACGCTATTCCAGTGGTAGTCCCACCATCAACGGAGTAACGAAAAATTATCAGTGGATAGATAATGGTAAACTGATTGGAACCTACGATCAAATTTCTGTCCGCACGGCAGATAGCTACGGGGGAGCCGTTGACCCCTCTTCTAATGGGAGACGCAGTAATTATCTCACCGTTAACCCTAACTCCAGTCTCGGTGGATTAACTCAAACAACCCTGACTTTTGAAGAAGATCAAAAATACTTTGGGATGTGGTGGTCGGCAGGAGATAACAAAAATCGTCTAGCTTTTTATGACGGCGACAATAACATGGTAGGAAACTTTGATAGTAGTCTGTTAACCCAAACTATCCAACAAATGCCCGTCGCGACTCAGGATTTATACAAAGGCAACCCCTTAACAAGCCCCAACCAAAATACAGGCGAGTATTATGCCTACGTTAACTTTTTTACGACGGGAACCTCTACCATCAAAAAAGTTGTTTTTAGTAATGCCACAAGCACGGGATTTGAATCGGATAACCACTCGGTTGCTACGAGCTATAACAGTATCCGAGGCACTGCGGTACCCGAACCTTTGACTGTTTTGGGCGCATTAACCGCGATCGCGTTTGGTGTTGCGTTTAAACGTCACGCCGCCAAGGTCACTGCAAATTCTGAATTTGAGAGCAATCTCGCATTCTAATTTGAGACTCTACGCTATTAAGTTTATTTTGGGTTTAAATTGTCCAAGTATTAATATTTTCAGACTATTCTGAGCTTTTATCGATTTTTCAAAAGCTTTGTCTCTCCCGAAACCGCCTTTCCTTAAGCACTTGCAAAAAGCTTCCCCGCGATCGCCACAGAGCAAAGCAATTTTCAGATATTGAAAAAAATGATTTGCGGAAGTAGCTAAAGAAAAAATTTCCGATAAGTTAGACATACTGCCCAAAGTTAGACAACGGCATAGGCCTGAAGGTAAACATGGGTCAGCCAAACTAAAATTAATTACCTTTGTTATTGATTTACGATGAATACTAAATTTTTTGGTCTCGTTGTTGCTGGTTCTGCCTTAATCTCCACACTCAGCTCTTTTGATTCCGCTTCTGCTGCCACGCTGAATATAAATTTGGGTAATGTAACTTACAATCTCGAAGTGCCGTCTGGCAAATTTCAATACGGGCTGACCGATCTTAGCTCAACAGCTTGGTTAAGTAATAGTAGTCTGGCCAAGGTTAATCCATTAGGCTTGCAAGGATATGATGTTCCCAGATTCGCCCACATCAAAAAGAATGCGGAAATACGAATCAATTCTTGGTTGTCGAATCACAATATTAAAAGCGGATATAATGCGATTTTTACGCCTCTAACGTCAAATACGATTTTGACGACAACTCAGCTCGTTAGAACGATGGTTTCTTCGACCTATGCTTCTAACACTGCGCTCCCTGACCCTCTGAGTTCGCTCACGGCGGGCTGTCGGTTTTGGCGTTGTCTCTAAACGCAAGTTACGCCGAAATTTTAATATGATATTCAGCATACGAAGTTCATCATGTTATGACTAAGCGATCGCTGAAAACATCAGAAATAGGTCAAGCCAGAGCCAAACAAGCCATGTTGCGTAAAGGCTGGACTCAGGATTATTTGGCCACAGAAGCGGGTTTATCCACACGAAATTCCGTTTGGAAGTTTTTAAGTGGCCGACCGATAGACCGCAATATTTTTATGGAACTTTGTTTTCAGCTAGATCTAGACTGGCAAGATCTGGCAGATTTACCCCAATCGACTCCTATTGCCGATTCTTTAAGCCCTGTAACCCAGGATTTGCCCCCTGTAGCCCCAATTTTAGCCCCTGAAAATCTTTTCTCCCTCGTTAAAGAAAAAGGGCGATCGCTGATCCAAAACCAGTGCGGCACGTTGCAATGTTATTTTGATGTCACCCAACCCTTGCCACTAGAACAGGTTTACACTAGCCTGAATATTCTCTCTCGGTTAACCAATCAGCAATGGTTAGAGGTTTCCGATCTTCAGGAGAGCTATTCACCCCAAGACCGCTTTAGTTTCGCGCAAACGCTTCAAAAAACAAGTCCTGCGATCGCGGCAGTCACCCAACAAATTCGTTTAGTCATTCTTGGTAAACCTGGCACAGGCAAAACGACTTTTTTAAAATATCTCGCTCTGCAATGTTATCAAGAACTCCAGCCCTTAGATTATTTTCCTATTTTTATTTCCTTGAGAAATTTTGCTAATTATTGTCAGGAAAATGATGACTTTTCGTTATTAAATTATATTACTTATTTTTTAAAAAGTTCAGAAATTAAACCAGAAGAAATTCAGGAGTTATTTAAACAAGAAAAAATTTTATTATTACTAGATGCCTTAGATGAAATTCCTCAAGAAGATAATCAAAAAGTTATTCAAGCTGTCCAACAAATTACGGAAATCTATCATCAAACTCGTATTATTATTACCTGTCGTATTGCTTCCCAAGCCTATCATTTTCAAGGTTTTAGTTATATCGAATTAGCGAATTTTAGCCAAGCTCAGATCCAAGAATTTGCTCAACATTGGTTTACCGCTACCCTGCACAATACCGAAAAAGGACTCCAAAAATCCGCTCAATTTTTAGAAAACCTAAACCGCAAAGAAAACCAACCAATTCGAGAATTAGCCCAAACTCCCCTTCTTTTAGCTCTGATTTGTTCGGTCTTTCAGGAAAGATCCAAATTTCCTAGTAAACGATCGCGACTTTATCAAGAAGGGTTAGAAATTTTGCTCAGTCGTTGGGATCAATCGCGGGGTATTAAACGGGATCAATTCTATGGGGATTTATCGCTGGCGGACAAACTCAAACTGCTGAGTGCGATCGCGGCGACGATGTTTGAACAAGAACAATATTTTTTTGAACAAAGTGATTTATTAGAAATTATTGTTAATTTTTTATTAACCCTGCCCAACCCCGAAAGTGATCCCGAAACCCTTTGGCTCAATAGTGAGGCGATTTTGAAGGCGATCGAAACGCAACATGGCTTAATTGTAGAAAGAGCTAAGGGCATTTACGGCTTTTCCCATCTCACTTTTCAGGAATATTTGACCGCCCGAAAAATTGTCGCTAGTCCTACGCCTGAAGTTCTCAAACAATCCCTCCAATCCTTAGCCACCCAAATGACATTTCCCCAATGGCGAGAAGTGATTCTCTTGACGGTAGAAATGTTGCCCAATGGGGATTTTTTGTTGCGACAAATGCAGACCCAAGTAGATAATATTTTGGCAGGAGATGCCCAGTTACAGTTATTACTCAAAAGTCTAGATATCAAGGCGAAAACGCTCCAGAGTCCCTATCCAGAGGTGGCGGTTCGTGCTTTTTATTTGGGTTTGGACTATTTGCGGGATCTCAATTTAGCGTCGGCACTCGATCGCGAGTTAAGTGGCAATTTAGCGGCGGAATTGGCTCTAGATGTGGCGTTAATGCGGATTTTAACTCTGAGTTTGTTAATCACTGCCCGTCCCGATTGGGAAAAGATTTTGGATCTGGGTTTTGCGTTGGATATCGAAAGGCGGTTTCCGATGACGCAAGCTTTAGGGCGATCGCTGCAAAATCTCAAGCAACAGTTACCGAATCCAACGGAGGGCATCGAAAATTTATTAAATTGGTGGCAAACGCATGGTCAGGGATGGTGTGAGCAGTTTAGAAGTTTTCTGATTGAATATCGCTATATTGGGCAAGATTGGCAGTTAACTAATCGGCAAAAAGCATTATTAGACCAATATTATTCAGCGAATTTGTTTCTTGTGGAATGTCTGGGCCAAGTTTCTCCGATTAAACGAAAGGCGATCGCGTCTAATTTATTAATGGCTCAGGGCGAATAAAGGGTGAGGGTGCTTTATTCATCAAGATGAGCTATTTGTAATGCACGATATTTCATCATCAAAAAAATCAACAATTTTGTTTAATATTTTATGCTAAAGTAAGACAAATACCCATCTCTTTGAAATGGTTACCCATAATATTATTGGCAATTCGTCTAACTCAGTT
>ERZ1022729.155-NODE-155-length-10569-cov-7.012269_pt1 | contig 10569 bp, 12 predicted proteins | sample MGYA00520880_ERZ1022729 | MGnify/ENA primary metagenome ERZ1022729 (study PRJEB33162, sample SAMN09537598) | freshwater metagenome | isolation source: freshwater | place: Canada:Alberta | collected 2017-07 | study: EMG produced TPA metagenomics assembly of the...
TCAAGTTAAAATTACTACTGAGTTACAGCAATATATTCTCAACCTGGTGCGGACTTCCCGTACTGATGATGAAATTATTCTCGGTGCGAGTCCGAGGGGGGCGGTGGCTTTACAGAAAGCATCCCAGGCATTAGCCTTTTTAGAGGAGCGGGATTATGTGATTCCTGATGATATTAAGGTTGTGGCTCCCCACGTTTTGTCCCATCGTTTGATTACCGCTAGTGGAAAACAAGCTAAAACGATTGTGGAAAGGTTGTTGCGGACTGTCCCTATTGAAAATACTGAGCTTTAAAAAATTACTGATGTTGAAATTACAGCAATTGACGCGATCGCTATTGACCCTAATTCTTTTTTCGGTTGTTTGTTTGTGGACAATTGGATTAGGGTGGGGCATGGCATCGGCCTTAGAAAAATCTAGTCACTCTTCTTCAACATCACTAATTTCTGCCCAAGCAACGCCACCAAAATCGACTACACCGAAGCCAACTCCTAAAACATCCCCTACTCCTAAACCAACTCCATCGGACGCATCAAAATCTTCCTCAGAAACGAAATTTATCTATTCTCCTCCCGCGATCGCGCCTAATCAGCCGATGTCTGTTGATCCCGTCCCGACTCGCTATGAACCTGGGTTTCAAGCCTATCTGGAAACCTGCGCCAGTTGCCACATTGCTGTTCCTCCAGAGGTTTTACCGACGGAAAGTTGGCGAGAAATTTTACGCAAACCTGATAACCATTTTGGGGTAGTCATTCCTAATTACAATCGGCTGACCCAATTATTGATTTGGGATTATTTAAGTAATTTTTCCCGTCCTTTGCCGCCCGATTCTCCGCTTCCCCTTTATGTCGAAAAATCTCGTTATTTTAAAGCACTACATCCCAGGGTGACGATGCCGCCTGATATGACCTCAAAATCCTGTGTTACCTGCCATCCGAATGTGAAAAACTTTAATTTTCGGACTTTAACGCCTGAATGGGATGATGCTCCCTAATACTTTCTCATCAATCCCCATTTCGCAGGTTCCAAAGAATTTTAAGCGATCGCCCTTTCCCCAATAAAGAAAAAGGCGATCGCCGATGAATAGCTCTCTAAATTTCTAATTATTCTGATTAGCCACAAACTGATTAACTAAAGCAATATCAATATCTAGTTCCTCAGCAATTTCTGCGATCGATAATCCTAACTTTGTCAGTAGGGGGATAGTTTCAAGTTTGCCCTCAAGTTTGCCCTCAAGTTTGCCCTCAAGTTTGCCCTCAAGTTTGCCCATCTGAAGACCTTCCTGACGGCCTTCTTCAAGAATTTCTTGATAAACGGCTGATTCTTTCATAAACTGACTCCTTAAGATGGTTTTTACAATATCAGGTTTAACTACCAACCCTCCAAATACTGCCGTTGCGGCGGTTAAGTTTTGCCTTAAATTGTTATCGGAAATGGTTTTCAAGGATTGGGCCACTTTTCTTAATATTATCGTTGGGTCAGAACTTTTGCTCAAAACCGCTAAGGGAAATAAACCTGGACTGGTTAAGAAAAGTTCGGTTGATTCTTCCCATAAACGAATCACTCGATAACGATGGCTGGTTTCTCCGAGTTTAAAGCTATCTTGATAGACCAATGCCGATTTAGTGGGTTTTAGATAAATAACCACTTGGTGCATGGTTTTAGTCGGAAAACGACGATAAACCCTGACTCGATAATCCAACATCCGAAAACCCATATTTTCATCAGGTTTTGTCTGAAATTCTAGATGCAATATCAAATCTTCCGATTGTTCGAGAATAAGAGAGTCAGCGCGAATCGGTTCCAAGGATAATTCTGTTGGACTCAGTTTGGTCAAGGTAACGGGACGACCTAACAACCAAGTGGCATAATCTTCAGAGAAATTTTCGGCGAGAAATTTGGAAACGTTATCAAACATGGACGAATTGTAACATTTCTACGATCGCCTGAGATAAAGCAACCATAAAAACGCGATCACCTGTTGATAAAAAGAAATGATTAGGGACACTGTTAGGTCGGTTTTTCTTGGCATTTTTTGCATAAAAAAAAGGTGGGATAAGACTTCCCACCCCAACATTAAAGGATTATTTGAAAATTAATTAAGAGTAACTTTGTGGGTGGCATTTCACCTCCTGATCATAGAATCTAAGAAATTTGTCAGGCAAGACTAACCTTCACCTGCTACGATCACGCAGTGCCGCTACGCGATCGCAACTTTCACCACTCGGTTTTGTTCTTCTTCCGCTTTGGGTAAAGCCAAGGTGAGAATACCGTCTTTGTAAGTGGCTTTGACATCAGTGTTTTTAATATGGACGGGCAAGGGGATCACGCGATAAAATTCACCATAGCGAAATTCGGTGCGAGTCACACCTTTTTCTTCGGTTTTGCTTTCGGATTTACGTTCACCCCGAATGCTGACGGAATCAGCGGTTACTTCAATCTCTATATCTTTAGGGTCGATTCCTGGAACTTCTAATTTGAGGTTGACGGCTTCGGGAGTATCAATCAATTCAGCAGACGGAACAAAGTTCCATCCAGCCTTTCCGCCATTACCTATTGATTCTTTGGGTATTAAGACATCGAAAAATCGATTCATTTCCCGTTGGAGTTCATCAATTTCTCGGAAAGGTTGCCAGCGTATTAACGACATAGGACTTACCTCCAGATTGATCAATTCATCATGTTTCTATCATGGGGTGATAAAGCTCTTGTTACTTGCCCCATGTCTTCAGAATAGTTCTTGTTTTTCAATTTCGGAGTCGGTTCTGCGATCACCTTCATGGGTAATGTCCACACCTCTAGACGCGATCGGTAATTCCCCAAAAAACAAAACCCTTGGAATTGAATATTTTTGATCAAAAAAAAAGAGGGTTAACATTGAACCCCCTGAAACTTATTCTCTAATTTATTTGAAAATCAATAAAAACCTGTATTTAGTAAACGCCAGGATTAAAGCGGTCATCACCTTCAGTCAACTCTTGAGACGTTTCGGTAACGGTGAATTTGTCCAAATTAGCTTGTAATTGGTCTTTTTGCTTTTCAGATAAGCCAGGAATGGTCAAAACATCATTGATTTCATCATAGGGAGCATTTTTAATAATTTTGCCCGCTAAATTGGGGTAAAACCCGCGTAAATCTCGGAAATCACGAATATCACTGTTATTCAAATCGATTTTTTGTCCATACTCGGTGGTGAGTTTAGCATCGACTTTATTGATTAAAGCTTCTGCAACAATTGTCGAAGAAGATGGTAAGCCAAGAGCCTGAGCGGGAAACTGTCCTAGAAAACCAAGACAACCGACGATCAGAGTCAGGACAACCAAAAAACGGGATAGAATTTTCATGAAAGGTTTTTCCTCCTAACGGAATATTTTTAATGATAAGGGCGTGGATAATCAATTTCCCCAGCGTCAGTAACGAACCAGGGTTTAGCAAAGTTACTTAAAATTGTATATTTTTCTGGGACTTGTGACTAGTCTTCTTTTTGATTCAGGAGAATGTTTTTGCTTCACTGATGTGAAAATTCCTCCCCTCAACAGAAGAATTTTAAATTTATTTATCCTAAAATAGCGATCGCAGATCTGCAAAATACCTTGATTTTAAGGATAATTCAAGATAACTATTTTAACTTATTCAACTTAATTGTATTAATCGTATTAATCGTGATTCTGTTCTTGGCGATCGCTAACTTGTTTAAGCAACCAATAACTTACTGATAATCCCAAAGTTGCCACGACCAATGCCGCTAATTGCATCTCGCCGTATTTATTGAAATCAAAAATAATAATTTTACGAGCGACAGCAATAATTGAAGTGACAATCACTAATTCAACTTGAATAACATTTTTTTTCAGGTATCCAGTAATGTTTTCTAATAATTCCATTGCAATTAGAATATTCAAAAATAGGCCAAAAATCTCAATTAGAGTTGTCCCAAAAAAACCAATAGGATGCTGTCCAACAAGATCCGTACACAAAAATATTATCAAATCAATAAGAGAAACAAAAATAACAATTATTAGAGAAACAGAAAGAATTTTGGCGATTAATTTTTCAAAAAAATGCAATACTCGCAGAAAGTGATCATCTCCCAACAGAGAAGTTAATTTAATAAGCTGAGTTTTTGATTTTTCCCACATGGTTATATAGCTCGTTAGTCTATTGTTGAAATAGCAATGTTTATAAAGTTTAAAATAGGGTTAGAGTCAAGCCGTATTACACGGTTAAGCTATTGCAGATATTTATAAACAAAGGATTTAAACCTCTTGCCCGTATCTCATGATTAGCTTTAAATTTTTATTCTTGTAAACTACGAGGATCAAGGGCATCCCGCAGTCCATCTCCTAATAAATTAAAACATAATACTGTCAAAATAATCAATAAGGCAGGTGGCCAAATTAACCAGGGTTGCAAAACTAAAATTGAGGCATTTGTCCCCAAGGAAAGTAAGTTTCCCCAACTGGGATCGGGTTGCTGAATCCCTAATCCAATCAGGCTGAGGACAGATTCTGAGACAATAAAACCAGGGACAGCTAAAGTGGCAGAAATCACTATATAGGTTGCTGTTTGGGGCAAAATGTGACGGATAATAATACGCCAAGGAGTTGCTCCCATTGCTTGGGCCGCTTGGACAAATTCCTGTTCTTTGATAGATAAAACTTGACCCCGAATGACCCTAGCAAGTCCCGACCAACCGATAAAAGAGGTGATTAATACAATTAATAAAAAACGTTGCGCGCTCGTTAATTGAGGGGGTAATACAGCCGCGAGAGCCACTAATAAATAAATGCCAGGAATGGTCATCAAAACTTCGACAAATCGCATTAAAATCGCATCAAGCCAACCCCCAAAATAACCCGATATCCCACCAATAATCATTCCCAATGGAAAAGAAATAACGATACCGACTAAGCCAATAAATAAACTAATTCTTCCACCGAATAAAAGACGACTAAATTGATCTCTTCCCTGTTCATCAGTTCCTAAAAGATTGAGATAAGCTGATCCATCAGTTCCAAACAAGTGACGATTTAATTCAATTCCTGAAAAAATTTCTTTTTCTTCAAATTTAGGCGGTAAAGGAAGTTTTAATTGGAAGAAGCGATAGGAATTGCCTTTGACAAAGAATTTAATGGGGGAAGGTTTACTAAAATCCACATTTAAGTCGCGATCGCCTGTGGTGAGATCAGTCGGACTTTGGGTTGTGGGATAAACATGGGGGCCAATCCATTGACCCTCTGGATTCCGCCAATGAATGGTAGTAGGGGGGAGGAGCGAGCCGTCTATTTGGGAAGTATAGGGATCGTAGGGAGCGATAAAATCGGCGGCAATAACACTTAAATAAAAAATTAATAATAAAATTGCACCGAAACGAGCAAGGGAATTTTCTTGAAGTTTTTGCCACCAGTTCATAATAATTGATAGTTGAGAATTGATAATTGATAGTTACAGACGATTTTGTAGGGACATAATATATTATGTCCTTATCTTGTATAGGGTTTAACGGCAGAGTTCTGTAACGGATAAAAAGTATTTTAAAGTTGAGCAAGATAACGTTCAATTAAGAGAATTGCAACAATATCATCAATGGGACGGGGAGGCACTCGCAAACCCTGGGGAATTAAACGGGTTAATCCCTGGGGAGGATACATTTCCCAATAGCGATCGCGGGCTTCGACGGAACTATTGCGTTCATCAACCATTGTAATGGGAATGGGACGGGGTAAAATCTTTTCTAATTTAATTTTCCATTGTTCGGCCGTCGTCTGATTGCCCATAATTAACTGTTCAATGGGGAATTGTTGACAGAGAGAGACTAAATTTTCAGCAACATCATCGGATAAAGTCACCTCATGATAATGTAAGCAACGATTATTTTCCATCACTGCCATGCCGCATTTATCTCGTCCTGGGTCAAATCCTAAATAAAACATTCCCTAATCCTCATCTTACGTTTCAAAAATTATTTCTCCATTTTTAAGGGCAATTAATCTTAATTTTAATGGCCCGACAGTATAGGTATCTATTGCTGTTACAACTCGTATTTCATCAGGGCGATTTTCCGTTTGACTAATATCTTCAATAAATTTAATTAAGGTTTTGACTCGTCCATCTTCTACTTGAATTCCCCCTAAAACTCCTTCTCGACGAGCGCGAAATCGAGCGGCAGATAGAATTAAATCTAGTCGTTTTTGAATATCCTCTTCACTAAAATTAGAGGCATCCATTGAAATCGTCGCAATGGTTTCGTCTGCCTGAAAAATCAATTTATTGGGGGCGACATCTGCAAAGACCCGAATATCATTTTCTCCTTGAACATAATTCCCTGCTGAAATAATTCTCACGACATAATCTTCGCCGCTTTGCAATTGCTCACTCAGTTGTTCGACCTGGGCTTTGGTGATTTTAACTAAGGGTAAAGAAGGAATGGGAGTATTGGGGGGTAAAACGGCTTCAATGACCATTTTGTTGGCCTGTCTCAAGAGTTCGTCGATCGCATTGTTAACAGATTGGGGATTAATGACTCGCAGAGCGGCAAAAGCAAGTACTTGTCCGCGAACTAGGGCAATTCTACGCTCTCGCAAATCTTGATAATTTTGATAATATTGCTCTAGAACTTGAACTTGTCGATTTAAGTAACCCAATTGACTTTCTAGGTCTTTTAATTTACCTTCTCTGGCTTTGATATTTTCATTTTTTAAGGCGATCGCCTGATCTAACTCATTAATTCTATTGTCTCGTGTATTAATTTCAGCCTGGAGTTTTTGACGTTGGGATTCAAGAGTTTGAAAGCGTTGTTCTAGGTTTTTTAAACGCGCTTGACGTTCGGACAAAATTTTATCTTGGGCCGCAATTTTATCCTGTCGTTTAGTCAGTTCATCGTCCCTGATTTTAACTTGAGCTTGGAGGGTATTCATCTCCTGAGTTAGAGTTAACCGTTGTTGCGCTAATTGTTCCCGTTCTTTTAATAACATTGAGACATCAGATTGCAATTTTTTAGCGGCTAAAGAGGCTTGTTTTAATTTGCCGACAACTCGATTGTAATTTTCATTAATTTGTTTACTGCGTTTTTGGACAGATTCTTGCTGAATTTTTGCCGCTTGTTCCTGAATTTTAGCCGCTTTAAGTTTTTTTTCAATTTCTACTTTTTCACTAGCCGCTTTTTCTAAATCAGCCTGGGCAACTCTTAATTGTTTGAGAATATCATCCAGTTTAAAAATGCCTTCTCTTAAGGATTTACTAAAGGTAAATAGTACCCCCAAAGTGGTGGCCGCAATTAAGGTTCCTGTCATGACGGTCAAGACAACGGCGGTTTGTCGGGGTCGCAAGTTAAAAATTCGTAGTTTGGCTTTCCCGACTTTGCTTCCCAGGCGATCGCCTAAAGCCGCGATTAATCCCCCAAAAATTAATACGACGAGGATTAGGATATAGGCGCTGGTCATAGCTCAGATTTAGGTAAATTGTTGGCTCAACGCAACAGGGTTATGAACGGTAATTTTTTTCTTGTAAATAGAAATTAGTCCCCCCTCTCTCAGATCTCCCAAGAGTCGCGTTACCGTTACTCTAGTCGATCCGATGGCTTCGGCGATCGCCTGATGGGATAATTTTAAGTCCACCCGAATGCCCTCTGAAGTGGGAACCCCAAAATCTCGACAGAGAATCAAGAGAAAACTGACTAAGCGCGACCCCATATCCCGATGGGCCAGGGTTTCGATCATCATTTCCGTCTGTAAGATCCGAGAAGATAAACCCTGTAACATCAACATCGCCAAATCAGGATGTTCCTTGAGGGCTTGTTCCACCTGCTCAATGGGGGCAGAAAGTAACTCCACAGGGGTAAAAGCCACCGCATGGTAGAAGCGATCAGATCTTTGCCCCGTAATTAGGGATAAAACACCGAAAACACTATTTTCTCGCAATAAGGCTACGGTAATTTCTTCCCCCGCTTCATAGACACGGGAAAGCTTAACGGCACCTTTTAATAAAAAGTAAACTCTTTCGGCGGGATCACCAGGAAAAAAGATTGTTTTACTGCGATCAAAACTTTCTACAACGGGAGGAAAGGAACTATTACCCAAGCGGCGGAATACGGCCGTGAGCGGTTTGTCGTGGGTGAGTGACTGATCCATCAAATTCTTGAATTAAAGACGGGAAAAGAACTTTCTATTTCTGTATCATGATTATACACAAAGTCGATTTTTTATGACTTTTTTTCTAATTTCTTTAATCTTGTCCCCTAGATCCCCCTAGCCAGACTAGACATCAGGACAATAAGAAGGTCATTATGAAGGCTATATGCCTATTGAGAATCATTCAATTTTTCTTGAGCTATGCCAGAGATTCATCTGCTAGAAATCCAAAATCCTTATCCCGAATGGGTTGAACTCGACCTTAAAGGGATTTGTGATCCTTCAGAAAAGACCTTTTCCCTTTCCCTCGGTCTCAATTACCAAGAGCAGTGGCGATCGCTTTTAGATGGAAGGGTTAAGTTGGCTTTAAAGGCAGGAAAATTCAAACTAAAGCTGAGTGCTGGCGAATTTATCCCTTTTTCTGTGCAAAGAGATGATATTGCCCTATTAGCGAAAGAGGATACCCAGGAATTTGCTTGGCAATTGTTTCCTCCGCGTGGAAAAAGTTTTCTTGATCCAGTTAATCCAGAAATTCCCCTGGGTAAAATTATCCTCAAAGACCAGCTTTGTTATCTGACGGGAACCTGGGAAATTAGTCCCGCCGATCTTTCCATTACCGATGCAGAGAATTTATGGCGGCACGATCTCAGCCCCAATAAGCACGGCATTCTAGAACGGGTTTTAGCCCGCTTTTTGGTACAACAGTATTTCACACCCCAGGTTTGTAGGGTTCAGTACGCGATCGCTCATGACCTTCCCCAACACAATCCCGTCACTTCCAACTTTCCCGAAGCTAGTGCAGAAAAGTTAGCAGAATTGCAAAATATCATTGATCAAATTTATGAAGCCGATACTCAAAATTTAGTTGAAATCGCTCAAATTGCGGGATTAAACCTGAAAAAAGACCTAGCAGGAGGAAATTTTCTAGGAGCCGTCCTGAGTGGCGTTGAATTGAGTAGTGCCGATCTCTCCCGTCTTAATTTTCGGGGAGCAATTCTCACCGATGCCGATTTAAGTGAAGCCAATCTGAGTCATGCCAATTTTAGTGGGGCAGATCTCAGTGGAGCCTATCTAGAAAGTGCGAATTTGCAATATACGGATTTTCATAAAGCGAGCTTGGCCCTAGTCAATCTCATTGGCAGCAATTTAAGTCATGCTAATTTGACTCAGACCAATATCACTAACGCAAACCTTAGTAGTGCGATACTTACCCAAACCCTTTTTGGCGATAATCCTGGCATGACGGACACCCTTAAGGAAAATTTCCAACAGCGTGGCGCAAGGTTTCTCCCCGATCGCGACTAAAAAATGTTATCTTAGGGATCGTTTGTGGACACGTAGCTCAGTGGATAGAGCATCAGGTTCCGGTCCTGAGGGTCGGGGGTTCGAATCCCTCCGTGTTCGTTAGTAAGTTAGGGGTCGTTTGTGGATATTCGCCTATTAGTCCTGGATATTGACGGTACGATCGCGGGAGAATCCAATAGCGTCCGTGAACCGATTAAAAATGCCATTCAATTAGCCCAGGCTCAAGGCATTCAAGTCGCCCTCGCAACGGGAAGAATGTACCATTCCGCCCTCCCTTTTTATCACAATATCGGTTCCCAACTTCCCCTGATTGCTTACAATGGCGCGTTAATCAAAGATCCCCAGACAAAAAAAAATTATCGAGAATTATCCGTCACCCCTGATATTGCGATCGCTCTTTTAGATCATCTGGAACAGCCACAATTTAAATCCAGATTAGATATTCATTGTTACTATGACGATCAACTGTACATCAAGGAAATTACCCCAGAAACCGAGCGTTATAAGTTGCGTTCTGGAGCAAAACCCGTTATTGTGCCAGATTTACGATCCATTGCCGAGCGATCTAGTTTAAAACTCCTGGTTGTGAGTCAGGATGCGACCTTAATCCAAGAATTAATTACCCATTTTAGCGATCGCTTCAGTAAGGATGAACTTCACGTTACTCAATCCACAGAAATTTATCTGGAATTAACCCATCCCCAAGCCAATAAGGGGTTAGCCGTTCGTCATCTCGCCGAAGATATTTTAGGATTAACTTCTGAGCAAGTAATGGCCATTGGAGATAACTTTAATGATCTGGAAATGTTACGATATGCCGAGATTGGGGTCGCAATGGGCAATGCCCCGCCAGAGGTTCAAGCCATAGCGGATTGGGTAACAATTGATGTAGAAGAAGACGGAGTGGCGATCGCAATTCAAAAGTTTTTGTTAGGTAATTGATGATAGAAAAATTAAAAATCATCTAAAACCACTTGTTTTTGCTTGGATAGAGACAAAAAAGGTTAATGAACTCATTATTTATTGATTGTCCGTGATTTATAAGATATTGATGAATTTATTAAATTATTAAACAGTTAAAACCCACATTCCGCAGCTCAGAGCAGAAAAAAAGATAGTTCATTTGTACTACTTTTT
>ERZ1022729.156-NODE-156-length-10558-cov-7.802818_pt1 | contig 10558 bp, 14 predicted proteins | sample MGYA00520880_ERZ1022729 | MGnify/ENA primary metagenome ERZ1022729 (study PRJEB33162, sample SAMN09537598) | freshwater metagenome | isolation source: freshwater | place: Canada:Alberta | collected 2017-07 | study: EMG produced TPA metagenomics assembly of the...
AAGTATATAGTATGCTGACTGGAATAAAATGTCAACAGTAAAATCTGGTAAATTTAAGAAAATTTATCTCATTTTGATTTACTGATCTTTTTATGAAGTTGATCGCCACTTACTCAATGGTAAAAAGCGATCCTATACTGATGTATCGCAATTATAAATCAGTCCGAGAATGAAGATGTTGATCAACTAATATAGAAAACGGCTGAACATCTACCTCATTATAGACTTAAGCTTGTGCCTGAGAATCAACTTGCTCCATCAAAGCTTGAAACGCAGCTTGATCATTGGGATGCTCCAAAACATACCTTTTTAACTCTCGCATCGTCATTGTTTGAAAATTAGACTTCATTGATAAACCTCCAATTGACCTTTTGGTAAAAAGCGATTGTGGTTAAGTTGTTGGTAAACCCATCACTACAAAACGAATAACAACCCCTGAAATTGCCGTAAACAAAATACCGATTAAAGCCCAAATTTGCCGATTTTGACCGCCTTCTACTTTTTCTAAACGTTTATCTAAGCTAGAAACTTTCCCGTCTAAGGCTTTAATATCTCCTTTGACATCAGCCAACTCGACTTTTAGTTCATTAACATTATTATCAATACGATCTAGCTTCTTGTTCATCTCAGCTAGAACTTCACGTAGATCCATTTCGATAATCGTTGGAGTTGCCATAATGAATAGGGGTTAACGAGTTTATCACTCAAAATTGTAACGTATTTCCATAAAACCGAAAAGCGATCGCCCCTTACCTCTTGAATAAAAAGATAAAACGCGATCGCGGTTAAGTTGTTGATAAACCCATCAAGACGAAACGAATAACGACCCCTGAAATTGCCGCGAACAGAATACCGATTAAAGCCCAAATTTGCCGATTTTGACTGCCTTCTACTTTTTCTAAACGCTTATCTAAGCCAGAAACTTTTCCGTCCAAGGCTTTTATATCTCCTTTGACATCAGCCAACTCGACTTTTAGCCCGTTGATATCATCTTTCAATCCACTGATATTATCATCAATTCGATCTAGCTTTTTGTTCATCTCAGCTAGAACTTCACGTAGATCCATTTCGATAATCGTTGGGGTTGCCATAATGGATAAGTTTAACGACGTTATCATTCAAAAGTGTAACGTATTTTCATAAAACCAAAAAGCGATCGCCCCTTACCTTTGAATCAAAAGATAAAACGCGATCGCTCTTAACAAAATGCTTTAGGATGAACTTCCACAATGATTTAACCAGATTTCCAAATCGCTTATCTCCACAAAATCGAGTAACGCTTCTCCCAAATCTCCTAACTCGGCGATCGTCAACGCTCTAATTTGTTGGTTAACTTCTGGAGTCAAAGTTCCATATTTTCGGGTTAATTGACGCAAAATCAGATCAGCCTCTCCTACACGAAGCCCTTCTTGAAGTCCAGTTTGAAGCCCTTCTTGAAGTCCAGCTTGGAGTCCCTCCTGTCGTCCGACTTCCACAACCTCTTGATAAAAACGGGATTGGGTAATGTCTGTTGTTTTGAGGTCTAACATTCTTAAAATCTCCTGAGTACCCAAATAGGGAAACTTATTGACGAGTATAGTCTCAATTAAGTTTAACCTCTGTTGGAAGGTGGTTTGTGTATCAGACTGTTCTAGAATATTGCGACCCAAATGAAAGGCTTCGGTTTCTTCAAGTACTAAAAGTTTGAGTAAAGCCAAGTTAGAGCCAAGATCGGTACGAGGTAAGAGATCTTCCAAGTATAAACGCTTAACTTGCTCCCGTAGCATAATCTGATAGGGAACGCTTTCACCGAGGTATTGTTGTCGGTTATGCAGAATCAATAAACCTTGCCAGGGACGTTTTTCGGGGTATTGCTGAAGATAAAGGAAAATTTCAGCAAAATATCGTCCATAAAAACCCGTATCAGATTGCATTTGTGCTTCGAGAAAAATCGAGGGAATATCCCAGTTTTCTGATTTGGGAATAAACAATCCGTCTAATCTAAATTCTCGCTCTTTGATAACAGGGGCAATGTAATCAAATTCGCAATCAGAGGGAATATTGGGGATTAATTCAGCAATTATTCCTGGCATTGTTAAAAATAGTTGGTAGAACCACTTATCAGTTTTCATTCTTTATGCCAGATTTGTTTAAACTAATTTATTGGTGATAGCGATCGCCCTTTACCCTTGAATCAAAAGATAAAACGCGATCGCCTATCAAACTAACCTAAATTAGCCCTCTTTATAAGCATCCATCCCCTCACAGGAACAAACCAGATTTCTGTCCCCATAGGCATTATCAATCCGTCCCACACTGGGCCAGAACTTATGAACCTTTGACCAAGGCGCAGGATAGGCCGCTTGTTCACGGGAATAGGGACGATCCCATTCTCCAATTAGTAAGCTTTCCGCCGTATGGGGTGCATTTTTCAGGGGATTATTCAGGGAATCGATGGTTCCTTGGGCGATCGCCTCTGCCTCTTGATAAATAGCAATCATGGCATCACAGAAACGGTCTAACTCCTCTAGGGATTCGCTTTCCGTTGGTTCCACCATCATCGTTCCAGGCACAGGCCAGGAAACCGTTGGCGCATGGAAACCAAAATCCATTAGACGTTTTGCCACATCATCCACTTCAATGGCCGCCGATTTTTTCAACGGATGCAAATCAATCACGCACTCATGGGCTACTAAACCATTACTACCTTTAAAGAGAATGGGATAAAACGCCTCTAAACGACGGGCCATGTAATTGGCATTGAGAATTGCAATCTTAGTTGCTTCGGTTAAGCCTTCCGAACCCATCATGGCGATATACATCCAAGAAATCACCAAAATACTCGCGCTACCATAGGGAGCCGCCGAAATCAAACCAATCGATTCACTCTGGTTCCCCTCTTTCAAAGGGGGGTTAGGGGGGATAACACTCGGTAAAAACGGAATTAAATGAGCTTTCACTCCAATTGGCCCCATGCCTGGCCCACCGCCACCGTGAGGAATACAGAAGGTTTTATGGAGATTCAAATGGCAAACATCCGCCCCAAAATCGGCAGGACGACATAAACCGACCTGAGCATTCATATTCGCGCCGTCCATATAAACTTGACCGCCGTTGGTATGAATGACTTGGCAAATTTCCGTAATCCCTTCTTCAAAAACGCCGTGAGTGGAAGGATAGGTCACCATCAAAGCCGCTAGGGTATCTTGATATTTTTCGGCTTTTTGAGTCAAATCAGCGACATCAATATTGCCATCTCCATCACATTTGACGGGAACCACTTTCATGCCACACATGACTGCACTAGCGGGATTGGTTCCATGCGCTGATTCAGGAATTAGACAAATATTACGGTTAGAGTCTCCGCGACTGAGATGGTACTGACGAATCACCTGTAAACCCGCATATTCACCCTGGGAACCCGCATTGGGCTGGAGAGAAACGCCGTCAAACCCTGTAATTTCCCCTAACCAGTTTTCTAATTGTTCAAACAGGATTTGATAACCTTCCGTTTGACCTAAGGGGGCGAAGGGATGAATTTTACCGAATTCGGGCCAGGTAACGGGCATCATTTCGGCAGAGGCGTTTAACTTCATCGTGCAAGATCCCAAGGGAATCATGGAAGTATTTAACGCTAAATCTTTGCTTTCGAGTTGATGTAAATAGCGTAATAATTCATGTTCGGAGTGATACTTATTGAAAACAGGATCGGTTAAATAGGCACTTTGACGAGTTAAATGATCAGGAAAGTCAAAATTCACCGTTTGCAGTAAATCTTCCACCGTGAAGGGTAATTCTTCTTTTGCTGAAAAGATTTGCCAGAGATCAATTAAGTCTTGAATGGTTGTAGTCTCATCTAAACTAATGCCCACCGAGCCTTCATCCAGTAACCGCAAGTTAATACAACGACTTTCTGCCGCTTTGATCAAGGCGATCACGCTACTACCGCCCACACCAACTCGTAGGGTATCAAAAACAGGATCGTTGCCCAAAGAATAATTAAGCCGTTTTAGTCCTTCTGCCAAAAGAACCGTTAACTGATGAATGCGGAGTGCGATATTTTTCAATCCCTCAGCCCCGTGATAGGCTCCGTACATGGATGCAATCACCGCGAGTAAAACCTGGGCAGTACAAATATTACTGGTCGCTTTTTCCCGACGAATATGTTGTTCACGGGTTTGCAGAGCTAGACGTAGGGCGGGTTTACCTTGACTATCTTTGGAAACGCCAACAATCCGACCTGGAATTTGTCTTTTATAGGCTTCTTTCGTTGCAAAATAGGCTGCATGGGGGCCACCAAAACCCAGGGGAACACCAAACCGCTGGGTACTACCGATCGCGATGTCTGCACCCAACTCGCCTGGGGGAGTTAATAAAGCTAAACTGAGGGGATCAGCCGCTAGAGTGACCAGGGTTCCTGATTCATGGGCTTTATTAATAAAATATCGATAATCATGGACAACGCCATCGGTGGCAGGATATTGCAGTAATGCGCCAAAAATAGGCGTTTCAAAGGTAAATTGACCATGATCGCCCACAATAATTTCAATGCCCAAAGGAATAGCACGGGTTTTTACCACTTCAATGGTTTGGGGATGACACTGGTTCGAGATAAAGAACGCATTAGCCTTATTTTTACAAACCCCATAACTCATGGCCATGGCTTCGGCGGCGGCGGTTCCTTCATCGAGGAGGGAAGAATTGGCGATTTCTAGACCCGTTAACTCGATAATCATGGTCTGGAAATTTAATAAAGCTTCCAGTCTTCCCTGGGCGATTTCTGCCTGATAGGGTGTGTAAGCCGTGTACCAACCTGGATTTTCGAGAATATTGCGCTGAATGACGGGAGGCGTAATCGTGTCGTAGTAGCCCATGCCGATATAGGAGCGAAAAATTTGATTTTTAGAGGCGATCGATTTTAATTGGGCAAGGGCCGCATACTCACTTTGGGCAGAGGGTAATTTTAAGGGATTTTGTAATCGAATGGCGGGGGGGACGGTTTTAGCAATAAAGTCTTCTAAGCTGCTGATCCCCAATAAATCCAGCATTTTTGCAATTTCTGCTTGGTTTGGGCCAATATGGCGATTAATAAAAGTATCCCTGGCGGCTAGTTTTTTATCTAAGGCAGTTAAATTAGCGGACGTGACCGTATTCGAGCTGGTGGCAATTTCTAAGTTTGGCATGGTTCGGGTTAAAGCGTATAGATAGGGAGTGCTGTAAGCTTAACGAAACTGTATCATTTTGTAACATTTTTTGACAACCTAGTAGGATAGTTTTTCAAGTTTTCTTTGCGATCGCCGCCACCGATTATCGACCCAAATTAAAAGGGACTGGCCCAGGAAATGAATCCTATCACCAATCCCTTATTTTTTGACTTCCTAAAACCTAGCCCATCGGGTGGAAAAGAAGATCAGGAAAGAAACGATTGAATTCGATCAAGATACCAGCCGTAAACGTTAAGAGGGCCATGATCATGACAGGAGCAGTAGACAAAAACTTAGTCAAACCTTCCATAAATGAGTCTCCAAAGATATAAACGTAATTAAACAGGACAAAAATCAACCCTAGCGGGGAGAGGTGGGAACATCGGAATCTTTAACAATCAATTTGCCCGAAGTATATTCTCCGACAGCCGCTAAAGGCCAGAGGAAACCACCCAACATTTTTTTGATCGCTAAAGGCACATCAATGATGATCTCTTTGAGTTCAGCATCTTTCTCTTTGCGAATGTCGATCAGGTATGCCCGACCAACCCAACCAATCCAACCTGCAATATAAAGGAAAAGAATGCTAGGAATGAGAAAATCTCCTGCGTGGCTAAAACGACCATCTACAATGAGGTGGGGATAGCCTTCGGGGCCACAGAGAGATTCGGCGTAACGTTCCGCCCGAATTTTTCCAGAGTTGGGATCACTGGTGGTATTGAGAAAGTTTTTAGATTTTGCTAAATAGGCCGCATTTTCGCTACAAGGGGTAAGATTCGCGAAATCCGCCGAAGCAGAGGGAGCAAAATTAAACCAGAGGGTCAGGGCCAGCAAGAAAGCCAACAGTTGTTTCATAAGAATTGTTTCCTTTTATTACAAAAGGCTAAGTTTTTTGTACAAAACGTGACAGGATCAGTGAGTACCTTGAAGTGATCTTACTCTGACCAGTGGATAGAGTAAAGATTTAGCAATAAAAAGTAGTCTTTAACCTTAAATTAACAGAGCATGGCAACCGTTTTAGCAATCGAAACAAGCTGTGATGAAACTGCCGTCGCCATTGTGAAGAATCGTAACGTTTGCAGTACTATTGTGGCCTCCCAAATCGCGGTACATCAAGTTTATGGCGGAGTCGTTCCAGAGGTGGCTTCTCGTCAACATTTAACCCTGATTAATCCCTGTATTGAGGAGGCTTTATCCGAAAGTGGGTTAGATTGGTCTGGGATTGATGCGATCGCAGCGACGGTTGCGCCAGGTCTGGTGGGAGCTTTGATGGTAGGGATGACGGCGGCCAAAACGTTGGTATTGGTTCATCAAAAAAGATTTATTGGCGTGCATCACCTGGAGGGTCATATTTACGCCAGTTATTTGAGCTACCCCGAATTAGAGCCGCCCTTTCTCTGTTTATTGGTATCAGGGGGACATACTAGCCTGATTTTGGTAAAAGATTGCGGAAAATATGAACAATTAGGCATGACCCGTGATGATGCCGCAGGAGAAGCCTTTGATAAGGTTGCTCGTTTGTTGAAATTAGGGTATCCAGGCGGCCCCGTGATCGATAAGCTTGCTAAAACAGGTAATGGCAAGGCTTTTCCCTTACCAGAAGGTCGCATTTCCTTACCCGAAGGCGGTTATCATCCCTACGATTCTAGTTTTAGCGGTCTGAAAACGGCAGTTCTGCGTTTAGTGAACCAATTAGAAAAAGAAACCGATACTTTACCGATCGCGGATTTAGCGGCCAGTTTTCAAGAAACGGTGGCTCGATCTTTAACGAGAAAAACGATTCAATGTGCCTTAGATTACGGCATCAAAGCGATCGCGATCGGGGGAGGAGTGGCGGCCAATAGTGGTTTGCGCGATCATCTGGAAAAAGCGGCAAAAGAACATAACCTTCAGGTTTATTTTCCCCCTCTGAAATTTTGTACCGATAATGCGGCCATGATTGCTTGCGCGGCATCAGATCATTGCGATCGCGATCATTTTTCTAGTTTGAGCTTGGGAGTGCGATCGCGTTTACCGATTACGGAAGTTATGCAGTTGTATCAGACTCACTGATTAAAATTTCTGGTAATAGATTAGCGTAAGATGGAGGGAATAGAGGGAATAAGGTTATACCTGAATTTCTAGTTATTTAATCAAAAAATTATGTGTCAATTCTTGAGGCACTGCTTCAGACCTGCTGTTAAATAGCCTGAAAACCTTGTCCTATAAGGATTCTAGTGATTCAGGGGGGGATCGTTGTCTCCCTTACTGCGTAGAGGTTTGATGAAATTCCAATAATTCAGCCTGAACCCTTGCCATTCTTGGGAATATAATCTATAATTACAAGAAAAACTTCATCCAATTACAACATTCCCAAGGAAAATGATAGCAAACACATTAGCCAATCTTATCAAAAGCTCGGCAATGGGGGGGGTAACGCTTATGGGTCTAACCCTGCTCTCCCAACCCGCCCAGGCAGTGTTCATTACGGTTAATTCCACTCAGTATGATGTGAGAACCTTTACAGGGAGTTACAGTGCCAACATTAGTCAGTTTGCCACACCCGCCAATGGGGGACTAATGCCTTGGTATGGAAATCAAACCTTAGCCAATCAATTTGCCCTAGCTGTTTATGCCATAGACCCTTCCTTGACTGGTAATTCGTTTTCGAGACGCGGGCCATATTTTGCCTATCAATTTAACCCTGCGGCGGGGCCTAGTCCATCTAGTGTCTCGGTATCCAGCATTTCTCTTGATACGCGTACAGGTTATCCCGTTGGATCACTTGCTCCAACCACTGCACCTACAGGTTTTAATGGTGTTTCTTATGCCACGGCAACAGCCGTTCCCTGGGAGACAGATGCTCTTCCCGTTATCGGTAGCACACTTCTTTTTGCAGCAGGAGTTTGGACAAAACGGAAATTAGCTAAGCCCCTTAATAAGGACTAAATTACTCTATTTTTTCAAGTTAATGCGCGATCGCTTTAGTTAAACCTAAAAAAGGCGGTCTTTTTTTAGATCTAAATTTGAAGGTGCGATCGCCTTAGTGAAAGATAAAAATGCGATCGCCAAGCTTATATACATATTTTTGAGCCTAAATATTTTAGCACTTGTAATACTTCATAAAGCTCATTATTGGGGTTTACCAAAGAAAATAATCGAGAATTTGCATACTCATTTTGTGAAGTCTTCAAAAATAAAAATTCATTCCCATTAGTAATCATGCCAAATGTTGGTTGTATTATTTCTGAGTTACTCAACATATACGCTAAAGCTTGGGGAATTGCTCTTGTTACGGAAAAATCACTGCGTTTTGATTCAATGACTAATAACCAAAGTCGATTTTTTACCACTAATACATCAATTCTTCCTCGAATTATTGTTCCTTCATCTTTCATTTCCAACGCTATACTTGTTTCGGTCTCAATCCGAAATGGCTTGTGATAAAAACCAGCAAGATCCAGTAAAGGCGCAAGCACAACCATCTTCACAGTATTTTCTAACATCGGTGGATCTTCCATCAATTCTAGAAAATTAGCTTTCACCCGATCTAATGAATGATGCTCTTCTTCACTTAGAGGCGTAAAAACCTCTAACCATTCCGTAAAAAAAGCGGGATCTTGAGATAGCTGAATCCCAAAACTTTGCTTTAATTCTCTTAGCGTTACATCTTTTGCCGCGATCGCCTCAACCATGATAAATGTTAGGTAGAAGTAATAATCTTAATATTAGTGCAAAAACAAAATTACCAAAGCGATCGACTAACCACTCAAACCCAAAACGCGATCGCTAAATAAAATACTTCTATTAATTCAAACAACTTCGCCACTTCTTAGAATTTTGAGAACAATGCAAAACGGCGTACACCGTTATTGTTTCCTCACAGTATTCATAAAAAATAGCATAAGGGAAGCGGCGAACTAAGGCTCTGCGGTACTGTTCGTGAGCAAATACATATATTTCAGGATTTCTTTCAATAAACTGGATGGAGGCATCAATACACCGTAAGAATTCTTCTCCTAATCCGAGTTCATGCTCCTGATACCAATAATAAGCTTCCGTGATGTCTTGTTCTGCTTCTGGAAGAAGAATGAGATTTTTAGACATTTCCTTGACTACGAATTCTTGCTTTTACGATGTCCCAAGAACTCGCTAAACTTGGATCTTGCGAGTGAGATAGTTTTCTCTTTGTTAGTTCTTCTTTTTGCCAGTCTAGTACAGGAATATTAGCTGGTTGAGTTGCAATGTTATCCCAGAGATCTTCGAGAAGTTGTAGCTTTTCTGAAAGTTCTAGCTCAAAAATTGGTGCAAATTCTACTGTCATGACTTAATCCTATGTAGAAGTAACAAGCTCATTTTACTGTAAAAACAGGAAGTTTGTGTCTTGATAACGCGATCGCCCAATCACCCATCTTACCCAAAATGCGATCACCAAACTAACCATAAAAAACGCGATCGCACTTTACAACTTCCCCAGGGTGATAGCGGTTTTAAAGTTTAATCAACAGAAGGATGGTGATCGCGGGTTAGGGATTAGGCATGATGCCAAAATATTTAGCGACCCCGCCCAAAACAATAATGATTAGACCGCCTAGAATGCTTCGGTTAATAAATTCCTGAAATTCCAATCGCTTACCTAATCCTGTAATTTTTTCGTCTAGGACGTTGATTTTTCCCGTTAGCTTCTCATCTAGGCTAGTGATCTGTCCTGACAGTCTTTCCTGACTAATCTTTAAGCCAGTAATTTCAGCGTCAAGACGACTAAAGCCACTGGTTATGAGGTCTTTTAATTCCTTTAGATCACTTTCGGTTACGGTAGGCATGGGTTATGATCCCCTTAGAGATTTTGTAAATAGAGAGGGAGAAGTTAGCCGCTTCTCCTTGTTCTGCTTTCTATGGTAACGGATTCGGTTACAGCGATCGCCTAACCACTTATACTAAAACGCGATCGCCTTTGAAAAAGATATTTTATATTAGTTAAGCCAAGTCAATTATTGTATAGAATGAAAAGTATAACTAGATGAGGTGACGGTAATGTTAGTTCGCTACGCTTTGAGTGATTATATTCAAGAAGCTTTAACGATTTCTAATATTGAAAAATTAAAAGATGGTAGTTATGTTGGTAGAATCCCTAATTGTCAAGGGGTAATTGCTTTTGGAAATACTTTTGTAGAATGTCAGGTTGAGTTACGTTCGACACTGGAGGATTGGGTTTTAGTGGGATTAAAGTTAGGTCATGCTTTGCCTGTTATTGCAGGAATTGATTTGAATCAGGAATAGATTAATGAGTCGGTTAAGTCCCTGTAAACGAAAAGATTTTAATGAAGCCTCCCCGCTGCTTGCAGCGGGGTATCAGAATCAAAAAAGACTAAGTTGTTGAGCTTGTTTATATAATT
>ERZ1022729.157-NODE-157-length-10554-cov-6.609106_pt1 | contig 10554 bp, 8 predicted proteins | sample MGYA00520880_ERZ1022729 | MGnify/ENA primary metagenome ERZ1022729 (study PRJEB33162, sample SAMN09537598) | freshwater metagenome | isolation source: freshwater | place: Canada:Alberta | collected 2017-07 | study: EMG produced TPA metagenomics assembly of the...
TACACGCGTAAGATCGTCGGCAGCGTCAGATGTGTATAAGAGACAGGTCCTTGGGTTTTAGTAATAACTTGGTGATGATGATCTTCGTTCAATTCCTGTTCACAAAGCGGACAAATGGCATCGGGAATATCTAATAAATCTAATTTTTCATCTAATTCTAAAATTTGTTCTTCATAAATACGTTGATGTTCCTGAAGTCTTTCCTGAAAATGGAGCCGTTCATGGCCTTTTTCTTCCACCCGCTTTTGATAAACCTTTTTTTTATCCAATTCCTTAATCCGATTGTCGGTTTCTTGAAAAGCGCGACGAATTTCAGGAATTTCTTTAATTTTTTCTGTTAACTCAGCCGCCAAAAGTTTACGCTGTTCTAATTTTGCGATTAGTTGCGCTTCAGCCCGCTCGATCGCCATTTGCAGGGTATAACGTCTCTGTTGCAAAGGAGCTGCTTTATTTTGTAAGGTATCTAGTTTCGCTAAATATTGACGATGACCTTTGAGCTTTTCCAAACCTGCTTGAATTTCAACAGCACGGTCAAGAATCGGTTGCAATTCCTGTTGTTGAGTATCCAGATTTTCTAATTGCACCTGAGCTTGTTTGTTCTTTTATTTTTATTCATTATTTTTGTGAATTAATTGTTGCTCCAAATTTTGCTTTTTTTTTTGGGATTCTTGGAAAATTAAAAATTTATTAGAAAATAATTCTTCTTCTTTTTGTAAATTGAGTAAAATCTGGTAATTTTCTTCAATTTGGGTTGTTTGATTGAGTAATTGTTCGAGATTAATGATTTGATTTTCTAAAGATTTTTTCTCCTGTTCTAAACGTTGAATTTCTTGATCCAAATTCTGAGCTTGGGTTTGTTGCCAAGTTTGTTGTTGTTGCCAAGTACGACGTTGATTTTCCGTCACTTTCAACTGCTGAAGTTGCCATTCTTCTTGTTCTTGCAATTGGCGAATCTGCCTAATTTCTTGATCGAGCTTGCCACGATTTTCGTCAATTTCCTTTTGTTGATTGAGTTGTTGTTTTTGGGATTGGGTTTTTAATTCGAGAAAATCTCCTTGATTTTTATGATTTCTCGCAATTTCTTTGGCTTGTTCCGCTAGAATTTCATACTGATCTAGTTTGAGTAAATCGGCTAACAGTTGCTTGCGCTCATTGGGACGACGGAGCATAAATTCATCGGCGCGGCCTTGACGGAGATAGGCTGAGTTGGTAAAGGTATCATAATCTAGCTTAATCGCTTCAATCACCTGCTCTTGGGTCGCCCGTAATCCCTTACCCGTCAGAGAACGAAATTTCCCCTCACTCTCGATCTGAAATTCCAAGGCACTACTTTTTCCGCGATGGCGACTGCGAATAATTTTATAGGTCTGTTGATTGCTAATAAATTGAAAATCTACCCGCACGTAATCTGTGCCTGTATGCAAGACATCATCTTCACTCGCCGCCCGACTTTGGCCCCAAATCGCCCAGGTAATGCCCTCTAGTAAAGAAGATTTTCCTGAACCGTTGGCACCACAAATACAGGCGGTGTGCAATCCCCGAAAATCTAGGGTCGTTTCCCGATAGCTGAGAAAATTTTTTAGGGTCAGTTGCAAAGGAATCATTGAATCGTGTCCCTTTTGCGATTTAATAAATTGAATTAACTAAAATAGATAATGTTCAAATAATAGCTTATTTCATCCAGAATGGGTGCAGGGAGCATTTCACCCCGAAAGTCTAAAATTTGCACCAGAATCAAATAGGCGATCGCCAGTAAAACGGAGATGGTTCCTGTAATGATGGCAATTATTTTTTTGGTTTCCATTGCGGTTTTTAAATATTAAAATCAGTTTAGTTTGAGAACTAAAATTTTTCGCCCCCCCTGCCCCCCAACATTGGGGGGAGATTACAACCTTTTTGTATTCAAAGTCCCCCAGAATTGGGGGATTTAGGGGGCGATCTTCAAAACTACGGGTTTCGGTTTAGATGTAGTTTATTAGTTTTTTAGTTAATATTTTCTAATCATATCAAAATCTTAAAATTTTGGGATATTTACCTAGAGAGATTCTAATTTACGCCGCAATTTACTACTAACGGCATCAATAATGGTTACAACAACCAGTAAAACTATCATTAACGTTGCCGCTTTTTGCCGTTCAAAACCATTGATATAGGTCACCAATTCAAAACCAATTCCTCCCGCTCCCACGACCCCAAAAATCGAAGAAATACGAATATTATATTCAAACATATAGAGGGTATAACCCAGACACAAAAAGGAAACCTGGGGAAAAATACCGTACTGAGCGATTTGAAACCAGGATGCGCCTGTGACTTTTAAGGCATCCAAAGAACTCGGATCAACGGATTCAATCGCTTCTTGATAAAATTTGGCAAGATAGCCGATGGTATAGATGCTCACGGCTAAGGTTCCTGCGATCGCGCCCAAACCTACCGCCGCTACAAAAATCAAGGCTAACACCACAGAAGGAATAGAACGCAATGCATTTTGCAATAAATTCGCGCTCCACCGTAACCAACGGGGCGAAAGATTGTGGGTGCTGGCGATCGCGATCGGGAGAGAAAACATTGCGCCGAGAGTTGTCCCAATAATCGACATTTGAATGGTTTCAATTAACGCTTTAATCGCGATATCTAAAACTGACCAATTGGGGGGATAAAAATCAGCTAAAAAAACTTGGATATAATTTAAGGAATTATCCAAAATAGATGGGTCTATTTTTAATCCTTTCCATGCCCAAGTGTAGATTAATATAACAATAAAAGTAACCGCTACATTTCGCGCTAAATTCCACCGTGATGGGTTCATATTAATAATAAATTTTCCTACGCAATTTGTTGAATAATTGGCTTTATTCCATTCAAAGAGGGCAGTATAGTGGGTACAGTTTGATTAAATTGGGTTGATAAATTCTGAGAAGAACCATCATGAATCACTCGTCCTTTTTCTAAAATAATTGCGCGTTTAGCATAGGTGGCGGCCATTTCTAAGTCATGTAAAACCACGATGACAGTTATGTGCTTTTCACGATTTAAACGAGCCAGACTTTCCATGACATAATGGGAGGCAATCACGTCTAAACCTGAAGTCGGTTCATCTGCCAATAGAATTTGAGGCGATTGAATCAAAGCCCGTGCGATCGCCACCCGTTGTCGTTGTCCTCCACTCAGTTTGCTTACTTTTTGCTGGGCGTGTTCTTTTACACCGAGTTCCGTTAATAATTCTAAGGCTAAAAGGCGATCGCCCTGATTAAATCCCCAGAGAGTCTGCCAAGAAGAACGAAAGCCCAGGGTTCCACACAAAACATTGTCGAGGGCCGATAATTGCCGAATCAATCCGCCACCTTGAAAAATCATGGCCGTTTGACGACGAATTTTATTAATATTGTTCGGCGTTAACAAAATATCATTAATCCGAACTTCTCCCTTTTCTAGAGGAATTAATCCCATTAAAGACTTGAGTAAACTCGATTTTCCTGCACCGTTTATCCCTAAAAGTGCGACGAATTCTCCTTTTTTAATTTGACAGGAAATATTATTTAAAATAGGAGACCCAAGGGCAGATTTCTGACGACTGGAAATATTTTTGCATTCAATAGTCATGATGTTTTAGAAATAGAGATAAAAATAGAAAACTAGGGCGATAAATCAACCCTAGTAAAATCAGAGAAAACCTAACATTAGGGATCTAATTTTGCTCTGGTTAAGGCTCTTTTCATCGGTGCGATATGGGTATCATGATCGACCTTTACCAGTTTCGTGGAATTATATAAAGAGCGAAATAGGGTATTATTTTTCGGTTCATTGAGCGTTAAAAATGCGGCAATGATTTTTGCGCGTAAAGCTGTCGGAACATCATCATCGATCGCAATTCCATGAGCAGGAACCCCTGGAATTGACCAAAGAACCCTCAATTTTTTAGCTTCTTCTGGCGTAATCCAGGGAGAATTGAGAGCATATTCCGAAACTGCCGCCACATCGGCCTGTCCCTTGAGAACGGCTTGTAAAGCACTGGAATAACCATCCCCGTAAATCACTTGACTAAAAAACTGATTGTAGCGATCGGGATCAGCAACAAACCCCTGCCCCACAAATTCGCTAGTCGGAATAATGAAGCCTGACCCAGAGGTACGAGAAGCAAAAGCCATTTTTTTGCCTTTTAACTGACCAAGGGTTTGTTTTCCTGTCCCTAAAGTCTTTAATGGGCTATCTTTGCGAACCACTAAGACGGATTTGTAGGTGTGGCCACCCGAATAATCATCACGAACCTCTGCTAGATATAATTTCGCATTAGTGGTTTTTTCTGCCTGAATTGCGGCCCGACTACCCAAAAAAGCAACATCAGCACGGTTAGCTCTGAGAGCTTCTACGGCCGCCGCTTCACTGGCAATAACAGCTTTTACGGGGACACCAATTTGCTGGGAGAGGATTTTGCTCACCGCTTCGGTTTTTGCTTCAAGATCGGTCGCATCTCGGCGGGAGGCAAAAACGATCACAATTTCTTTTTGGGATGCTTGAGCTAGTTGAATCGGAGGTCGGGGCAGATCTTTGGCGATCGCGGTTTGCGAAAGATTACTATCGTTTAAACTTCCTCCTGCCACCAGTAAACAGGATAGAAAGCCTATTCCCAATAAAGTTTTTCGTTTTTGTATCATGAACTTCTTGCTAACTTATCTCAATAAGATCCTATCTTACTGGTCTTGTTGCTAATCTTTCTCAAAAATAACGGTTTCATAAGACAAAAGTATCTTTCCTTGCTTGATACATAAGCAAAGATTAGGGTTACAGATTGGGTTTACTATTGATCGATGGGACTAAGCTGTTAATTATTTAAAACGCATACAGGCAAGGAGCTTAAGCCCCTTGTTACAAAACTTTCCTTAATTTTCCTTGTGTAGAAGCGATCGCAATCTATTGTCATTCAAGGGCGAATGCAATTCGCCCCTACAGGAGCTTTTGAGAGAATTCTGATTTAGCTCAAGGCTGGTAATTGCGCTAATAAATCTTGAGTCACTTTTGTCGGATCAAGAGACTGCATGATTTCACGAACAACCGCCACTTGTTTCGCCCCTGCCTTGAGGACATTCTGTAAATTGGATTGATCAATGCCTCCGATCGCAAACCAGGGTAGGGGAGAATTTTGCGCCGCATAACTCACATAACTCAAGCCTGCCGCCGCTTTCCCTACCTTGGTCGGGGTTTCATAAACTGGCCCTACTCCGATATAGTCCGCGCCTTCGGCGATCGCCTTAGCCATTTCTTGAGGATTAGTTGTTGAGCGTCCAATGATTCGGTTCGGGCCAAGGATTTGACGGGCGATCGCAATGGGAAGATCCTGTTGCCCCAGATGAATACCATCGGCATTGACCGCCAGGGCTAAATCCACTCGGTCATTCACTAGAAATAATGCGCCGTAATCATGGCAAAGTTGACACAGTCTTTGGGCATTCTCAAAACGAATCAAATCATCGGTATTTTTATCTCGATATTGAACCAATGTCAAACCACCTTTGAGGGAAGCTTCGACGATCGCGACCAAATTTTCCGAGGGAGAAGTGACTAAATATAAACAAGCGGCTTTTAATTGTTGCAAACGCTGGGTTGCGAGCAATTGACTTTCGATCGCATAAACCTGATAACGTAATTGCTTGAAACTCTCTCCCATTAAGGGATTATATAATTTGCCATATTCCTCTAAAACCCGTAACGCTTCCTGCACCCGACACAAATTCGCCTGCAAGAGATTTGCCAGACTGCTACGGGTTTCTTCTGCTGGATGGGATAAGCTAGTACCCACATCCGCAGGAGTATCACGGGCTAAACGCAGATCCGTAGTATGCCATCTGGCGAGTTCCTGGCGCATTTCCTTACAACTTTGGGCTAATTGACTATGATTTAGTCCAAAACGACACCATTCTTCAATAATTCGCAGACCTTCCCGCGATCGATCTAAGTTGGCATCAAGGATTCGCGCGATCGCTAAAGGATGGGGTTGGGCGTTCATAATATTAGGGAATAATAGTGAATAAACCCCGTCTAGTTCGAGAACTAAAGTTTTTGCCCCCCCAGCCCCCCAACTTTGGGGGGAGTTTACAACCTTTCTGAGTTCAAAGTCCCCCAGAATTGGGGGATTTAGGGGGCGATCTTCAAAACTAGGGGTTTCATTTAGACGCGGCTTCGGTTACGAAAAATAACCATCTAACCATGAGATCTGACTCATTCACCTTTAATTATCAATTACCAACTATTAATTATCAACTATTAACCAAACTATGCGCCATTCTGAGTCCCCAAAAAGTGAACCATCGGATCAAAGTCAAGGACGCTTATTTGCTCTTTTAACCACCAGTTTCTACGCACTTTTTACCCTACTCCCTGATAGTAATAGCTTGATGGTGTCTTGGCCTTGGGTTTTTATTTGGCAAATCGCTCTCCTCACGCCGATGCTCTGGCTCCTTTGGCAAGTCTGGCAACAAAAGCAATGGCAGGGTTTGGGGTTAGGACTGGATTGGATAGTCGCGATCGCAATTTTAGGATTAATCGTCTCTAGTTTGGGGGCAGAATTTCCCAATCAGGCTCGTTGGTACAGTTGGGCAACGTTAGGATTGATCGCCGCTTTATATGCCGCATTTTATTGGATAAAATCCCCTGAAAATTGGTTTAAATTACTCGTTTATCAAGGTTATCTCAATATCGCTTTTATTATCGTAAGTTTATTTCTCTGGACGACCCAAACATTTTTGCCCCAAATGGCAATGATCAATAATGCGAAAGCTGTCGGCGTTAATTTGTCCTTTGATTTTGGCAATTTAGAATCCCGAAACTGGGCTCCCATTGGGCATCAAAACTATGTTGCGGGTTATTTACTACTCGCTTTACCCCTATTGCTTGCCCTCAGCCTTTTAGAGTCAGGAAAACGGCGTTGGTTGTGGATTTCAGGGCTTATCTTAGGTTTAGTTGATTTTTATACCACCAGTTCTCGTGGCGGTTGGTTAGGATTACTCGCCTTTGCTATTTTTGCCCTAGTTGGGGTCTTCCTTCAGGGACAATTACCCCGTCGTTGGTTGGTTTTAGGCAGTTTAGGAACCCTGGGCGCGATCGCATCGGTAGCTTTATTAAATAATCGAATTAATACAGCGATCGTTGGATTATTACAGGGAAACGGGAATGCAGAATTAGGTTATCGCCTACTCAATAATGTGGTGGGCTGGCGCATGGGAACGAGTCATCTTTTAACAGGAATCGGGCTGGGAGGAGTGCCGCTCCTTTATCAAAAATATCGTCCTTTCTGGGCGGGTAGGGATTCGGAAATTATTCACCAACTCCACAGTACCCCCGCACAACTTTTTGCAGAAATGGGACTCTGGGGAATTTTTATCCCTTTTATTGGGGGAATTTGGCTCATTTATCAACTTTGGCGATGGTTACGGCGAAACAAAAGAGAATTAAAGCAAAAAAATACCGAGTTTATTCTCATTTGGAGTCTCTGCGGAGCCTTGCTTGCCTATGGTGTCATCAGTTTGACAGATTACCAATTAGATAATTTGTGTATTAGTGGAACTTTAGTCATTTATGGAGCCTGTTTAGTTGGCTTACTTAAATCTGATTCAAATTTAGGGAATGAAAATCTTTCTAGTTCATCCCCCTTAACCAGCTTTATTTCTATTCTCCAAAATCCCAAATCTAAACTTGCTTTTTGTTACGGGAGTCTGGGTTTAATTTTAGCTATGATTATTTGGCTCACGCCTATTCAACGGGCTTGGCAATTATCCAATTTAGGCTTCAGTGCTTTATCAGAGAAAAAATTACCCGCTTTTGTCAAATTATTAACCCAAGCCCATCAATTAGCCCCCTGGGAAAGTTATTATTCCTATCAATTAGGCTGGAATTTAGGAAATATTGGCCTATTAGCTCCGAATCAACAAATCAGAACCCAATTTGAATCAGAAAGTATTAAATGGTTTAAAAAAGGCATAGAAGCTTCACCTTATCAGGAATTTGCCCATACCAATCTGGGTTGGTTAGAATTAGCGTCTAATCCTTCCGCTTCTACGATTTCCTTCGCTCAATCTCTCCAATTAATGCCAGCGAAACGAGGGGTTTTTTATGGCTTAGGGCTTAGTTTACTCTCCCAGCAAAAAACAGAACTGGCGATCGCGGCTTTTAGTATAGAATGCCTACGCGATCCTCTGTTTATCACTTCTCCCTTTTGGCGCGGCCCCCAACTGCGATCGCTTTATCCTTTGGTTCTTAAGCAAGTCGAAAGCGAACTCAATGGGCTAATTAAGCAACTATCTACGGAAAATTCGGCAAACTCTCCCGTGCTATCAACTTTCCATCAAATTCGAGGCGCACTCTATTGGTGGGGAGGAAAATTGGATAAAGCCCAAGCCGATCTCAGTCGATACGGTTCCCCCACAAGTAAGGCTCTGTTGGCAAATTCCCTCGGAAAATCTCCCAATCTTGAGACCTTGCCCCGTTCTGTCCAGTTATTATTCCAAGCCTGGCAGAAACCCGATCAACGGGAAACTCTATTAAACCAAGCCTGGATCGAGAAAAATTCAACGCCTCTTCCAGAAAAACTTCAGCAACAATTGGTCGATTCCATGTCGCGATCGCCAAAGAATTCATTAACGAACTTTGATCAATGGCTCAAGCAAAATAATGTTTTTCTGCAATATCGTCGCAAACGGGCGGGGTTTGGTGTGGTCAGTCGTCATATTGATGGCCCCCAACCAGAAGATTTCTTTTTAGTAGTTGAAAATTTGCCGATTAATACCTGGTTTGAGGATGTGTTTCCTTCTCCTTTTTACGATCCGCCCTTTGATTTAGCGATTCAACCTTTACGGGAAAAGGTATTAAAACAAGTTTTACCGTAATTTTGAATCTCAAGATTTTTATTGGGATAGATTTTATGAGTCAAAGTTGCTAGAATTAGGTTAATTTTGATTGGGTTTAGGTAGTTTATACCAGAAGAAGAAGCTAAAAAGGAAGAATCTCAATCTGAGAACGAAAAAGAATCAGAATTGACTAAATTTAAGTCTGAACATCAACTTGCCAGGGGTTTGGTTCAACAAATTGGACAAGCTTTAATTCAATGGCTCCCCGTCGGCAGTAGTGGTTTTATCTTAGCCACGTTTTTACTTCAGCAGAATTGGTTAATGGTGGTTGTCACCTTACCGATTACAGCGATCGCCGTATTTTGGGCCTCTTTTACGGAAACATTGCTTTCAAAAATCAAAGAAATGGGCAAAAAAATGGGGGAAGAAAGTGGCACTTTTCTAGAAAAATTACTACGGCGGCGGATAAAAATAGTCAGGATTTATGGCAACAAATCGCCAAAAGTCCAGAATTGAAAGACTTAGCCAAAAATCCTCTGTTATTAGTGATTATGCTGAATTTACACGTTAGTCGTCCAGGGGCAGATTTACCCGATCGCAGAGTTGATCTTTATCGAGAGATTATTCGTTTACAACTCGGCGATCGCCCTTTAGCCAAGAAAATTAAACTTTTATTACCAACCACCCAGGATAGTGAACGGGTGTTACAGAAATTAGCTTTGGGGATGGTGCAAGCAAAAGTTTATACGATTGATAAAAATTCGTTATTGTCTCAATTACAAACGATCTTGAATGGTTTAACTTTAGACCCTAAACCTGAAGACCTTTTAACACAGCTAGAAGAAGTGAGCGAGCTTTTAGTTAAAGTTGATCAGGATTATGAATTTGTCCATCGTTATTTTCAAGATTATCTAGCCGCCCAGGAAATTATTGAAACCAAACAACAAGACTTATTATTAACTCATTGGCAAGAAACTGAATGGGAAGAAACCATTTTAATGTATGCTAGTTTAGCAAATGACGTTTCCCAATTTATTTCAGCTTTATTGGCTTTTAATCAACAACTTGCTAATGATTTAGCCTATAAATGTTTACAACGTTTAAAAACTGCTAATCGTCGTATTTCTCCTAGCTTGGAACAAAGCATTACCGTCCTTCAAAAGGCTGTAAAAAATCCCCTTTTTCAACAATTAGAAGCTTTTCTGAAAAATGGCCAATGGCGCGAAGCTGATCAGGAAACGGCGCGATTAATGTTGCTAATCGCTAAACGGGAAGAAGAAGGCTGGTTAGATGTAAAAACTATTGAAAATTTTCCCTGCGAGGAGTTACGCACCCTTGACAAGTTCTGGGTAGATAATAGCGGCGGTAAATTTGGCTTTTCCGTGCAGAAAAAAGTCTGGATGGATGGCGGCGGTGTCCCTGGGCAGTATGATTATGATGTGTATGAAAGATTTGCTGACCAAGTGGGTTGGCGGAGGAGCGGAAACTGGTTGAGCTATGACGAGCTAATTTTTTTATTAGATGCAAGTGAAAAGGCACACCTTCCTATGTGGGGTGGAGGGTGGTTTAGGATAGGGGTAAGGGAGATCTCTTTTCTCGCACAACGACTTGTAACCTGTAATATATCACAGATTTAGAAAATTTTAAATCAAAAAAAAGCCCCCCTTATCAAGGTAGGGCTGTTTCATTCTCCGAGGCTAAGAAACAAATAAGC
>ERZ1022729.158-NODE-158-length-10545-cov-7.127264_pt1 | contig 10545 bp, 10 predicted proteins | sample MGYA00520880_ERZ1022729 | MGnify/ENA primary metagenome ERZ1022729 (study PRJEB33162, sample SAMN09537598) | freshwater metagenome | isolation source: freshwater | place: Canada:Alberta | collected 2017-07 | study: EMG produced TPA metagenomics assembly of the...
ATATTTAGCAAAATCACCGATGGGTCTATAGCCAATATAGGACTGCATGATTCCCAAGATAATAATTAAGAGTACAACCCATAGTTGGTGCCTTGTTCCAGAAGCTTGCCGAAAACTTCTTGACTTTTTTAATTTTTCGATTAATCTCAGGATGATATAAAAAAATAAGGTAAACATTTATCATTTTATATGAATTTGTTTACCCTACTGTTTTCTTAGCTTTGGAGAATGAAACAGCCCTACTACTAAATCGGGGTATCAGAATTTGAGTTTCTGTTAGTTACTAACGGGCTAAATACTTACCCTGAAGCTAAATACTTACCCTGAAGAGAATTCAAGGTTTAAACAAGATAAAGGTTTTCCGTGATTGATAGAACCGCGTTATTTTATTTTGCCCTTAGACAAATCTAATAAAATAGGAGGGATAAATTTTTTGATAATTTCTTTAACCTCATCCCCTGTAGATTTTTTTTCTGTTAAATCTTCATCGGGACGAGCTTTAAATACAGTCGAATGATCATACCCACTAACTTCCTCAGCAGGTCTTCCATTGCTATAATAATAGAGTGCCAAGGATTTGCGGGTTCGATCTTCAGGACAGGTGAGGGGATCGGGATGACCATGATAGGAAAAATCGGTAGTGCCAAAAATCACGCAACGATTGAAAATGGGTAAGATTTTTTGATGGCATTGCTTCATCTCAGTATCCCAGAGTTGTAGATGGCCTCCGTATTCCTCTTCCCAATTTTTGTTGAGATAGATGAGCAAATTTAAACGCCTATCTAACTTGAGACGGGTATGTTTATTAAAATCAACATGAACTTTTAAATAGCCACCTCTTTCAATTTGATGTAATCCTCCACCAACAAAATGAGGATCGGGAATAATGCCGTCAATCCCCGTTAATTTTTCCAAAAAATTCATAAAAACTGAAGAATTCAGTTGATATAGCAAAAATCTTATCGTTTCTCCCATCTGTAATTCAGAAGTAGAAGCCAATTTTTTTTCTGATTTATTCTTAAAACTTTCCCAATCGATCGCTTCAGGACGAGGAAACTCTTCAAGAATTTTATCTAAAATTTCTGTCGGGAGAAAATCATCAATAATAATATGGGGAAAGGGTTCTGCCTTCAGATAATCTAGATGATATTTCGTGGCAAGATCATCTAGATAGGCAGGATCAAGAGAATAGGTGAGTTCGGATTGTAACATTTTGGTTTCTCACTTAATAAAGATTCAAGTAATCATTTTTACGTCTTACCGACGAAGAACTAACAAAAAGCAAAGTAAAATTTGGCCAAAGCTTGCTAAAAAAGTTCCGCTAAGATAGTTTTTTTGACCATAAAATATCGTTAAAGGAACTGCTAGAGATGATAACACAAAAATAATCCATCTCCAAGTTGTGTGATTTGGAGATTTATAAGCCCAATAACTCCAGTAATTAACTTGACGAGCGAAAAAAGCTCAAGATAACAATTATCGTAATCACAAAAGCAGACATCAGAAAATTTAGATTGTTGAGGCCAATCAAGGCGAATCAATCCATCAAGTTATCAAAAAAACTTGATTTAAGGAGCTTTATCGCGGCGTTTGCTTACCATTTAACTAAAATACTAGGTTCTTTTTGGATTGGTAAAATATCTAATGAATCTAATGTGGCGCAATACTTTAAATCTTCATCGCCATTTAATCGCAATAATCGTTGGCCATGACTAGCTTTTTCAAATAGGTCTAATAAATTATGTTGCCATTGCTGATAAAGAGCGATCGCGGCAATCACTTCATCATTTCCAAAGGCTACTTCTTCTGTTTGTAGGACTAAATCAGCGATCGCGCCCGCACAGACCGTATCTTCAAGGGAATAACCGCCTTCCCAGCCCGACCCCACTAACCAAACGGTTTCAGGTTGTTTTTCTAATAAATATCTAACAGCCGTTCGACGGTTAATCATAGCCGCCGTAATCACTGAATTCGCTAGTTGGACTCGTTGTAAAGCTCTAGTCCCGTTGGTCGTAGTCAGAAAAAGCCGTTTATCGGCCATTAATTCCGCCGTACAATCGAGGGGAGAATTGCCTAAATCACACCCTTCTACCTTCGCTCCGCCCCTTTCTCCTGCTAATAAACGTTTTTCCTTGGGCCATTGTTTGCCCACTTCTATTAATTCTTCTAGGGAACTAAACGTCTGGACGGCCTCAGCTCCAACTTTTAGGGCCGTTGCGATCGTACTCGTGGCACGGAGAACATCAATCACCACTGCACAGTCAGGAAGGGTGTCTGTGGGGGTTAGTTCAGGGGTATGGTAAATAAAAAATTTCACTATCGTTAAAGTAATGGGGCAAACTCAAAAACTGGAATTGACTTTCTATCTTATCGGGCAATGGGATATTCGCACACAATAAAATCTACACTTGATGCACCAGAAACGCAGCTATTTTTCTTCTAACGTGATTTCTCTCGTTTGGGTTCCCGTGATTCTGTTATGGGATTGATTGCGATCGCCTAAGTTTTTCAATTTCTTGCCACCGAGCATTAATATCGACTACAGATAGCATTAAGGGATGGGTCACCAGGGATTTGAACCCTGAACCAATGGATTAAGAGTCCAGTGCTCTACCGTTGAGCTAGTAACCCTTTATATAAAATCACTTTAGCATAAAAGAACAACAGCCCGCCGTTTCTACTCTGAACTGCCTTTCGGTTTTTAGGCTTGGCAAAGTGTACTTTACAAGGGAGAATGAAAATTATATTACTATTTGTAAAGTTAGATTTGTGGCTAAAATTCGTACCGTTTCCGAGACCAAACGTGAGTTCCATGTCCATCACCATCGTCCTATAAATTCGATTTATCGGCGTTTTGTGGAAGAATTAATGGTTGAAATGCATTTATTCACGGTTAACGTGGATTTTCGCTATGACCCGATTTTTGCGCTGGGGGTTGTTACCTCCTTTGATCGGTTTATTCAGGGATATCGCCCTGAAGAAGATAAAAGCTCGATTTTTAATGCGGTTTGTCGCTCAGTTTCCGTTGATCCCCATCACTATCGCCAAAATGCTCAGGATATATTGGCTTCTTCCCAGGCGATCGCGGTTTCTGATCTGATAGATAAAGTGACTAATTTAACCCCCGAATCGGCGGGAGATAACTATTTTCTGCAAACGTTGGTCAATATTCACCAGAATTCTAATTTTAAATATAGTCGTCTGTTTGCGATCGGACTCTATACGATTCTCAATACCATTGATCCTGATGCACTCAAGGAAGAAGAAAAACGAAATCAAGTCCTTGCCCAGCTATCGGGAGCCTTGAATCTGTCCAGCGAAAAATTGCAAAAAGACCTGGAACTGTATCGCAATAATCTGGATAAAGCGGATCAATTGCTCAAAGTCTTGGATGAAGCAATGGAAGCAGAACGGAAAAAACGGGAAAAGAAGGCTCAAGCGGCCATTAGCGTTGATGCTCCCACCGAAACCACTCCCGAAGTTCCTGCGGATTCTTAAATTAGGGGCGAATCAGTAAACGTCCCAGGCAGGATAGTTCTCCTTGACCCAGTTTGAGGGATTCAATTTCGACATCAGTGCCTAAATCAACGGGAAAATTGTTGGTCTCATTTTCACCCAGTCCAGGGAATCCTGTTATTTCAATTTCCTGGAGATGGAGGGTTTGAGGATTAAGAAGCGTTAATTTTGCCCGAATTTCTAGGGGAATATTTTTTTCATTTTTTTGTGAAAGGGTTCCTTTTAAGCCAAAAGCATCAGGACACAAGGCGATCGCATCCCAATGAATTTGGTAGGGAACTAAAAAATCTGTGGGATTAACAACGCCTTTGAGTTCGAGTAGGGCAACCAATAATTCAGTAAAGGCATTACTTAAAATCTCGGAAGTAAGGGAAGCTTGTAAATCTGTCTCGGTTAACTGAACTTCTCCACTAACTCGAATGGGTTCAAGCAGTTCGAGGGGTTTTCCTTTAATAATCTGACCAATATTGACGCGGATATTTTCACCCTTAAGTAAAACTTTGCCTAATTGCAGTCCTTGGTAAATCGCCCGTTGACTCGTCAAATAAACCTGGGGAACGTGACCCCGTAACAATTGGCGGTCTTGTCCTTCGATCTGGATGTCTAATTGTTCGGCGTGTTCGACCTGCGATCGCAACCAAAGCTTTAGAGCGGGGGAAAGAATTTTGCTAATAAGTTTACTGGGCTGATTTTGGGTCATAGAATAGTGAAGTTGGGAGAAGCCAAACGAATAATTTAAACTAAAAAAGTGGTCTTGATTAATTTTAAAATTATGTAAATTGAAACCCTTGAGTAGGGGGAGGGGAATTCATGAATTGCCCTTACTTAATTCTTGGAGATGTCTAATTATAAAGGTTTGTTTAGCGGCAATGTTTTCTTTTTTTGATTAACAATGGAGTCTGAAAATTCATGTCCGAACGTATTCAAAAGATTTTATCGCAATGGGGAGTGGCTTCCCGTCGTCATGCCGAAGAGTTAATTTTACAGGGTAGAGTCCGCTTAAATGGAACAGTGGTCAAATTAGGAGATAAAGCTGATCCCAGTCGCGATCGCCTAGAGGTAGATGGTAAAAGGATTGAGCCGCTAGATCGTCCCAAATTTGTTTATCTGTTGCTCAATAAGCCCAACGATGTCATTTCTACCTGCCAAGACCAGGCACAACGCAAAACCGTCTTAGATTTATTACCGCCCCATCTCCGAGAAGGTAAGGGCATTCACCCCGTCGGCAGACTCGATCGCCATTCTACAGGGGCGTTACTGTTGACCAACGATGGCGAACTAACTTTGCGCTTGACCCATCCCCGTTATCATCTGCCCAAAACCTATGATGTCTGGGTGTCGGGGCATCCAACGGAGAAGCAATTAGAGCAATGGGAACAGGGCATTCTGCTGGATGATAAAAAAACCCTACCCGCTAAAGTCGAAATCGTGGATTATGACCGCACTCGCACTTGTCTGGAAATTACCCTAACTGAGGGCAGAAACCGACAAATTCGCCGTATTGCGGAGGAGTTTGGCTTCGAGGTTTTAAAACTCCATCGACGGGCGATCGGTGATATTAAACTGAATCTTCCCCAGGATCGGCTAGTGAGTGGGCAATATCGTTCGCTCAAACCTGCGGAGATTAGTTTTCTCAAGCGTCACGTTAAGTTAGAGCATCAACTTCAAAAAGTCACTTTTAGAACGAAGCGTTAGATCGGTGTAAGCCAAGAGCCAGAAAATAACTTGCCAAACCGCTCCCAACGGATTTAGGGCTTTTTACTGTGGGTTTCTGATTGGACGGCTTCAATCAGCGATCGCACTTCCTGGGTTCCCTCAGAAGGTTCAAAGGACGTGGGAAATTTCCCTAAACTTAGCATTTTGAGACCCAAGGGTAAAATACTCGCAATACCCCCCAAATCCCGAAAATAATTTCCCATCACATACAAACCAAATTTACGTTCATCCACCCATCCCCCTTCTTTTACCAGATCAACTAGAACTTTGCGGTGACGGACGGAACGACTGGACTGGGCATCCTTGCGGTCTAGAATTTGTTGTTTGATTTTACTAATCTGATCCATCGGAGCCACTTCCATCGGACAGACCGTATTGCAGAGATAGCAACGGGTGCAACCCCAAGCCCCTTCCACGCCTTCATTGTAATGTTCTAATCGTTCTTCCGTCTGGGTATCCCGCGAATCTCCAATCAATCGTTGGGCCTTAGCCAAGGCGTGAGGCCCAACAAAACTGGGATTAACGGATTTGGCATTACATTCCGAGTAACAAGCTCCACACAAAATACAATTCCCCATTTCATTTAATTGTTCACGCTCTTCGGGGGTTTGTAAAAATTCCCGCTCTGGAATCGCTCTACCATTGGTACTCACATAGGGATCGACTTTTTCCAAATTGTCCCAAAAAGGCTGCATATCCACAATTAAATCCTTCATGACCGTAAAATTTCCCATCGGTGCGATCGCGATCTCAGGAATATTATCCCCCGATAAAGGAGAAAATCGTTTTAACTCACTGCCCACATTTTCCTTACACGCGAGAGCCGAACGGCCATTGATTTTGATACTGCAACTTCCACAAATCGTATTACGACAATTTTTTCTAAAAGCGAGACTGCCATCTTGTTCCCATTTGATCTGATTTAGGCAATCCAGAATCGTCATGCCCGCTTCAACCTCTAATAGAAAAGTCTGAAAGTAGGGATTACCATTGGGCTTCTGGCGAGAAATTTTAAATTGAACCTGCATAAATAGTCATATTGAGAGTGAAAAAGACCAGGGGTATTCCCCCCTATTCCCTAGTCTAAAGCACCCCTATCTCCCTGGGAACGAATTTGAACACAAATTTACTCTTGCCAAGCAATCATTCCCTATCAATAGATAAATATAAATCAATATCGCTAAAAATTTGGGATCAACCCTTTCCCCTTGTTTTACGGATTGCCCCTCAACTCTTTCAACTCATATATCCCAAGACTTAAAATTAGATTGGCCTTTGTCTAGCTGAAAATTAAGCAAGCTTATTTTAGAGGGAATTGGTTTAAATTGCCGTCAATTATAACCCATCAATTTTCTCCCAAGCAAAAAAATCCGTCTCATTTCTCTCTGAGGAAAATCTCTGCTTGTCGCACTTAAAAAATAAAAAAAAAATTTTTTCTATTAAGAATTTAATGTTATATTTTGAATATGATCAATTTTCAAGTCAAATTGAAAATTCACTACAAACAATTAAGGAAATTTACCTCTTATGTCTGAAACCTCCGTACCCCTAACGGGTAAAGCTCTACTACAAAGAGTCAAGGATTTATCTAGTAAACCCCGTCGTGAAACCGCTAAACTTTGCGGCTATTACACCACCTCAAAAGACGGCCAAACCCGTGTGAATTTGACTGACTTTTATGATGCTGTCCTTGCGGCAAAAGGTGTTCCCCTCGAACCAGGTGGTCTTAAAGATGGACGGGGCCGCGAGCCGACATTCAGAGTTAGCGTCCACAAAAATGGCCAAATTGTCATCGGTTCTACCTACACCGAACAAATGGGATTAAAATCTGGTGATGAATTTGAAATCAAGCTGGGTTACAAGCATATTCATCTCAAGCAAGTTGACGCTGGCTCAGAAGGCGAAGAATAATTCGGCAAATTCTGGGCAAGAAGATTTCCTCGTTCTTGGACTGAAGAAATCACTGCTGGGTATAACTAAAAGTTTAAGTAATCTTCTTTTGTTCTATTCCCAAAGGATGAGATGTCGTACGAAGTCCCTTCTAACGTTGTGGATTAGTAACACTTTTTTGACACGGAAGAATTTAAAAATACTTTAAGGGCTAATTCCACTGAGGAAATTGCCCTTATTTTATCATTCGCGTGTAAAGTTATGGTCGGTAAGTCCCTCATTATCGAAATCATTGTGCAATATTTTTCGACTGATCTAACTCCCCTGCTAACGTCCCTAAAGTTCTATCCTGTACTGATCAAAGTGGGACTATTTCTTGTCATTTGGGTCTTGTTTTGGCTACCGATCGCGGTTCCATTAAGCAAATTTTTACAGTGGAATCCCCTAAATTCCCCGACTCCCCAGCAAAAATTACCTCTTTTGGCTTCTTTGTACCTACTCGTTCCCTGGATGATTTGGCTGACTCTCCAAATAGAAGATCTTTCCCTAGCAGATTACGGTCTGATTTGGAATCAAGAATTACTGCGATCGCTACTGGTCGGACTAATTTTAGGGTTAGGCGGCTTGGGTTTGATATTTGGCATGGAAAGCTTATTCGGCTGGGTAAAGTGGCAAAAACAACATTTTACTCGGCTAATTTCTCTTTCTATTCCCCTTTTACTTTTAGGTTTATGGGTTGGTCTCACGGAAGAAGCCCTATTTAGGGGTGTTTTTCTCACCCAACTCCAACAAGATTATTCCTTTTGGGGAGCCGCCATTATTTCCAGTATCATCTTCGCCCTATTGCATCTACTGTGGGAACGGAGCGCAACCATTCCCCAACTGCCAGGCCTATTTTTGATGGGTATCATTTTAGTAATTGCGCGCTGGGCTGATAGTGGAAACTTGGGAATTGCTTGGGGATTGCACGCTGCTTGGGTCTGGGGATTAGCTTCCTTAGATGCGGCAGAATTATTAACCTATCCTGAATCTAGCCCTGATTGGGGAGTGGGCATTGGCAAACAACCTTTAGCGGGTATGGCAGGAATTGGCTGTTTGTTGGTAACGGGCTTGGTTTTATGGAAACTGTTTGCAGAGAGGGTCATTTAGGCAACGCCAAGGTTTCAATGGACACTACCGTTTAAACCTGGGTAAATTTTTCGGAAACTCTTTTCAATAGCTCCTTAGATATGTTATGTTAACTAAGGTATAAAAAATACTTCACTTCTGCGGGCGTAGTTTAGTGGTAAAACCTTAGCCTTCCAAGCTAATGATGCGAGTTCGATTCTCGCCGCCCGCTTTTTTAAGTACTCTATACTAATTATTTGTCATCATTAACAAATTACTGTCGTCTTAATAACTTGATGTCGCGATAACTAACGGTAAAGGATGACGACGACCAGTGCTATCCTTTTACTTTTGATCAATGAAATCCCTACAATTGTGACGATTGATACTGTTTTCTGGATTTGAATCTTTTAAGTTTGAAGGAAAATTGCTTCTAGGGTTCCGATTTAAGAAGACAAAATCTTAAAGGTCAGGTCCGAGAGAAGCAGGCTAGACTTGATAACCAGATTTAAATAGCCAAGTTAGCTACACGGCGGGATAAAAGCCCGGGAGACTTTAACGAAAACTGAGAAAATCGGTTTTGTTTAAGTGTCCTGGGTACTTGTTTTTTGAGGTAAAATTTATGTCCGAGCAACCATCTTTTCGACCCCCCGACTCCTCCGAAGCCCAGCGCGCTCTAGAAAAAGAAAGCCAGTTACCTCTGACGGGTTGGCAACAGGAAGTTTCCCAAGGTTTAGCCTACGGGCTAGAAGCGGCTGACAGTATCCGCGATCGCACTATTCCTACCTTTTCCAGGGGAGAATTGCCCCACTATGCGGGCATCAATACCTTCATGAAGGCCCCCTATTTGGAGGATGTGCGAAAAGTCGGGGAATACGATGTGGCTATTATGGGCGTTCCCCACGATTCAGGCACAACCTACCGCCCTGGAACCCGTTTTGGCCCCCAGGGAATTCGCCGTATTTCCGCCCTTTATACTCCCTATAACTTTGAAATGGGGGTTGACCTGCGGGAACAAATCACTCTCTGCGATGTGGGCGATGTTTTCACCATTCCCGCTAACAATGAAAAATCCTTTGACCAAATCTCGAAAGGCGTTGCCCATGTTTTTAGTTCGGGAGCCTTTCCCATTATTTTAGGGGGCGATCATTCCATCGGTTTTCCGACCGTTCGCGGCATTTGTCGGCACTTAGGTGATAAAAAAGTCGGTATTATTCACTTTGATCGCCATGTGGATACCCAGGAAACCGATCTAGATGAACGGATGCACACCTGTCCCTGGTTCCATGCCACCAACATGAAAAATGCTCCTGCTAAAAATTTAGTCCAATTGGGGATTGGCGGCTGGCAAGTTCCCCGTCAAGGTGTAAAAGTTTGTCGAGAACGAGCCACTAATATCCTGACTGTCACCGATATTGTTGAACGAGGTATTGATGCGGCGGCTGATTTTGCCCTAGAACGCGCCTTAGATGGAACAGATTGCGTTTGGATTAGTTTTGATATTGATTGCATTGATGCAGGTTTTGTCCCTGGCACGGGTTGGCCCGAACCTGGGGGATTATTACCCCGTGAAGCTTTAGCGTTATTGGGCAAAATTATCCAAAAAGCTCCTATTTGTGGCATGGAAGTCGTGGAAGTTTCTCCGCCCTACGATATCAGTGATATGACTTCTCTAATGGCAACTCGCGTGATCTGTGATGCGATGGCCCATTTGGTTTTGTCTGGTCAATTGCCCCGCAAAGAAAAACCGTATTACATTCATCCTGAAGCGAATATGCAAGTCGATGAACCTTGGCTCTAAGGGACAAAAAATGGATAATTAGAGAAACAAATCACTTATTCATGAAGAGAAAATTATGGCGAAAGGGTTTGGAACTCCTATTAACAAAAAGCTTGGTTATGTCTTAAACCTAGTTTCTGAATTCAACATCTATGCGGCCGCTGAAAATGCCTTGCCCCCTCTTGATAAAGAGAAAGCAGATGAATCTTCTGGTGGTATTACGAATGATTTGTCAATGGCGCGTGTCTGGAAAAATCCCAGGCAAGCAGAAAAAAGTGTTCAAGATTATCTAGGGTTTTTAGTGGACTGGATGACTGATGGCAATTTAGACGAACTAACTATTTTAATTTGTGTTTTAAAAGCTGACAACAAAGGAGATTTAACTACCGAAATCGCTCAAAAAATGCGATTAGAAAAAACCAAGAGCAATTCTTAAATACTAAGCTAACCACGATGCACGAAACCGATATGACAAAGGCTTTGATGATAACTGTTCAAGATTGGTATGACAGCCAACCTCAAAAGCTTAAAATCGA
>ERZ1022729.159-NODE-159-length-10544-cov-12.976547_pt1 | contig 10544 bp, 9 predicted proteins | sample MGYA00520880_ERZ1022729 | MGnify/ENA primary metagenome ERZ1022729 (study PRJEB33162, sample SAMN09537598) | freshwater metagenome | isolation source: freshwater | place: Canada:Alberta | collected 2017-07 | study: EMG produced TPA metagenomics assembly of the...
GCTTCCAGGATGCCGTCGCGCACATGCCGCGCCAGGTCGCGGAAATGGGCGTTGCAGGGCGTCAGTTCCGACCAGGTGTTGCAGATGCCGATGACGGGGCGGCCATCGAACTGGTCCTGCGGCGTGCCGTGATTCTTCAGGAACGACCGGTAGTAGAACCCCATCTTGTCCTGGCGGCCGAACCAGGCCTGGCTGCGAAGCGGCTTCTTGCTGGACATGCGCGATCAGCCCTGCGCGCGGCGACGCGCGCCCATGGCGCAGGCCAGGTCGAAGGCCGCCTGAAGCGCACCGACCCGCGCAATGCCCTTGCCCTGGATGTCGAAGCCCGTGCCATGCGCGCAGGTCGCGATCGGCACCGGCAGGCCGCCCGCCACCGTGATGCCGCGCCAGAACCCCATCAGCTTCATCGCGATCTGCCCCTGGTCATGGTACATGGTGACGATCGCATCGACATCGCGCGTGCCGTCCGCCTTGGGCTGGGCGCGCAGGAAGATGGTGTCGGCGGGGTACGGCCCCTCGCAGGGCAGGCCGCGACGGCGCGCTTCCTCCAGCGCGGGGCCGATGAGCTCAATCTCCTCACGGCCGAAGGCGCCGTTGTCGCCATTATGCGGGTTCAGGCCGCACACCGCGATGCGCGGCTGTTCGATGCCGGCCTGGACCAGCGCATCGCGGATCAGCGCGACGGCGCCGATCACCTTCTCCGGCGTGATGAGGTCCGCCACCTCGCGCAGCGCCACATGGCTGGTCACGCGACAGGTCCAGAGCCCGTCCAGCACGTTGAACTCGCTATGCGCGCCCTGGTGGCCGAGCACTTCCGCGAACCAGTGCAGCTCATCCGGATGGCCCATCTGGGCCATATGCAGCGACGCCTTGTTCAGCGGCGCGAAGCAGATGCCGTCCACCGTGCCGGCCTGCGCCAGCGCCAGGCATTCGCGCAGCGTGTCCATCGCATGCGTGCCGCCTTCGGCACTGGACTGGCCGCGCGGGATCGGCGCGCGGCGCCGCACCTCGTGCAGCGCAATGCGGCCCGGCGCGAGCGCCGCGGGATCGTTCACACGCGTAATCGGCAGATCGACGCCCGCGATCCGCATGCCTTCCGCCAACTCATCCGGGTCCGCCACCAGCAGCAGCGCGGCCTTGTTGCGGTTGCTGTCCTCGGCCAGCAGCTTGGCCATGATCTCCGGCCCGATGCCGGCGGGATCACCAAGAACAAGGGCGAGGCGGGGCGTCATTCGGCTATTCTCCGGCTATCTTGCGCGCGGCTTCGCAGCAGCCAGGACAGGACCGGCCAGGCGAGCAGCAGCAGCGCGAGGGTGGTGATGGAACCGACAAGCCAGTTCGACCAGAAGATGGTCAGGTCGCCGCGGCTCATCAGCATGGATTGGCGGAAGGCGTCCTCGGATTTGTCGCCGAGCACCATGGCCAGGACCATGGGCGCGATGGGGTAGTCGAGCTTCTTCATCATGTAGCCGACGACGCCGAAGCCGATCGCCAGCAGCACATCGAAGCCGTTGGAGGACACCATCCAGGCGCCGCTGATGCAGATGGCCATGATCATCGGCGCCAGCAGCCCGATCGGCACCCGCATGACCGAGGCGAAGATCGGCACCGTGGCCAGCACCAGGACCACGGCCACAAGATTCGCCACATACATGCTGGCGATCAGACCCCAGACGAAGTCCGGCTTGTCCTGGAACAGCATCGGGCCCGGTTGCAGGCCCCAGATCATCAGCCCGCCAAGCATCACCGCCGCGGTCGCCGATCCCGGCACGCCGAGCGCCAGCATCGGCAGCAGCGCGGAGACGCCGGCGGCGTGGTCCGATGTCTCCGGGCTGACGACGCCCTCGGGCTCGCCCTTCCCGAAATTCTCACGCCGCTTGGAAAAGCGTCGCGCCACGCCATAGGACATGAAGGACGCCGCCGTCGGCCCGCCCGGCGTCAGCCCCATCCAGACGCCGATGGCCGCGCTGCGGACCAGCGCGACGGTGTAGCGCGGCATCTCCGCCAGCGTGCGCAGGACGGCGGCAAGACGCACGCGCGCGCGGATGCCCTCGACCTTCTCCGTCTCATCCGCCGTCGAGAGCAATTCACCGATGCCGAACAGGCCGATCACCGCGACGAGGAAGGAGATGCCACGGACCAGCTGGTCCTGCCCGAAGGTCAGCCGCATCTCGCCGGAGACGGTGTCCATCCCGATGGTCGCCAGCGACAGGCCCACCAACAGCGAAACCGCCGTCTTCAGGGGATCGCTGCCCCCCATGCCGATGAAGGCGCAGAAGGCGAGGAGATAGACGGCGAAATACTCGGCCGGGCTGAAGCGCAGCGCGAAGTCTGCGATATCATCGGCCACGATGGTGATGGTGATGACCCCAACCAGCGCCCCGAAGCCCGAGCACAGGAACGCCAGCGACAGGGCCTCCGCCGCCTTGCCCTGCTTCGCCATCGGGTGCCCGTCGAAGGTCGTCGCGACGGAAGAAGGCTCGCCGGGGATGTTGAACAGGATCGAGGTGGTGGACCCGCCGAGCAGCGCGCCCCAATACATCGACGACAGCAGGATGATGGCGCTGACCGGCGGCATGAAGAAGGTCAGCGGCATCAGCAGCGCGACCCCGTTCGGCGCGCCGAGGCCAGGTAGGACGCCAACCAGGATGCCGATCAGCACGCCGACCACCATCAGCCCGATGTGGTAGGCGGTCAGCGCGACCTCGAAGCCGTGCAGAAGCGCAGCGAGGCCTTCCATCAGTAGATCCCCAGCGCTTCCTCGAGCGGACCCTTCGCGAGCGGGACGCCGAGCCAGACCTCGAACAGCAGGAAGAACCCGGCAGGCATGGCGAGCGCGATCAGGAAGGACAGCGCCCAGCCCGCGCGGGCCGTGCGGCGCGCCATCCACAGCAGATAGAGCATCATCGGCACATAGGCGCCGAGCGGCGCCATCGCGGCGCCGAAGACCAGGGTCGGCACCAGCAGCGCCGCAACCCGTCGCGGCGCGCCGGGTTCGGAGAAGCGCCCTGGCACACCAGCCAGCACCTGCCGTAGCGCGAGAAGCGCCGCGACGCCGATCAGCAGCAGCCCGATGCGGAACGGGAAATAGCCGGCACCGGGCCCGGTCGGCCCCCAGCCCGTATCGTGCTGCAGCGCGCCGAAGACGACCACCGCGCCGAAGCCCGCGGCGGCGAGCGCCATGCCCACCTCCGCGGTCCGGCGGCCGCCCAGGCCCCCTTTAAGACCGCTCATTCAGGACTGCTCATCGCGTCGCGCTCGGGCCTGGGTCGACTGGGCCGATCAGCCCTGCTCGACCAGCCAGCCGTAGTCGCGGAAATGCGCGCGGTTGGTCGCTTCATCCGCGCGGATGAAGTCGGCCAGCTCCGTCCCCGTCTGCCACAACGCGCCCTGGCTGCCGCTTTCGAGCCAGGCCTGCCATTCCGGCGTGGCGCGCACGCGATCCAGCAGCTGGGTCCAGAAGGCGGCCTGCGCGTCGGTGGTGCGCGCGGGCAGCCACACGGTGCGCGGCATGCGGAAATCGGCCGGGCCGATCCCCGCTTCGGTCGAGGTCGGGATGTCGGACCAGCCGACGCCGTTATGCACCTTCTCCGTCAGCGTCAGGCGGCGCGGGTTGAAGACGCACAGCGGACGGACGCGGCCCGCGCGCCACTGGCCGACATTCTCCGCCGGGTTGTTGGTATTGGCATCCACATGCCCGCCCGCCAGTTGCACCGCGACCTCGCCACCCGAACGGAACGGGACATAGGTGAAGGTGACACCCGTCGCGCGCTCGATCAGCTTGGTCAGGATATGGTCGGTGTCGCGCGCCTGGCTGCCGCCCATGCGGAAGGCGCCGCCACGCTCGCGCGCCGCATCGATCAGCTCGCGGGCGTTGCGGAAGGGCGCATCGGTGTGCGTCCAGAGGATGAACTCATCCGCCGCCATCGAGGCGACGGGGCGAAGATCCGCCAGGCTGTAGCCGACGCGCGTGACCAGCGGCATCAGCCACACATTGTTCGTGCCGAAGACCACCTTGTGCGGGTCGCCCGCGGCGCCGCGGCCATAGACGAAGGCTTCCGTGCCCGCGCCGCCGCCCTTGTTCGAGACGATTACGGGGGTCCGCAGCAGGTTGTACTTCTGGATGATCGACTGGACGATGCGCGCGAACTGGTCGGTGCCGCCGCCCGGACCCGCGGCCACGATGAACTCCACAGGCCGCTGCGGCTGCCAGCCCGCGCCCTGCGCCAGCGCGGGACGCGCCAGCAAGGCGGCGCCGGTGCCGAGCAGCAGCGCGCGGCGCGACGGGCGAAGTGAGGAGATGGTTGCGGATGCGGCGTCGTGATGCGCCATGGCGAAATCCTCCCTGGGTCATCGCGGGCGATCTTCGCGTCACACCGCGTGTGACCGAAGGGTGGACGAGGCGCCGCGCGCTTGTCAACCGGCCTGGTCACCGGACCAGTAGACCTTCGCCGCGGGACCGCGTTAGGCTTGCCGCCATGCATGACAGCTTCGCCCTGCTGCAATCCGCCGTCTCGAAGCGCACGATGCGCGAGCAGATCACGGATCGGCTCGCCGGCATGATCGTCTCGGGCCTGTTGCGGCCGGGCGATGCGATGCCGGGCGAACGGGATTTGGCCGCGCAGCTGGATGTGAGCCGGGAGACGGTGCGCGGCGCGATTCAGGCCCTGGCCGCGCGCGGATTGATCGAGGTCGCGCAAGGCGCGCGGTCCCGCGTGCTGCCCGCCGCCAGCTGGACCGCCCGCCCTGGCCCGGTCGCGCGCTACACGCCCGAGGAAGTGCATGGCGCGCGCCTTGTGCTCGAAGTGGCCGCCGCCGAAGCCGCCGCGCGCCACGCCGATGCCGCGACCCGTGCACGCCTGACGGAGCTTGCGGCCGAACAGGGCCGCGCGCTGGAGGATCCGGCCGCCTTCCACATCTCCGGCTCCGAATTCCATGCGGCGCTGCAGCGCGCGGGCGGCAATCGCCTGCTCGCCGCGCTGATCGCGGAAGCCTATGGCCAGTCCTCGGAACTCAGTCATCGCGCACTGGCCGCGCCCGGCGCGATGCGGCGATCCTGGCTGGACCACAAGCGGATCGCCGCGGCCGTCGAGGCGCGCGACCCGGAAGCGGCCGCGGTCGCCATGCGCCGGCATCTCGAACGCATCGGGACCGCCGCCAGGCGGTCCGAGGAGAAACGCGACGCGGCCTGAGACCGGCCGCGCGCATCAGGGGAAGCACGACATTGCAGTTCACTTCGATCTTCAGCCCGGCGGCCGAGCGCCCCGTTGTCGCGGCACTGCTCGGCTGCGGTGAGTTCGGGCTCTCGCTCATCGCACAGACGCGCCGCCTCAAGGGGCTGCGCGTCGTGGCGGCGCTCGATCTCGATACCGCGCGCGTGGCCGCGAACCTGGCCGTGGATGGCGTGCCGCATCGCCGCTGCGAAGGCCCCGCCGATATCCGCGCGGCCATCGCCGCCGGAGAGGTCGCGCTGACATCGCGCATCGACGACCTGCTCGGCACACCGGGCCTGGAACTGGTGGTGGAGGCAACAGGCCATCCGGAAGGCGCCGCGCGCCACGCGCTCGCGGCCATCGCGGCGGGCAAGCATGTCGCGATGGTGTCGAAGGAATCCGAATGCGTCGTCGGCCCGCTGCTGGCGGCGAAGGCGCGCGCGGCGGGGCTGTCCTACACGCTGGTCGAAGGCGACCAGCCGGCGCTGCTGGTCAGCCTGATGAGCTGGGCGCGCGTGCTGGGCCTGCCCATCCTCGCGGCCGGCAAGTCCAGCGAATACGATTATGTCTTCGATCCCGCCACCGGCCGCACACGCTGGCTGACGGAGGAGGTGGACAGCCCGGAGATCGCCGCGCTGATGGCGCTGGGTGACGACGTGGCCGGCACCATCGCCGCGCGCGCCGCCGCCCTCGCCGCGCTGCCGCAGCGGACCGTGCCCGATTATTGCGAGATGGCGCTGGTCGCCAACGCCACCGGCCTGCCCATCGCGCGGCCGGACTTCCACGCGCCGCTCGCGCGGACGCCGGAACTGCCGCAGCTCTACGGCCTGCAGGCCGAAGGTGGGCTGCTGGACAGCGTCGGCGTGATCGATGTCTTCAACTGCCTGCGCCGGCCCGACGAAGCCTCCTTCGCCGGGGGTGTCTTCGTGGTGGTCGAACTCGCCGACCGTCGGACGGGGGAGTTGTTCGCGGGCAAAGGGATCCCCGTCTCCCGCGATCGGCGGCGGGCGCTGATCTACAATCCCTCGCATCTTCTGGGTGTTGAAGCACCGATCTCCGCCATGGCGGCTGGGCGGCTCAGGCACAGCGTGCCGGATGCGGGGTATCGCCCGGTGGTGGATCTGGTGGCGCGCGCCGCGCGGGACCTGCCGGCGGGACATGCGATCGAGATGGAGGGCAACCGCCACGCCGTGCCGGGGCTCGATGCGCTGCTACTGCCCGCGGCGCCCGCCACAGGCGCGTCGCCCGCACCCTACTACCTGGCTGTCGGTCAGCGGCTGCGGCGACCTGTCGCGGCCGGCGCGCTGATCACCTGCGACGACCTGGAGATCCCGGCCGACAGCCTGCTGTGGCGGTTGCGCGCGGAGCAGGACGCCAGCTTCGCGGCCGTGGCCAGCTGACCGGGCAGGCGACGAAGGCACGCGGTGCGGGCCGCGCACATCGATCCCAAGTCGCGCCGCGCCCGGTTCTTGGACAGCCAGCAGCTTGGCCGTGAAGGAGGATCCGATGACCTTGCCGACCAACGCACTGGTCGATGCGCGCCTCGATCCGCCCCCGGCACTACGCATCGGCTTCATCGGCATCGGCATCATGGGCGAGGCGATGGTCCGCCGCCTGATGGAATGCGGGCACGGCCCCGTGACGGTGTGGAACCTCGAACCGGAACGGCTCGGGACCGTGGTGCCGCATGGCGCCATCCCCGCGCCGAGCCCAGCCGCCGTCGCCGCCGCGAGCGACGTGGTGATGCTCTGCGTGCTGCACACCGAAGCCGTTCGCAGCGTCGTCTTCGATGCGGACGGTGTGGCGCGGGCGCCGGGCGCCTCCGGTAAGCTGCTGGTCGATCTCTCCACCGCCGACCCGGATGACACGCGCCGGATGGCGGCGGCGCTGCGGGCGGAGGCAGGCATGGCCTGGGTCGATGCGCCCGTCTCCGGCGGGCCGCTGGCGGCGCGGGCCGGCACGCTGGCGGTGATGGCGGGCGGCACGGAGGCCGATGTCGCCGCCGCGCTGCCGCTACTCCGTTCGCTCGCCACCAACGTCACAAGGATGGGTGAGGTCGGGGCGGGCCAGACGACGAAGGTGATCAACCAGGCGATCGTCGGCACCGGCTTCGTGCTGATGGCCGAGGCGCTGGCCCTGGCCGAAGCCGCGGGAATCGACGCGGCCGCCCTGCCCGGCTGCCTCGCCGGCGGCTTCGCCGATAGCGAGTTGCTGCGCCGCATCTGGCCGCAGATGCAGGCCCGCCGCTTCGATCCCCCGGCCAGCTATGCGCGCCAACTGCTGAAGGACATGAAGGCCGTGCAGGCCTTCGCCGAGGGCCTCGGCGCGGAGTTGCCCGTGGTCGCCGCCGCAGCCGCGCGCTATGCGGAGTTCGTTTCGAAGGGCAACGGGATGGCCGACAGCGCCGCGATCCTGCGGCTCTACCGCGCCGACCCATGAGCACCCCGATGGCCCCTTCCGCCACCAACTATCTGGCCTCCGGACGGGATGCCGACCTGCCGGTGATCGACGCGCACCATCACATCTGGGACCTGGCCGCCAACCGCCATCCCTGGCTGGCAGAGGATGCGCCGACGCGGTTCCGCTACGGCGATAGCAGCCCACTGCGACGCAACTACCTCGCCGCCGATTACCGGCGTGACGCGACAGGGCAGAACATTGTCGCCACGGTCTACATGGAAGCCGAGCACGACCCCGCCGACCCGCTGCGGGAGACGCGCTGGGTGCATGAGGTCGCCGCGCGAGACGGCCTGCCGCAGGCCATGGCCGCCGCCGCCTTCCTGGACCGCGAGGACGCCCAGGCGCTGATCCGCGCCCAGGCCGCCTTTCCCCTGGTCCGCAGCCTGCGCCACAAGCCGCGCGGGGTGGACACCGCCGCGGCCTACGACCCCGCGCACCGCGTCCCAGGCTCGATGCGCTGCCCCCGTTGGCGTGCGGGCTATCGCCAACTGGCCGAATCCGGCCTGTTCTTCGAGTTGCAGACGCCCTGGTGGCACCTGCCGGACGCGCTGGAACTCGCGCGCGACATGCCGGGCACGCTGATCGTGCTGAACCATCTCGGCCTGCCGGCGGACCGCAGGGACAAGGGGCTGGCCGGTTGGCGCGAGGCCATGGCGCGCCTGTCGGATGCCCCCAACATCCGCGTGAAGCTCTCCGGCATCTGCGTGCCAGGAGAGCCTTGGACGGCCGCGCTCAATGGCTGGATCGTGCTGGAAGCCGTGCGCCTGTTCGGCGCCGCGCGCTGCATGTGGGCCAGCAACTTCCCCGTGGACGGCCTCGTCTCCGGCTTCGGAGAGATTCTGGGCGCGATGCGAGAGATCACGGCCGACCTGCCGCGCGAGGACCGCCTGCGGATCTTCCATGGCACCGCCGCGGCAACCTACCGCCTGGCCTGAAACGACGCCGGCGCGCGACCCGGCGGCCAGCGCCGCCGGGTCGCGCGCCGCTCAGCGCCGGGCCGTGGCGTGGCCCTGCTTGCCGCGTTCCCGCGACATGCCGGACAGGGCTCGGCCGATCCCCTGCCAAGCGCCGGATTCCCGCGCCAGATCGCCGAGCGAGACGATGCCGACAAGGCGCTTGTCGCGATTCAGCACCGGCATACGCCGGACCTGGCGACCGCGCATGCTCTCCGCCACCGCGCCGAGATCCTCATCCTCGAAGACATAGGCCGTGCCGGGCGTCATCACGTCGCGTACCTTGGTGCGGGCCGGATCCTTGCCCTCCCCGATCACACGCACCGCCAGGTCGCGATCGGTGATCATGCCGACCAGCCGGTCATTCTCACCGACCGGAACGGCGCCGGCATCGGCCTCGGCCATCATGCGCGCGGCTTGCTGGACCGTCTCCTCCGGACCAACGACACGGACATCGCGGGTCATCACCTCCGCCACGCACGGTCCGCCCTGCTGCTGGCCACCGCGGTTCTGGCGGGCCTCGCCGTTGCGGCGTTCCATCTGCTCCTCGAGCGGGCGCAGCGCTTCATCCGCCGTGCGGCGCGTGGCGCGAAGCATGGTGGCGCCGCCCTCGACCAGGGTTTCGAGATACTCCCGCATGAAGGAGCCCTGCAGTTCCACCACGGCGCCGGGATTGGCGCGACGGAACATCTCCTGCGTCATCCGCAGGTTCGTGCGCATCACGCCGTTCATCAGCTGGCTCATCGCATCCTGCATGTCCTGCAAGCCGCCACCGGCGGTGCGGGGCATCATCATCAGGCGGCTGATGTCGTGCGCCATCCGGCGCATCGCTTCCGCGGTGCGCTCGGCGGCCTCCTCCATGTCGTGGGCCGCGCCCTCGGCCATGTTGCGGCCACCCTCGGCCAGGGCCTGGGTGCCGCCGCGCGCCATCTCGCCCATCGTCTCGCCGCCGCGCCGAATCGCCTCCGTGCCAATCTCCGCATGGGCGCGCATCGCGGTCGATGCGGCCTGGCCACCGCGCTGGCCGGCCTCCGCCCCAGCCTCGGCGCCCTGGCGCATCTGCGCCGCGCCTGTGCGCGCAGCTTCCTGCTGGGCGCGGGCGCCGCGCTCGCGACCGGCTTCGCCCGCGCCGGGCGTGTCCTGCTGCCGGGTCTCTGCCATGCTGCCACTCCTCGATTATGTCGTTGGGATCCCATCCGGCGGCGTCGGACTCGGCCGCCGGGTCCTGGGCTGGCGGCGCGACGGCTGCACCGCCGCGCACCGGCGGACTGGTCCTCAACGAGGCGCAGCAAGATGGGTTGCCAAGCGTGGCGCAGAGAATGCGCGGAAGGCTCGATGGGCGGATGCGGGTCCGCACCGGCCGCTCGGCGGAACGTGCCGGGCCCGTCGACGGGCCCGGCTGAGCATGTGGCGCGGCCTTGCCTCAGCCCGCTTCCGGCGCCTGCCGGCCGCGGATGAAATCGGCCGCCTTTTCCGCGATCATCATCGTCGTGGCGTAGGTATTGGCCGAGGGCATGGCCGGCATGATCGACGCATCGACGATCCGCAGCGCCTCCATCCCATGCACCAGCAACCGGTCGGAGACGACCGCGCCGGGATCCGTCGCGGGGCCCATCCGCGCGGTGCCGATCAGGTGGTAGGTGGTGCTGCCGTTCTTCTTCGCGAAATCCAGCAGCTCGTCATCCGTCTGCGCCTCGGCGCCGGGCAGTGTCTCGACATCGAGGAAGGCGGCGAGCTGCGGTGTCGCCAGCATCCGCCGCACCAGGCGGATGCCGCCGAGATGGACGCGGACATCGATGGGGTCCGAAAGGTAGTTCGGATTGATCTCCGGATCCTCGAACACATCGGCGCTGCGCGCACGCACCCAGCCATGGCTTTCCGGCCTGTGCTGCCAGGACCCGGCGGTCACGCCGGGATA
>ERZ1022729.160-NODE-160-length-10518-cov-6.494218_pt1 | contig 10518 bp, 11 predicted proteins | sample MGYA00520880_ERZ1022729 | MGnify/ENA primary metagenome ERZ1022729 (study PRJEB33162, sample SAMN09537598) | freshwater metagenome | isolation source: freshwater | place: Canada:Alberta | collected 2017-07 | study: EMG produced TPA metagenomics assembly of the...
TACACGCGTAAGATCGTCGGCAGCGTCAGATGTGTATAAGAGACAGCTACAGAACGTGGAATTGAGCAAATTATTATCTTTAAAGATATTCTAGAAAAAGAAATTATCAAGCATTGTGTAAGCCCACTAAAGATTAAATTTCAAGGTATTTTGCTGACTCCTTATGGTGCAGATACTCCAAGACGAGCAATTGAAAGAGAAGCAAGCAAGAATTTTATTATTTTACCAATTCAGTATCATCACAGCGCAGAACTTTATCGTTATATATCGAAACTTAATACATTACAAGAAAAATATATTCATGAAAAACTAGATGAATCTGTAAGCTTTTTTATCGAAGAATTGTTGGCTAAACGTGCATTAGATAAGCGAAAACAAGATCGATATTATTCTGAGAATTATGTTCCATCTAAAGATAGGCGAGGAATTTATATCGATTATCTCTTACCGAATCATGAAGACTGGATAACATTATTGTCTGATCCTAATCAAAAGAAAATCCAACTGGCTTTGTCACAACAAGAATATCAGGAAACAATTCAGAAAGAATTAGAAATCCTGAAACTTACTGAAATCATAAATATTTTGATATGCTTTGTCTAGAAAAAATTAAGTAAAAAAATTAATCCCCTAAAATAACCGCGATCGCGTTTTATCGGAGGAAGATATCACTATCAAAAAATTGTCATTGCCCTACTACAAAACTTCAAAATTATGACCAAAATTGATCCATTAATTCCCAGTTTTTCCAGTTAATAAAGTATGGGCAGAAGGACAAATATGGGACAGATCACAAGCAGAACAAATCGGTTTACGGGCATTACACACCGCCCGACCATGATAAATAATACTAATCGAAAAATTTTCCCAATCAGGTTGGGGTAACAATTTCATCAATTCCCGTTCAATTTTGACAGGATCAGTTTCTTTTGTTAAACCTAAACGCTGACTCAACCGTTTAACGTGAGTATCGACTGTTACGCCTTGAATAATCCCAAAAGCATGGGCTAAAACCACATTAGCCGTTTTACGAGCAACCCCCGAAAGACTCAGCAGTTGTTCCATTTGTTGGGGAACTTCACCGCCAAATTCTTCCATGATTTTTTGACAGGCTCCCTGAATATTTTTAGCTTTGTTACGATAAAATCCCGTTGAATGAACTAAGGTTTCCAATTCTTCGCGATCGCAGTAGGCTAGAGCTTGAGCATCGGGATAACGAGCAAACAAAGCAGGCGTAACTTTATTCACCCGTTCATCAGTGCATTGAGCCGAAAGAATTGTGGCAACCAATAATTGCACAGGAGTTTCGTAATTCAAACTACAGGTCGCATCAGGATAGAGGCGTTTAAGAACCACTAAAACTTCTAACGCCCGTTGTTTTTTACTGGCTAATTTTCGAGTAAGGCTGGCCATATCTGCTAATTAGCGCAATTACTGGTGTAATAATTCTTGGAAAAAGGTTAAATTAACCGTATCGCGCACAATTAAGAAAATTCCTAAGCCGAGTAATAAAACCAGTCCCGTTTGCATGAAATTTTCTTGAATTTTATTCGGTAACGGTTTACCCAGTATTCCTTCAATTAGCAGAAAAACTAATTGACCCCCATCGAGAGCAGGCAAGGGCAGAATATTAATTACCGCTAAGTTAATACTAATTAAAGCTCCAAATTGGAAAAGATTGCTAATATCATTGCGAGCAATATTTGCACCATATTCAACAATTTTGATTGGCCCCGCGACCTGTTGGGCATTCTCGGAGAAATGACTGATCAGTTGCCAAAATCCTTGAACGGTTAAAACGATAATCCGTTCGTAGGCATCGGCACTATAACTGAGGGCTTCTCCGATATTTTGGGTGTGTTTCACCGATACATTGGGGGAGAGGGCAACGCCAATTTTGCCTTTTCCTTCTTCGTTGGCGATCGCGGTAATGGTGACATCTAAGGTTTTTTCTCCCCGTTTGAGGACTAGGGGAAGGGGAATATTGGGAGAATTTTGAATTTTATCGATAAATAAACTGGTTGCTTCGGGATAACCATTGAGGGGCTGATTATCAATACTGAGGACAATATCTCCTGCTTGGATGCCCGCACTCATGGCCGCCGAACTGGGATCAACCTTGGGAATGACGAGACCTGGTTGTAAATCCTGCACGCCGACGGTAGAAACCTGACCCACTAAAAGAACATAGGCAAAAATCAGATTAGCAATCACCCCCGCACTAATAACAATCGCGCGATCGAGAATGGGACGATTTCGCATTAAATTGGGATCATCGAGGGGAATCTCGCTATCAGGATCATCATCGGGAAAACCGACAAAACCCCCCAAGGGAATGGCCCGAATGGCGTATTCCGTTTGGGAACCTTGATATTTGAGCAAAACAGGGCCAAAACCCATTGAAAATTTGTTGGCATAAATTCCCTGTAATCTCGCCGCCGCAAAGTGACCTAATTCATGGACAAAGATTAAAACTGCTAAAACCGCGATCGCCGCTAATACTGACATAGTTTCGATAAGATAAACGCTAAAGATAGTGGAAGATTATTTTTTTATACCCAATATTCGCAATTTAACATATAGAACGCGATCGCCTAACTCGCGATTTGTAATTGGGCCGCGATCGGTAACTCAAAAATATCTTGGGTTTGTAATCGTTTAGAAAAAAATAAAATTTCTAAATTTTCGATATTTCCGTCATCAGGATTAAGTCGGGCAATAATTTCGTCGCCAATTTCTTCAGATTCTTGTTCAGGATAGGGAGAACATTGATCAACATAAAGAATATCGCCAATCTTGTCGTATCGAATAATCAGTTTGGAATTCATTGCGTTGCTCACGCTCCTCCGTCAGTTCAACATGGCTGTTTAAGTAGGGACAGGAGAAAAATTGACTCATAACGGGTGATTTTTTGAACGCCTACTCCTTTCAATCATAGGGCGATCGCCGTTCGGGAGAAGAAATTTGTCCCTAAATCTCAAGACTCAGGGGCATCCTAAATTTTTTTTATAAAAGGCTTGCAAAATTTACCAACGTATTGCTATGATTAATAATGGTCATGAGCAATCCTCGGTAGCTCAGTGGTAGAGCGGTCGGCTGTTAACCGATTGGTCGTAGGTTCGAATCCTACCCGGGGAGTTTAGATAAATTTGTATAAAGAGTTTAAGCGTATCTCCTGCGCTTGATCGTGTTTTTGCGGATAAAAAGGATTATTCCCGACAAATACCAAGATCATTGGTGCAATGTTCAGGAAAATCGCTATAATCTTTAGTGTTTCTGTTGAACCATTTTTTGTCATCATGCTTGTTAAATCCACAACTCGTCACGTTCATATCTTTACTGCGGAAATTCATGGCAGTGAACTGGTTCCAAGTGATAAAGTCCTGACCCTAGATATTGACCCAGACAATGAGTTTAATTGGAGTGAGGATGCCCTACAAAAGGTTTATCGTCAGTTTGATGACTTAGTGGAATCCTACAATGGCGATGAGTTGAGTGAATATAATTTACGTCGCATTGGTTCGGATTTAGAGCATTTTATCCAGAAACTCCTCCAAATAGGAGAAGTGAGTTACAATCTCAATTGTCGCGTTTTGAATTACAGCATGGGATTGCCTAAGATAGAAAATCCCGAAACGGAAGGCAAGTATCATTTAACCTGAGTTTTTCTACGATAAACAAGCTCAAGGGCGATCGCGGGTGGAGTATTTTTTCTCAAAAATCATCCGCAATAAAGAGTCTCAAATCTTGAAATAGAGATAGCCTTATAATAATTAATTATTCGTTTTCCCTGGTCTCTTTTTTGGGGGGAATCGGTAATGAGTCACAGGATACAGCTAGATAACGTAAATTCTATTAATGTAGCGGTTTGTCGATATAACGATGGCCTTGTCTCCTGTAACTGCAACATTTTTAACTGATAATAATGAACGACTTGGTTTGGCGAGTGTTTTTGGTTTTGCTTTTCATTGCTATCAATGCGTTTTTTGTCACGGCAGAGTTTTCCATCGTCACAGTACGGCGATCGCGGATTAATCAATTAGTGGAAGAAGGAGATATTCCCGCCAGGAGTGTGAAATCTCTCCAAAAACGACTAGACCGACTGTTAGCGACTACCCAACTAGGAATTTCCCTGGCCAGTATCGGTTTGGGCTGGATCAGTGAAAAAATTGTTGCCGATCTCACCCATGATTTATTAACCCAGTTTGACGTTAACCCCGCCTATCATTCCTTTCTGACTCACGGCTTTGCCATTCCCCTTGCTTTTTTTCTGGTTATTTATAGTCAGATTGTTTTGGGAGAATTATGTCCCAAGTCCCTCGCTTTTCTCCACGCAGAACAATTATCCCGCAGTCTTGGCCCCATTATTAACGCGATCGCGACTATTGCCCATCCCTTCATCTGGCTTTTAGACGAATCCACCAAGGCATTATTAAAATTAGGGGGTGTTACTATTGACCGCACCAGTTGGTATAGCCGCATCACCCCCGAAGAATTACAACTCATTATTGCCACAGAAGGCGAATCCAGTGGATTAGACTCCTCTGAGCGCGTCATTCTCAATAATATTTTCAAATTTGGGTCTGTTTCAGCGACAGAAATCATGGTTCCCCGTCATCAACTTTCTAGCATTTCTGAGACCATCACTTTTTCTGAACTTCTCCAAAAAGTCGCGATCGATGGTCATTCCCGCTATCCCGTGACGGGAGAATCACTCGATGATATTGTAGGCATCATTGATTTTAAAGATTTAGCTATCCCCCTGAGTATGGGGCAATTACACCCAGAAACTCCCATTGAACCTTGGGTTAAACCTGTCCGCTTTGTGCCAGAATCAACGCCCCTCAGTGATTTGTTAACTATGATGCAGCGATCGCACCTTAAAACCGTGATGGTCGTCGATGAATTTGGCAGAACCTCTGGACTGATTACCCTAGAGGATTTGGTAGAAGAAATTTTAGGCGAATCCAGCCACGATGACAATGATGAAAGTGAAGATGTTATTTTGCTAGAAAGAATTGACGATGAAACCGTTATAGTCGAAGCCCAGATGAACTTGACGGAATTAAACGAAATTTTGGGATTAGACTTGCCCTTTGTCGATGATTATCAAACTCTCGGCGGATTTTTACTCTATCAATGGCAAAAAATTCCGACCCAAAATGAAACCTTAATTTATCAGAATTTAACTTTTACTGTTGTCACCGTTCAGGGGCCACGACTCGAAAAAATTCGTATTCATCGAGAATCTACCGTGAATTCCCCTGCAACACCAGAAAAAACGCCAACATTCAAGTCAAATCCTATTTTGGTTAATCATTACTCCCATTCCCGATGAAAATTGTGGTCAAATCTAATTATTAAGAGCAGGATGCCCATCCCACAGGAAAGATTGATTTTTTGATGTTCTCTAGATTTACAATGCCGATCGCGCAGTTTCGAGGACAGGGTGGAAGAAAAAGGCTAAACCAATAATAGTATAGGTGGCCAGCAATAGGGTTCCCTCTAGCCAGTTTGAGCGACCATCATTACTAATGGAGTTAACAATTAAGACTGCCACCACCACTGCCACTAATTCAAAGGGATTGAAATTTAAATCCATCGGTTGCCCCATAAACCAACCTGCTATCACCAACACGGGAGCAACAAAAAAGGCAATTTGTAAACTTGATCCCATGACCACTGAGACGGATAAATCCATTTTGTTCTTCATGGCGACGGTGACGGCGGTGGCGTGTTCGGCGGCATTACCAATGATCGGTAACAAAATTACCCCTGTAAAGAGGGAACTTAAGCCCAGAGTTTCCGTAGCAACTTCCAAGGAATCCACTAATAATTCAGAGGCGATCGCGACTCCCAGGGTAACGACTAATAAAACCGCGACCCAGAGCCAGAGTTTCGGTTTCTTTGGGGAATGCTCAGATGCTTCAGGATCTTCTTCTTGTTCAGCCATACCCACATCGTAGAGATAGGCATGGGTTTTCATCGAAAATAGCAAAGAAAGCCCGTAAACAACAATTAAAACCACCGCCACAGCGACGGATAATTTTTGAATGCTGTCTTCTCCAATTCCCGTTGAAGTATATTCCACCGCAGTCGGCAATAAAATTGAAATAACCGCTAAATTCATGACCGAAGCATTCATTCCTGCCGCCGAAGACTGAAATACCTGTTCTTTATAACGCAATCCGCCCAATAACATGGCAAAACCCATAACGAGCAGTAAATTCCCGATAATCGAACCCGTCAGCGTCGCCTTGACCACATCAATCAATCCTCCTCTTAGGGCAACGAGGGCAATAATTAATTCGGTGGCATTGCCAAAGGTTGCGTTCAAAAGTCCGCCCAGATTGGGGCCAACGACGACGGCAATTTCTTCTGTGGCCAAACCCATAAAGGCGGCGAGGGGAATAATAGCGAGGGCGGCGGTAATAAAGACCTGGGTTTCACCCCATTCTAAATAGTGTCCTGCAATGGCAATGGGCAAAAAGATTAAGAGGACGGCAAAAATTGTATTTTTATTCAGCATGGAATTGGGCGAAAAAAGGATTAGCGATCGCACATTAACAACAAGATAAAAGGGGCTTTATTTCAGGACTAATTCCTATTTTTAGCACAAATATCCTAGACAGATTCTAATCTGCTATACTGTCAACTGGCCCAAATCTGACGAAAATATTAATGATTAATGCAATCCTTGAGTATGCGCTGGTCATTGGCACTTAATTTTCCCAGGGCATAGTAGCCATCCAAGGTCATATTGCCTAGATTTTGAGCATTGCCTGCCACAGGTTCCTGGGGTGTCAAAGCGATCACATAGGGAGACACACTATTATCGTAGGGGTCACGAATCGATAGACTGAGCTGGCTGGCGGTTAATTCTCCCGAAAAGCAACTATATTCAGAGCGGGGTTGATAAAACGCCCCTGTGACTTTTCCCGCATTCACTGTAAAGACCAGATATTCCCGTCCTAGTTGTTCACGCTGGGGAGACTGGCCATAGAGATAGGTTCCATCTTTGAGAGGAAAAAATTGCGTCTTTTGAACGAGAGAAATTTCTGCACGAGTTTGAGTATTATGCACCGAAGAATACAAACCAACGCGAGTGGCTGCCTCGGCGATTATTCCTAAATTCAACAGACCAGAACCTGCGATCGCTATCAATAATAGCGAAAATTGGATAGATTTAATTAATTTAGTGGGAGTGGAGGAGGTTATTAACATGAGATTCAGAGCCCCTAGATTCTTCAAGCTGGCCTATCTTCAACCTAACAAAATTCTCTCTCCAAGCAATTCACCCAATAGGATGAAATCGTTTCAAAAATGTAATTTAAAATGCGATCGCTGAATTCCTAGTCAAGATCTGTTATTAACCCCATGTATCAAAAATTGTCTCCCGATAAGGGTTGGGCGGGAATGGCGGCAATAATTGCATCAATTACTTTTCCCACACTGACAATTTCTATCCCTAAAACTTCGGGGGCATTTTGTCCTTTGGGAATGATAGCGCGTTTAAACCCTAATTTTGCGGCTTCTTTCAGTCTTAATTCAATCTGGGAAACCGATCGCAACTGACCACCTAAGCCCACTTCCCCAATTAAGACTGTGCGGGGATCAACCACGCGATCGCGAAAACTAGCCACAACGGCGATCGCAATGCCTAAATCGGCAGCAGGTTCTGCGACTTCTAATCCTCCCGCCGCGGCCACATAGGCATCTAATTTGGAGAGGGGAATGCCAACTCGTTTTTCTAAAACGGCTAAAATTTGTTGTAAACGACTGTAATCCAAGCCTGTAGTTGATCTTCGGGGGGAGGGATAACTGGTGGGACTCACTAGGGCCTGTAACTCCACCACAATGGGGCGGGTTCCTTCACAGGCGACAATGGTTGCCGTCCCTGGACTGGCTTCTTCCCGGTTACCTAAAAATAGTTCCGAGGGATTTTCGACCTCACTTAAACCCTCTTCTACCATTTCAAAAATCCCAATTTCATGGGTCGCCCCAAAGCGATTTTTGACCGATCGCAATAATCGATGGGAGGCATAGCGATCGCCCTGAAAATATAACACCGTATCGACGAGATGTTCCAACACCTTTGGCCCTGCGATCGCGCCTTCCTTGGTGACGTGACCGACAATAAACAAACTAATATTTTCCCGTTTGGCGACTTGCATCAGGGTAGAAGTGCATTCTCTGACTTGGGCGACGGAACCTGGGGCGGAAGTGAGAGCCGCATAATAAAGATTTTGAATACTATCAATCACGGCAACCTGGGGTTTTAACGATTCCAATTCCCGCAAAATTTCCTCTAAATCCGTTTCGGGCAGTACAAACAAGCGAGAATCCGTATCTTCTTCCGCGATCGCCACCTTTTTCGATTTAGCCTTCCCCCGAAACTCCGTTGATTGAGTTACACCCAAACGAGAAGCCCGTAACTTGATTTGTTGCCCCGACTCTTCTGCTGATACATACAAAATTCGCGGCAACTTTTGGGCCAATTGGTAGGCAACCTGTAACAAAAGGGTCGATTTACCGATCCCTGGGTCTCCCCCAATCAACACCAACGCCCCAGGCACAATACCTCCCCCCAAAACACGGTCTAATTCCCCATAACCAGAAAGAAAGCGGGTTTGATCGTGGTCACTAATTTGAGAAAACTTGAGAGAGGTTCGGGGTTGGGCGGGGCCTGTATTTTTAGGGGCTGATCGGATGACCGCGCTCCGATTAACATTTCCCGAAGGGGGGGCATTAACGACCTGTTCCTGTAAACTGCCATAAACCCCACAACTCGGACATTTTCCGTACCATTGGGGAGAATCTCCGCCACAGGCGTTACAGACATAAAGCGATCGCGGTTTGGCCATTTTTGTTTCTTTGTAGAAAAATAAAGATTCTTCAAGATTTATGAGCTAAATTTGGTTTATGCTAGACATTGAAAGCAACCTGGTCTTGCTGTCTGGGGTCATATTTAGGACTCAAGAAAGCAAAATAGTCACAGGAAAGCGATATTCTAAAGGAAATTACTAATCAACGTAACTTAAAGATTAGCAATTTTACTTAACCACTAAGGAGCGTTGAGTAGATTGGAAGCCCATAAAGAAAAAATTCTCGTTGTCGATGACGAAGCCAGTATTCGTCGTATTTTGGAAACTCGTTTGTCCATGATTGGCTACGATGTGGTCACCGCCGCCGATGGAGAAGAAGCGATCGCCATTTTCCACAAAACCGAACCCGATCTGGTGGTACTCGATGTCATGATGCCCAAACTCGATGGCTACGGGGTTTGTCAGGAATTACGCAAAGAGTCCGATATTCCCATTATCATGTTAACGGCCCTCGGCGATGTGGCAGACAGGATCACGGGGCTAGAATTGGGAGCCGATGATTATGTCGTCAAACCCTTCTCTCCCAAGGAACTGGAAGCTAGAATTCGCTCCGTTCTGCGCCGAGTGGATAAAAATGGAATGCCTGGAATTCCTAGCTCAGGAGTCATTCAAGTCACTTCTATTCGCATTGATACCAACAAACGCCAAGTTTATAAAGGCGATGAACGTATTCGTCTGACGGGGATGGAATTCAGTTTGCTGGAATTGTTAGTTGGTCGTTCAGGGGAAGCGTTTTCCCGTTCGGATATTCTCCAGGAAGTTTGGGGATACACTCCAGAGCGTCACGTTGACACCAGGGTTGTAGATGTCCATATTTCTCGGTTACGGGCGAAATTAGAGGACGATCCCAGTAATCCTGAATTAATTCTCACTGCCAGAGGAACAGGTTATCTCTTTCAACGCATTTTAGAGCCTGGAGAAGAACCCTAATTAATCGCGATTGCCCATGAAAAAAGATCCTAATCTGATTGTGCGTCTGATTCCGTTGATAGCAGGCGCGATCGGTAGTATTTTATTACTGATCAATCGATTAACAACGGTGGAATTAACTCCCTCTCAAGCGCGTTCCGATGTGGTGGGGGTTATTCTTGCGGGGATGTTAGCCCTCGTCTGGTTAATTTGGCAACAGGTTCAACCCGTCCCCCCCGATGCCGTTACTCTGATTGGAAAAGAAGGACTAGAGTTTGCCCCTGAGTTATCGGATACGGTGAAAATCGAACTCGCCTGGGCATCCCATTTATTGTTAACCAATACGGTTACAAAATCCTTAGTTGTCTATTATCAAGGTCGGGTATTATTGCGACGGGGAATTTTAGGAATCAATTCAGCAGTTAATCCAGGAACGATTGTTAAACGAGTTCTAGAAACCCAAAAACCTGTTTATTTAGTTAATTTAAACCTATATCCAGGCAAAGTAGAATTTGATTATTTACCCGAAAATACCCAGGGTTTGATTTGTCAACCAATGGGCAAAGAAGGAGTTCTGATCCTAGCGGCAAATGTCCCCCGCAGTTATACTAAACAAGATGAAAATTGGATTGAAGGGATTGCCGATAAGTTAGAGAATACTCTGGATCAAGAATTAGTTCTGTCTCTTATACACATCTGACGCTGCCGACGATCTTACGCGTGT